>Ga0316197_10000070_pt1 | contig 84983 bp, 72 predicted proteins | sample OudBiesiAoxic_MG_FD_204939 | JGI IMG/M metagenome (GOLD analysis project Ga0316197, IMG submission 204939) | Coastal sediment microbial communities from Oude Bieten Haven, Netherlands - site A oxic | ecosystem: Environmental > Aquatic > Marine > Coastal > Sediment | place: Netherlands... | reverse complement strand
CTGTACTAATTGCCCGTGAGGCTTAACCATACAACACCCAAGGGGTTTTTGTACTGAAATCGTTCCAGACGATTATCAGTATTTCCTACATCCTTGTAGGTCACGGACTCCACGAACACTTGAATGAAGTGTATTGAGATACTAGTTAACTTTCCCAGATTATTACTTTTCTGTTGTGCACGAGTAGTACAGATAGAAAACAGGCTAGCAAAGCCGTCAACGATTCGAGTGAAGGCGTGTACGAAGTACATAACTGAATGAGAGAGGCTGACAATGCAGTTAGCGTGTATTTCTAGCAAACGGAAGAGAAAGAAAAGAATTTGTCTGGCGACAATAGCGCTGTGGCTCCACCTGATCCCATGCCGAACTCAGAAGTGAAACGCAGTTGCGCCGATGGTAGTGTGGGGTCTCCCCATGTGAGAGTAGGGCATCGCCAGGCGCCCAATTCGTTTTCATCTTTTTAAAAAAAGATGAAAGCAAAAATAAAGCGGTGAACCGTTTTATTATAAGTAATAGCTTTATGCTGAATAGACACTGCGGAGTGGTAGTTCAGTTGGTTAGAATACCGGCCTGTCACGCCGGGGGTCGCGGGTTCGAGTCCCGTCCACTCCGCCATTATTGAAGAAGCCCTAATCGAAAGATTAGGGCTTTTTTACGTCTATAGAAAATGAAAATTAGAACTGAATAGAAAGTCCCGTTAACGTAGCCATTATTGAAGAAGCCCCCTCTTTAAGGTAGAGCAGGAAAGATTAGTGCTTTTTTACGTCTGGGCGATTTACACCAAATGAAATAATTTTTTGTTTATTCCTATCAATTTTTCCTGCGCAATTTATGACCGTCAGGTTGTCTGACTTGATAAGATATAGCTTTAGAGTTCCAGTGCTTAAAAAGCTGTACGATCTGTCAGCTATTATTAATCAATGACTTATACTGGATTTGTTGAATGAAGATAACGACCGTAATTTTGGTTATCTTTTCGGTGTAAATATTAAGAAAGGCTGTACAAGATAAGGAAAGATAAAGTCTGTAATGAATACATAGCTTTACTATCCATTTAACGGCACGCATATAGTAATATTGTCGGTAATGAATGCGCTGAATAGCAGCTAGGAAGGATCGTACGATGAGTGCAAATACCAATGATAGCCCACATGTTGATAGTGACTTATTGACCGAGATTGCTATCGCTTATTATCAAGATGGTGCGACTCAAGAAGAGATATCGAAAAAATTTGGTATGTCACGTGCCAAAGTGGGTCGTCTGCTTCGTCGTGCTCGTGAAGAAGGTGTGGTTGAAATTACTGTTAAATACCACCCTGTTTTTAGCGAAAAACTTGAACAACAGCTTATTGAACGCTTCAATCTAAAGCGCGCATTGATCGCACTTGATCAGCCTGATGATGAAGCGCAACGACAACAAGTAGCTAGCCTTGTTTCTAGTTATTTAGCCACGATCTTAACCGATGAAATGGTAGTAACGGTTGGGCAGGGACGTAATATTGCTTCGATTGCTAGCCACGTTGGCGTTGTTCCTCATAAGAAGTGTCGCTTTGTGAGTGGTATCGGCGGTACTCACCGTTCAGGTAATGCCATTAATGCTGATCATATTTGTCGATTACTGGCGAAGAAATACGATGGCATTAGTGAGACCTTGTATGCACCAGCCTACGTTGAAGATATTAAAGTAAAAGAAGCCTTCATGAAAAATGGTACGGTAAAAGAAACATTAGACCGTGCTCGTCGGGCTGATGTTGCTCTAGTCGGTGTCGGTGACATGAATGAAAACAGCCACATGGTTAAGTTGGGTTGGTTCACGCCACAAGAAATTGTAGAAGCACGTATTCGAAAAGGTGTTGTGGGCGATATTGCGGGCTATGATTTTTTTGATAGCCAAGGTAATCAAGCCGATACAATGATGAGTGATCGGGTGATTGGCTTGAGTATGGAAGAGCTGCGACATATACCAACAGTGGTTGTATCTGCTGCTGAAAATAGTAAAGCCTTAGCGTTGTTAGGTGCATTACGGTCGGGTGTTGTTGATGTTGTCGCGACCAGTGTGAGTAATGCTCTGACAATATTAAATCTTGATCAGCAAATGAAGTAGCAACAAGTATCGATGATGCTAATAAATAATAAAAGCAGCCTATGAGCTGTTTTTTTATTGCTATGCAACAGTGAGAGTGCGCTATGATTTCAATAATGGATTTAATAACAATATTGGGATGGTACTGTGAATAGAATACTTCTTCTTGCTGTTATGCTGATGAGCTACAGCTTGTCTGCTTCTGCTACACTTTGGGAAAAAGTAAAAGTACCGAGCAATGGCGTATCAAACTCTATTGGTTCATACAGTAATGGTTGCCTTGCTGGCGGTGAAACCTTACCGCTAGAAGGAGAAGGTTATCAGGTCATTCGCTCACAACGAGGTCGTTATTACGGCCATAGTGAGATGATCCAATTCTTAACCGAATTATCGTCAGATGCGCAAAAATTACGTCTAGGGAATATGCTAGTTGGCGATATATCAATGCCACGGGGTGGACGCTTTTCATCAGGGCATGCTAGCCATCAAACAGGGCTTGATGCTGATATTTGGTTAAAGATGACTGATGCCCCATTGGAAAAAGAAAGCTTGGTAGAAGTACAGCCCCTTCCGATGGTACATATAAAGGATTATAAAATTAATAATAAAAATTGGAGTAACAAGCAGGCCTTGTTAATTCAATTAGCGGCCACTGATGATCGTGTTGCTCGTATTTTTGTTCATCCGGTGATCAAAGAACAACTATGTAAATCGGAATGGCAAAACCGTGATTGGTTAAGAAAAGTGCGCCCTTGGTGGGGGCATTATTATCATTTTCACGTGCGTTTAAGTTGCCCTGACGGCAGCACTAACTGTAAGGCGCAAACTCCGCCACCTCCTGGTGATGGGTGCGGGGCCGAACTCGCGTCTTGGAAGCCACAAAAAAAAGTAAAACAAACCGCTCAGAACAAGAAAAAAGAAACAAAGCCAAAGAAAAAGAAACCAGTAAAAATACCGCCGCCTCAATGTTTAGCATTAATTCAGTAGTTTCTGATTGAATTCTAGATATAAAAAAGCGCCCTTAGGCGCTTTTTTCGTTATGCCAAACCTTGCAAGGTGACAAACTTTTCAAGCAGTTCATCGTCGGTTTCGACATTATCAGGATCGATGATAATACATTTTGAAATAGGGCATACAGACTGACACGTTGGTTTGTCGTAATGGCCTATACATTCAGTACAACGAGCAGGATCTATTTCATAGAACTCTTCGCCCATGGTGATCGCTTCGTTTGGACACTCAGGATCACACATATCGCAGTTGATGCACTTATCATTAATGAGCAATGCCATAGATTATTTACCGTCTACAGAACCGTGAGGGCTGCGAGTATCCTGACCATTACTTAGGTTACGCATTAGTAATCCGTACTCTAAGTCCATATCAGCAGGTACTGGGATAAACATAAAGTGACCATTGCCTTTTGCATCATCAACAGATTCTGACTTGCGGTTTTCCATCATTTCAAGCGTGAAAACAACGTTGCCTTGCGGCGTCATCATTTCAAGGCTGTCGCCGACCAAAAATTTATTCTTTACATCGACTTCTGCAAGATCGCCACGTCGCTTACCTGTGAACTCACCGACAAATTGTTGAGTATCAGAAATTGAGTAACCGTACTCGTAGTTTTGGTACGCGTCATGTGTATGACGACGTAAGAAACCTTCGGTGTAGCCGCGGTGAGCAAGGCTTTCTAGTGTGCCCATTAGGCTTTCATCAAATGGTTTGCCAGCTACTGCATCATCAATGGCTTTACGGTAAACCTGAGCGGTACGTGCACAGTAGTAGAAAGATTTCGTACGACCTTCAATTTTCAGTGAGTGCACACCCATCTTCGTTAGACGTTCTACATGCTGGATAGCACGTAGGTCTTTCGAGTTCATAATGTAAGTGCCGTGCTCATCTTCAAAAGCAGCCATTTTTTCTTCAGGACGGTGAGATTCAGAAAGTAGAATCACTTCGTCTGTTGGCTTACCAAGACCAAGAGTGTTGTCAGGGCGAGTTTCTTGAACTTCCACTTCCTGAACATTAACACCTGTATTAGTCGGGTTAGCTTCAACAATTTGACCGTTCTCGTCTTCTTTTGCTGCTTCTGCTTTGTATTCCCAACGACAAGCGTTAGTACACGTACCTTGGTTCGGATCACGTTTGTTCATGTAACCAGATAGAAGACAGCGGCCAGAGTAAGCCATGCAAAGTGCGCCATGAACAAAAATTTCTAATTCTGTTTCAGGGCAGTGTTCGCGAATTTCTTCGATTTCTTCTAGCGATAGTTCACGAGAAAGAATGACGCGCTCAACACCTTGGGTAGACCAGAATTTAACGGTTGCCCAGTTCACGGCGTTCGCTTGTACTGATAGGTGAATAACCACTTCAGGAAAGTTTTCACGTACCATCATGATAAGACCAGGGTCAGACATGATTAAGGCGTCTGGGCCCATTTCGACGATAGGTTTAAGATCGCGAATAAAGGTCTTTAATTTTGAGTTATGTGGCTGAATGTTACATACAACATATAGCTTCTTGCCTTGCGCATGTGCTTCGTCGATACCAATTTTAAGGTTCTCGTGATTGAACTCGTTGTTACGAACACGAAGGCTATAACGTGGTTGGCCAGCATAGACGGCATCTGCACCGTACGCAAAAGCGTAGCGCATGTTTTTAAGGCTGCCAGCAGGGGATAACAATTCAGGTTTAAACATATCTCAAATTCTCGTTGTCTGATTGCAAATCAGGCCGCAATCACCTAGTGATGCGGAAGGAGCGCGGATTTTACTGTGATCGGTGCCTCATAGCAATTATCACGCAAAAAAAGTGGTTATTCAGGTATTTTAAAAGAGGATGAATCTGGAAAGTGGAGCTAACAGCTGTAAAAAAGAGCGCCGAAGCGCTCTTTTTAATGTTTGACTGGCTATAGAGAAGGGTTAACCTTTTTCTTCTAAACCACCCAACACTTCAAAGACGTTTGGTAAGAATACCGAGAACTCACCACACATGAGTGATAAGTCTGCATCAATACGAGCAGCCATATCTTCGTGGTCGATATCTTCGTTTTGGTCTTTAATCTCATCAGAAAATTTCAGACGTTTAACGCTTAAATCATCTGCAAGAATGAAATCAATACGATCTTGCCAGTTAAGCGAAAGCTTAGTGACCAGTTTATCTGCTTCAATGTGTGCCAGAATTTCGTCACAGCTTAGATCTTGTTGCTTACAGCGAATAACACCACCTTCTTCAAGAATGGCTTTAAATTCAGCTTCTTCACCAATAGTGAAGCCTGTTGGTGACGTATTTGAACGTACCCACTCTGTCATTGTCAGTTCAGCAGGTTTTTCTGGTGTTACAGGCACAACCGGCAATGAACCAATAGATTTACGCAACAGTGCCAGTAAATCTTCAGCTTTCTTGTAGCTACCGGCATCAACCACAATGTAGCCTTGTTTCGGCATGATCAGTGCGTAGGTTTGCTGATGACGGCTAAATGCGCGTGGTAAAAGATCCATCACGATGTCGTCTTTAATCGAGTCTTTTTCGCTTTTCTTCAGCTTACGACCCAGCTCTTGCTCCTGCATTTCTACTTTTGCATTAAGCGATTCCTTAATGACAGAAGAAGGCAGCATTTTTTCTTCTTTACGTACGCAAACAAGAATGTTGTCACCGACGACGTGAGTGAACATATCACCGTGCTTACCTAGCGCATGTACCCAGCCAAACTTTTGGATGTCTTGGCTACCACAAGGTGTGAAGCGGAATTCTTCCAACTGTTTTTCGATCTGCTCAGGGTTTAAGTCGATTTCACGGGTAAAGCGATAGGTCAGTATGTTTTTAAACCACATCATGGTAGTTACAAATCCTAGGGTTGTGCATTTGAGGCTTAATACTATTGTATTGCTGCGGTTTTGTCGCAATTTTTCTGATGAGGATTTGCGTGGATATTACGATTTGTAGGGTACAATCGAGGAAGTTTTTCTTGGCTTGCGCATACATATCATAATGAAAATTCTTCACACATCAGATTGGCATCTCGGACACCAGCTACATGGTTATAGTCGTGATTATGAACATCAAACTTTTTTAGATTGGTTAGCCGATACTTTGGAACAACAGCAGATTGATGCCTTGTTGGTTGCGGGCGATATTTTTGATACCGCAAACCCACCGGCAAGTGCGTGGCGTATGCTGTATCGATTTCTTGCGCGTGTGGCGAAAAGTTTGCCAAACCTTGATGTGGTGATGATAGGGGGAAACCATGACTCCCCAAGTAAGTTAGATGCCCCGCATGAATTATTGAAAGCTTTTGATTTGCATATGGTGGGCGGTATTCACCGTGATGAAAGTGGACGACTTGATCACGAGCGCATGTTGATTCCGATTACGAACAAACAAGGCGAGCAAGCTGCCTGGGTATTAGCCGTGCCTTTTTTACGCAGCGCCGATTTGCGTACTGAAGATCTTGATGAAGATGATGATCGCCTAATTAAAGGCGTAGAAACCTTATATGGCGAAATGACGGATGCTGCCCGTGTGTTACAGACAGATCAACAAGCATTGATTGGAATGGGGCATGCGTATATGGCGTCTGGCAAATTATCTGAAATGTCGGAACGTCGTGTATTGGGGGGCAATCAACATGCCTTGCCAGCATCCATATTTGCTGACGATATAACCTATGTTGCCCTCGGGCATTTGCATTTAGCCCAGCGTGTGGCCAAGAAAGAACATGTTCGTTATTGCGGCTCACCAATTCCGCTATCAATGTCTGAACGCAATTATGCCCACCAAGCGGTTATTATTGAACTCGATGGTAAAACCGTCAGCCAAATTGAGTCGATAACGATTCCTCGTACCGTTGATATGTTGAAAGTGCCATCATCGCCGGCTCCACTCGATCACGTTTTGGAAGCGCTTGAAGCGCTATCGGTTGATGAGGTACCCCGTGAGCAACAACCATTTTTAGAAGTGCACGTACTGCTTGATAAACCTCAAGCATTATTGCGAGAAAAAGTATTGCAAGCTATCGATGGTAAAGCCGTGCGATTGGCTAAAATCACCCCACATTATCAGCAGCAAGAGCAACAAGATTCATTGAATCATCGACGTTTATCAGACGTTTCACCCGAGCAAGTATTTGCCCTGAGCTGGGCAAAGAAATATCAAGGTGAGCCAGATGAAGCCATGGCATCTGCTTTTGAACAGTTATTGATTCAAGTTGAAGATGCGCAAGATGGTGATGCAGTGCGCAGTGAAGGGGGCAAATAATGAAAATTTTAGCATTACGAGGTGAAAACCTTGCCAGCTTGCAAAGCAAATTTGAGATCGATTTTGCGGGTGGTCGTCTAGGTGAGGCGGGTTTATTTGCGATAACGGGAAAAACTGGCGCGGGTAAATCGACCTTATTAGATGCGATTTGCCTAGCGTTATACGATCGTATACCTCGTTTGCAATCGAATAAAAAAAATGATGCTGAAATTGGGCGTGATAGCGATGAAAACCGAATCAAAGCGAACGATGTAAGAAGTATTTTATCTCGCGGCAAAGCAGAGGCATTTACCGAAGTTGATTTTGTTGCCAACGACGGTAGCCATTGGCGATCGCATTGGCATGTTCGTCGTGCGCGTGGGCGTGCTGAAGGGCGAGTTCAAGCTGCAGAACAATGGCTTGAAAACCTCGATACTGGGCAGCGTTTCGCGGGCAAGAAGCAAGAACTACAAGCTGAAATAGAACGCTTGATTGGCTTAACCTTCGAACAGTTTCGCCGTGCGGTGATGTTGCCGCAAGGGGAGTTTGCCGCGTTCTTAAAAGCGGGGGCTGATGACCGAGCTGCATTGCTAGAACGCATGACGGGCGGTGAAATATATGGTCAGTTGTCTGTGGCAGCTTATGATCGTGCCCGTGTTGAAAAGCAGGCATTAACTCAGCTACAAGATAAATTGGGTGATATTGCTTTGTTATCGGATGATGAAAAGCAATTGCTAAGCACCCAATGTGAGCGATTAAAACAACAAGTACAGCAATTAGATGCCCAGCTAAACGAATTTAAACAACACCAACAAACGTTAAAAACTGAGTCAGTGTTAGCAGCACGTGTGGCTGAAACGCAGCGAAAAAGCACAGAAGCTCAACAGCAAAAAGAACAGGCTCTGCCGCGTTACGAGCAATTAACGCTCATTGAAAAAGCCCAACCAGCCCATCGTGATTTTTCTTTGCTTCAACAGGTCAGCTCACAATTAACCAAGATTGAACAAGCACTCGTTCTCACAGAAAAACAATTAGCAACAGAGCAACAAAAGTGTGTAGATGCAGATTTACAGGCAAAGCAAGCGGCAGAAGCGTTAAACCAGCTTGAGCAAGAGTGGCAACAATTAGAACCCAAAATAAAAGAAGCCGCTAAGTGGGATCAGCAAGCCGATGGTTTGCGTATTCAGTTAACTGAGCAGGAAAATGTCTTACAGCAACATAGCGTTATTATCACAGAGCAGCAGCAACATCTTCAGGTAATTCAGCAGCAACAACAAGTGCAGCAGCAGCGTCAGCTGCAATTGTCGGCTGCTCTTGAGCAAAGCCATACATTCAAAGGTGTGGCTGAGCAATATGCCTCTGTTGAAGATAACTTACAGCAATATTTAGCGGCACACCGCGCTTACTCGGTACTGCGTAAAGAAAAGCTGCAAATAGAATTTGAACAAGACAATAATCAGCAGCAGCGGGTAGTACTAGAGCAGCAAGTACAAACACTGAAAATTAATAAATCGGATTGTGAAGCGCAAAGCAAAACGCTTGATCTTGAACGGTTAGAGCAACAGCAAACGCAAGAGCGCGCACAGTACGCAGAAAAGCAGCAACATCGCGATGTATTGCGTCAGGCTATTTCGGGAACCAAAGAATGGGTATCGCTGCTAGTTCAAGCTGGCAAGTTGCAAACAGAGCAGCATGAATTACAGGGTGTGTTAGCGCAATCAGAGCAACGTCTAACGGTATTGCAGCCAGAACTTGATATTCTTTCGGTTCAGCAGAAAGAAGTTGAATACATGCTGCAGCAAAGCCGTGCAGTCATGAATCTGGGTGATTACCGTAATGAATTAAGAGATGAAGAAGCTTGTCCGCTGTGTGGTTCGCTTGAGCATCCTTATGCGAGCAGTAATCCTGTTGTTGATGGGTTATTACAAAGCCAGCAACAACGCTTGAAAGTCCTGACTAAGCAGCTGCAAGATGGCGACGTAGAGCGACGTCATCTCCAGCAACTATTACCTAAAGAACAGCAACGTTTAGTCTTGTTAAACACAGAGAATCAGCAGCTAAGTCTTCGCATTGAGCAACTATACGCGCAGTATGAAAGCATATTTATCACGGCAAGTAGTGCTGAAGTAATATTATCCCACACTGATCGTCAAACACTTAATCAGCAATTGGTTCAATGGCAACAAGACGTTGAACAGGCTGATAATAACTTAAAAACGTTGCAGCAAAGTGGTGAGCAACGTCAGCAGAAAATCGTGTTGGGGCGCCAGTTGCAAACTCAGTTACAGCAGCTTCAACAAGATGAGTCGCTATTAACTAAGCAGCTTCATGAATTAGCGCAAGCAACAATGCAATGGCAAGAGCGCCTTAAATCACTTGAAAAGCAAAGTGCGACTCAAGAGACAATACGCACATCACGCGCGAATACATTGAATGAGCAATACGCCAGCAATGTGTGGCTTGAGCAGTTAAAAGCACAAGGTGAAGAAGGTTTTTTCCAGCAGCTAAGCCATGATGTTCAATGTTTTATGACAAATCAACGTGACTTACTCGAAAGTGAAAAGTTGCTGGCAGATCTTGCACCTAAAATCGCAGAGGCAGAAACGTTACTGCAAAATACGCAAAAACAATGTTCAGCTTCGGGTGAAAAAGTCGCATTGCTGAAAAAAGGCATTCAGCAGGTTTGGCAACAACGCATAGAGATTATTGGTGAAAAAAATCTACAGCAAGTAGAGCTGCAACATAAACAAACGTTAAAAGCTCAACAAGAAACATTAACTCAAATACAAGCCGTTCAGCGTCAATCAGGTGAAGCGCAAGCAGCCGCGGATGCTGCATTGAAAAGTACCCAACAACAAAAAGTAGAGACGCAGGAAGAACAACAAAAAGCAGTAACACGTTGGAATGAGTGGCAGAAAAAGCTGGCGTTGACCGAACAACAGCTTACGGCATTACTGAGCAAAGAGGATGCATGGTTAACCCAAGAACGTGAAGCGCTAAAGTTGATTGAACAAGCGTTATCATCAGCGTTAACGGTGTTGGTAGAACGCGAACAAGCAGTTATTGAACATCAAGCATTGGCTGTCTTATCACATCAGTGGTTAGCAAAGCATGAGCTGACAGAAGACAGTGAGCAGCATGCTGAATTAGTTGCGGATTGGAACCAGCAAAAAAGCATCTTGGATGAACAAGTTTTCCAACATCGTCAGCAATTAGAGTTAGCGAAACAAGCTGAGTTACACTCGGGTGAATTGACTCAACAGTTAATAAAGCAGCAAGCGCAAACCGAATTGTGGCTACAAATGAATGAGTTGATTGGTTCGGCGACCGGTAATAAGTTCCGTACTTTGGCGCAGGGTTTAACATTGCAGCAATTGGTGATTTTAGCCAATGAGCATTTGCAAGATTTAGCACCTCGTTATGCTTTACAACCCGTACCGAGCAGCCCGTTAGCCCTGCAAGTGATCGACCATGATATGGGGGATGAAGTGCGCAGTGTTGAATCTTTATCGGGTGGTGAAAGTTTCTTAGTGTCGCTTTCTTTGGCGTTAGCGCTTGCTTCGTTGGCTGCGGATACGCGTCAGTTAGGCTCTTTGTTTATCGATGAAGGCTTCGGCACATTAGATCCTGATAGTTTAGAGATGGCATTAGCTTGTCTTGATGCATTGCAGGCGGATGGGCGTCAGATTGGGGTGATTTCACACGTAGGCACATTGGTCGAACGTATCGGTGTACAAGTTGCGGTGGAAGCGGTGGGTGGCGGTCGTAGCCAAGTATCGATTAAAGGATAAACATAAGTAATTGAATACAGATGAAGTGTCATTAACACAATAAGATACTAGATGCATTTCACTTAGAAAAACACTTGGTTACGTTTTTATCGCCAAGAGTCACAAAAGTGTCATACTTAACACACATAATGACGCTCAAATACAGCAACTACTAGGTAAGTATCACTATGGTAAGAAGGATTCTTGTTGTAGAAGACGAAGCACCAATCCGCGAGATGTTGTGTTTTGTTCTAGAACAAAAAGGCTATCAACCAATTGAAGCCGAAGATTATGATGATGCATTAGAAAAAATTTGCGAACCTTATCCTGAATTGATTCTAATGGATTGGATGTTACCGGGTGGCTCAGGCATTAACCTGATTAAGCACCTAAAGCGTGATGAACTAACGCGTCAGATCCCTGTAGTAATGTTAACTGCACGTGGTGAAGAAGAAGATAAAGTGCGTGGCCTTGAAGTGGGCGCTGATGATTACATCACCAAACCATTTTCACCGAAAGAGCTAATGGCACGTCTTAAAGCGGTAATGCGTCGTGTATCACCTACGTCATTGGATGATGTTATTGATGTACAAGGTTTAAAGTTAGATCCTGTGTCGCACCGTGTAACAACTAATGATGAACCATTAGATATGGGGCCAACAGAGTTTAAGATGCTGCATTTCTTTATGACACACCAAGAGCGTGTATATAGTCGTGAGCAGTTGTTGAACAATGTGTGGGGCACTAACGTGTATGTTGAAGACCGCACGGTTGATGTACACATTCGTCGTTTACGTAAAGCGCTTGAAGCGGGCGGACACGATAAAATGGTACAAACAGTGCGTGGTGCAGGTTACCGATTCTCGACACGTATGTAATGGTATGATTATTTAGTAAAATAATTGTTTAGAGCAAGATCTGTTTAGCTTAAACAGTGCCTATCAACAGCAAAGTATGATCTCTGTTGCCACACGGTGAATGAGAGAACAGAAGTATATTGAAAAGCGATGAAGGGGCGAAAGCGAGTCTTCATTGATATGGAGTTTGAATGGTTGAGCGGTTGTCGTGGAAAAAGCTGGTTTTGGAACTGGCTCTTTTTTACTTTCCTTGGGTAATTCTCGGTTTAGTGTTTGGCTATTTGCCGTGGTTCTTATTGGTTGCAACCTGGATTCAGTTAATCTGGCATTTTCATAATCAATTGAAGATGTCTGACTGGCTATGGAAAGAGCGTAGCCTGACTCCCCCTTCTGGTTCAGGGAGCTGGGAACCGCTTTTTAATGGCATGTATCGTTTGCAGCAGCGTAATCGCCGTCGTCGTCGAGAACTTGCCACATTAATTCGCCGCTTCCGAAATGGTGCGGAATCCCTGCCAGACGCCGTTGTTGTTTTTAGAAGCGAAGGCAATATTGTTTGGTGTAATAAACTGGCACAGCATTTATTGGGTTTACGCTGGCCGGATGATGCTGGTCAGCCGATCAGTAATCTATTACGTAGCCCTGATTTTGTTCGCTATATCGCCAAGCAAGAATTTGAGTACCCGTTAGAAATCACTTCACCGCTAAATTATGACCGTACCTTAGAACTGCGTATTATGCGTTATACCGAAGGTGAATACCTGATGGTTGTGCGTGATGTTTCTCAATTGAAGCAGTTAGAAGGTATGCGTCGTAACTTCTTTGCTAATGTATCCCATGAATTACGCACCCCTATGACGGTGCTGCAAGGCTATCTGGAAATGTCGAAAGACCCAGAGATGCTGGCGGGGCCAATGTGGGGTAAAGCACACGGTGTAATGACCGAGCAACTTGTTCGTATGAACTCTTTAGTCGAGCAGTTATTAACTCTCTCTAAGATTGAAGCGGCGCCGACTATTGAGTTGGAAGAAACTGTTAATATTCCTGCCATGCTCGACATTCTAGAGAAAGAGGCCATCTCGTTAAGTGGTGATAAAAACCAACACTTTACGTTTGATGTTGATGCATCATTAAATGTCTTCGGTGATGAAGATCAGCTACGCAGTGCCGTGTCTAACTTGGTATATAATGCCGTTAAACACACCCCTAACGATGCCAATATTACAGTGCGCTGGTACCTTTCAGCTGGTGGCCCAAGATTAGAAGTGACTGATAGCGGTGAAGGTATTGAACCACAACATATTCACCGTTTAACAGAGCGTTTTTATCGAGTTGATAAAGCGCGCTCACGTGAAACGGGTGGCAGTGGCTTAGGTCTGGCTATTGTGAAGCATGCGCTGAGTCACCACGATTCACAACTTGAGATTGAAAGTGAATTAGAAAAGGGCAGTACCTTTTCTTTCACCTTGCCTCAACGGTTAGTGGCGAAAGCAGCATAAGCCTAATCAATAGCGACCATAGAAGGTCGCTTTTGCCATTTTATTTTTGGCTGAATGTATAAGGACAACCATCTGATATGAGTGTAATTCGCCGTATTCTTCCCATGATATTAGCATTCAGTATGCACAATGCTTGGGCATTAGATGCTGATTTAGCCGAATACCAAAAAATCAGTGGTGTCTCTGGTAATTTATCGTCTGTCGGTTCAGACACGCTCGCCAATCTGATGACCTATTGGGGCGAAGAATTTAAACGTAAATACCCAAATGTGAATATTCAAATTCAAACCGCAGGTTCATCTACAGCCCCTACCGCATTAACAGAAGCAACGGCTCAACTTGGCCCTATGAGCCGTAAAATGAAGGCCAAAGAAATTGAAGCGTTTGAACATGAATACGGTTATAAGCCAACAGCCATTCGTGTCGCCATTGATGCTTTAGCAGTGTTTGTTCATGAGGATAACCCGTTAAAGGGCATTAATTTTGAGCAGCTTGATGCCGTATATTCTCGAACGTATCGTTGTGGTGCAACGCAGCCTATTACACGTTGGGGGCAATTAGGTTTAACAGGGCGTTGGGTTGACCGAGATATTCAACGCTTTGGACGAAATTCGGTATCAGGTACGTATGGTTATTTTAAGCTACGAGCACTATGCAAAGGTGATTTTCTTAATAATGTTAATGAGCAGCCAGGATCGTCATCCGTCGTACAGTCGGTATCAACATCATTGAACGCGATTGGTTATTCGGGTATTGGTTATAAAACGACGGGTATTCGTGCGATTCCAGTAGCGAGAGAGGGAGATAACTATGTGGATGCAACGATTGAGAATTCGATAAATGGCAGCTACCCACTAGCTCGTTACCTGTACGTATATGTTAATAAGCATCCGAATAAACCATTGGATCCGATTTTAGCTGAATTTTTTAAATTTGTTTTATCGCACAATGGGCAAAGTGTCGTTGAAAAAGATGGATATATACCCTTACCAAGCGGTGTTGTAAAAGCCGATTTAGCCTTGCTTAAGTTATTGAATTAAAATGATTGGATTTAACGCAATGAATCGAGATAACTAGATTTTAGTTATCTCGATTGTTTATGTTAATTACTCTTAATGACCATTATTCTTCAATCGATAATTGCCATCCCGCTTTTTGCCAATATTCTTGTTCTTTGATTAAATCAGCCGCTAATAGTTTATTATTACCCAACCAGCCGAGGGGTAAAGTAAGCTGCCAGTGCTCTTTCTCGGCCTTAATTTTGATGGTCGGTAAAGGTTCATCAATGCGTTGCCCGTTTAGAGCGGTAGCAATACGCAGCGTGCGAATCAGAGGGTATAAATGTTTACGCTTGTAGATACTAAGTTCTGGCATTTCTTCTAATTTCAATGCTTTACGTTGAAAGCGCACCAAGGTGGCTAATACCGTTTGTTGTTCAAGATTAAAGCCTGGCATCGTACTGTGGCGAAGTAGATAAGCAGAATGACGGTGAAACCCTGGATAACTAATACTTAATCCCACTTCGTGAAGTAATGCTCCCCAGCTTAATAATATTGAGAGCTCTGATTTTGCTAACCCAGGATGCGTGTCTATTTGGTTATAAAAATATTCAGCAGCATGTTTCACACGGTTTGCTTGGTCAATATCGATATTATATTGCTTTGCCATGGCATTGGCCGTGCGTGTACGAATATCGCTATGGCGGAAACGATCTTCCATTTCATACAATAAACCTTCACGTAGTGCACCATCTGAGTAAATCATTTCATCTATATTCAAAGCGCTAAACACCGCACTTAAAATAGCAAGACCAGCAGCAAAAACGGGTTTACGGTCATCGGTTAAACCGGGTAGATCAAGGTCTTCCGTTGTTTTGAATGACAACACTTGTTCGATAAGTTGGTTTAAGCGTTTGCTGGTAATCACCCCATCAGAGTAACCGCTAGCGATTAATACCTCTCGAATAGCTTTTATCGTGCCTGAGGATCCTACTGCTTTATCCCAGCCGAATTTACGGTACTTACTGGTGATACATTCCATTTTTTGTTGTGCGGCAAGTTGTGCCGCTGCAAAGTTTTTACTGTTTAACTTAGCATTTTGAAAGTGGCTTTTATTGTAGCTTACACACCCCATATGCTTGCTATAAAGTACATGGGTATCGAATTCTTCACCGATCACCAGTTCAGTACTGCCGCCGCCTATATCGACGATCAACTTACGTCCCGTATCGGGCTGGGTGTGCGCAACCCCTAAATAGATTAAGCGTGCTTCCTCAGTGCCGGGAATGATTTCTATAGGGTAGGGCATTATGCTTTCTGCACGCTTTAAAAAAACGTGGGCATTACGGGCTTGGCGTAGGGTATAGGTGGCAGCAATACGTACATTTTCGGGTGCGAAACCTTGTAATCGTTCTGCAAACATCGTTAAGCAGTTTAAGCCACGTTGAATCGCAGCTTGATCTAAGTTCTGTTGGGAATCTAACCCTGAAGCAAGGTGTACCCGCTGTTTATGGCGGCTGATAATTTGCAAGCTTTGCCCTACAACGCGGGCAACAACCATATGGAAGCTATTTGAGCCCATATCAATTGCTGCAATTTCACGAGGACGTTCGTTATTAATGAGTGTCATTGTTTGTTATCGCCTTTTCTGCTCGTTTCTTCAGCTGCTTTTCACTGTGTTTTAGGTAATCGTAAATGGCGATTTGTGAACGAACTTTACGACGATTACCACGAGGCACATATTGATTACTCATATCTTTATCGAGAATCCGTGCTTTCACTGTATCTGTAAGCTGAATGTTTAAGATGTCGATGATTTTTTTCTTTAATGCAGGATCACTGATCAGGCAACCCACTTCAATGCGGTTGTCGATGTTACGTGTCATCCAGTCGGCAGAAGAGATCATGACATCTGGGTCATTATTATTATTGAATACTGCCACCCTTGGGTGCTCAAGAAAACGGTCAACAATGCTGATTGCGGTAATGTTCTCACTGATCCCTTTTAACCCTGGAATAAGCGCACACATACCTCGAACAATAAGCTTAATCTTGACGCCGTTATTACTCGCCTGATACAGCATGTTAATCAAGCCCTTATCGACAAGATTATTAACCTTAAGTGTAATACCTGATGGTAAGTTTTGCTTAGCATGTGCAATTTCACGATCAATTAAATCGTAGAGTCGGCTTCGTGAGTTACGAGGTGAAACAATAAGGTGGGTAAATTCAACTTGGCGATAGGGGTTTTGGATGTAACTAAAGACTTCTTTTACTTCGTCTGCAATCTCTGTACTACAGGTCATTAAAGAGAAATCAGTATAAATACGTGCTGTTTTTTCGTTAAAATTTCCAGTACCAATGTGCGCATAACGAACCAGTTTATCGTCTTCTTGTCGGGTGATAAGGCATAACTTAGAGTGAATTTTTAAACCTGGTACCCCAAAAACGACATGCACCCCGGCTTCAGTTAATCGCCTTGCCCATTCAATATTGGCCTCTTCATCAAAACGCGCTTGTAGTTCAACCACTACGGTGACACGTTTACCGTTATTGGCCGCATCGATCATTGAATCAATCACCCGTGAGTGTTTGGCTACTCGGTAGATATTAATTTTTATTGAACGTACTTTGGGGTCGTATGATGCCTGACGAATAAATTCTGTTACATGGTTAAAGGTGTGATACGGATAATACAGCAGAATATCTTGTGCTTTAATGGCATCAAATGCATTACGAGCGTGAGTGAAGTGATAGCTTTGAATCGGCGGCAATGCGGCATTTTCGAGGTATTTTCGTCCAACATTAGGGAAGCCGATAAAGTCTTTGAAGTTATGGTAACGGCCGCCAGGAATAATACTGTCGTAACGGGACACTTTTAGTAATCCACATAGCACATCGATCATATTACCTGGCATATCACGCTGGTAAACAAAGCGTACTGGCATTGCCGTGATGCGTTGATTTAGCCCTTCAGACATTTGTTCTAGTAAGCCATGTTCTACCTCTTGGCTAAGATCGTATTCGGCGTCTCGGGTCATTTTCATTGAGTATGCAGTTAGGCTATCGTACTCGAAGAAGCCATTGAAAATATCATCTAAGCAAAAGCGGATAATGTTATCGAGTAAAATGAGGGTTTTTTTTCGTTTACCTTTAGGCTCTGGCAATTCGATGAAACGGGGGAGTTGATCGGTTGGGATCTCAATAAGGGCATGACGCTTTTTTTCACCTTGCTGCATTTCAATGGCAAGGTATGAGTATTCGTCTTTCAGAAATTGCAGTAGCTCAATATCGTCAGTAAGCAGAATCGGCGTAATGTGGGGCAAAATGGAATCACGGAAATATCGGCGCAGCCAATTTTGTTGAAGCTCGTCTAATTGAAGATCGTTTACGAGGAAAATATGGCGACGTGCCATTTCAAGTAATATCTCATTGTATAAAGTATCAAAGTCTTGATTCATTTTTAACACACGACTTTGAATTTTACTCAAAAGGTGCTTAGCGCCATCATCGCCGCCTTGTACCTGATTGATCAGAATTCTACGTTTAATATCGGCAAATCTTACTTTATAGAACTCATCGGTATTGCTAGAAAAAATACCCAAAAAGCGAACACGTTCAATTAAAGGGACAGATTTATCGGCCACTTCTTGCAGTACTCGTTCATTGAATGATAACCAGCTAAGCTCTTTTTCAATATAGAGAGATTCCGTGCTCATTGTTTTCCTGTTGTATTATTGAATAGGCGATAATGCGAACGGCTTCTTACAAGATAAATAAACGCAGTAATGTGGTTTGATTAAAAGTAGGGAATGACTCTTCATTCCCTATTGAAGTACGTACAAATTACGCAGGCACGTAATCTTCGATATCCACAGTCAAATCATCGGCTAACTTTTCGAGTTCATCTTGAATAATATCCAGATCAATATTGGCAGGGGTTTCTAATTGAAAAGTCGCGATAAAAATGGGGTATCCCCAGTTAGGTGCACTTTGAGTTTCTGTCTTCAATTTGTTGATATTGATGTTCAGCTGGCTCAATAGCGTGGTGACTTCTTTTACGATACCTGGGCGATCATTACCCGTTACTGTTAGTTGATGTAATTCTGGTAAAGGCGCTGTTTTTTTTGCTTCTTCCACGATGTGTATTTGTAATTCATCTATTTTGGCTAACGCTGCACTTAATTGCGGCATGTCTTCAGGGGCCACTTCCACTTGCAGAATACCGGCAAACTGACCAGCTAGTTTACTCAGGCTACTGCTTAACCAATTTCCGTTATTTTGGAAAATCGTGTCAGAGAGAAGCTCTACAAGCCCTGGGCGATCTTTACCGATAATGGTGATGATAAGATGTTTCATAACGAATTTCCTTTTTCGTGAGAGCAGGTAATGAGTAAAAGCAGAGTGAAACTTTTACATTAGTACTATACCCAAGTTACCTCAATATGCTCGCTGAGATCACTCTGAATCCTGCATATTGAGGTAGCTTGGGTATATTAATTATTGAAGCATAGAGGGATTCTGTCCACATTCGAACGAGAACCATGAGTTGAAATCTGAATAGGATCATAAATCATTAAGAGTACTGACATTTTATTGCAACTTTATGTCATTTTAATAAGTCGGGATTTCAATAAAGAGGTTACAATGATCTTTGTGGATCCTGTTGTCACAAAATTGTCATCTAAAAGACATATTATTAGTAAACGTATAAAAAGCTAGAGGTAATAATGGCAAGTGCCAGCGCATTTTTGTTGGGAGAAAACCGTGGTCGGCGTTTAAGAGACCGATTGGTGCGGTTTGGTGTAACAGCTGGTGGCATTTCTGTACTTATTACTTTGGTTTTGATCTTCTTTTATTTACTTTATGTCACGCTGCCAATCTTCTCGTCAGTCACCGTAAAGCCTCGTAATATCACTATTGCTTCTTTCCCTGATACCGTTGCAGCCGTTGGCGTTGAAGAAAATAACGATTTCGCTTTTCGCTTTTCTAAGCAAGGCGAACTGACTTTTGTCAGCTTGAAACCTGAAGACTCGCTCGATCCTATTATTAGCCAGCACTCTATTGCCAATAACCCCGTTAGCTTTGCACAAAGTCTCCCTCGTGATGCTATTTTTGCTTATGGGCAAAGCGATGGTTTCGTTAACGTTGTAAAACCCATATTTCAGGTTAGCTTTCCTGATAATAAACGTACAAGCACAGCCAGTGTTTCTTACCCTTTGGGGCAATCACGTTTCTTACTTGATCCGCAAGGGCAAGCCATTGTGGATCTTGGTATTTCATCTCGAGATAGTGAAGCCATTATTGTTGGTAAAACGGCTGATAGCCGCATTGTTGCCATGACATTTAAAGGTCAAGACGATGCATTAAATAGCGGCCCACTAAATGCGGGCTCTATCTGGCAGCCTCATTCATTCGAAATTACAGACGTACCACAAAACATTAATGAGATTATTGTGACGCCAGATGGGCGCACCGTCTATTTACGCAGTGGTAATTATATTTACGTCGTACAGGTAAACCAATCTGGTGCCAAAGTGCGTGATGTCGTGAATGTGAGTGATAAAAATGGCAACATTGAAAAGATAGAGTTGCTATCAGGGGCTAATTCATTGTTGCTTACTGCCTCTGATAATTCTGTATCGCAATGGTTTGAAGTGGTTCGTGATGGCAAACGATCGTTAGTGAAAGCTCGTGATTTTGAGTTTTCAGCGAGCCCGATAAAAGAATTGGTTTCTGAGTACTACCGCAAAGGTTTTTTTGCTGTACAGCAAGATGGCATGTTGTCGGCATACTACACATCAGAACGTAACGTGTTATACAAAGAACCTCTATTTGAGCAAGTACCGGATAAACTGATTATTTCTCCTCGTGCAGATCGCTTGTTAGCCATTTCAGGGGATCAATGGCAAACCTATACCGTTAAAAATTCTCACCCTGAAATTGGCTTTGCTTCTTTGTGGCAACAAGTATGGTACGAAGGGTATCAAGAGCCTGATTACGTATGGCAATCAACATCGGCCAGTGATGAATTTGAACCTAAGCTGAGCTTGGTGCCTATCGTATTTGGTACGCTAAAAGCAGCATTGTATGCCATGTTTTTTGCCATACCGTTAGCATTGGCTGGCGCGATTTATACTGCATACTTTATGTCATCTAGAATGCGTAATGTAGTTAAACCGACCGTTGAAATTATGGAAGCGCTACCAACGGTTATTCTCGGCTTCTTAGCGGGGTTGTGGCTAGCCCCGATTGTAGAAATGTACCTGTCAGGTATTGTGATGAGCTTGATTTTATTTCCAGTGACTATTTTATTGGTTGGCTGGGGGTGGGCTGTATTACCGGGTAAATGGCGATACCGTATTCCTAATGGCTTTCACATTGTGATTCTTATGCCTGTGATTGTGCTATTGGGCTACGGGTGCATAGCGGCGAGTCCGTATATCGATCAATGGTTATTTGACGGCGATGTACGCGGCTTTCTCACCAATGAACTCGGTATTGGCTACGATCAGCGTAATGCACTCGTTGTTGGTATTGCAATGGGGTTTGCGGTTATTCCTACCATTTTCTCTATTGCCGAAGATGCCATCTTTTCTGTGCCGGGTCATTTAACCAGTGGTTCATTAGCATTGGGTGCAACGCATTGGCAAACTCTGACAAAAGTGGTGCTGTTAACGGCAAGTCCGGGTATTTTTTCCGCGCTAATGATGGGGTTAGGTCGAGCTGTCGGTGAAACAATGATTGTGCTGATGGCTACGGGGAATACCCCTATTATGGATTGGAATATTCTGCAAGGGATGCGTACATTAGCGGCAACGATTGCGATTGAAATGCCAGAATCTGAAGTGGGCAGTTCACATTATCGCGTCCTATTTCTTGCCGCATTTGTCTTGTTTATATTCACTTTTATTTTTAATACTATCGGTGAATTGGTTCGCCAGCGATTGCGCGAAAAGTACAGTTCATTGTAATAACCATGTGTGTGATACCACGGATGGGCAATGTGTATTCGTGTATTGATTCAAATAGAGTTTATTCTGTCGTTATAGGGATATGGAATATGTTGATTAATGATTAAGTGGTTTAAATCAGGCTCGCCTTGGATATGGCTTACTGCGGGTGCGGTAAGTTTAAGTCTGGTTGCTGTATTGGGTTTATTGCTATTGATTGGTTGGAAAGGGCTCAGCTTTTTTTGGCCGACTCCCGTGTATCAATTTGATGTGTCGCTCAATGGTAGCAACCAAATCATTATTGGCGAAATATACGAACAAAAAAATATACCAGTTGAACAGCTCGTTGATGCTGGAGTCGATGTTTCTAACATTGAAGGTAATAGCGTACCGCGTTATTTAATTAAAACGGGCAACCGAGAGCGTGTCGCGCTTGATTTTATAACGTTACTGAAAACGCAAATCACACGCCAAGTATTGGCAGACAATATAGCGGTTATCGATCGTGATAAGAACGGTAAATTTTACGGTTACCCTATTGGTTTTATTGATGGCGGCCAGCGTCGCGGTATCGAAGATATTGAGGGAGGATTATTACAAGCCAACCTTGTGCGTATCCAATTAGACAGTCTAAAAAATACTGAAATTGCAGATATTAATTGGCAATTAAATCAGCAGCGGTTAAAGCTGCGTAAGTTAGCCGTGAATGAATCATCAAACGATCCTGCACAGTTCTCATTAGATGAATCGGCACAACAATCGATTGATACAGAAATAAAACGGTTACAAGATGCTTATTTAGAGGTAGAACAACGCCTATTTGTGTTGCAAGAAAAATTGCAAAATGATGCATTAGTTGTCGTTGATATGCATGGCAATGAAGTGATGTTGCCGATGATACAAGTGCTGGATATGTGGTATCCGAACAATTTATCATTCTTGGGTAAGATTACGCACTGGGGGCATCAAGTAGTTAAATTTTTAACCGAAGATCCCCGAGAAGCCAATACTGAAGGTGGCGTTTTTCCTGCTATTTTTGGTACGGTTTTCATGGTGTTATTAATGAGTATTATAGTGACACCACTAGGCGTAATGGCGGCTATTTACCTACATGAATATGCAGGTAAAAATGGCTTTACTAAGCTTATTCGTGTGGCTGTGATTAACTTAGCGGGTGTGCCTTCCATTGTATACGGTGTGTTTGGTTTAGGCTTTTTCGTATACATGGTTGGGGGAACAATCGATGATGTGTTCTTTTCGTCACAACTGCCAACGCCTACTTTCGGTACACCAGGTATTTTATGGTCGGCACTGACATTAGCCATTTTAACCTTGCCTGTTGTGATTGTATCAACAGAAGAAGGTTTGGCGCGTATTCCTAGTTCAGTGCGCCATGGCTCATTGGCATTAGGTGCCACGCAGTTTGAAACGTTATGGCGAATAGTATTGCCAATGGCAAGCCCTGCAATAATGACAGGTTTAATTTTAGCGGTTGCACGTGCAGCAGGTGAAGTTGCCCCTCTTATGTTGGTGGGGGTCGTAAAAATGGCACCCACGCTGCCTGTTGATGGTCATTTTCCTTATGTGCATTTAGATCGTAAGTTCATGCACCTTGGATATCATATTTATGATGTCGGCTTTCAAAGCCCCAATGTAGAAGCGGCTCGCCCATTAGTGTATGCCACCTCATTTTTACTAGTGACTGTTATCGTCGGCTTGAATTTAACAGCCATTGGTATTCGAAATCATCTACGTGAGAAATTCCGCTCTTTAGAGCAGTAACGCGTTGATATAATAGCGAGAAACACATGCTTTCAGTTAATCCATCAATGGGCTTATTTGAGCCATTAGATTTAGCCTCGTTACCCGATGACAAAACGGCGATGTCAATTGAAGGGCTCGATCTTCATTACGGTAATACGCAGGCGTTGTTTGATATTAATATGCGCATTGCTAAGGGACAGGTTACCTCATTCATTGGTCCGTCTGGTTGCGGTAAATCGACGTTATTACGCTGCATTAACCGAATGAATGAATTGGTGGAAGGTTGCCGTGTTGATGGCAAGATCATGCTTCATGGTCAAAACATCTATGACAGTAAAGTGGATGTAGCATCATTACGTCGTCGCGTGGGTATGGTATTTCAGCGCCCGAATCCATTTCCTAAATCGATTTATGAAAACGTGGTTTATGGTCTGCGTTTGCAAGGGTTGAAAGAGCGTCGAGTACTTGATGACGCGGTTGAAAACTCATTGCGTGGTGCGGCGTTATGGGATGAAGTAAAAGATCGTTTACATGAAAATGCCTTTGGTTTATCAGGTGGTCAGCAGCAGCGTTTGGTGATTGCCCGAGCGATTGCGATTGAGCCTGAAGTCTTGTTATTGGATGAACCTACATCAGCACTGGATCCTATTTCGACGCTGACGATTGAAGAATTGATCAATGATCTAAAAACGAAATACACGGTCATTATCGTAACCCATAACATGCAACAGGCTGCCCGAGTGTCGGATCAAACCGCATTTATGCACATGGGTGAGCTGGTGGAATACTCTAGTACCAATGATATTTTCACCACCCCAAAAGAGAAACGCACTGAAGATTACATTACTGGCCGATACGGTTAAGGAGTCGCAATATGTTAGATAATTTAAGCCTTGGCCGTCATATATCTGGTCAGTTTAATGCCGAATTAGAAAGTATCCGTACGCATGTATTAGCAATGGGTGGGTTAGTTGAACAGCAGTTAGCAGATTCATTAAAAGCAATGCATCAGCAAGATGCTGAATTAGCCAAACGTGTGATTAAAGACGATCACAAAGTTAATGCGATGGAAGTAGCAATTGATGAAGCGTGCACGCGTATTATCGCGAAACGTCAGCCAACCGCGAGTGATTTACGGTTAGTTATCGCCATAATTAAAACCATTACTGATCTAGAACGTATCGGTGATGTAGCAGAAAGTATTGCAAAAGTGGCATTAGAAAACTTTACGAATAAACAATACAACTTATTGGTATCGTTAGAAGCACTTGGTCAACATGCCGTGAAAATGCTGCATGATGTACTTGATGCGTTTGCGCGAATGGATGTAAAAGCAGCCGTTGAAGTGTATCAAGAAGATGATCGTATTGATCGCGAATATGAAGCGATAATTCGTCAATTGATGACATATATGATGGAAGATCCGCGCTCAATACCCAATGTATTACAAGTAATGTGGTCGGCTCGTTCAATTGAACGTGTTGGTGATCGCTGCCAAAATATTTGTGAATACATTATCTATTTCGTTAAAGGCAAAGATGTTCGTCATACTAATCCTGATGAAATCGGCAATGTCTTGAAGTGATTAATAGCAGCCGTAGAGACCCTGCTGTATACAGGGTGCTTTACAGTCAGTTTTTATGAGTGTCTTATTTTAGATAATCAAAAAGGCCCCTAGAATAAATATATGAGTCGTAGGGGCGAGAGTAACCAAATGGTTGAATGGGTATATTGAAATTACTTTTTCTAGGCTAAGAATGAGAACTCATCATCTAAATATTATTTAAAGAGTTAAAACTTAAAATTAACCCCCATTTCGTATGAGCTTTCAGATGTAACACGTTCGCCTGGGCGTACTCGGTATTCACCGTAGGTATACTTTAAATAGGGTTCAACCCATTTGGGTTTAAATGTAATAGTAATATCATGGCTGTTGATGTTGTCATTTACGACATCTTGAGACCAGCGGTTGCCTGAAAGTAGTCGATCATGATTAAAGTTATAGCTGGTATTAAGCCACGTTAAAGGGCTATAACTAAGTCCAACTGATGATTTCCATTCTCGTTGATCTAGCCAATCAATATCTATCAAGGCTTTTGTGTCACGCCATTCATGAGAGGTACTTGCAAATGCCATGAGGTTCTCGGTTAATGCAGTACCTGTGAAGATACCAAGATCATAAATATCTATGCTATCTGCACGGCCATAACTCGAAAAGGCTTCAGTATAAAATTGACCAAACATCACCCCATAACCAGTGCCTATTTCTAGGTAGCCAGTAGAATCAATTTCGGCGCTTACATTGATTTCTTCGGTAGCTTGAATTGATCCGATTACTGTACCTATCCAGTCATCACCCGTTTTAGATACTTGGAAACCGATTTGTGGTTCAGCTGTGGCTGGCTGAAAAGAACTTGCCAATATTGCAGCAACGGCAAGTACCTTGCTAATAAATTTCATATGTTCACCAAGGCTTATTGTCAAAAGAGCCGCTGAATGGCGGCTCTTTTTTAGTTTTGAATCAATAGTTTAACCCGTATGGTTAAGAGCGGTTGATCTGTGCCTTGATGTTTTCACGTAGATCTTTCACTTTGGTACGCAGCTGAGATTTTTGTTCGTTAGAAAGGTTACCAAGATTTGATTTAATTTCTGCAATATCTTTTATACCACCGTTAGCTGTCCAATATTTATCATCATGGATAATGCCAACGACCTGATTATTATCATTTTTGTATACAAATACGTTTTCAAAGTTATAAGACTGACCACCCATCGTGATTCGAGCGGTATTGGCCGAGTCATCATAGGTAATCAAAGCAATATAATTTCCTTCATAATCAAGTGCTTTGTAAGTGCTATCCCCAACAGCAACAATAGAGTAGTTAACTGGCAAAATATCACCAAGAATAGGGAGTGTAGGTTCCATCTCTATTGGGTTTTGGTTGTCAGGTCGAGAAATAACTGCTGCGAAGAGTCGTCCATCTTCGTTTCGAAAGACAACTTCGGTACCATTATCGGTGCGGAGAGTGACAGTATCATCAGTGATCTGGACGTGACCTACTACTTCACCTGTACTGTAATTCGTGATCTCATTATTGTCATTAATTGTAAATACACCTGAATCTGTGTAGATGACGGTTGAGTCATGGGTTTTTGTATCAACGGTGATGACAGTTCCATTATCACCAGTAATAGCAAAGCCATTATGAGTTTCTGAAATATCACCGTATGTTGGTGTTGTAGTATCAAAGCCAGGATCTAATTCTGGATTGCCATATTCTGGATCCAGTTCAATAGGATTTTCAAGTTTAGGGGTAAAGCCATAACCCGGATCTACGTCCTCATTTTTTGAACCGGAAGAAGATGAACAGCCAGCCAAAACAGATACAGCAATGAGTGAAGCCAGTAATTTCTTTTTCATTTGATTCTCTCAATAAAAATTAGTTAGATATTACGAGCTTCCATTGCTCTGCAGTGCCGTTTTATTATGGCTATTTATTGACCTTCCTAGTCGATGAGAGAATATTAAATTGAGCGGTGTTTTTTATCTAATCACCAGTTATTATCTAACTGATAAGGCCTGCTAATTAATCTGACTAGCTTAAGTAGCCGATAAGGAGTACTTATAAGGAGGAAGGTTAATAGAAAGTAGAATTGCCTAATAATAAGAAAGAAGGTTTATCAGGCAATATCGCGTTATTTTACAGTTTCTTTTTGCAGCAACTGATTGATGAGTTTATGCAGCCAAAGTGTTGTTGGGTTTCGTTTATTCTTTTGATGATAATAAGCGATAACAGGGAAAGTGATATCGTTACCCTCAATAGTGACTTTCATTCCGCGTAATTCTCTCAATTCTCGCTCAGGAACAAAAGTGGTTGATGGATAGACCATATCGGTGTGTCTTATAACATCGAGTACTGCCATCGGTAATTCAGAACGAAACCCAATTCTGACATTTATTCCATGACTCTTCATTACTCGCTCTGCTTGAGAGGTATTTGAGTTCCAATCTGGAATGATCAAGTTAGCCATTTCATAGCCTTTGACATCTTTGGGGGAAATGACGTCTTTTTTAATTGGATGATCTTTACGTACATATACAATGAAGGTGTCATCCCCGACTTTTTTTCGAATCAGTTCTTTAGGTGCATGATGAATATCAAAATTAACTCCGATGGCTATTTCACCTTTATTCAAATCTTCAAGCGTTGTCGGTGACCAGTTAAGAAGATGTACATTGACATTAGGTGCATCTTTACGAATAGCATGGAACAACTTACTTGAAAGGTAAGTAAGGATATGTGGCGCTAGTGCAATACGGATTGATCCCTCAAGATCGGTGGGATCAAAGTCTTGGTTGCAGTTTAGTGTAGAAGAGAGTTCATCCATTATTGGACTAATGTTATCCATTAGCTCCTCACCGAAAGCCGTTGGTTTTAAACCATGTCGCGTTTTCACAAAAAGCTCGTCTTCAAAATGGTTGCGAAGTTTGAGTAAGGCTTGGCTGATTGCGGGTTGACTGACGAACAGTCGTTCAGAGGCTTTCCGCATATTGAGCTCTTGCGATAGAATCACAAATGTTCGTAGTAGATTGAGATCGAGCTTTAAATATAAATCTTTCGCCATACTGGCTACCTCTTAAACCATCCGTGTTGATATCAACCTATCAGAAAACAACGTTTAACAAAGTTATTTTTAGGTTGAACGAAGCATTATGCGCGATCAAAACTTATTTTGGGCTGAACAGGTCAGGTATAAAAGTTTGATTGTCTATTGGTGAACGTACGTAGCCTTCTTTATTCACCTTAGGTAACGAGATAGTTGGGTAATCAATTTCTTTATAGGGGATCTGAGTTAATAGGTGTGAAATACAGTTGATGCGTGCTTTCTTTTTATTGTCTGCATCGACAACCCACCAAGGGCATTGTTTTGTGTCTGTATAGGCAAACATTGCGTCTTTTGCTGCGGAGTATTCAGCCCAACGATTTCGGGATTCTAAATCCATAGGGCTAAACTTCCAACGCTTCATTGGGGTATTAATACGTTCTAAAAAGCGTTTTTCTTGTTCGTCATCAGAGACTGAAAACCAGTACTTAACCAAGATAATGCCTGAGCGTTTAAGCATGCGTTCAAATTCAGGGCATGAACGAAGAAACTCGTTGTATTCTTCATCTGAACAAAAGCCCATGACTTTCTCGACACCGGCGCGGTTGTACCAACTACGATCAAGCAATATCATTTCACCAGCGGCAGGAAGGTGAGAAACATAACGTTGAAAGTACCACTGTGTTTTCTCTTTTTCTGTCGGCTGAGGCAGTGCAACAACACGACAAACACGAGGATTAAGCTTTTCAGTGATACGCTTTATTACTCCACCTTTACCCGCGGCATCCCGCCCTTCAAAAATAACCACCACCTTCATGCCAGAGTGTTTGATCCATTCTTGCAGCTTTACCAGCTTTATCTGCAAGTCGGCTAGCTCAGATTCATAGTCTTTTTTCTTTAATGGTTTTACTGAATTATTGGACATTGTTCACTCCAGATAAGATGTACTTAAGAGGGAATGTTATTTAATTGTAAGCTTAAGAATAGTTGTTCAGTAAATTTTAGGTATTGATATAACAAAAAAGAATAGCTGTAGCTAACCATTTGTTTGAGTTGCAATTGCATGGTGTATCATTTTATTTTTATATGTGCTTATCATTGTAATGATAATTATTATCAATTGATTTTTTGTTATTTCAACTTCACTGAATAAGGTTTTTTGATGTACCGATTAATATCTGGATTGGCGGTTAGTTTATTACTAGCAGGTTGTGGTGGTGGCGATGGTGGAAGTGATTTTTCTAAAACAACTACTGGCGCACAACGAACTTGCCCACAAAACATGGAATGTGGTTTTTTGTCGGTTCCGAAAGATTACAGTAATTTGAATGATGGCGATATTGATGTCTATTACGGTGTTCGCCGAGCAAATATTCCGTCTCAGCGCCTTGGTATTTTGGTTTTCAACTTTGGAGGGCCGGGTGCGAGTGCAGTAAATGGTGCAGGCTTTATGGCTGCAAACCGTTTACCCAATGATATTTTGAATCGCTTTGATATTGTTGGCATGGATCCTAGGGGGTCTGGTCGCAGTGAATATGCAGAAGAACTTACCCAGTGTGCTGAAAACGGTAATTGCGATAATGAATATGCAACATTTTCGCAGTACGTAGGCAGTAATAGTGTGGTAAAGGATCTTGACCAATTACGTCAGAAATTTGGGGATGATTATCTGAATTTTATCGGGTATTCCTATGGTACGCGTTTAGGTTCGTTATACGCACAACAGTTTCCTGAGCATGTGCGCGCTATTGTGCTTGATTCTTCGATGTCACCAAATACAGAAAACTACCTACAATTGCGTTTAGGTAATACGAAAGGCTATGACACGGTGGCGAACTACCGTCTAGTTGAAGCGTCAAGAATGAGTAAGTTTGAAACAGTGATTAACAGTGTGAACACTCTTAACGGTTACGTTGATATAAAAAATAAGACGTTCTCTAAATATGAGTCTGATCTCACATTGAATCGTCTTGTTAGCCGACAGTCTTATAAAGAGTGGGGTCCAATTTCAACTGGGTTATTCAAATTCTTGGATGATGATAACGTCACTGATTTGCAAACAGCTTTGTATCAACCTATTTCAAGAATGAGTGATAATTTTTCATCTGATCAATTGCGAAGTGCTGCTCTATTTCGTGCAGTGATTTGTACCGATGAACTCAGTCCGATAACTACGAATGAGGCAATAATATCTGAACCTCGTTTTATGGCAGAATCGAAGTTATTTGGTCATTATCAATATGAAAAAAATGCATCGTTATGTGCAGACTGGCCAAACTATCGAGATTCAGTCGCGAATATCGAGAATATGGAGCAAAAGTTAGCGGGTCAACGTATTTTGATGATCGGCGGACAGTATGATCCCGCGACACCATATGCTTGGACAGAATCGATGCGTCAGCAATTTGGTAACTTGGCTTCTCTGATTACGGTGAATAACTATGTTGACCACGGTTTTAGCTTTGATGGCAATACGTGTATCGATAACCCAACGACGCAATATTTATTAAACCCAGAAATACCTGTTGGTAATATTAACTGCGATGGCTCTATTCAAACGAAATCGGCGACGTATTCTAACGGTATAACGCCTGAAGAAGATATCCATCCGGCGAAAAGAGTTCGTGGTTTTTAAGGTATATAAATCGACAGGAAAATAAAGCCAGCCATAGTGCTGGCTTTATCGTTTAAATAGTATGAAACCTAACGGATTGCGTTGATTACTGCAGAGATCTTTTCAACCGATGTAACAGGAATGCTGAAGTCATCAATATCGGCGCTACCCATATGTGCTTGGTTAGCGAATTGCACCATATGACTCGGGCGTGTGCTCTTTCCAGATAAGTGAATTTCACTAATACCAGTACGAGTGATAATTTGTTTTGCGTTAGTAGCCGTTACTCCGGCACCCGCCATTATACTCAGACGCTCACCACAATATTTAACCATTTCAGCAATCATATCTACGCCATCAAGCGCATTAGCTTGTAAGCCTGATGTTAGTATCCGCTCACAACCGGCGGCCATTATGTTGTCTAATGCTGCCATTGGATCAATACATTGGTCGATAGCGCGATGAAACGTTACCCCTAAGCCATTTGCTTCTTTCATTAGGCTATTAAGAATATCGCGATCGATATGACCTTCTTTCGTTAATACCCCAATAACGACACCCTGAAGCTGTGATTTTTTCGCTGCATGAATATCAGCCAGCATGATTTCGACATCATCACTTGAAAATAAGAAATCACCTTGGCGTGGGCGAATCATGGCATAAACATGAATTGAGGCGTGTTTGGCTGCTAACTGCATAAAACCTGAGCTGGGTGTTAAACCACCAAGGGCCAATGAAGAACATAATTCAATGCGGGAAGCGCCACCTTGCTGTGCATAGTGAAGTGATTCTAGGTTGTCGATACAAACTTCAAGTTGGATTGTCATTATTATTCAAATGCGAGGGTATAGGTGTTGGCAGTTTAATCCATATGACCATAAATGTGACTAAATTTTGGGAGGGAATAAGGGCAGTTCGATTAATATTGAAAGGGCAGTTTTGTTCAGATAAAAAAAGGGCCCGGTGCAATCCGGGCCTCATCGTTCTTTTTGCCTTTGGCTGACTTAGGCTTTACGCTTTTGCGTTCGTTGCCTCAACACCGTGAGCATGGTGTTGTTAACTCTTCAATAAGAAGAATTATAGGTCTGCAGTGTGCTCAGATAGGTAGTCAGCAACACCTTTTGGAGATGCGTCCATACCTGCTTTGCCTTCTTCCCACTGTGCTGGACAAACTTCACCATTTTTCTGGTGGAAGTTTAGTGCATCAACCATGCGTAGCATTTCGTCGATGTTACGGCCTAGTGGAAGGTCGTTAACTACTTGATGACGTACAAGACCGTCTTCGTCGATAAGGAAAGAACCACGGAAAGCAACGCCAGCTTCTGGGTGCTCTACATCGTACGCTTTACAGATTTCGTGTTTAATGTCAGCGATTAGTGGGTACTTAACTTGACCGATGCCGCCATCTTCGATAGCAGTGTTACGCCATGCGTTGTGAGAGAACTGAGAATCGATTGAAACACCGATTACTTCAACGCCTTTCGCTTGGAAATCTTCAAAGCGCTTGTCAAAAGCGATTAGCTCTGATGGGCAAACAAAAGTGAAGTCTAGTGGGTAAAAGAAAACTACTGCTTTTTTACCTTTAGTGAACTCTGCGAAGTTGAAGTTATCAACAATTTCGCCGTTACCTAGAACAGCTGCAGCAGTAAAATCTGGTGCTTGACGACCTACTAGTACCATTTTGGTGCTCCTAAAATATTCTGTTTGTCGCCGACCTTTTCGGTAGGCTCCTTGTTTGGACGAGACAAACTATACCTAAACTGTTAGATTGAAAAAAGCGGAATAAATAGATTGAAGTAATCGGAAAAAACGATGAGCAAATTTCCTTCACTAAAGCAGCTTCACTATATTGTTACTTTGTTTGAAACGCGTCATTTTGGCAAAGCGGCAGCAAAGTGCTTTGTTAGCCAATCGACTCTGAGTTCAGGCATTCAAAATCTTGAAGAATTGTTGAATTGCCAATTAATCGAGCGTGATAACAAATCGTTAGTTTTTACCTCTACAGGGGAAGAGGTCGTGATACGTTCCCGTGAATTACTGGCACGTAGCCAAGATCTGATGGAATTATCAAGTGGCGCAGGCGATGGCATGGAAGGCCAGCTTCGGGTGGGCTGCATCCCGACTATCGCGCCATTCTTGCTGTGTGATTTGGTGCAAGAGGTGAATCGTATGCACCCTAACTTGAACCTTCTGCTGCGTGAAGACACTACCACGAACTTGTTAGCAGCGTTACGTAATGGTGAAATGGATGTACTGATCTTAGCTTTGCCTGTTGATATCAATAACATGCACAGCAAGGTAGTAGGGCGAGATGCCTTTAAAATGGTGATCAGCAAAAATCAGGCTGAAAAAGTGAATGTTCCCCTTCGATACGCTGATTTACCAGATGAATCGGTTTTCTTGTTAGAGAAAGAACATTGCTTAACTGATCATGCTGTTTCTGCGTGCAAGCTGACCACCAAAGAAAAAATAAACCCCTTTACAGCCACAAGCTTACACACGTTAGTGCAGATGGTAGCGAATGGGTTAGGCACAACCTTTATTCCTCAAATGGCTATCGATCATGGCTTATTAGATAATCAAAACTTAGTTGTTATTGAACCACCGGGGCAGGCTGCTTACCGTGAAATTGGTTTAGTGTGGCGCCCGACGTCTAGCCGAATCAAGACCTTTAACGGTCTTGCCGACATAGTAGAAGGACTTTTATAGTCCTTTTGAAGTCGTGCTGGTAGAAAATACAATATTCCAGCACGATCTTCTGATATCCCATCAAAAATCAAGATATATCATCTTATTATCTTCTGAGCGAATACCTCTTTTTTGTAGGTTTATTATGTTTCGTATTGCAAATAAATGAAATTGAGTGAATATTCTCGCCTATAATTCCTGTATGAAATGCAACCACAATGTAGCCCTAATGTACTGTTATTGAGATCTTTATAGCGTATGTAATGGATGCATTCTGTTTTAAACGTTTTTTATTGAAAATCCTTAATGCTCACTTCTGGTAATTTAATTACGTAACTTGTTACATTTTTTGCTGTAATTCTTACTATTTATATCAACCGAGTTTTTTACTGTTTTTTGTTTTAATTTTGCGTTTTGAGCTTTAACTCTACTAGTATTTAACGTGTTGTTTTAAATTGATTACTTCTCTTTTGCTGCAAGCGTGTAGTAAAAAAATAATTTGCAATTGTTGATTTGTTACGGCAACGTAAATAGGGCGTTAACGCAGATGATTGCAGAATTTAAGGTTTTTCAATTATTGATGAAAGTAGTGATTAAGTTACAAGTGAGTGGAGGGGTGAGAATGACGGACAATCAAGGCAACGCGGATTATGAAGTTAAACTGTCATTGCAGACAATACTGACAGCAGAGCAACAAAAAATATTAAGTAGTGAAGCCTTGCAGTTCGTTGAACGTTTAGTTCAGCGCTTTGCTTCCCGAGTTCCTCAATTACTTTCTGCACGAGAAGAACGCCAGCAAAAAATAGATGCTGGAGAGCTACCTGATTTTCTGCCAAATACGACGGACATACGCAACGGTAATTGGCGTATTCAAAATATACCAACCGACCTACAAGACCGACGTGTTGAAATTACCGGTCCCGTTGACCGTAAAATGGTGATTAATGCCCTGAATGCAAATGTAAAAGTATTCATGGCTGATTTTGAAGATTCATTTGCGCCAGCTTGGAATGAAGTGCTTGATGGGCAGCGTAATCTGCGTGATGCGGTGAATAACAATATTAGCTACACCAACCCAGATAACGGAAAAGAATATGCGTTAAATGATGATCCGGCGGTATTGATTTGTCGTGTTCGTGGTCTTCATTTACCAGAAAAGCATTTGTTGTGGCAAGGGGAGCCTATTCCTGGATCGCTGTTTGATTTTGCATTGTACTTCTTCCTTAATTACAAACAGTTACTAGAAAAAGGGAGCGGCCCTTATTTCTACCTGCCCAAACTACAAGCGTATCAAGAAGCGGCATGGTGGAGTGATGTCTTTAGTTTTACTGAAGATGAGTTTGGTCTGCAACGCGGCACAATCAAAGCAACGGTATTGATTGAAACTTTACCAGCCGTTTTTGAAATGGATGAGATCCTTTATAGCTTGAAAGAGCATATTGTTGGTCTTAATTGTGGCCGTTGGGATTATATTTTTAGCTATATCAAAACGCTACGAAACCATCCGGATCGCATCTTGCCAGATAGACAAGTTGTTACGATGGAGAAGCCATTTCTAAATGCTTATTCCCGTTTATTGGTGCGTACTTGTCACCGTCGTGGTGCATTTGCAATGGGAGGAATGGCTGCATTTATTCCATCAAAAGAGCCTGAGCGCAATGCATGGGTACTCAATAAAATCCAAACCGATAAATCATTAGAAGCGAACAATGGCCACGATGGCACATGGGTTGCGCATCCAGGTTTAGCCGATACTGCTCGTGCCGTGTTTGATGAAGCATTGGGTACGCGCAATAACCAATTAGATATTAGCCGTGAAGATGATGCCCCAATTACTGCGGCAGAGTTACTTGCACCATGCGACGGTGAACGTACGGAAGAGGGAATGCGCCACAACATTCGTGTCGCTGTTCAGTACATAGAAGCATGGATTACGGGGAATGGGTGTGTGCCTATTTACGGATTGATGGAAGATGCAGCAACCGCTGAAATATCACGCGCTTCAATTTGGCAGTGGATTAAACACGGTAAATCACTGAGCAATGGAGATGTGGTCACCAACGCGTTATTTGAAGACATGCTAGATCAAGAAATGGTGGTGTTGGAACAAGAGCTAGGAAGCGAACGATTCCAACAAGGCCAGTATGAAGAAGCTGCAGCGCTTATGTCGCGATTAACAACCAGCGACGAGCTTGTGAATTTCTTGACTGTTTCAGGTTATGAATATCTAAACTGACAGTAAGTAGATGAAAAATTAGAAAAGTAAAAGTCGAAGTAAAGAATGCATTAACGATTACGTTAAGCGAATTATCGCCAAATGAAACGAGGGACATCATTATGACATTGACTCGCCAGCAGCAAATAGAAGCTATTGAAAAAGACTGGGCTGAAAATCCACGTTGGAAGCACGTAAAACGTACTTACACCGCTGAAGAAGTAGTAAATCTACGTGGTTCATTTGCCCCTGCAAATACGATTGCCCAGCGCGGTGCTGATAAGCTGTGGGACTTGGTCAATGGTTCTTCGAAAAAAGGATATGTTAACTGTTTAGGTGCATTGACGGGTGGCCAAGCAGTTCAACAAGCAAAAGCCGGTATTGAAGCAATCTACTTATCGGGTTGGCAGGTTGCCGCCGATAACAATACGGCATCGACCATGTACCCTGATCAGTCGTTATACCCTGTAGATTCAGTGCCATCAGTGGTTACTCGTATTAATAATTCATTTCGTCGTGCAGACCAAATTCAGTGGTCTAGCGGCAGTAACCCAGAAGAAGGGATTGATTACTTCTTACCGATTGTAGCCGATGCAGAAGCGGGGTTTGGTGGTGTACTTAATGCGTATGAACTTATGCGCAATATGATTGATGCCGGTGCCGCAGGTGTTCACTTTGAAGATCAGTTAGCGTCAGTGAAAAAATGTGGTCACATGGGCGGTAAAGTATTGGTGCCAACCCAAGAAGCAGTACAAAAATTAGTGGCGGCACGTTTAGCGGCAGACGTCGCGGGTACAACCACTTTGGTTATAGCGCGTACCGATGCTAACGCAGCAGATTTGTTAACGTCAGATTGTGATTCATACGATAACGACTTTATTATCGGTGACCGCACAGCGGAAGGTTTCTACCGTGTACGTGCAGGTATCGATCAAGCCATCTCTCGTGGCTTAGCGTATGCACCGTATGCCGATCTTATTTGGTGTGAAACTGCGAAGCCATGTTTAGAAGAAGCACGTCAGTTTGCTGAAGCGATTCATGCACAGTACCCTGATCAATTATTGGCATACAACTGTTCACCATCGTTTAACTGGGAGAAAAACCTGGATGGCGAGACAATTGCTAAGTTCCAGCAAGAGTTGGCAGATATGGGTTATAAATACCAATTCATCACGTTAGCTGGCATTCATAACATGTGGTACAACATGTTTGAATTAGCCCATGCTTATGCTCAAGGTGAAGGTATGCGTCATTATGTTGAGAAGGTACAGCGTCCTGAGTTTGAAGCGGCAGAACGTGGGTATACGTTTGTTGCTCACCAGCAAGAGGTAGGTACGGGTTACTTCGATAAGATGACAAATACGATTCAAGGTGGTCAATCTTCAGTAACGGCATTAACGGGCTCGACAGAAGAAGATCAGTTTTAATTAATCTAAGCATCATTAGGTTATCGTCGAGGAGCACTTGTTGCTCCTTTTTTTATGCGTTTTCTCTCCTGAGCAGATACTAACGTTGAGTAAGGCGATACTGTTTGGTTGCGGTTATTACTTGGGGATAAACGATGTGAAAGACACGTTCTAATTCATGATAATTATCATCTATTTGTTCAGAACACAGCGCAAGTTGATGTAACTTTGGGCGTCTTGCTGCCATCCGTATTAACACTCGTTCAATGCTTGGCTTCTCTCTATATTGGATTAACCATTGCTGCTGCCACATATGAGCACTCATCAGAACATAGCGTTCGGGTAAGTTTGATTGGTATTGTCGAACGATGCTTTCAGCGTATTGTACAAAGTGCTCTAAAGAATAAGGATGAAAATCTTGCCAGTGAACAGCAAGGAAGTGATCCCAAACAATATCTAATGCAATGCCACTAACACGGCGAGTGTTGTCACTAAACAAATGCCGACAAGCTTTCACCTCCGGCATTGCATCAATATAACCATCGACAAAGCGGTGCAGTTTTATACCATCGGCGACGGGCTTAACGTGTTGCTTGTAAGGATCGCCCCGAACGAAATCAGCCAGAAGGTTCCCTGCCATATCGCTTTGGCAACAGTCAGCCAAATGCAGATGAGCAAGAAAATTCATGGGAACAGTCTTGTTTTAGGTGGTGTCGTTATCATCAGCAATCGGGTCTATTTCCTCTTGTATCTCTAGTAAGTTAATCGCGATAGAAACAAAGTCTGCATCTGTAATTATGCCGACTAATCGTTTTTTTTCCACTACGGGTAAGCAGCCAATTTTATGTTTTTGCATATAGATAGCAGCATCTTTAAGGCTGGCATGAGGATCAACACTCATCAGTGTGTGATGCATGCATTTCTCTAGAGGGATATCTAAAGTAGATAGGAAGTTGTTTTTTGTAATGTGCTCTAGGCTGGACTCTTGGGCAGACAGCACATCACGCTGAGTTACAATACCGATAAGTTGTTCATCCATATCGGTTACTGGAATGTGTCGAATGCCAACATCTTCCATAATGGCTTTTGCATCGGCCAATGTATTATGTGGCTGTAAGGTATGTGGGTTTGGGGTCATCATATCGGAAACTGTAAACATATAAACCTCCGGCAGTCCTATTGCAATTAGGTTTCAACAACTCGTTAGCACCTATCCTAATCTATCATTTCTTCCTTTTATTGATACATCAGTTCACGCTGAACATCATTGTTATAAATCTACGTAATAACATGACAATAAAAGCAATATTCAAAATATAGGTGACGATCTTTTTAATCTCTCATTATTGAATGTAGCTAATCCTCGCGTAATGACTAATGACCAAAATCAATGATTAGTCCGGTAATGAGCGAGTTATTGTAGTTATTTTAAAACCTTATTATTATTTTTGAGCCGCGAAAATAATAATAGAAAGCTAGAGTTAATAAACGTTCACTCAGTAGGAACACTTAATGACTAAAGCCTTTGTTAGTTGCCTGTTGTTTTGGTTTGCGTTAGTTATATTTCAGGCTAAGGCCGACGATAAAGTGGCAGCGACAGCCAAGATTATTGGAGGAATTGAATCATCCCAGAATGAAGTACCGTGGCAGGCTTATCTTAATATGACGTATTCCACTGATAATGGCAGCGAGACATTTGTATGTGGTGGTGTGGTTATTGCCTCTCAAGTTGTTCTAACCGCTGCCCATTGCATGCAAAATGGAGCAACAACTGTTCGGGCTGAAAATGTAAAAGTGTGGGCAGGCATTACCAGTGTATTTAGCGCACGTACATCTAATGCAGTTCTTGTAACAAAAGTTATTCTTCACCCTTCTTATAATGACGGTCGCTTTGCCAATGATATTGCGCTTTTGGTGCTTGGTGCCCCTTTGCCTGTTGCATCTATCCCTATTTTACCTGCTACTCGGGCAGAGCAACAATTAGCGGATAATGAATTTGTTAATGGATGGGTTGCCAACGGTCAGCGACCTGCGAATTTATTAGTATCAGGGTGGGGTGCAACCCAAATAGAACCCGATAATAGTGCAGGTTCAACAACGTTAAGACAGACATTACTATCAGGTGTACCTGATACGACCTGTGATAATGTGTGGGGTTCGAATATTAGCGCAAGTGAATTAAGTATTTTCCTTTGTGCTGGCTCTACTTCCCCTTTACTTGCCCGTGACAGTTGTTTTGGTGATTCTGGAGGGCCACTAGTATGGCAAAATGTACAGAAGGCTAGCGACAATGATTTTGGATTGCGTTTAGTTGGGTTAGTGAGTTTTGGTGAAGGTTGTGCGGGGCAGCTGCCCGGTGTTTATACCGAAGTGGCTCAATACCATGATTGGATTACTGGCCTGCTTAGCAGTGAACTGAACATCGAGGCCATGATAATGCCACAGTTTACGGTTAATCCATTCCATTCTGATTATACTGGCGCAGGTGCTGATATTGTTTCACCTTCAACAACGGGTGTAACGTCGGATGATAGTGGTGGCAGCTTAGGTTTTTTCAGTGTGTTATTCATGGCTGCTTTTTTCCGTTGGCGTCGTTCTTAAATTTGGCTGGCCATTATCTGTGGGATGTAATCCATTACTTTCGAGATTAGACCGAAAATTAATTTGTGATTCCCATCTTTCCTTGAAATTGCAGTGGGGCAGCCTATACTAGCTGCCTGCTGTTATTTGGGGCATAAAAAGATGCAAGTTTCTGATTTTCACTTTGATCTACCTGATGAGCTAATTGCTCGTTATCCACAACCTGAACGCACTGCTAGTCGTCTACTGCAACTAACTGGTGAAACTGGAAATATCCAGCATAAGGGCTTTAAGGATGTCTTAGATTTAGCTGAACCTGGCGATCTATTCGTATTCAATAATACGCGTGTTATTCCTGCCCGTATTTTTGGCCGTAAAGCGTCAGGCGGTAAGATAGAAGTGTTAGTTGAGCGCATGCTTGACGATAAAAGCATTCTTGCGCATGTACGAGCATCAAAATCGCCAAAGCCGGGTAATGAATTATTACTGGGCGAAAATGACGATTACCAAGCTGAAATGATTGCGCGTCATGATACGTTGTTTGAAATTCGTTTTAACAGCGATAAAACTGTTTTAGAAATTTTAGAAGAAGTGGGGCACATGCCGCTTCCTCCTTATATCGATCGTCCTGATGAAGATGCCGATAAAGAGCGTTACCAGACGGTTTATAATGCAAAACCTGGTGCAGTCGCTGCACCTACAGCAGGTTTACATTTCGATGATGAACTGATGGCAGCATTAAAAGCAAAAGGGGTTAATTTTGCTTTTGTTACTTTGCATGTCGGTGCGGGTACTTTTCAGCCTGTTCGTGTTGATAACATTGATGATCACCACATGCATTCAGAGTATGTTGAAGTACCTCAAGATGTGGTTGATGCGGTTAATGCGACTAAAGCAAACGGTGGTCGTGTTATAGCTGTTGGTACCACGTCGGTACGTTCTCTTGAAAGTGCCGCGCAAGATGCAGTTAAAAAGGGAACTGAATTAGTCCCTTTTTTTGGTGATACAGAAATCTTTATTTTCCCTGGTTATGAATTCCAGCTGGTGGATGTATTGGTGACTAACTTCCACTTGCCTGAATCGACGTTGATTATGCTGGTAAGTGCTTTTGCTGGTTATGAACATACCATGAATGCATATCTACAAGCGGTCGATAATCAATATCGATTCTTCAGTTATGGTGATTCGATGTTTATTACTCGTCGGAACAACGTGTAACACTTCTTATTATTAAGTCAGTGTGCCTTAAGGCTGCTTTTGTTAAAATGGCAGCCTTTGTTGTGTCAGGTGAACTGCAAATATCAGCAACAATTATGTGAAAGAACAGCACGCCTTAGTAATGGTGATATTTATTTATTCCGCTACGCTTTATGGCGTGGTGATTTGATATCAATCGAATGATTGGCATTATGTGATAATGAAAGTGTGCATTGGGCAATTGGCCTTTTGCATTGAATCCCACTTGGGAATTATGTCAGATTGTTTCTCTGGCTTTTGGAGGCTTTGTGAAATTTGAATTAGATAAAACGCAGGGACGCGCGCGTCGCGGTCGCTTACAGTTTGAACGCGGTACGGTTGAAACCCCTGCTTTTATGCCTGTTGGTACCTACGGTACAGTTAAGGGTATGACGCCTGAAGAAGTAAAAGATACGGGCGCACAGATTCTGCTTGGCAATACATTCCACCTGTGGCTACGCCCTGGTCAAGAAGTGATGAAGCTTCACGGTGATTTGCATGACTTCATGCAGTGGCATGGTCCGATTTTGACAGATTCAGGCGGTTTCCAAGTATTTAGCCTGGGTGCTACACGTAAAATCACTGAAGAGGGTGTACATTTCCGTAACCCTGTTAACGGTGATAAAGTTTTCATGGACGCAGAAAAGTCGATGGAAATTCAGTACGATTTAGGTTCTGACATCGTCATGATTTTCGATGAGTGTACGCCATACCCGGCAACACATGATGAAGCGAAAAAATCGATGGAAATGTCACTTCGTTGGGCACAACGCAGCCGTAATCATTTTGATAAACAAGAAAACCCAAATGCATTATTCGGCATTATCCAGGGTGGTGTGTATGAAGACTTACGTGATGTATCTGTTGACGGCCTAACAAATATCGGCTTTGATGGCTATGCTGTGGGTGGCTTGGCTGTTGGTGAACCTAAAGAAGACATGCACCGTATTCTTGAGCATACATGTCCTCAATTACCTGAAGATAAGCCTCGCTACCTGATGGGTGTAGGTAAACCTGAAGACTTAGTTGAAGGTGTTCGACGCGGTATCGACATGTTCGATTGCGTAATGCCGACCCGAAATGCCCGAAATGGACACCTATTTGTTACTGGTGGTGTGATCAAGATCCGTAATGCGAAACATAAAACGGATACAACACCTTTAGATCCGCATTGTGACTGTTACACTTGTCGTAATTATTCAAAGGCGTATTTGTACCACTTGGATAAGTGTAATGAAATCCTAGGTTCACGCCTAAACACAATCCACAATTTACGTTACTACCAGCGTTTGATGGCTAGTATCCGTAGTGCGATTGAAGAAGATCGTTTCGATGCATTTGTAGAAGAATTCTACGCGCGTCGTGACAGAGAAGTTCCACCATTAAAAAACGCTTAATATTTTAAACGAGGACGTTACTAAATGAGTCTTTTCATTTCTCAGGCAAATGCCGCAGCTGAAGGTGCTCCGCAAGGCGGCAGCATGCAGCTTTTTATCATGCTTGGTCTTTTTGCTGTTATTTTTTACTTTATGATTTATCGTCCACAAGCGAAACGTGCGAAAGAGCATAAAACACTTATGAGTTCGATGGGCAAAGGCGACGAAGTACTAACTAATGGCGGTTTGTTAGGTAAGATTACAAAAGTTTCAGAAGAAACTGATTACATCGTGATTGCACTTAACGACAACAATGAAGTTACTATCAAGAAAGATTTCGTTACAGCTGTACTGCCGAAAGGCACAATGAAATCTCTATAATTTTTCGCTTTGAAGGATCATCGCAGTGTTAAACCGTTATCCCTTGTGGAAGAATCTGATGGTGGTGTTAGCACTGCTCATCGGTCTGCTTTATGCACTTCCCAATGTTTACGGTGAAGATCCAGCGATTCAAATCACCGGGGCGCGTGGCGCCTCGGTTGATATGTCTACTCTGGATACTGTCACCGAAGATTTAAAAAAGAACAATATCTCCTATAAATCTGTCGCTTTCGAAAACGGTACTGTACTTGTCCGCTTTAACGACACTGATACTCAGATCAGTGCTCGCGATATCATCAATGAACAGCTAGGCGATGATTTTGTCGTTGCGCTTAATCTAGCAGCATTAACGCCTGACTGGCTTGAATCTATTGGTGCCTCACCAATGAAGCTGGGTCTTGATTTACGTGGTGGTGTTCACTTCTTAATGGAAGTGGATATGGATGCGGCAATGGAAAAGTTACTCGGTCAACAAGAAGAGACTTTCCGTACCGAATTACGTGAAGCTAAAGTGCGTTACCGTGCGATAAGCAAAACAGATTCTTCTGTCGAAGTACGCCTTCGTAATGATGAAGATCTAAAAGCTGCAGAAGCGGCTCTCGCGCAATTACACCCTGATATGCTATTTACCGATAGTAATAGCAACGGACGTTTCGTTCTTACTGCACAGTTTACTGAAGCCCGTCTGAAAGAAATTCGTAACTACGCGGTTGATCAAAATATCACGATTCTTCGTAATCGAGTGAATGAGCTGGGTGTTGCTGAACCTCTAGTACAGCGTCAAGGTGCTAACCGTATTGTGGTTGAACTTCCAGGTGTTCAAGATACTGCTCGCGCAAAAGAAATTCTTGGTGCGACGGCAACACTTGAATTCCGTGAAGTCGATAGCACGGCAGATCTTGCTGCAGCTGCGGCTGGTCGAGTACCAGCAGGCAGTGAAGTAAAGTACACCCGTGACAAGCGTCCAGCGGTATTAAAGAAACGTATCATCCTTGCGGGTTCTCATATTACTGATGCGAGTTCAAGTGCTGATGAATATGGCCGCCCTCAAGTTAACATCTCGCTAGACAGCGAAGGTGGTAGCAAGATGACAGCGTTCTCACGTAATAATGTGGGCAAGCTGATGGCGACAGTGTTTACCGAGTATAAAGATAGCGGTAAACGTCAAGCCAACGGTAAAGTGATTCTTCAAAAGCATGAAGAAGTGATCAACCAAGCAACGATTCAAACTGCGTTAGGTCGTAATTTCCGTATTACCGGAATCGATTCGCAGGCAGAAGCACATAACTTAGCGCTTCTACTTCGTGCTGGTGCGCTGATTGCGCCTATCTCTATTGTTGAAGAGCGTACGATTGGTCCGTCAATGGGTCAGCAGAATATCGATATGGGTATTCAGGCGATGATTTGGGGCATGGTAGCAGTAATGCTATTTACCTTAATTTATTACCGTGGTTTTGGTCTAATTGCCAACATGGCACTCGTTATGAACTTGGTATTGATTATTGGTGTTATGTCGATGATTCCAGGCGCGACGATGACCTTACCTGGTATCGCAGGTATCGTATTAACAGTCGGTATGGCTGTCGATGCGAACGTACTTATATTTGAACGTATCCGTGAAGAATTGCGTGAAGGCCGAAGCCCTCAACAAGCGATTCAGCAAGGTTACGGTAATGCATTCAGTACGATTGCCGATGCAAACATTACGACACTTATCACAGCAATTATTCTGTTTGCTGTTGGTACTGGTGCTATCAAAGGCTTCGCTGTAACACTATCAATCGGTATCCTGACTTCAATGTTCACGGCGATTATAGGTACACGTGCGGTTGTTAACTTTGTCTACGGCGGTAAGCGCGTAGATAAACTGTCGATATAGGAGGCGCAAACATGTTTCAACTATTGAAAGTGGATAATGCGATCGACTTTATGCGCTGGTCAAAGTTCGCTTTTGTTTTTTCACTAATGATGATTGCAGTAGCAATTGGCACAGTGGCAACAAAGAAGCTTAACTGGGGTCTCGACTTTACTGGCGGTACGTTAATTGAAGTGGGTTTTGAACAACCTGCAGATTTGCTTAAAATTCGTGATTCGTTAGAAGCGGCGGGTTTTGGCGATGCTATCGTACAGAACTTCGGTACTGCTCGTGATGTACTTGTACGTCTGCAACCTCGTGAAAATGCAAAAGGTGAAGTGCTGGGTAACCAGATCATCGATGCATTAAAAGTGGGAACAGGGCAAAGCGTTGAAATGCGTCGTATCGAGTTTGTTGGTCCGAATGTGGGTGACGAACTGGCTGAAGCGGGTGGATTGGCGATTATTATCTCGCTAATTTGTATTTTGCTTTATGTTTCGATGCGTTTCGAATGGCGTTTAGCTGCCGGTGCGGTATTAGCACTTGCACACGATGTCATTATTACGATTGGTATCTTTTCTCTTCTAGAGGTGGAAGTCGACCTAACTATTGTTGCAGCCTTGCTGACGGTGGTTGGTTACTCACTAAACGATACGATTGTTGTATTTGACCGTATCCGTGAGAACTTCCGTAAGATGCGAAAGGGTGAAGCGCCTGATGTGATAAACAACTCTATTACTCAAACGTTAAGCCGTACACTGATTACATCGGGTACAACCTTGTTTGTTGTTGTCGCTCTCTTTATGAAAGGCGGAACAATGATCCACGGTTTTGCCTTGGCATTATTGATCGGTATAACGGTGGGTACTTATTCATCAATCTACGTTGCTTCGGCACTGGCATTGAAATTGGGTATCACTCGTGAACATTTAATGCCACCACAGGTAGAAAAAGAAGGTGAAGAATTCGACGCAATGCCTTAATAGGTGAGCGATCGGTTTCATCAATAAAAAACGGAGCCAATAGGCTCCGTTTTTGTATCTATAGTTTTCCAGATTAGTGCCGCTAATCATTGGGCTAGATATTGAAGTAATTAGAATGACTATGTGACCTCAATGTTTGTCTTGTTGCTATTGGTATTATACCGTACCCAAATGACTGCGCATTTACTGTAAGCATAAAAAAAGCCCCGACACAGTCGAGGCTTCAGAATTTTTGAATCGTTATAAACGATTACTTAGCTAATGCTTCGCCACCGTGTTCACGGATTTTAGCGATGATTGGCTTAACTACGCGTGCGTTACCAGCAACGATGTTGCCAGATACTAGGTAGTTAGTGTTACCAGTAAAGTCAGTACAGATAGCACCGGCTTCACGTGCAATTAGTTCACCAGCGGCTAGTTCCCAAGGCTTTTGGCCTAGTTTAACTACGCCATCAACACGACCTGCTGCTAAGTAACAAAGGTCTAGTGCTGTACAACCAGATTGACGCATATCGTCACACTCAACAAAAATTGCTGATTGTACTTTGTTAAGCGCTTCTGCGTGTTGCTTAGCTGCGAATGGTAAACCAGTAGCAATAATAGTACCGCTAAGGTCACGAGGCTGTGATGTACGTAGACGTTGGCTGTTAAGCTGTGCGCCAGAACCACGTGTTGCAGTGAAGAGTTCGTTACGAGATGGATCGTATACTACAGAAACTTCAGTACGACCACGCATGCGTAGTGCAATTGAAATAGCGTAATGAGGCAAACCACGAACGAAGTTTTTGGTGCCATCCACTGGGTCGATGATCCACTGACACTCTTTGTCACGGCCTTCTTTAGTACCAGACTCTGCTGCAAGAATGCAGTGATCAGGGTAAGACTTAAGAATAGAATTGATGATGATAGCTTCAGCTTCATGATCAATATTAGTAACGACGTCACTGCCTTTGTTGGCAACTTCAATGCCTTGAGGTTTTTCTAACGATTTAATGACATGGTCACCAGCCTTTCGCGCAGCGCGAATGGCGATATTAAGCATCGGATGCATAGGATCTTCCCAACGGATGTTAAAGAACTAAAAATCGGCGGCGAGTATAACAGAGCTAGGGCAAAAGGGAAGTGGTTATTTTTTAAACATCATTGGCAAAAACTAAAAAAAGTAGAAAAACACGCTTTAGTTTTACATGTTTTCCCCACTTCTTTATAGGCTGTGTTAAAATCCACCCGCTCTTAAAAATAGTCGGAAATTGCTAAACCATGTTAGATAAAATAAGCGTTGTTTTAATTGGTACATCTCACCCTGGAAATATTGGCTCAGCAGCACGTGCCATGAAGGTGATGGGGCTTACGAATCTAGTCCTTGTTGACCCAGCTTGCGAGATAGACGCTAAGTCTCTTGCTTTAGCTGCTGGCGCGGCAGATGTCGTAACCAATGCAAAAATCGTCAAAACATTAGATGAAGCAATTGCAGATTGTGGTTTAGTGATTGGCTCAAGTGCACGTTCTCGTACATTAGAATGGCCACAACTTGATCCGCGTGAATCAGGTATCAAAACAATTGAAGAAGCAGCTGCGCACCCCGTTGCTATTTTATTCGGTCGTGAGCGTACTGGTTTAACGAATGAAGAATTACAAAAATGTCATTGCCACGTTTACATTCCGGCGAACCCTGAATACAGCTCATTGAATTTAGCAATGGCAGTGCAAACTGTTAGTTATGAAGTTCGTATGGCATTTTTAGAGTCGCAAAAGTACACGGGTGAGAAGAAAATTGATGAATACCCGCGTGCCAAAGAGTTAGAGTTGTTCTACGAGCACCTTGAAAAAGTGACAACTCAAACCCAGTTCATTAATAAGAAGCATCCCGGCATGGTGATGACAAAACTTCGCCGCATGTTTACCCGTGCTCGTCCAGAGCAGCAGGAGCTTAATATTCTGCGTGGTATACTTTCTTCTATTGAAAAATCATTAGAACATCGCGACAAATAACCCTATTGTGCGTCAGGTCTAAAGCTTGACTAAAATAGTCGGGTAAATACTTGACCATTTTAGTCGGGTATGTAACACTCGTGCTATATACATAAGTGGATAGCGGTGTGTTATGAGATTGACTTCAAAAGGAAGATATGCGGTAACTGCGATGCTTGATGTCGCTCTGCATTCTCAAGATGGTCCAGTACCTTTAGCGGATATTTCCGAACGACAAGGTATTTCACTGTCTTATTTAGAACAACTTTTCTCACGCCTACGTAAAGCTGGTCTTGTGGCGAGTGTTCGTGGACCCGGTGGTGGTTATCGCTTAGGTGAAGACGCTAATGACATCGCAGTAGGCATGGTTATAGCTGCTGTTGATGAATCGGTTGATGCTACAAAGTGTCATGGTAAAGCTGACTGTCAAGGTGGTGTACGCTGCTTAACACACACTTTATGGCATGACTTAAGCTCCCGTATCAGCGGTTTTTTGAATAACATCACTCTTGGTGAGTTGATGAAAGATAATAACGTTCAAGAGATTTCAGATCGTCAAGATCAAGTCTTAAGCAATAGTTCGCTAAGAACGTCTTTTGGACATAAAAAAACACACGATAGCACCACTATAGGTGTCGATGTCCGCTCTTAGTCGCTAGACATCCGTGTTTTCGGAGATAAAAATGAAATTGCCAATATATTTCGATTATTCAGCTACTTGCCCAGTAGATCCACGTGTTGCTGAAAAAATGATGCAATGCCTGACAATGGATGGGAACTTCGGTAACCCTGCTTCCCGTTCTCACCGTTTCGGCTGGCAGGCTGAAGAAGCTGTTGATACAGCGCGTGAGCAAGTTGCTGAGCTGATGAATGCTGACCCACGTGAAATTGTTTTTACGTCTGGTGCAACAGAATCTGACAACCTTGCAATTAAAGGCGCTGCGCGTTTTTATAGCAAAAAAGGTAAGCACATCATTACCTGTAAGACTGAGCACAAAGCGGTATTAGACCCTTGTCGCCAGCTTGAACGTGAAGGCTTCGAAGTCACATATCTTGATCCAGAAGCAAATGGCTTAATTGATATGGCAAAATTGCGTGATGCGATTCGTGAAGACACTGTTCTGATGTCTATCATGCACGTAAATAACGAAATTGGCGTAATTCAAGATATTACCGCTATTGGCGAGCTTTGCCGTGAAAACAAAATCGTTTTCCACGTTGATGCCGCACAGTCAATCGGTAAGCTACCAATCGATGTACAGGCAATGAAAGTTGACCTTATTTCAGTTACATCGCATAAAATTTACGGTCCTAAAGGAATTGGTGCGCTTTACGTTCGTCGTAAACCACGTATTCGTTTAGAAGCACAAATGCACGGCGGTGGTCATGAGCGTGGTATGCGTTCTGGTACTCTTGCTACCCACCAGATTGTTGGTATGGGTGAAGCTTTCCGCATTGCGAAAGAAGAGATGGAACAAGATCGAGTGCATACATTAGCACTACGAACTCGCCTTCTTGATGGTCTAAAAGATATGGAATCAGTTCATATTAATGGTGACCTAGAGCAACGTGTATCAAGTAACCTGAATATTAGCTTTGCTTTCGTTGAAGGTGAGTCTTTATTAATGGCACTGAAAGATCTCGCTGTTTCTTCTGGTTCAGCATGTACTTCAGCAAGCCTTGAGCCTTCATACGTACTGCGAGCGCTTGGTTTAGATGATGAACTAGCACATAGCTCAATTCGTTTCTCTTTTGGTCGTTTCTCGACAGAAGAAGAAATTGATTACGCAATTACACAGATCCGTACTGCAGTAGAAAAACTGCGTGATATGTCGCCATTATGGGATATGTACAAAGAAGGTATTGATCTTAACTCTGTTGAGTGGGCACACCACTAAGCTAGCGGTCATAAACTTGTGATCATCAAATGTCGAGGAAATCATCATGGCATATAGTGAAAAAGTCATCGAGCATTATGAGAATCCGCGTAACGTGGGCTCTTTCGATAAAAGTGATAAAAACATTGGTAGCGGCATGGTGGGTGCACCAGCATGTGGCGACGTAATGAAGCTTCAAATCAAAGTAAGTGATGAAGGTATCATTGAAGATGCGAAGTTCAAAACGTACGGCTGTGGCTCTGCTATTGCGTCAAGCTCGCTGATCACTGAATGGGTGAAAGGTAAGAGTTTAGACGAAGCGGCAGCAATCAAGAACTCAGCAATTGCTGAAGAACTTGAACTACCACCGGTGAAGATCCACTGCTCTATTCTTGCAGAAGATGCAATTAAAGCCGCAGTTAGTGATTATAAGAAGAAACACGAAGCAAACTAAGACGTTGAGGGTTGTTGTATGGCCATTACTATTACTGAAGCGGCAGCAGGCCGCGTAGCTACTTTCCTTGAGAATCGCGGTAAGGGCTTTGGCCTTCGCCTAGGTGTCCGTACTTCGGGATGTTCAGGAATGGCTTACGTTCTCGAATTTGTTGATGATATCAATGAAGAGGACGAGGTATTCGAAGAGAAGGGTGTAAGAATCGTAATTGATGCAAAAAGCCTAGTTTATCTTGACGGTACCGAGCTTGATTTTGCCAAAGAAGGGCTAAATGAAGGCTTCCAATTCAACAACCCGAACGTATCAAGCGAATGTGGTTGTGGTGAAAGCTTCAACGTTTAATCGCTATAGTCGTTTCCACTGAGCCTAACTGCTATATCTTCATATATACCAGTTAGGTTTAGTATTTAGAGATACCAGACGCGATATGAATCATTTCGAATTATTTAGACTGCCTTTCCAATTTGAATTGGATGGGGGCCTTCTGTCAACTCAGTTCCGGGAACTACAACGTCGTTTCCATCCTGATAATTTCGCTACAGCTTCAGAACGTGATCGTTTAATGTCTGTCCAAAAAGCAGCGCAAATTAACGACGCATTCCAAACGCTAAAAAATCCAATCTCACGAGCGGAATATATGCTTTCTGAGCAAGATATGGATATTCGTGGTGAACAAAAAACGCTACAAGATCCTGAATTCTTAATGCAGCAAATGGAGCTGCGTGAAGAACTTGAAGATATCTCAGATGCGAGTGACCCTGAAAGTGCGCTATTCGATTTTGAACAGCAAATAACAGTGTTATTTAAATCGCAATTGAGCGTTCTTGAGCAATTATTAAATCAGGAAAATTGGGAAGAAGCGGCAGATGCCGTGCGTAAGCTAAAATTTATTGATAAGCTGCGTTATGAAATTGAGCGTCTTGAAGAGACTTTCTTTGACTAATTGCTTCTCACCCGAGCACTAACTCCACAGGAAAGATAATGGCACTGTTACAGATTGCTGAACCAGGTCAGAGTGCGGCACCACATCAACATCGCTTGGCGGTGGGCATTGACTTAGGTACCACAAATTCTCTCGTTGCTGCTGTGCGCAGTGGTGTACCAGAAACCTTAAAGGATGATAAAGGGCGTTCTATTTTGCCTTCAATTATTCATTATGGTGAGGAATCCCTGCTTGTTGGTCATGAAGCCAGAGAGCTTGCTCAGCAAGATCCTAGTAATACTATCTTTTCAGTAAAACGTTTGATGGGGCGCTCTTTAGCGGATATCCAACAACGTTACCCGCATTTACCGTATCAATTTGAAGCGTCAGATAACGGCTTACCCCAATTAATGACACGTATGGGGAAAGTTAACCCTGTACAAGTCTCTGCCGAGATCCTTAAAGCCCTTAATGCACGCGCTGTGGCGACATTAGGTGGTGATCTTGAAGGTGTCGTTATAACGGTTCCTGCATATTTTGATGATGCGCAACGAGCTGGCACTAAAGATGCGGCAAAGCTAGCAAACCTAAATGTATTACGTTTACTTAATGAACCAACAGCCGCTGCGATCGCTTATGGTTTAGATTCTGGTCAAGAGGGCGTTATTGCCGTTTATGACTTAGGTGGCGGTACATTCGATATTTCTATTTTACGTTTATCGAAAGGCGTATTTGAAGTATTAGCAACTGGCGGTGATTCGGCATTGGGTGGTGATGATTTTGATCACTTACTTGCAGATTGGATTAAAGAGCAAGCGGGCAATACTGGTGATTTAACTGCGCAACAAATGCGTATGGTACAAGATGCTGCCACTGACGCTAAAGTTGCGTTAACAGATGCAGATACAGCCCAGATTGATGTGCTGAATTGGCAAGGTTCTGTTACTCGTGAACAGTTTAATGCGCTGATTCAGCCTTTAGTAAAGAAAACACTGATGTCTTGTCGCCGAGCGATGAAAGATTCAGGCATTGAAATGACAGATGTTATCGAAACCGTGATGGTTGGTGGTTCAACACGTGTACCATTGGTACGTGAAATGGTGGGTAATTACTTCGGTAAAGAGCCACTAACATCGATTGACCCTGACAAAGTTGTTGCGATTGGTGCATCAATTCAAGCTGATATCTTAGTCGGTAATAAGCCTGATTCAGATATGCTATTACTTGATGTTATTCCTCTGTCTTTAGGTATAGAGACAATGGGTGGCATGATTGAAAAAATCATTCCTCGTAACACGACAATTCCTGTTGCACGTGCACAAGAATTCACCACGTTTAAAGATGGCCAAACAGCAATGTCGGTACATGTGGTGCAAGGTGAACGTGAAATGGTAAGCGATTGTCGCTCTTTAGCGCGATTTACACTACGTGGAATCCCAGCTATGGCGGCCGGTGCTGCACACATTCGTGTTACGTATCAAGTTGATGCAGATGGCCTGTTGTCTGTTACTGCTATGGAAAAGAGCAGTAACGTTCAATCAACCATTCAAGTTAAGCCATCTTATGGTTTAAGTGATAATGAAGTCGCAACCATGATTCGTGAGTCAATGACGCACGCGCAAGATGATAAAGATGCACGTACATTAGCAGAGCAACAAGTTGAAGCTGATCGTGTATTGGAAGGCCTAATTACAGCTCTCGCAATCGATGGTGATACATTACTGTCAAAAGAAGAGCGTGAAACGCTGGAAGGCGTAATGATGGAACTTGTTCAATTGCGTAAAGGTACAGATTACCGAACAATTGAACAGGGTATTAAGAAAACTGATAAAGCGAGCCAAGAATTTGCTTCACGTCGAATGGATAAATCTATTCGACAGGCATTGGCTGGTCAATCGATAGATGAGGTTTAGGCATGCCTAAAATCGTTGTATTACCACATGAAGAACTTTGCCCTGAAGGCGCAATTTTAGAAGCTAAAACGGGTGAAACAGTACTTGATGTAGCACTGCGTAATGGTATTGGTATTGAACATGCTTGTGAAAAATCATGCGCATGTACGACTTGTCATGTTGTTATCCGTGAAGGTTTTGATTCACTGGATGAAAGTGATGAGTTAGAAGATGACATGCTAGATAAAGCATGGGGTCTTGAACCTGAATCCCGTTTAGGTTGTCAGGCGACGGTTGCGGATAGGGATCTTGTTGTTGAGATTCCCAAATATACGATTAATCTTGCTTCTGAAAAGCACTAAGTTTTGTGCCTTTTATTGAATTAGGGACATTTGTGTCAATAAAAGTAAGAGCAACTACACTAGTGATAATGACGTTATAACGATTAAGAAGGTAGTATCATGAGCTTAAAATGGACGGATTCTAGAGAATTAGCGATTGAACTGTCTGAGTTGTATCCAGATACGGATCCTAAACTGATTCTTTTTACCGATCTTCGTCAATGGATTCTGGACCTAGAAGAATTTGATGATGACCCCAAGCACTGTAGTGAAAGGGTGTTAGAAGCCGTGCAAATGTGCTGGATGGAAGAAGAAGATTAACCGTTTACATATTGTGGTTACTGAACAATTGCCCCACTTTTGATTGGGCAGTAAAAACAATATGATCTCGCTCTACATCCTGATGTAAACAACTTGTTTATGGTTAGATAACAGAGCAGAGTTAGTCAAAGAAATATAAAAGCGGACCATAGGTCCGCTTTGTTGTATTTAAACCTGTCAATATCTTGTAAAACCGCACAATTACCCCCATAACTTGCTGTAAGCCTGCTTAAAGTGATTTGGCAAATGTCATTTCCTTGTTATCAAAAAGCATATTGTTTATCGCGTGGGGATGATTAAAAGACAATGATTAGGTCTTTTCTATCTTGTCTTGATTGTGCTGATATCCTCATCAAGAATCCAAGGAATTTCTAATGTCTTCTATTATGTCTGTTTTCTTATCCCATGATGCTGCTGCAGAGCAATGGGGAACAAACGCGCTACTTTCTTTTTCTGCCGACGGTACAACGGTTCACCTTAGTGGTGATCAGCAGAGCACATTACAGCGTGCTGGCCGTAAATTGGATACACAAGGTATTAAGCAAGTTTCACTCGCGGGTAGTGAGTGGGACTTAGAAGCAATTTGGTCTTTCATTCAAGGACACCGTAATTCAAAGCCAGGTAACCAGGTTATTTGGGAAGGCTTAAATGCTGAAGATGAAGCTGAACTGCAGGCGCGCATCAAAACAACAAACTGGGTACGTGAAGTTATTAACCAATCGGCAGATGTTGTGCGCCCTTCACAGCTTGCGGCACGTGCGGGTGAATTTGTTAAGTCACTTGCACCAGAGCACATAACGTACAAAATCATTAAAGGCAATGACTTGATTGATGAGGGTTGGATGGGCACGCACACTGTTGGTCGCGGTTCAGAGCGTTCAGCGGCAATGCTACGTCTAGATTACAACCCAACAGGCGATGCTGATGCGCCTGTACACACCTGCATCGTGGGTAAAGGTATTACTTTCGATTCGGGCGGCTACAGCATGAAGCCTTCAGCAGGCATGACGGCAATGAAATCCGATATGGGTGGCGCTGCAATGGCGACGGGCGGTTTGGCACTTGCGATTGCTCGTGGTAATAACAAGCGGATTAAATTGATCCTATGTTGTGCAGAGAACATGGTGTCGGGTCGTGCGGTTAAGCTCGGCGACATCATTACTTATAAAAATGGCAAAACAGTTGAGGTGCTAAACACTGACGCAGAAGGTCGTTTAGTGCTTGCTGATGGTCTTATCTACGCGAGTAGCCAAAACCCGGAAGTGATTATTGATTGTGCAACATTAACGGGTGCGGCGAAGAATGCACTGGGTAATGATTACCACGCATTGCTAAGTTTCGATCAGACACTCTCTCAAAAAGCCTTAGCATCAGCGGCTGAAGAGCATGAAGGCTTATGGCCGTTACCATTAGCGGATAACCACCGTGGTATGCTGTCATCAAACTTTGCCGACTTATCGAACATTTCAAGTGGTGACTTCTTGCCAGGTGCAAGTACCGCTGCAGCGTTCTTATCGTACTTTGTAACAGACTATAAGAAAGGCTGGATGCACATTGATGCAAGTGGCACTTACCGTAAGAGTGGCAACGACAAGTGGTGTGCTGGCGCAACGGGTATGGGTGTGCGTACATTGGCAAACATCTTAAATTCAGCTAGCTAAATATAAGCAGCCGACCATCATGATGCTCCATGGTGGTCAGCAATGCTGGGTATTAAAACACTCATATTATCGAAAACGAATAATTAAAATTTAAAGGCTTTTCATGTTAAGGATTACATTATCAGCGCAAGCCAGTTCAGGGGCTTGGGGAGAACAGGCATTACTCAGTTATAAAGAAGACGGTGCAGATATTCACTTTAGTGGTGATTTCCCATTACGTCGTATTCAGCAGGCTGCGCGTCAACTGCAATCGCAAGGTGCAACAAGCGTCAGCCTTGATGGCGAAGGCTGGAGCTACGAGCGTCAGTGGGCATTCTATTGTGGTTTTGCTGCAACCATGACTCCTGTTGCAATTAAGTGGGCATCTATTGATGAAGATGAACTAGAACTGCTTAATGCGCGTCGTCGCAGTGCTGATTGGGTACGCCAAGTCGTCAATGCTACACCTGAAGATATGTACCCTGAAAAGCTAGCAAATGATGCGATAGAGTTTTTATCATCCGTTGCGGGCGATAAAATACGTTATGAAATGTTAGTGGGTGATCAACTTCTAGAAAATGGCTGGATAGGCACGCACAGTGTTGGCCGTGCGAGTAGTCGACCACCAGTAATGCTAACCCTCGATTACAACCCTACGGGGGATGACAATGCTCCTGTGTCAGCATGTTTAGTCGGCAAAGGGATTACCTTTGATTCCGGTGGCTACAGCTTGAAGTCAAGTGCTGGCATGGTAACAATGAAATGTGACATGGGCGGCGCAGCGACAGTAACAGCCGCATTAGGCTATGCCATTGAGCAAGGTTTGAATCAACGTGTGAAGCTGATCTTATGTTGCGCAGAAAACATGGTTGCTGGTAACGCCTATAAGCTGGGTGATGTGTTAACGTATAAAAACGGATTAACCGTAGAAGTGGTTAATACTGATGCTGAAGGGCGCTTGGTGCTTGCTGATGGCTTAATTGCTGCTAGCGAAACGAAAACACCATTGATTATTGATGCTGCGACCTTAACTGGTGCTGCTTTGATGGCATTAGGTACCGATTACAATGCCATATTTGGTTTAGATAAAACGCTACTGATGAAGGCACAAGAGTTGTCAGAGTTGGTGAATGAGCCAGCATGGCCATTACCGCTTGAAAAATGGCATCAAGGCAATTGCCCTTCTCACTATGCGGATACAGCGAATAGCCGAACGCAAAAAGGTGGTGGAATGGGCGGTGCATCTAATGCTGCTGCTTTCTTATCACGTTTTGTTGATAATGAAACAAGCCGTTGGATTCACTTTGATTTAGCGGCTTGCTTCCGCGACAATGCTGATGGTCGTTGGGCTGCTGGCGCAACGGGATTAGGGGTTGCCAATATTGCAGCGTTATTGCTGTAATCGTTAGAAAAAGGCAAGTTATCAACGTTATAACTTGCCTAAACCAGAAAGCAGTATAGTAGAACTTGTTATAACTCAAAGCTGCGTATTACTTGGTATATAGCTTAGCCAAGAACGAATTGACTCAAAAGGAAGAATTATAATGACTATTGAAAAAACGTTTTCAATTGTAAAGCCCGATGCTGTTAAGCGTAATTTGATTGGTGCTATTTACCAGCGTTTTGAAAATGCTGGCTTAAAAATTGTTGCATCAAAAATGGTTCATCTTGATACAACTAAAGCTCAGGGGTTTTACGCTGAGCATGAAGGTAAGCCATTTTTTAATGAGCTCGTGGAATTCATGACATCGGGCCCTGTGATGGTACAGGTACTCGAAGGTGAAGATGCGATTCATCGTTACCGTGAATTAATGGGTACAACTAACCCAGAAAATGCTGCATGTGGCACGATTCGTTCAGATTTTGCATTAAGTATGCGTTATAACTCAGTACATGGTTCTGATAGCCCTGAATCAGCGGCACGTGAAATTGCCTATTTCTTTACAGAAGATGAAATTTGTCCACGTGACTAATTATTGATTAAATTTCATACAAAACAAATTATTAACGGGAAGCTTCGGCTTCCCGTTGTCATTTTTGCTTTGCATAAGGTGTTTTTTCGCTGAAGTTACGTGCCATTGCTAAAATAACCTTAGTGCTTACAAGTGGAAACAGGCAGGCAAAGGCTGTACAATTTCGCGCCTTGAATTGTCCTATTACACGCAATCATACTTTTAAGATTGCCAAGGCATAGAATCCGTCATTTTTTAATGAGGCAACAACCGATGACAACAGTCAAAACTAATCTACTGGATTTAGATCGCAAAGGGTTGCGTACATACTTTGCAGAAGAGCTGAATGAAAAAGCCTTCCGTGCTGATCAAATCATGAAGTGGATCTACCAATTCGGTTGTGATGATTTCGATCAAATGACGAATATCAATAAGAAGCTTCGTGAAAAACTTAAGCGTGTTGCTGAAATCCGTGCACCTTATGTTTCGGAAGCACAACACTCAGTTGATGGCACCATTAAGTGGGCCATGCGTGTTGGCGATCAAGATGTTGAAACTGTCTATATTCCTGACGGTGATCGTGCAACCTTGTGTGTTTCTTCACAGGTGGGTTGTGCTCTTGCATGTACTTTCTGCTCAACAGCTCAACAGGGTTTTAACCGTAATTTACGTGTATCTGAAATTATTGGTCAGGTATGGCGTGCAGCAAAAGAAATTGGTATTGAAAAAGAAACGGGTCGTCGTCCTATCACCAATGTTGTAATGATGGGAATGGGTGAGCCACTTCTTAATATGAAAAACCTGATCCCAGCATTAGAAATTATGCTGGATGATATCGGCTTTGGTTTGTCTAAACGTCGTGTAACGGTTTCTACATCAGGTGTTGTTTCTGGCCTTGATCAGATGACTGGTAATATTGATGTTGCTTTGGCTATTTCTTTGCACGCACCAACCGATGAGTTGCGTTCTCAAATCATGCCAATTAATGACCGATTCAATATCGCGACCTTCCTAGAGTCCGTCCGTCGGTACGTTGAGCAATCAAATGCGAACCGCGGTCGTGTAACTGTTGAATATGTTTTGTTAGATCATGTTAATGATGACATGGAACATGCGCGTCAGTTAGCAGTATTGCTAAAAGATACGCCCGCAAAGATTAATCTTATTCCATTTAACCCGTACCCTGGTTCACCATACCGTAAACCGAGTAATTCACGTATTGATCGTTTCATGAAAACACTTATGGAATATGACTTTACAGTAACAGTACGTAAAACTCGCGGTGACGATATTGATGCCGCTTGTGGGCAATTGGTCGGTGATGTGATTGACCGCACGAAACGCACACAAGTTAAGCAACATGATGGTGAACAAATCCCTGTTAAAACGGTCTAAAAACAGACGTATAGACAAGGATGTCGATGTGAGATAAAAATGGTTAAATGGACGTTGTACCCATTATTGTGTAGTTTATTGGTAGGCTGTATAACAGTCCAAGAAACGGGCAATAAGAAAGAATTTAATCGTATCGATGCATCTGAGGCCAGGATCGCTCTTGGTCTTAGTTATTTAAATGATGGTCAATGGCAACGAGCAAGAGAAAACCTTGAAACAGCATTAAAGTATGCTCCTAGGTATTATCGTGCTCAAAATGCAATGGCATATTACTTTCAGACTGTGGATGAGAATGACGCTGCTGAAAGTATGTATAGAAAAGCATTACGAGATTCACCAAAAAATGGCGATGTTTTAAATAACTATGGTGTATTCTTGTGTAGTGAGCAACGTTACGACGATGCCATCAAAGCCTTTGAAAAGGCAATTAAACAACCGTATTATTATTTGATATCTGCCAGTTATGAGAATGCAGGTTTGTGTAGCCTTAAAAAAGGTGATAATTCACAAGCACAATTTTATTTTAAAAAATCGCTCTCTCATGACCCGTACAGACCAAAATCTATTTTGCAGCTGGCGCAACTTGAAATTGAATCTGATAATTTTAAAGATGCACGCGTCATGCTTTTTAAATTTAACAAGAGATATGGGTATAAAGCGGATAGCTTGTGGCTACTCATTCAGTTAGAAAATCAGGCTGGACGATTAACAGAAGTGGATAAGTATGCCGTTTTGCTTGAAGAGCAGTTCCCAGACTCTCAGCAATATCAGAAATATCTAGCCAATGAATATTAAAGAGAACGAAGAGAATTCAACAGAAGAAGTGATTCGTCCAGGGGATATGCTGCGACAAGCGCGTGAAAAGCTAGGCTACTCTCAAAAAGATATTGCCAGCCGTTTACGCCTTAAACTTTCTGTTATCAATAATATTGAAGACAACATTTTTGAAGAATCTCAAGTAGCCACGTTTACGCGAGGTTACGTGAGTTCATATGCTAAATATGTTGGCTTAAATGAAAAAGAAATACTGGCAAAGCTGGATCTGCTTGGCCATGCACAGCCTAAAGAACAAGAAATGCAAAGCTTCTCTCGTCGAACGAAGCGTGAAGCGCATGATAGTCGAATTATGGGTATTACTTGGGGGGTCGCGGCGATTATCATCGGTCTAACCGCTGCATGGTGGTGGCAAAGTGAGCAGTTAGAGTCAGGTACTGACTTATCAACGGTTTCTAGTGAGCTGTCTCAACCGTTAGATGAATCCATAGCCAATTCTGACTTATCTGATCCGACGATAACGGGTATATCTGCTTCTGATATTAATGCTGCAGCTGAAGGTACCGTTGTTACCGCAAGCGAACCTGAAACTGTGTTATCAGCCACCAATGATAGTGATTTGATCTCTGCTGTTGATGATGAAGTTTCAATTTCAACCCCATCAACAGTCATTAATGCGGGTAGCGATAACGACAGTTTTGTCGCAGAGCAAGCATCAGATGTGATATCTGAAAGTGCAGAGAGCACAGATGACGGTGCCATTGTTTCGGATTTAAAGCTGAGCTTTGCCGGAGACTGTTGGATTGATGTTCGTGACGCGAATGGTAAGCGTCTTGATACCGGTATTAAGAAAACGGGTGATGTGCTGAATTTAAATGGCGCAGCACCGTTTAAAGTTGTACTTGGTGCGCCGGGTGTTGTTGAAATGACTTACAAAGGCGAACCTGTTGATCTTAGCGTGTATCCTGCTGGTAAAGTCGCAAGATTTAAGCTTCCGCTGTAAAGAGAATATGTAATGCATAGTGAATCTCCAATTATACGTCGACAATCCACTCGCATTTATGTCGGCGATGTGCCGATTGGTGATGGTGCACCGATTGCCGTTCAATCGATGACGAATACGCTCACCACAGATGTTGCAGCAACCGTTGCGCAGATAAGAGCATTAGAAAAAGTCGGCGCAGATATTGTGCGCGTGTCTGTTCCCACAATGGATGCAGCAGAAGCGTTTAAGCTTATCAAGCAGCAGGTCAATATACCGCTGGTTGCTGACATTCATTTTGATTACCGCATTGCACTAAAAGTGGCTGAATACGGTGTTGATTGTTTACGTATTAACCCAGGTAATATTGGTAACGAAGCGCGTATACGTTCTGTTGTTGAATGTGCCCGCGATTATGATATTCCTATTCGAATCGGCATTAATGGTGGTTCGTTAGAAAAAGAAATCCAACTGAAATACGGTGAACCTACGCCTGATGCACTTGTTGAATCAGCAATGCGTCATGTCGACATTCTAGATCGCTTGAACTTTGACCAATTCAAAGTGAGCGTGAAAGCGTCTGATGTTTTCTTAGCCGTTGAATCATACCGTCGATTAGCGAAGCAGATAAAACAACCCTTGCACTTAGGCATTACCGAAGCGGGTGGTGCGCGTGCAGGATCTGTTAAATCAGCCGTTGGTTTAGGTATGCTTCTAGCTGAAGGTATTGGTGATACGTTACGTATTTCACTAGCTGCCGATCCGGTTGAAGAAATCAAAGTTGGTTTTGATATTCTTAAATCATTGCGTATTCGTTCTCGTGGTATTAACTTCATTGCTTGCCCAACATGTTCTCGTCAAGAGTTTGATGTTATAGGTACAGTTAACGAGCTAGAACAACGTTTAGAAGACATCACGACGCCAATGGATGTCTCCATTATCGGTTGTGTCGTCAATGGTCCTGGTGAAGCGGAAGTTTCCCATTTGGGTGTTGCAGGCAGTAGCCGTAAAAGCGCATTTTATGAAGATGGCATTCGTCAAAAAGAACGATTTGATAACGATAATGTCATTGATCAGCTAGAAACAAAAATCCGCGCAAAAGCAGCGATGTTGGACGTTAATAACCGCATTAATGTACAAGAAGTAGAGAAATAAACCGAAACCGCCCTCTGATTGTCAGGGAGCGGTTCACTATTTCCTTTATAACCTTTATATTCGACTCAATTCCCCGTCGGTAAACGAGAAAAAACGTGGCGAAACAAATTCAAGCAATTCGAGGCATGAACGACTGCCTACCTACACAATCTCCTCTTTGGCAAAAAGTGGAAGGTACAATTAAGCAAGTAGTAAGCGCATATGGCTATAACGAAATTCGTATGCCTATCGTTGAATCAACGCATTTGTTTAAGCGTGCTATTGGTGAAGTCACCGATGTTGTTGAAAAAGAAATGTATACCTTTGAAGACCGTAACGGTGACAGCCTAACCCTTCGTCCTGAAGGTACTGCTGGTTGTGTACGTGCGGGTATTCAAAACGGTTTGCTGTATAACCAAGAGCAACGTTTATGGTACATCGGTCCGATGTTCCGTTATGAACGTCCTCAGAAAGGTCGTTACCGTCAATTTCATCAGGTTGGAGTTGAAGTATTTGGTCTGAATGGCCCTGATGTTGATGCTGAATTGATCATGATGACAGCGCGCCTTTGGCGTGAGTTAGGCATCAATCAGCACGTTCGGTTAGAGCTGAATTCAATTGGTTCTTTAGAAGCTCGTGCGACATACCGTGAAGCATTGATTGCATTCTTAGAACAGCATTTAGATGTGCTTGACGAAGATTGTAAGCGTCGTATGCACACGAACCCATTACGCGTGCTTGATACTAAAAATCCAGCAGTACAAGAAATTTTGGTCGACGCACCGAAGCTTTCTGAGTACTTAGATGACGATTCTAAAGCACATTTTGCTGGTTTATGTGAACTATTAGACGCTGCTGGTATCGAATATCAAGTAAATGAACGCCTTGTACGTGGTTTAGATTACTATAACCGTACCGTATTCGAATGGATTACTGAAAGCCTGGGTGCCCAAGGTACTGTTTGTGGCGGTGGTCGCTATGATGGCTTAGTCGAACAACTTGGCGGCAAAGCAACACCTGCAGTTGGTTTTGCTATGGGTGTTGAGCGTTTAGTTTTACTGATGGAAACGCTTGAACTGGCAGATGTTCGTCGCTCAGTTGATGCTTATGTCGTTACTGTTGGTGAGGGCACGATGATGGCAGGAATGAAGCTGGCTGAAAAGCTACGCGAAAATGTTCCCGGTTTACGTGTTATGAACCACTTCGGTGGCGGTAATTTTAAAAAGCAATTTAAACGTGCTGATAACGTAGGCGCAGCTATTGCACTGGTTCTTGGTGAGAATGAAATCGCTGATAATACTGTGGTAGTAAAAGATCTCCGTGGTGGTGAGCAAACAACCATGGCACAGGATGAAGTAGCTGCAAAGTTGGCTGAATTGATTTAAGAGAGGACAGGAAGTGGAAGTCTACGAGACCGAAGAACAACAGGTTGAAGCACTTAAATCATGGTGGAAAGAGAACGGCAAAGCCGTTGTTCTTGGTGCTGTGATTGGTTTGGGTGGTCTTTATGGCTGGCGTTATTACCAAGGTGAAGTTCAAACAACAAAAGAACTGACATCTGATGCTTATTCACAGGTAATGACGACTCTCGATAGTGGCAGCGAAAATGCTGTGGCTGATGTACAAGCGTTTATTTCGGCAAATGAAAGCAGCCAGTACTCAGTACTTGCGGCACTTCAACTGGCGAAAACACAAGTCGAGCTTGGTGATTTAGACGGTGCTATTAAGCAGCTAACTTGGGCTATTAGCCAAACTAAAGATCAAGCAATCTTGCCTCTTGCACAGACGCGTCTTGCACGTATTTATGCAGAGCAACAGAAATTCGATGAAGCGCTTGCTGAGCTTGAAAAAGTAACAGCGACAAGCTGGCAGTCAAAAATTGCTGAGCTACGCGGTGATATCTTATTGCTTAAAGGTGATGTTATTGCTGCTCGTAAAGCTTACATAAGTGCACAGCAACTTGGTGCCTCGCCTGCATTGCAGATGAAGCTTGATGATCTAGCTCAGTAAGGCGGATGACTATGCAAAAAGTGTTTAAGCGAGCTTTAACTGTTGCGCTAACGCTTGGTATTCTTGCTGGCTGTGCTAGTGAAGAAGATACGAATCAGATGGCACCATTGCCTGCTATTGAGAATACAATCGCATCAACACAAGTTTGGAGTCAGACCATTGGTGATGGCGTAGAAGGTTACTTCTCTCGATTATCTCCAGCTATCGGTTATGGCAAAATCTTTGCGGCTGATCGAAATGGTCTTGTTAAAGCACTTGATCCTGAAAACGGTAAAGTGATTTGGCAACAAGACTTGCAAGGTGACGTAACGGCTAAGCTTGCTGGTGGCATTACGCTTTCTTACGGTAAATTATTCATTGGTACAGAAAATGCGGATGTCATTGCATTAGATGAAGAAACCGGTGAAGAAATTTGGCGCACAAAAGTTGAAGGCGAAGTACTAGCAAAACCGCTTGTTGATAATGGCATGGTGGTAGTTAATACCAGCCGTGGTGTGTTACAAGCGCTTGATGCTGAAACCGGTGAAGCAAAATGGCAGCTAAGCAGCGAAGTACCAACACTGACATTGCGTGGTGATAGTTCACCAGTAGCGATTTCAGGCGGTATTTTCTGGGGACAGGCCAATGGTCGTCTTGCTGGTGCATTGATGAATACTGGTCAAATGCTATGGCAGCAACCTATTGGTTCACCAAAAGGTGCTACAGAGATAGATCGTTTAGTTGATGTTGATGCAACCCCCGTTATTTCCGGTGAGCGTTTATATGCTTTAGGTTACAACGGTGCGTTAGTTTCAATTGAACTGCGTAGTGGTCAAGTTGCTTGGAAGCGAGCTTACTCATCAGCTACAGATTTCGCTATTGATGGTAGCCAGTTATACTTAGTAACAGACAAAGATCACATTGTTGCAGTAGATACACGTAGTGGCACAGAACTTTGGCAAAATAAAGATCTGGAATATCGCTTACTAAGTGCACCTGCTCTGATTTCTGGTTACTTAGTATTAGGTGACAGTGAAGGTTATCTTCATTGGTTAGACCCATATACTGGTGAGTTTGTTGCTCAACAAGCAACAGATGGTAGTGGTTTTGCTATACCGCCAATTGCTTTAGATGATGGCTATCTAGTTGTGACTCGTGATGGTAAAATCAACAAAATGCAAATGCCGTAATTAGTCGGTATAATGCAGTGAAATTTTTGTCGGCTCCTGCTGTTTCAAACAGTCAGGAGCCGTTGTTGTTATACCTATTCGCATATTATTGTCGGATGAAGGCTGCACTATAATGTCAGCTGGAGGCAAGAATGAATGGGACAATTGTCTGTAAGACACTAAAAAGTAAGAGGTACTTATGATTCCTGTTGTTGCCCTAGTTGGGCGCCCTAACGTAGGTAAATCGACGTTATTCAACCGTCTTACCCGCACAAGGGATGCGCTGGTAGCTGATTTTCCTGGCCTAACAAGGGATCGTAAATACGGCAGAGCAGAGCTAGAAGAGCACGAATTTATTGTTATTGATACTGGCGGTATTGATGGCACTGAAGAAGGTGTTGAAACAAAAATGGCTGAACAGTCATTAGCCGCGATTGAAGAAGCAGATGTTGTACTGTTTCTTGTAGATGGTCGTGCTGGTCTGACTGTGTCTGATGAAGCGATTGCAAAACACCTTCGTAGCCGTGAAAAACCAACCTTTCTTGTTGTAAACAAGATTGATGGTATTGATGCTGATAGTGCTTGTGCTGAATTCTGGAAATTAGGCGTTGATGCTATGTATCAAGTTGCTGCAGCACATAACCGTGGTGTAACAGCGTTGATGGAACGTGCATTAGCCCCATTTGCAGATTCGTTGAAAGGTGATGACGAAGAAGAAGGTCTGATTGATTTATCTTCAGTAGAAGACATCGAAAAAGCGGATCTGACAGAAGAAGATGCAGAAGCTGCTTATAAGCGTCTACAAGAGCAGCCTATTAAGTTAGCGATCATTGGTCGTCCTAACGTAGGTAAATCAACACTAACGAACCGTATTCTTGGTGAAGAACGTGTTGTTGTGTACGACATGCCAGGTACGACGCGAGATTCTATCTACATTCCAATGGAACGTGATGGACAAGAATACGTACTGATTGATACTGCAGGTGTTCGTCGTCGTAAGAACATGAACCAAGCGGTTGAAAAGTTCTCTGTTATTCAAACCCTAAAAGCGGTTGAAGATGCGAACGTTGTTTTGCTTATCATTGATGCCCGTGAAAATATTTCGGATCAAGATTTAAGCCTATTAGGTTTTGTTCTTAATTCAGGTCGTTCACTTGTACTTGCTGTTAACAAGTGGGATGGGCTTGATAATGAAGTGAAAGAGCGCGTTAAATCAGAATTAGATCGCCGTTTAGGTTTCATCGATTTTGCTCGTATTCACTTTATTTCAGCATTGCATGGTACAGGTGTTGGTCACTTATATGATTCAGTTATTGAAGCATATCAGTCAGCAACTAAGCGTATTAGTACATCGCTTCTAACTCGTATTATGCAAATGGCTCAAGATGATCACCAACCACCAATGGTTCGTGGACGTCGTGTGAAGTTAAAGTATGCACACGCAGGTGGCTACAACCCACCAATTATCGTTATTCACGGTAATCAGGTTAATGAGCTGCCAGCATCATACAAGCGCTACTTGATGAATTACTACCGCCGTTCATTAGAAATGATGGGTACACCTATTCGTATTCAATTCCAGAATAGTGAAAACCCATTTGAAACAACGAAGCAGAAATTAACTGTTTCTCAAGAACGTCAGCGTAAGCGTTTAACGGGTATGCTTCACGGTCGCCGTAAGTAACTTGTTTTATTAATCGCGAATCGATTGAAATACCCAGCCTTGTGTTGGGTATTTTTTTATCTGTTGAAGTCATAGACTTGTCGAAATAGATACCATCATAAAGAAAGGTTAAAAATATGTCTGATGTTACACCAACCCACGTGCTATTTACGGAGCAACAATGGCAAACAGAAGCTGAAATTCAGCTATGTGAACCAGCTACTTCGCATGGTGTATACGTCGTAACAGATCGCACCTCTTTTCATCCGGTTAGTCATATTTGGCCAGATCATCCTGCAGATAAAGGCACTATTGCCTTGGGAGATAGTTGCTTTGATGTGGCTGGTTGTTTTACTGGTGCCGTTGATTTAGCGACGAATACGCTTTATGTCGGTACAGATATTCCTGTTAAACGTGATGCACCAAATTGGGCGTTTGTTGTGGTGCATTATATTGCTGAAGACGTTCAATGGAGCAAGGGAGATACAGTCATCTTGTCGGTTGATAAGGCTTATCAACAGGCATTAAGCCGTGGGCATAGCGCAGGGCACCTGTCCTCTTTAGCACTCAATAAAGTGTTACATAACGATTATTGGCGTAAAGATGCCTCACGTAAAGATGAATTAGGCCATTACGATTTTCACAGTTACGCTCAGCAACAGAGCATTGTAAGTGAAGATAAAAGTACAGATACCTATCGGTTGGGTAAAACATTGCGTAAACGCGGGCTAAACACCGCTGATATGCTGGCCAATTTAGTCGCGTTAACCGAGCTTATTAACCAACAGCTGGAAGCTTGGCGCCAGAGTAGCGCTGCGGTAGTGATGCGTCGTGAAGGCATGCAGTTAACTGATTCACGTTACTGGCAATGTGATTTAGGTGAGGGTGAAATGATTGAAATTCCATGTGGTGGTTCTCATATACAATCTCTTTCTGAATACAGTGCGTTATTTGTTGAGTTCGAACAGGTTAGTGAGCAGGAATTAGTAATGGTTACCCATACAAACCCCTAGTTAATGTTATTTAATCGAGTTTTATACTAATTAATGATAGCCGAAGGGCGATTTTTAATTTTTGGATAGCAAGGCTTAATTACTATTAGAAACCGATGAAACACGCTATCGCCATCGAATATTGATTAATACTTTCTTATTAAGCGTAAAAACGCGTGTAAGTAGAGTGAGCTATTATCGATAGATGAGAATTGATCCAATATGTAGCTATATCTGGATCTTTCACTTAAATGACTAGCGTGTGGTTTTTTATCCTGCGTAAAATCCATATACAGCATATGTAACTTATGCTTTCGGGATGCGTGTTCATAAATGTTCTTTTGGTACCAGATCGCTGATCACAATCCTTTTCACAAATGATCAACTGATTCGCGAACGATCAAGTTGCCTGAAAATAGAGCAATAGTGCTGATCTCTTGCTTATCGATTAACTGCAATGCCTGCTTGACTGCGGTATATGCCATTTCTTCCACCGGAAGCATGATTGTGGTTAAACTCGGAATAGTGAACTCACCCGCAGGATCATTATCAAAGCCTAATACTGAAATATCTTGAGGTACCTGTAATCCTCTTTTTACTCTCACTCTGCTAAGTCTAGATTGGCAAAGGAGGGATGTTCGCGCATTACTGGTTACTCCCATTTGTGAGCGTTGCACAAAATTTTTCGGTTGAGGTGCGTGGAATATTTTGTGACAGAGCCCATTATTTATTGATTAATTCAATTTACCTTCATTATATATGCCTATACTTCCATATCAATTTTAGATTGTTTGCTAAATTTTTTTATAAATCAATCAGGTGGGGCTTTATGGAAAGAAGCCGTTTGTTCTGGATACCCATAGGGCTAACGCTCGTTGCGGCTGTTGGCCTAATACTTATTGGTCAAAGCCTAATTGCTTACATGGTTAGTGGTGGTCTGGTGATTGCTGGCTATCTTGCTGCCCGATTTTTACAATCCGGGCATGAGGTTGCTGTTGCAAATGTACAGGAACAAGAAAGGAAAGAATCACAGGTAAAACTGCAGCATGCGCAAGAACAACTGACGCGCTTGGTTGAACTTTGTTTACAAGTATTGCCAATATGGCAAAGGCAGCTGTGTACGGTAAGGCTGCAGACTGAAACCGAAATCACGGCCTTGTCACAGCGCTTTTCCGAGATCATTTCCGAACTGGATAAGGCAGTGACAGAGTCTCAGCATGCTGCCGGGGGAGGGCAAGATAACGGCCAGCATGGGGTGATTGCAGTACTCAGTGACAGTGAGAACCTCCTTAACCAGGTCATTACCCAGCTGCGATCGACCATGCAGGCCAAAGAAAAGATGTTAGCTCAGGTTAGTCACTTGGCCAGTTATACCGAAGAATTAGACAAGATGGCGGTCGATGTGGCCAAGATTGCTGATCAGACCAACTTACTGGCGCTGAATGCCGCTATTGAAGCGGCCAGGGCGGGCGATCAAGGGCGTGGTTTCGCTGTGGTGGCAGGTGAAGTGCGTAACTTGTCACAGTTGTCAGGGGAAAGCGGTAAACATATTCGTGACAAGGTGTCGATGATTAACCAGGCAATAGCAGATACGGTGAACATTGCAGAGCAGAGTGCACATCAGGATGCTCGGGCTGAAGCCGCTTCAGAAACCAATATTGAATCAATTCTTGCCAATTTTAATCGACTTGCCTCTGATCTGAGTGGCTCGGCCTCATTGCTACAAGATAAAAACCGGGATATCCAACAGGAGATATCTGGCGTCATCGTTTCTTTGCAGTTTCAAGATCGCGCCAGTCAAATTATCACCCAGGTAGAGATGAACCTTGACAAGTTGCAAGCTGAGATTACCGATTATGAGTCAGAGCAGCATAACGGTGATGAGGCGCATCGGCTTGATGTCTCAACCTGGTTGAATGAGATGAAGCAATATTATGTGGCCCAAGAACAACATATCAATCATGAAGAAAACGAGGCGATAACCGCCTCCTCACATGATGCTGAGATAACTTTCTTTTAATCCTCGGAGAGTGCTATGGCTAAAACAATTTTGATTTTGGATGATTCGGCTCCGATCCGTCAGGTCGTAGGCATTGCGCTCCGAGGGGCTGGATATGAAGTAGTTGAAGCGAAAGATGGCATAGACGGTATTGATAAATTGAATGGCCAGAAGCTCAATTTGATCATTACCGATGTCAACATGCCAAGAATGGATGGTATCACCTTTGTAAAAGAGGTGAAAAAGATGCCCCGTTATAAATTTACTCCCATCATTATTCTGACCACCGAATCACAGGATAATAAAAAGCAAGAGGGCAGGGCCGCGGGAGCCAAAGCCTGGGTTGTTAAACCGTTTCAGCCGCCTCAGCTGTTGGATGCGGTCGCCAAACTGATTTTACCTTGAGGTGAGGACAATAGATGGATATTACCATTAAGCAGGAACAGGCCGGGCCGGAATGTAAGCTGAGCCTGACAGGCGAAATGTCTATTTATAGTGTCGCCGAGCTAAAGCCCCGTTTGCTGACTTACTTATACGACAGTCAATCGCTATCGATTGACTTGACAGAGGTAAGTGAGATGGACACCGCAGGTTTACAGCTGTTGTGGCTGTGCCACCAAGAGGCGGTTGAGGCGGGTAAGGCTTTCGTGATTGCAGGTATCAGTACTGCCGCCCTGGAGGCCATTACTTTGTTGAGACTTAAGCCGCAGTTTAATTTACAACCCGTGTAGTTAGTCGGTTTTCATTGACTCATTATTGATACCAACCGGCACAATTATCTGCCCTTTCATTCTCGCTGAATGGCCAGACTATTATCCCAATTGGTATAAGGAGGGAAAATGGATGAGATGGAACAAGCCAAAGAGATGTTTGTCGATGAGAGCCTAGATTTGCTGCAGGAGATGGAGTCGGCATTAAACCAGTTAAAAGCAGCTCCCGAGAATGGTGAGATGATCAACTTGGTATTTCGGGCTGCTCATACCATCAAAGGATCGGCCGGATTGTTCGGCTTTGATGGGATCGTCACTTTTACGCATACCGTGGAAAACGTGCTGGAGCAGGTCAGAGCCGGTGAACGGCTGTGTGACGATGCACTGATTGCTTCCTTGTTAGATTGCCGGGATCATATTGAAAGCTTGATTGAGAAGCTTGGCAGAGAGACACAAGAGCTGGATGAACGCGGGCGAGGATTACTGGCGCGGTTAGCTGAGTTGACCGCTAACCAGCCGAGCCTGATTGAAAATGCCCCAAATGCTGTGCGGCAGCATGATGCGGAGAGTCCTGAGATTGTCCAGGGTCTGGCCTGCAGGTATGTCGATAATGCGTACTGGCACCTTTCACTACGATTTGGCAAGGATGTGTTGCGTAATGGAATGGATCCACTCTCTTTCCTTCGTTACCTCTCCTCTTTAGGAGAGATTGTCGATCTCGTTCCCCTGTTTCACACCTTGCCCGGTGGTAGTGAAATGGATCCCGAATCCTGTTATCTCGGGCTGGAGCTTCAGCTCGACAGCGACACTGATAAATCTACTCTGATGTCGGTATTTGAATTTGTTGCCGATGAATGTCAGATACACATCATTCCCCCCCATAGTAAGCTTCAGCAATATGTGCAGTTAATTAGTGATCTGACAGTTAATGATCAAGAAGCTAATGATCCGGCAGATGAAGCTATCAGCTTAGGACAGGTACTGCTGCGTTGTGGTGCGCTGACGCTAGATGAACTGAATATGATCATGAACCGGCCGGAACAACTAGAGTAGGTCTCTTCGCCGGAAACAGAGGTAGCCAAGCCGGAGCCGACCGTCGATGTTGTATCTGATGATGATCAGACAAAGCAGCCCCTCACTTCCACGACGGACAGCAAACCAGCCAAAGTCACGGAATCAAAACGTCAGGAAAGCCGAAGTCTGCGGGTTGATGCCCACAAGTTGGATCAATTGATTAATCTGGTTGGCGAACTGGTCATTGCCGGTGCGAATACCAGCTTGCTGGCCCGACAGAATGGTGAGCCTGAATTGGTAGAATCGAGTGCCGTCGTATCCTTGCTGGTAGAGGAAATCAGAGGATTGTCGCTGCATTTAAGAATGATACCGATAGATGACACCTTTAAACGATTTCATCGTGTTGTGCGTGAGATCAGTCGTGATTTAGGCAAAGAAATCCGGTTGAAAATTGAGGGTGGTGATACCGAACTTGATAAGGGGGTGGTGGAAAAAATTGCAGACCCTCTAATGCATCTGGTCAGGAATGCGATTGACCACGGCATTGAAGCCAAAGAATTGAGGCTTGCAAAAGGTAAAGCGGCGACAGGCACTGTGACATTACGGGCTTATTATGATTCAGGCAGCATAGTGATTGAAGTCTGTGATGATGGTGGTGGAATTGATCCGGTTAAGGTCCGAGCCAAAGCCATTGAGAACGGGCTAATTAATGCCGAACAAAAGCTAAGTGATCAAGAGGTATTAAGGCTGATCCTGGAAGCAGGTTTAACCACAAAAACGGCAGTGAGCGATCTCTCGGGCAGAGGCGTGGGCATGGATGTGGTCAAGCGGAATATAGAAGCATTGCAAGGCAGCATTGAAGTAGAGAGCCAAAAAGGCGAAGGCTCCTTGCTGCGGTTGCGTTTGCCCCTGACGCTTTCAATCATTGATGGCTTTGCGGTCGGTGTGGGTACATCCACTTATGTTATTCCTCTGGATGCGGTTGTGGAGTGTATCGAATACAACGAACAGCTCAGCCAAAATGGCGACTATGTCAACTTACGGGGTGAAATCCTGCCTTTTATTAACCTGCAAAGACAATTTAAAGAAAGCCATATAGAAGTAAAGCAAAGGAACATTGTCGTCGTACAGAGTGGGGTGCAAAAAGCGGGATTTGTTGTTGATCAGCTGCAGGGCGAGTTGCAAACCGTGATCAAGCCGTTGAGCAAGATATTCTCGCAACTTAGCGGGATCAGTGGATCAACCATTCTCGGCAGTGGTGAGGTGGCGATGATCCTAGATGTGCCGGCCTTGATCCGTGAGGCAGAAACGCGTCGGTCGTCTTGCCATGTTGGCGACGAGATGGCGGTGCAGTAAGCGATATCACTCGGCAGTAAGGGAAAGCACTGCCGATGGAACTAGAACCAGGTGAAGCATTTTGGTAAGGGGTGTGTTATGACGCAAAACTTAAACCTGAAAAAGTCCAGAACTCGGGAGGATAGAGAGGAAGATGTGGCATTGGAACAGCAGCAGTTTTTGACATTTTTACTGCGAAAGGAACTGTTCGCCATCAATATCCGCCCGATCAAAGAGATCATTGAGTATGGACAGTTGACAAAGGTACCTATGGTTCCTGAGTTTGTCCGCGGGGTTATTAATGTTCGGGGCAATGTGGTGCCCATTATTGATTTGTCGATGCGCTTCGGCTGGACGACTACGCCTGTTACCAAGCGCAGCTGTATTGTGATTGTCGAAGTGGAGAGTGAAGGCGAGAGCCTTGAAATTGGTGTGCTAGTTGATGCTGTGAGTGAAGTTATCGATATTTCGCTGACAGATATCGAGCCGGCTCCCAGCTTTGGTGCCAGGCTTCGCACTGACTTTATCCAGGGGATGGGGAAAGTGAACGATGAATTCATTGTCTTACTGAATGTCAGCCATGTGCTGTCAGTTGATGAATTATCATCGCTAGAGTCGTTGCAAAAGGAAACCACATCCGCGCTGTAATAGTTTGTTTACCACCGTTTTTAGAATAATCCGCGTGTTGAGTAGTGCCGTGGAATAGGTGGTTTTTTAAGAAACCATAACCGGATTAATCCAGGGAGGCGTTATGCTTCGTTTTAGTGACATCAGGATGAGACCTAAGTTGACCGGCCTGTTTTTGTTGGTCAGTCTTATTCCACTAGCTATTGTCGTATCTATTGCAGTTAAATCAGCAGCGAATGCGTTGACGGCTGAGTCCAATGATCAGTTGATCGCAATGCGTGAAGTCAAAAAGGCCCAGATAGAAAGTTACTTTGAGGAGCGCCAGAGCGATCTTAGTGTCTTGGTTGATTCCGTCGAGAATCTGCGTGTCAATACACTGGACTCGCTGTACGGAGCCAAAGAGAGTAAGCGTATTCAGATTGAGGGTTATTTTCAGGAAATGCAGGATGATATTATTATTCTTGCTGAAAATAGTGCGATATCAGAGGCGCTGTCAGGATTTGATACGGCGTATCAAAATGAAGGCATGCAAGTCGGCGGCGAGGCCTGGCTGGCTGTGGATAACAAGTATGGGCCGTGGTTGAGTCGCTATAAAGAGCATTATGGCTTCTATGATCTGTTCCTGATTAATGTTGATGGTGAGATTGTCTACTCGGTTGCCCAAGAAGCGGATTTGGGGCAGAACATCAAAACTGGCACATTGCGAGACAGTGGAATTGGCCTCCTTTTTAGCCAAGCACAATCTGCTGTCGCGATTGAAGATTTCGCCCCTTATGCCCCTTCTGATAATCAACAGTCGGCATTTATTGGTGCGCCAGTCATTAAGAATGGTGAGCTGAAGGGTGTGCTCATTATGTAGATACCAACAGAGGAAATCGATGCCATTGTACAGCGAGATGACAACCTCGGAGAGACGGTAGATACGTATTTGGCGGGCAAGCAAGACGGTAAAGTCACATTGCGGAGCAATTATGTCAATAGTGACGGGGCAGAGCGTCTGATTGGTATGCCAGTGAGCGAACGTTTTGCTGATGAGACACTGACGGGCAAGTATGTTGGTAATATTTATAAAGATCGCAGCGGAAAGTTAAAGTTGGTATCAGCCTCTCCGTTGGAGATTAATGGATTGAGCTGGGCGCTGATCTCAACCATTGATCTGGAAGAAGCGTTTATTAGCAAAAAGGCAGGTGAGACGACTGATTTTCTAGCTAACTATAGTCAGAAATATGGTTATTACGATCTGTTCCTGATCCATCCTAAGGGAGAGGTGTTCTATAGCGTAACCCATGAAGCCGACTACCAGTCCAATATGATTGATGGCAAGTATGCCGATTCTAACTTAGGTCAACTGGTTCGCCAGGTGCTGCAAAGCCGACAATACGGCTTGGCTGATTTTACCCCTTATGCCCCAAGTAATGGCGAGCCGGCTGCGTTTGTCGCACAACCGGTGATTGAGAATGGCGAGATTCAGCTGGTTGTGGCTGTTCAGCTTCCGCTGGAACCGATCAATGCCATCATGCAGCAACGGAGCGGCATGGGAGAGACGGGTGAAACGTATCTGGTCGGAATGGATAAGCGAATGCGTTCCGACTCTTTTCTTGACCAGGAAGGGCGCTCTGTCATGGCTTCTTTTGCCGGAACTGTTGAGCGCAATGGTGTCGATACCGAGGCCAGTAATGCGGCCTTAGGCGGTGAGACTGGTGTTCTGCTGGCAAAAGATTATAACGGTAATAGCGTATTATCTGCTTACACCCAGGTAAATATCGGTGATACCCATTGGGCCATGCTGGCCGAAATTGATGAAGCTGAGGTGAATGAACCTATTTATAGCCTGCTTATGCTGGTCGGGTTGGTTATTGCGGTCACGATAGTGATGATTATTCTGGTGGCTATGGTGGTCGCTTCGAGCATCACCCGTCCACTGGCATCTGCATTACAAGTTGCAGACGCGATGGCCAATGGCGATCTGAACAGTCGGATTGAAACGAGCAGTAAAGATGAAACTGGCCAGTTATTACGCCGCATGGGGCATATGAGTAGCCAGTTGCGTCAGATCGTGAGTGATGTAAATAACAATGCAAACGGTCTTGCCAGTGCTTCTGAAGAAATTAGTGCAACAGCGCAGTCACTGAGCCAGGCAGCCAGCGAACAAGCGGCCAGTGTGGAAGAAACCAGTGCTTCTCAGGAGCAAATTGCCGCATCGGTCCAGCAGAATGCCGAAAATGCCAAAATAACCGATGATCGTGCGACTAAAGCAGCTTCGCAGGCCAAAGAGGGCGGAAGCGCTGTAAGCGAAACGGTTACCGCAATGAAAGAGATTGCTCAGAAGATCAGCATCATTGAAGACATCGCCTATCAAACTAACTTACTGGCATTAAATGCAGCCATTGAAGCGGCAAGAGCCGGTGAGCATGGTAAAGGGTTTGCGGTGGTTGCGGCAGAAGTGCGAAAACTTGCCGAGCGCAGTCAGGTTGCAGCGCAGGAGATCAGCAACCAGGCCGGAGGCAGTGTTCAGGTTGCCGAGCAGGCAGGCCGTTTGCTGGATGAGATAGTGCCAAGTATTACTAAGACCGCAGAGCTGGTGCAGGAGATTGCGGCAACATCAGATGAGCAGGCCAGTGGTGTCACTCAGATCAGTGTTGCGATGGGCCAGATGGATCAAGTGACCCAGCAAAACGCATCTTCTTCAGAAGAATTGGCATCGACTGCCGAGGAGATGAGCGCCCAGGCTGAGCAGTTACAGCAGCTGATGAGCTTCTTTAAAATAGATGAGCAACAAGCCGAAGGGGTTGAGCCTCATTCACTGAAGGTAATCGGAAATCATGCCAACTCCTCATCAGTCTCGATGATAAAAAAACCAGCCAGAAAGCTGGAAAGCAAACATCAGGAGCTGATAGAGGAGGATTTTGAAGCCTTTTAACGCTTATTTCTAAAGCAAAAGGGAGCCTTGTGGTCTGATCTCGGCCACAAGGCATTTATTTAAGGTGGTTTGGTTTATATCCGGGGGGCGAAAGCGTTGTCTTTTCCGGTTATGGCAGAAAGGAGAACGCCATGAAGAGTGAAAGCGCAGCTCTGAACAAGCCAGATGAATTATTCAATCAGGACGCCATTTCCAACCGGGATTTTTCACGGTTTCAGCAGTTAATTTATGATCTTGCTGGTATCACCTTAGGGAATAACAAAAAAGTATTGGTGGTCAGCCGGCTGGCCTGTCGGCTCAGACACTTTTCTTTAAATAGCTTTGCTGATTACTATCGGCTGTTAATGGACGATACGCCGGCAGGGGAGTTGCAAATAGTGGTTGATCTGCTGACCACCAATGAAACTCACTTTTTCCGAGAGCCGAAACACTTTGGGTTTATACAAAGAGAGATACTGGCGAATAGATCACCGCAACAGCCGTTGCGCTGCTGGAGCGCCGTCTGCTCTACGGGAGAAGAGTCGTACAGTCTGGCCATGTTATTGGCGAGCACCTTTGGCGATGAAGCGGATTGGATGGTGTTAGGCTCTGATATTAATTCGCAAGTTTTAGCCAGTGCATGTAGCGGGCAATATCCGAGTTCGCGGCAAAGCGAAATCCCGACTAGTTACTTGCAGCAATATTGCTTAAAAGGCGTTCGTTCTCAGCAAGGCTCTTTTTTAATCAATAGCCAACTGCGCCGGCATGTTCACTTTAAGCAGATTAATCTCAATGGCTCGCTGCCTTCGTTGGGAACATTTGATTTTATCCTGTTACGCAACGTACTGATCTATTTTTCAACGGAAACCAAGCAAGCCGTTATTTTGCGAATAGTGCCCTTACTCAAGTCAGGAGGGTATTTATTCGTTGGCCATTCGGAGACGATAAATGGGATCAGTGATCAACTGCGTCTTATCAAGCCCAGCATTTATCAAAAGTTATGATACCAATCATATTAAATGATTGTGCAATAAGCTGAGTTGGTTTGCTGGAGAGTTCTTTTAGGTGGGTCATATGGAAAGAAAAAAAATCAAGGTAATGGTGGTTGATGACTCAGCCGTTGTGCGTCAGGTGGTTTCTTCTGTATTGAAGAGTGACAGTGAGATTGAAGTCTGCGGCGCTGTCGCCGATCCTCTGTTTGCGATGACACGAATGCGGATGCAGTGGCCTGATGTGATCGTACTCGATATTGAGATGCCCCGCATGGACGGGATCTCTTTTCTTAAAAAGATCATGGCAGAGCGACCAACACCAGTGGTGATCTGCTCCACATTGACCGAAAAAGGGGCGGATACCACGATGCAGGCGATTTCGGCCGGCGCGGTTGAAATTATTACTAAACCCAAGGTTGGCCTGAAAGGTTTCCTGCATGATTCAGCCAAGGTATTGATAAATGCCGTTAAAGCAGCCAGCCGCGCAAACCTAAAGCCGCTTCAGCGCGCGATGGCATCAAATCTGAAAGTCAGTCCAAAACTCAGTGCCGACGCCGTGTTAGCAGCGAGTAAGACATCGCGGCTTAAAACCACAGAGCAGCTGGTGGCGATAGGCACGTCGACTGGTGGAACTCAGGCGTTAGAGCTGGTGTTGAAGGCGCTGCCGCGGGTTTCACCGGGGATCGTGATCGTACAGCATATGCCGGAGAAATTCACCGCCGCCTTTGCCGAGCGGCTCGACAGCCTTTGCGAAATCAGCGTAAAAGAAGCTAAGCATAATATGCGTGTGCTTCCTGGCCAGGCTTTGATTGCGCCCGGGGGCAAACACATGCTGCTAAAGCGCAGTGGTGCTCAATATTATGTCGAAGTTATTGATGGCCCTTTAGTGAGTCGTCACCGTCCTTCTGTAGATGTGTTATTTCGCTCGGTAGCTCAATCGGCAAGTGGGAATGCTCTGGGGATCATCATGACCGGCATGGGGGATGATGGCGTTAAAGGAATGCTGGAGATGCGACGGGCAGGAGCCGTTACTCTGGCGCAGGATGAAGCCAGTTGTGTGGTCTACGGTATGCCCAAAGAAGCGGTTAAGTGTGGTGCGGTTGAACGCAGCTTGTCACTCTCGGAAATACCGCAAGCTATTCTCGACTGCAGTCATTGAGATAAATGAAACCTGTTGCTATTTAGTGAAAGAACTGAGCAAATAAATTGCATTACATTAAGCCCAAATGGACGGCTCTTTGCCATCTACGTTATGGGCTCCTTCCACTTGATAGGCGGCAGATTCGGCTCCCCATAAAAAGTTATCAGGAAACGCTGAGCTGATTTTGTTGGTCGACATAGCAAGCTTACCTATTAGATCATGAAACGAAGTGTGATGGACAGATAGACAATATCGCAATAATGTGATTATGCTTAAGATAAAGTCTGCTTTTGCGTTGGATCAAAGGATCGATCTAGACTTAATCATTTTATTTGTGCTTGATTTTATGATCACTCATCATGTAGGAAGACGATTTGAAAGAAAGGGAAGGTTATGAGTGATAATGTTTGCCCCGATTGTCAGAGCGAATTGAGCTGGAAAGACGACGGGTATTATTGTGATTTTTGCCAACACACAGTCAAGAAACATGTTTTTTGCCCTGACTGTGAACATGAAATGGAAAAGCTTCAAGCGTGCGGTTCAGCCAGTTATTTTTGTAATTTTTGCAATGAATTAAAGTCAAAGTCGCGTATCACAATACGCTTTGAATCCGTGCAATAATCCTCTATTCACCGTGTAAAACCAGACTGTATTGAACGCCGCATCTTGCGGCGTTTTTTTTGCATAAAAAAGAAGTTACTCACTCACTGTTGAATGTATTTCACCGTCAGTCACTTTGGTTACTAACTTATCGCCAGGTTTTACTTGGTCAATATGACGAATCACTTTACCTTTAGCATCTCGAGTTATTGAATAGCCACGGCTGAGTGTTGCTAATGGGCTTACAGTCTCTAACTTTTCGGCTGCCAGTGCTAACTTATGGTTCGCATTTAATAAGCGATGATCCATAGCATCGATTAAACGGCGTTTTCTTTGGTTTAATGTGGCTTGATTATTTTTAATTGTTTGCACCGGTGAGTGCAGTGATAATTTGTAGTTTATGCGTTCTACATGTTGATGATGATTCGATAGTAATCGCCCCATTGCGAGCTCTAAACGGCTAGAAATATCATCAAGATGTTGCTGTTGTTGATTAAGACGTAACTGAGGATGTTGACGTTCTAAGCGATGGGTTAGTTGGACTGTTTTCGCTTCTCGCTTAGATAGATAAGTGCGAATGGCATTTTTAAGTTGCTGATTTTTTTGTTGTATTTTCTGCGTTTGATGGGTGATATCACGGCTAACTAACTCAGCGGCGGCTGATGGGGTCGGTGCACGCATATCAGCAACAAAATCGGCAATGGTCACATCAACTTCATGACCGACTGCACTCACAATTGGTATTTGGCTAGCTGCAATAGTGCGTGCGACAATCTCTTCGTTAAATGCCCATAAATCTTCTAGCGAACCACCCCCACGACCTACGATCAAGACATCACATTCTTGGCGTGCATTAGCTCGACCAATGGCTTGAGCAATCGAAATGGCAGAGCCATCACCTTGCACCATAGTGGGATAAATAACGACAGGCAAGCTGGGATCGCGACGGTGTAAAACAGTTAAAATATCATGCAGCGCGGCACCTGTTTTAGAGGTGATAATACCAACTCTTTTAGGTTGCTCGGGTAGCGGTTTTTTCAATGCTTGAGCAAATAATCCTTCCGCTGCCAGCGACATTTTAAGTTGTTCAAATTGTTGCTGTAATCGACCATCGCCTTCAGGCTGCATGCTCTCGATAATGAGCTGATAATCACCACGCGGTTCGTACAATGATAAACGTGCTTTTACCAGAACTTGTGTGCCGTTGGCTGGCTTAAATGTGACGCGGCGATTGTTGCCCCGAAACATGGCACATTTCACTTGAGCACGCGAATCTTTGAGGGTGAAATACCAATGACCCGAAACAGGCATCGATAAATTAGATAGCTCACCGACGAGCCATACAATGCCCATCTCATTTTCAAGCAATAAGCGCACTTCAGCATTAAGGCTAGAAACGGTAAATATACGATCGTTAGATTGCGTCTGGGTGAATAGAGTCACGAAGTGAAATACCTATTGTCGAAAGGCAAGTGGTGTGCAGGAAGAGAATGAAAGTGTACAGGCAGATCTATAGACAGATCTTGGGTATACACGATTGACCGCAACACCGGAAACTTAACCGAAATATATTACGTATCAAGATAAAAGTGTCAATTATTTTTTTTATTTTTTTAGTAGCCAAACGATTGCTTCATACGTATAATTTGTTCGCAATATTTTATCCTCCTTTAACCCCTAACACGGTGTGAGATATTGCAATGTTACGTATCAAACAAGAAGCTTTAACTTTTGATGATGTTTTGCTGGTTCCAGCACACTCTACGGTTCTCCCTAACACTGCCGATCTGCGCACCCAGCTAACGAAAAAGATTTCGCTAAACATCCCTATGGTTTCTGCTGCAATGGACACAGTAACTGAAGGTCGTTTTGCGATCGCGTTAGCTCAAGAAGGTGGCATTGGCTTCATTCACAAGAACATGTCTATCGAACAACAAGCGAACCAAGTTCGCATGGTGAAAAAGTTCGAAGCTGGTGTTGTGTCTGAACCAGTAACAGTGAAGCCAACTGCAACGATTGCAGACGTAAAACAACTTACCCTTGAAAATGGTTTTGCTGGTTATCCGGTAGTGTCTGATAACAACGAACTCGTTGGTATTATCACTGGCCGTGATGTACGTTTTGTCACTGACCTTTCTATGAAGGTTGAAGATGTGATGACGCCAAAAACAAAATTGGCGGCAGCAAAAGAAGGTGCCTCTCGTGAAGACGTTGAAGCTATCATGCAAGAATACCGCGTAGAGAAAGTACTACTGGTAAATGATGACTTCCAACTGAAAGGCATGATCACTGCAAAAGATTTCCAAAAAGCAGAACGTAAACCTAACGCATGTAAAGATGAGCGCGGTCGTCTACGTGTTGGTGCTGCTGTTGGCGCAGGTGTTGGTAACGAAGAGCGCGTTAAAGCATTAGCAGAAGCTGGTGTTGATGTTCTTCTTATCGATTCATCTCACGGTCACTCTGAAGGCGTTTTACAACGTATTCGTGAAACCCGTGAAGCTTTCCCTGAACTACAAATTATTGGTGGTAATGTAGCAACTGCTGCAGGTGCTCGTGCCCTAATCGATGCTGGTGTAGATGCTGTTAAAGTCGGCATCGGCCCTGGCTCAATCTGTACAACGCGTATTGTGACAGGTGTGGGTGTTCCTCAGTTAACTGCTATTTCTGATGCTGTTGACGCTGCTTCTGAATTCGGTATCCCAGTTATTGCTGATGGCGGTATTCGCTATTCTGGCGATATGTGTAAAGCAATTGCTGCTGGTGCATCATGTGTAATGGTCGGCTCAATGTTCGCAGGTACTGAAGAAGCACCGGGTGAAGTGGAACTGTACCAAGGTCGTGCATATAAGTCTTACCGTGGTATGGGCTCGCTTGGCGCGATGTCTCAAGGTTCTTCAGACCGTTACTTCCAGACTGATAATGCAGCAGACAAATTGGTGCCAGAGGGTATCGAAGGTCGCGTTGCTTACAAAGGTCACATTAAAGAGATCGTACACCAGCAAATGGGTGGACTTCGTTCAAGCATGGGCCTTACTGGTTCAGCTACGATTGACGACTTACGCACTAAAGCTGAATTTGTTCGTATCTCTGGTGCTGGCATCAAAGAATCACACGTGCATGATGTAACAATTACCAAAGAAGCACCAAATTACCGCATGGCTTAAACGTGTTTTTAGCGTATTCGTTCATTGATTATTCAATCGTGACGAAAACGTTTGCCTAAGCGGGAAATATGTATAACATCGGGGGCGTTTTTAGCCCCCACTATTTTCAATTATTTTTGAGACTTCTCGATAATGACTACATCTACTAATATTCATGACCAGCGTATCCTTATTCTGGATTTTGGTTCTCAATATACTCAGCTAATCGCACGTCGTATCCGTGAAATCGGTGTTTATTGTGAACTTTGGAGCTGGGACGTTGATGAAGCCGATATTCGTGACTTCAATCCAAACGGTATTATTCTTTCTGGTGGCCCTGAAAGTGTGACTGAAGGCGGTTCACCTCGTGCTCCACAATATGTGTTTGAAGCCGGTGTACCTGTGTTTGGTGTTTGCTACGGTATGCAAACAATGTCTGAGCAGCTTGGCGGTAAAGTTGCAGGTTCTACTGAACGTGAGTTTGGCTATGCACAAGTTAGAGTTGTAGAACCAACAGGCCTATTTAAAAATATTGAAGATGCTATTGCTGAAGATGGCGCACCATTACTTGATGTATGGATGAGCCACGGCGATAAAGTTGTTGAAATCCCTGATGGTTTCGTGAAAGTTGCAGAAACAGACACCTGCCCATTTGCAGCGATGGCAAATGAAGATAAGCGCTTTTATGGTGTTCAGTTTCACCCTGAAGTAACACATACTCGTCAAGGTATGCGTATCATTGAGAACTTCGTTCTTAACGTGTGTGGTTGTGAAAACCTTTGGACATCAGCGAATATCATCGAAGACGCCGTTGCTAACATTAAAGAGCAAGTGGGTGATGATGAAGTTATCCTAGGCTTATCCGGTGGTGTTGATTCATCTGTTGTGGCTATGCTGCTTCACCGTGCTATCGGTGACAAACTAACATGTGTATTCGTTGATAACGGTTTGCTTCGTTTAAACGAAGGTGAGCAAGTTATGGACATGTTCGGTGACCATTTTGGTTTGAACATCGTACATGTTAAAGCTGAAGATCGTTTCTTAAACGCATTGGCAGGTGAGAACGATCCTGAAGCGAAGCGTAAGATTATTGGTCATGTCTTTATCGATGTATTCGATGAAGAATCGAAAAAGCTGGAAAATGCTAAGTGGTTAGCTCAGGGTACTATTTACCCTGATGTTATCGAGTCTGCTGCCTCTAAAAATGGTAAAGCGCATGTGATTAAATCTCACCATAACGTTGGCGGTCTGCCTGATGATATGGAAATGGGATTAGTTGAGCCTCTACGTGAATTGTTTAAAGATGAAGTTCGTAAGATTGGTTTAGAGCTAGGTCTTCCTTACAACATGCTTTACCGCCACCCGTTCCCTGGACCAGGTCTAGGTGTACGTGTACTTGGTGAAGTAAAGAAAGAGTACTGCGATTTACTCCGTCGTGCTGATGCTATCTTCATTGAAGAATTGCATAGTGCAGATCTTTACAACAAAGTATCTCAAGCATTTACCGTTTTCCTACCTGTACGTTCAGTTGGCGTAATGGGCGATGGTCGTAAATATGATTGGGTTGTATCACTGCGTGCTGTTGAAACTATTGATTTCATGACTGCGCATTGGGCACACCTTCCATACGATTTCTTAGGTAAGGTTTCTAACCGTATCATTAACGAAGTTGATGGTATTTCACGTGTTGTTTACGATATTTCTGGTAAGCCACCAGCGACTATCGAATGGGAATAATTTTCGTTGTAGGTTCATTTAATACGGCAATGTATTAAGTGTTGTAAAATGAACTTTTATCGAAAAAAGTAACACGAGATACTGAAAATCAGAATGAACATAAGAAAAGGCACCCTCGGGTGCCTTTTTGTTTTCAGCCACACTATTTATATTATTTAGATGTAGTAACACATGATATTCGGTGTTGAATTAACGGGTAAAAAGTGTTCTTTAATTGTTGGCTTTATGTGTCGTATTAATATTTATTTACAATATAGTATTGTGGAATTTTGTTATTACATGGTTAAACCAGCTTTTTATTTGTCATTTTTCATTACAATCTACCAGTGTCTTTCATCGTAACGGTGAAGCAAACAGATTAACGGACGATAAGATAAATACGCCACGGTAAAAAGTGGTAAATACACCGTCACGAATCTATAACAACATCATTTTCCATGGAGTTCCCATGAGTAAGCAAGCAACAGATCAAATGCCTCCTGCACCTAGCAGTGCAATGAACCGCTTTTTGAATGCAATAGAAACAACAGGTAACAAAATCCCCGATCCCGCATTATTGTTTTTCTGGGGATTAATCATCGTTTGGATCCTTTCTGCCGTTTTTGCTCAGTTTGATTTTGGGTTTATTCACCCAGTTACAGGTCAAGCTGTTGAAGTGAAGAATTTATTAACGGGTGAGTCATTTGCCAGCTTCTTAGCAAATATGGTTAAGAACTTTACTGGCTTTGCACCTTTAGGCATCGTATTAGTGGCGATGTTGGGTGTGGGTGTTGCTGAAGCGTCAGGCTTTATCAATACTGGCCTTAAGAAGATGCTTAATTTCACGCCTGCGAAATTATTAACACCAATGCTAATCTTGGTGGCAATCGTTTCTCACACAGCTGCTGATGCGGGTTACGTGTTGGTTATTCCACTTGGTGGTATCATCTTCCACGCTGCTGGGCGTCACCCTCTTGCGGGTATTGCAGCTGCATTTGCGGGTGTATCAGGCGGTTTCTCTGCTAACTTTATTCCATCAGGGATTGATCCTTTATTAGCTGGCTTTACGCAGTCTGCGGCACAAATTCTAGATCCTACTTATATCGTAAACCCATTATCTAACTTATTATTTACCGGTTTATCTTCAATACTTGTTGTGAGTATCGGTTGGTATGTAACAGATAAGGTGATTGAACCACGCTTAGCAAATACTGCAATCGATGAAGATGCAGAAGAAGCGCCAGATATGGGCTCTTTCACTGCAGTAGAAAGTAAAGCTTTCTCTCGTGCTGGCTGGGCAATGATCGTTGGTATTGTGGTATTGGTTGCGTCAGTTATTCCTGAAACGTCGCCACTTCGTTCGCCGACTGGTGATATCACAGCATTCAATGCGCCGTTAATGCAGTCGATTGTACCGCTAATCTTTATTCTATTCGTTATTCCTGGTGTGGTGTACGGTAGGATTGCGGGTACCTTTAAATCAAGTGATGATGTTATTAAGTCTATGTCTGCAACGATGAGCAGCATGGGTAGCTTCATGGTAATGGCATTCTTTATTGCTCAATTCTTAGTTGCATTTACGCAATCTAACTTGGGTACATTGCTGGCGCTTTCTGGTGCTGAATTGCTTCATGCAATGAACTTACCGGGACAGGTGACAATTGTTGGTATGATTTTACTAACAGCGTTTGTTAACTTGTTAGTGGGTTCGGCATCGGCTAAGTGGGCATTGATTGGTCCAATCTTAGTACCAATGCTAATGGCTGTTGGTATCTCTCCTGAGCTTACTCAGGCGGCTTATCGTGTGGGTGATTCTGTTTCTAATATCATTTCACCTATGATGGTATTCTTCCCACTTGTTGTTGTTTACATGCAGCGTTATGTGAAGGGTTCTGGTATTGGTTCGCTTGCGTCAATGATGATGCCTTACTCAATCGCGATGTTGATTGGTTGGACTATCTTCTTACTAGCATATTGGGCACTGGGTATTCCTCTAGGTGTTCAAGCACCCTATACATACAGCATGTAATATCAGTTATATGCGTTAGAACTGGCTTGTTATTGCCACCTCTACAATGAAAAAAAGCCTCGCATGCGAGGCTTTTTTTTATCAAGATGTCCCGTCCTGAAATGTGTTTACACATTTAGGACTTATTATGACTACATCAATCACCCCCTGCGTTAAACGTACTCAACGCGATTATACTTTGGGCTTTAAATTGCAGGTTGTAGCCGCCGTTG
>Ga0316197_10000069_pt1 | contig 85513 bp, 80 predicted proteins | sample OudBiesiAoxic_MG_FD_204939 | JGI IMG/M metagenome (GOLD analysis project Ga0316197, IMG submission 204939) | Coastal sediment microbial communities from Oude Bieten Haven, Netherlands - site A oxic | ecosystem: Environmental > Aquatic > Marine > Coastal > Sediment | place: Netherlands... | reverse complement strand
ACATGCGGCTGTTCCGTCTTCCGGGCGGCGCCCACGCACTGCTCGCGCTGGTCGGCTTCAACATCGCCCGATTCCAGTTGCTCCCTCGCGACATCCCTGGACGGCTGCGCCGCTCGGCGTCGACGATCGCTCGAGTCGCCGTTCCGACGAGTGCGTGGATCGGGGTGAACATGTTGGTCCTTGGCGGCTACAGCGTCGGCGCGATGGCCCTGATGAACAACTACACCGGTGATGCCCTTCGACGTGGCGGTCGCTGGGAGTACTGGTACTTCGAGGTCTTCGTGCAGGTGATGCTCGTGGTCGCCGTGCTGTTCGCGGTTCCGGCCGTGCGTCGCGGCGAGCGGCGAGCACCGTTCGGGTTCGCCCTCGGAGTGCTTGCGTTGACGCTGCTCTTCCGATTTGATCTCGTGCAATTCGGTGGCGAGTACAACGAGATGTTCCGAACCCACACGGTTGCGTTCTTCGTCGCGCTGGGTTGGTGTGCCCAACGAGCGAACACGGTCGGCAAGCGTCTTGCCGTCTCCGTCGCCGTCGTGCTCTCCACAGTCGGGTACTTCGGGCAGACCGATCGCGAGCTGCGGATCATCGCGATGATCCTGGCGCTCACCTGGATGCCGACCGTGCTCGTCCCGCGGCCGCTCGCCGCCCTGATCGCGCCGATCGCTGCCGCTTCGATGTGGATCTTCCTCGTCCATTGGCAGGTGTGGCCGTTACTGACCCCCTGGATGCACAACGGGCTCGCGTTCTGGTTGACGATCGCCACCGGCGTCGGGGTGTGTTGGGTGGCTGGCCGCGTCGGCGCAGCGTTGTCCTCGTCGCCGATGGCCCGCCGAGACGGTCAGCGGCGCATCGTCGGCCGCAGGACCAGCAGCCACGTCAGTGACGCCGACACGGCGATCAGGAGAAGCGACGCCACGCCGGTCTCGGCGTAGAAGCCTTCACTGAATCCGCTCCAGATCTCCGTAGCGAGTGTGGAGAATCCGATCGGCGCGAGCAGTAGTGTCGCCGGCAGTTCCTTCAGCGTGGCGAGCATCACCAAGCCGCCACCGGCGACCAGTCCCGGTCGCATCAAGGGAACGTCGACGTGGGCGGCGCGACGGAACGGTCTCGGCTCGAGCAGGCGGGCCTGCTCACGCACACGTCCAGGAACCGCACGCACGGCCTGCTCGGTGCTCGCGAGCGCCTGGGAGCCGAAATGAACCACGTAGCCGAGAATCAGCAGCGCGAGCGATTGGTAGAGCCAGCCGAATCCGGTGGCGTTCAGGGCGATGACGGCAAGCGCAAGGGCGATCACCAGGCCGGGGATGGCGAATCCGCCGAGGACGGCACCCGCGGCGATCGTCGGAAGCCGGCCCGGTCGGCGCGTCGTCTCGATCGCGATGGGGAGCACGACGATCACGGTCACGACGGCGGTGACGAGCGCGACGCCGGCAGTGTTGATCGTCGGTTGCACGAGGTCGCCGAAGGCGACAGCGCCGTCACGGATTCCGCGGGCGGCCCACAGCGAGAGGCTCGTGACCGGGATGACCAGACCGACCGTGAGGGCGGCAGCGCAGGTGAGCGTTGCCGGCACCTTGCGCCATCCCAGTTCGGTCGGTCGTTGCGTGCCGGCCGTGCGTTGGTCGGGAACCGCTCTGCCGCGCAGTCGACGTTCGGCGGTGACCACGGCGATGGCCATGACGAGGAGCGCCGCCGCCGCCGCAAAGGACACCGCTCGATCGGCCTGACGAGTCGCGAAGATCACTCGGGTCAGCGTGTCGTACCCGAGCAACTGGACAGCACCGAACTCGCTCAAGGTGTAGAGGAAGACGAGGAGCGCGCCGGCGAGGATCGCCGGTCGAATCTCGGGGAACACGACACGGAAGAATGCCTGACGGGCGGAACAGCCCAGCATGCGGGCACTCTCCTCGACGCTCGTGCGCAGCGAGGCCAGCCGGGCCGAGACGGGCAGCATCACGTAGGGATACGTGAACGCGGACAGGACCAGCCAGCTCGCTCCGAGGCCGCGAAAGCGGCGCGGCGGCGTGAGGCCCACCGCTTGGAGGACTTCGAAGATGATGCCGCCGGGGGCGATGCCGGCGATGAACGCCCCGGCGCCGACGAATGAGGGCAAGACGAGTGGGAGTACCAGCGCAACTCGCCAGGCTCGACGGAACGGGAGATCGGTGCGGACCGTGACCCAGGCCAGCAGCGTGCCGATGAACGCCGCCGTGGCCGAGACAAGCGCAGCGAGTTGCAGGGTGCGCCAGAGTGGGCCCCGGATCTCCTCCCATGTCTCGGCGAACGGGGCATCGAGCGAAATGACCTGGACGACGATGTAGGCCGCCGGCACGGCGAACAACGCGCCGATCGCGAGACCGACGAACGAGAGTGGCCCCGGCGCCGTCTCTGACCTCGTGGCGGGGCGCCGTGCGTCGCCGTCGGCCCCCGCAGCGGTCGCTGCGCGCACAGTGCCGAGATCGGACATGCAGCGAGTCTGTCAGCGCAACGCGGCTTCAGCTCTCCAATCCGGCGTCGGCGATCAGTTCACGAGTGCGTTCGAGGCCGCCCTCGAGCTCGTCGAGGTCGAGGCTGCCGACGTCGTCGAACTCGATCTCGGGGACGTTTCCGGCCGTCGGGGTCCCCGGAACGAGGGGATACTCGAACGTCTCCTCGGCGAAGTACTCCTGACCCTCGGCGCTGAGCAGGAACTGGATGAACTCGTTGGCGAAGTCGGCCTTGTCGGTGCCATCGATGATTGCAGCAGCCGTCACGATGAGTGTCCCACCCGGGTCGCCGGCAGCAAATAGGTGGTTGACGCTGGCGACGCCGGGGTCTTCGGCGAGCGCCCGGTAGTTGTAGTAGTGGTTGACGAGGCCCACCTCGACCTCACCTCGCCCGACTGCGGCGACGATCGCATTGTTGTTGGCATACGCAACCGGGTCGAGGTCGTCGAGGTCGCTGAGCCACTGCGCTGTCACGTCTTCGCCCTCGGTGAAACGCATGGCCGTGACGAAGTCCTGGAACGAGCCGTTCCCGCCCGCGACACCGATCTGGCCCCGCCAGCGCTCGTCGATCAGGTCGAACACGGAGTCCGGGAGGTCGGCGGGATCCACGTTGTCCGAGTTGTACACGAGGACGCGCTGGCGACCGGAGACTCCGACCCAGCGACCGTCGTCGTCGCGGGTGGCTGGGTCGACGAGATCGAGTGTCTCCTGGGGCAGTTGCGCAAGGTTCTCGTCGAGGAACCCCATGGCGCCGGGGCTCTGGGAGAGATAGACGTCCGCCTCGACGCGACCCGCCGCGGCCTCCTCGGAGATCAGCAGGGCGAGATCCGCGGTGTCGCCGTACTTGACGTCGACGTCGATGCCCGATTCGTCCTCGAAGCGGTCGATGATCGGTTGGATCAGGCCGTCGCTGCGACCCGAATACAACGTGATGCTGTCGCCGTCGTCGCCGCCGCAGGCCGACGCGGTGACCGCGATCGTGGCGCCGGTCGCAAGCGCGAGGAGTCGTCGCGAAGTGGTCATGGCGGAGAGTGTAGAGCGATCACGTCGAGATTTGTCAAGCATGCCTAACAAGCCGGATCGGATTGGTTCGTATGATCGTGAGAAGATGCTGTGATGGAATCACTGGGGCAGCAGGGCCGACCCGTCGACGAGGTGATCGGCGAACTCACCGAGAAGCGGGCGAACGACGTGCGCTGGGCTGATGGGAAGACCTTCGGCATGGTCTACGACGGGGGTCCCTCGGTGCACGAGGTTGCCGAACAGGCCGCGCGGCTCTACCTGCACGAGAACGCGTTGAACACCCAGGCGTTCCCGTCGCTTGCGGCGATTCAGCGCGAGGTCGTGGGCTGGACCGCAGCACTTCTGCACGGCGACGACGACGTGGCCGGGTTCCTGACGAGTGGCGGTACCGAATCGATCCTGTGTGCCGTGCTCGCGGCTCGTGAGCGTGCCGCTGCTGAACGCGGCATCAACGAACCGGAGATCGTGCTCCCCGAATCGGCGCACGCGGCGTTCCACAAGGCGGCTCACAATTTCGGCCTGGTCGTTCGCAAGGCCCCGGTCCGCGCCGACTTCACGGCTGACGTCGACGCGATGGCGCAGATGGTCAATGCGAACACGGCGATCGTCGTCGGGTCGGCGCCGCAGTATCCCCACGGAGTGCAAGACGACATTCCCGCGATCGCTGCGCTTGCCGCGTCGGTCGGAGCGAACTGCCATGTCGATGCCTGCATGGGTGGTTTCGTGCTGCCGTTTGCCGAACGGCTCGGCCGCGACGTTGCTCCGTGGGACTTCCGAGTCGACGGGGTCACCACGATCTCGGCCGACATCCACAAACTCGGGTATGCCCCGAAGGGGGTGTCGGTGATCCTTCATCGCACCAAGCGGTCGCGGCAGTACCAGACGTTCGTGTTCGGCGACTGGCTCGGCGGTTTCTATGCGTCACCCAACATGCAAGGCACCCGCTCGGGTCTTCCGATGGCATGCGCGTGGTCGGTGATGCAACACCTCGGCATCGACGGCTACGTCGAACTGACCCGACAGACCCTGATCAACGCCGACCGGATGCGGGCGGGGATCATGGCGATCGATGGGGTCCGCGTGCTCGGCGACGGACGATTCCACCTGATCGCGATGGGTGCCGAACCGCGTGACGGGAGTGACGAGCCGTCGATCGACATGTTTGCGCTCGGCGACGCTCTGCTCGAACGCGGCTGGTACCACGACCGCCAGACGCCGCCCGACAATCTCCACTCGACGGTGAGCAACACCAACACCGGCGTGATCGACGACTACCTCGCCGACCTGGCCACCTGCGTCGCCGAGGTCCGCGGCGAGACCACCGACGATCGGACCACCACCTACGCCACTCTCGAGTAGATGTTCGTCGGTGCCAGGCACCAACGAACATTCTTGGGGAGGGGATGCCGTGATCAGTTGATCTGCTTGGGGGCCGACGTCCAGAACGGCTCGCGCAGCTTGAACTTCTGGAGCTTGCCCGTAGCGGTGCGAGCCAGTTCGTCACGGAACTCGACGCGTTTCGGGCACTTGTAGCCGGCGAGGCGTTCCTTCGTGAAGGCGATCAACGCCGCCTCGTCGAGATCGCTGTCCGCGCCCGTCACGACGAGAGCGGTGACGAGCTCACCCCACTTCTCGTCCGGAATGCCGATCACCGCGACTTCGGTGACGTGGGGATGCTGGAAGATCGCATCCTCGACCTCGATCGACGACACGTTCTCGCCGCCGGAGATGATCACGTCCTTCTTGCGGTCGGAGATCACGACGTAGTGGTCGTCGTCGATGATCCCGCCGTCCCCGGTGTGGAAGAACCCGTCACGGATCGCTGCGTCGGTCTGATCCGGTTGCTCCCAGTAGCCCGCCATGACGGTGTTGCTCCGAGCCAGGATCTCGCCCTCCGCATCGACGGCCATCGTCGTGCCCATGCTCGGCGCACCGGCGCGGGACAGCTTCTGGGCTCGCTCGAACGAGGACAGCTCGTCGTATTCGGCGCGGTTGCGGTTGATCGTGATCAGCGGTGCGGTCTCGGTGAGTCCGTAGATCTGCACGAACTCCCAGCCGAGCTCGAGTTCAGTCCGCTCGATCGTCGTCGTCGGTGGTGGAGCGCCGGCGACGACGATTCGGACGCGGTCGCGTCCCGGGACTGGCTTGCCCTCGGCTGCCAATTCGGCAGCAGCGTCGAGGACAGCGTTCAAGACTGCTGGAGCGCCGCAGATGAGCGTCACGCCGTGCTCTTCGACTCGGCGCAGGATCTCGTGGCCGTCGATCTTGCGAATGATGATGTGCTTGCCACCCATCGCACTCACCGCATAGAGCATCCCCCAGCCGTTGCAGTGGAACTGGGGGAGGGTGTGCAGGTACACGTCACGGTCCGACACGCCCATGTGCCAGCCGAAGGTCGTGGCATTGATCCACACATTGCGGTGGGTGAGCTGCACGCCCTTCGGTCGTGCCGTCGTTCCTGACGTGTAGTTGATCGTTGCTGTTGCCTCCTCGTCAGGCTCCCAGAGTTGCGGTTCGACATCGAACTTCATCAGGACTGCATCACTCTCGGCGCCGATGATCAGCTTCCGCTCGCACTCGACACCGTCGAGCGCATCGGCCAGCTCGGGGTCGACCAGCAGCAGGCGGGCTCCGGAGTGCTCGATGATGTACGCCACCTCGGCGGCGACGAGCCGGAAGTTGATGGGGACCAGCACGCGTCCCGACCCCGACACGCCGAACAGTGCCGTGAGGAGGCGGGCCGAGTTGTGGCTGACCATGGCGACGCGTTCGCCAACGCCGATCCCGAGCTCGTCGAGACCAGCCGCCATCGCCCTCGCCCGGCGGGCCATCTCGCGGTAGTCGATGGCTCCCCAGCTCTCGGCCGGTTGCTCGGGTTCGTCAACGATCGCAACTCGGTCGGGATAGACGAGTTCGCCGCGGCGCAAGAAGTCATTGACGGTGAGAGCAACCTTCATGAGGCTTCACCGTAAACGAGCGCACCGCCTCGGCTCGAACGGTTGGGTCATGGGGCCGATGGTGCGGTGAGCGGCCAGGGGTGATTGCGTTCCATCGTCAACGCCAGGTCGAGCAGCAGCGGCTCGCTGAAATGGCGCCCGACGATCTGAAGTCCGATCGGCAGGCCATCGACCGAACCGGCAGGTACGGAGATGGCGGGATTGCCGTGCAGGTTGGCCGGGAACGTCAGTTGTCCGTTGTTGCCCCGTCCGGCCTCGATCCCGCCGAACACCGACGGCAGCGGGCCCTCGGCATCGAACGCCACATCGGGATTGGCCGCAGTGATGACGAAGTCGACCCCATCGGCCGGATCGAAGACGCGCGCCATCGCGTGGTTCAGTTCGGTGCGGCGTCGTTCGAGTCTCGCCCGACCTTCCTCGCTGTACTTGCCTCCGGTCCGTTCCAGTCCGAACTTCATCTCGGGCGTGAGATCGTCGGCACAGCCCGGGTAGAGGTCGCCCAACTCTGCTCGGATCTCGATCATCCCCGAGATGGACCATGCTCCGCCCATGCGTGGAACGTGGGTGTCGACGTCGTCGGTGCGTTGCAGCGAACAGTCCGCGATCAGTTGTGCTGCGGCCGCTTCCAGTTGTTCCCACATCATTGGGGAGATGACAGCGCCGCCCCAGTCGGGCACGACCGCGACGCGTGCGCTGCGGAGGGCATCGAGTTGGGTGCCGAGTCCGCGTTCCCACCCCTCGACCCGCGGCAGGCTCAACGGGTCGGTTGGGTCGTGGCCGTTGGTCACGTCGAACCAACGGGCCGTGTCGCGGACCGATCGTGACATGCAGCCCGTCGTCACCGTGAGGTTTCCGTACTGCGTGTTCGGGCCGAGCGGAATCCGGCCGAACGTGGCCTTCAGGCCGACCAACCCGGTGAACCCTGCGGGGATCCGGATCGAGCCGCCGCCGTCTCCGCCCGTCGCGATCGGGAGGAGCCCGCCGGCGACGACAGCGGCGGAGCCTCCGGACGATCCGCCGGGTGTGCGACCGTGTTGCCAGGGATTGTGGGTGGCGCCGTACAGCAGTGTCCGCGTCAGGTTGACGCCGCCGAACTCGCTCGACGTCGTCTGTGCCGCGAGGACGGCACCGCCGTCCCGACGGATCCGTTCGACCTGGGTGGTGGTGACCTGACCGACGTGATCCTTCAGAGGAACCGACGCATGGTCGTGCGGCCACCCCTCGACCTCGTTCAGCGATTTCACGCCGATCGGCACCCCGCCGAACGGCTTGGAGAGGTCCGCTGCTCCGGCTTGCTCGCGTGCTGCGTCGCGATCGGCGAAGCAGACGGCGTTGAGGTCGCTGGCATCGATGGCGGCGTAGGACGCCTCGAGTTCTTCCAGGGGGCTTCGTTCGCCGGCGCGGAACGCCTCGACGAGTCCGACCGCATCGCCTTGCCAGGTGTCGTTGCTCATGGCAGGACCGTAGCGAAGCGGTGATGCACGACCGGAGCGGCTCACGGCAGCTTCCTCAGCCCAGACTCGGCGGACCGCATCCCATGCCGACCCGCTCGCCGACACTCCGAACGACGTCCACGGCGCGGGCGTCGCTCAGCGAGGTACCGTCGCAGACATGCGTTGGGACGTACTCGATCGTCGGACCGTCTATTCCAGCTGGTTCGTCGAACTCCACGTCGATCGGGTTCACGTTCCTGGCGGCCGTGTGTTCGATCACGAGGTCGTGTCGGTGCCCTGCGACGGAGCGGCCGCTGTGGTCACCCACCCCGACAACGGCGTCCTGATGATCTACCGGCACCGCTTCATCACCGATCGTTGGGGGTGGGAGATCCCGGGTGGCATGGTCGATCCGGGAGAGGAACCCGTCGACGCTGCCGCCCGCGAGCTGCGCGAGGAGACGGGCTGGACCGCCGACGATCTGCGTCCCCTCACCACCATGCACCCCTCGAGCGGCCTCAGCGACCAGCGGTTTCACCTCTTCCTCGGGTCCGGTGCCCACCGGGTTGGCGAGCCCACCGACCCGAGCGAGGCGTCTCGCGTCGAATGGCGGAGTTGGGGTCAGGTCATCGCCGACCTCCGCTCCGGGCAGGTGCCCGACGGACTTTCCCAGCTGGGGCTGATGCACGCCATCGCCTTGGCCGGGCGGCTGGGAGACGGTGACGTCGCGATCACAGAACGGCCATCCTGATCCGGGTCGCCGGAATCAAGCCGATTTCGCATCCTTCACCCAGGTGGATATGTTTGACGCCTGAGCGAGTTGTTGCTCAGCTTGACCGTGGGCGGGACACGACCACGATTCGCAGTGGTCGGAAAGGGCGGAACGATGCGTGTAGGAATCCTCGCTGGTGGAGTCGGGAGCCGACTCGCGGAAGAAACCGAGGCCAGACCCAAGCCGATGGTCGAGATCGGCGGGCGACCCATCCTGTGGCACATCATGCGCTACTACGCCGAGTTCGGCTTCGACGATTTCGTCGTGGGCCTCGGCTACAAGGGCGACTACATCAAGCGCTGGTTCTTCGACTACAGCCAGCTCTCGACGGACCTCAAGTTTCGCACGGGCACGGGTGCCGTCGAGCCCCACGGCGCGCCGCCTCCCGACTGGTCGGTCGACCTCATCGACACCGGTCTGCACACCAACACAGGCGGGCGCATCAAGCGGCTCCAGCCCCACCTGGGCGACGACACGTTCATGCTCACCTGGGGCGACGGGGTGTCGACCGTCGACCTCCACGCCCTGCTCGACTTCCACCGGTCTCACGGCAAGTACGCCACCCTCACCGCCGTGCGCCCCCAGGCCCGGTTCGGGCACCTCGAGCTCGACGGCGAGCGAATCGTCGAGTTCTCCGAGAAGCCCCAGACCGGCGAGGGGTGGATCAATGGGGCCTTCTTCGTGCTCGAGCCCGAGGTGTTCGATTACATCGACGGCGACGAGACCCAGTTCGAGCTCGAACCGCTCGAGCGCCTGGCGGCCGACGGTCAGCTCATGGCCTATCGCCACCGCGACTTCTGGGCCTGCATGGACACGCTGCGCGACAAGGTGCGTCTCGAGAAGCTGTGGGACAGCGACACGGCTCCGTGGAAGGTGTGGGAATGAGGGTCCTCGTCACCGGCCACGACGGCTACATCGGTACCTGCCTCGTGCCCCTGCTCCTCGACGCCGGCCACCACGTCACCGGCGTCGACAGCTATCTCTTCCACGACTGCACCTTCGGTGAGTCGACGCCTCCTCCCCACGAGACCTGGCGGGTCGACGTGCGCGATCTCGAGCCCGAGCGCCTCGCCGGCTTCGACGCGGTCATCCACCTCGCAGCGATCAGCAACGATCCGCTCGGCGACCTGAATCCCGACACGACCTACGACATCAACCATCGATCGGTCACGCAGCTCGCTCGGGCGGCCAAGGCGGCCGGCGTCCCCCGGTTCGTGTTCTCCTCGTCGTGCAGCCTCTACGGCGCCCAGGGCGACGAATACATCGACGAGTCGGGCTCGTTCAACCCGGTCACGCCCTACGGCGAGTCGAAGGCGCTGGCCGAGGCCGACCTCCACGAGCTCGCCGACGACGACTTCAGCCCCACATACCTGCGCAACGCCACCGCGTACGGGTTGTCGCCCCGGCTCCGCGGCGACCTGGTCGTCAACAACCTCACCGGCTTCGCGGTTGCCACCGGCAAGGTGTTCCTGAAGAGTGACGGCGGTTCATGGCGTCCGCTCGTGCACATCGAGGACATCAGCCGGGCCATGCTCGCCGTCATCGAGGCCGACCGCGCGGTCGTGCACGATGAGGCATTCAACGTCGGGGCCACCGAAGAGAACTACCTGATCAGCGATGTCGCCACGATCGTCGGCGAGGTGGTGCCCGACAGTGTCGTCACCTTCTCCGACACCGTCTTCAACGATCCCCGGAACTACCGGGTGAACTGCGACAAGTTCGCCCGAGCCCTGCCCGACGCCGTGCCCCGCTGGACGGTCCGGCGGGGGGTCGAGGAGCTTTACGAGGCCATGCTGCGCCACGGCCTCGACCTGGCCCAGCTCGAGGGCCCTCGCCTGATGCGCATCCGGTACGTGAACGAGCGCATGGAGGCCGGTGAGCTCGGCCCCGACCTGCGCTGGACCGACCGACGCGATGGCCAGGCCGGTGTGGACGGAGCCACGGTGTGACCTGTCCGGCCTGCACGTCACCCGACGTCTCGGTGTTCTTCGAAGAGCGCGACCTCCCGCTCAACAGTTGCCTGCTGCTCGACGATCGCGACGATGCCACGGGGTTCCCCACCGGCGACCTGGTCCTCGGCTTCTGCGGGGCGTGCGGCTTCGTCAGCAACACGGCCTTCGACAAGGGCAGCAGCGAGTACTCGCAGCGCTACGAGGAAACCCAGATCTTCTCGGCCACCTTCCAGGAGTTCGCCCGGGACCTTGCCCACAGCTGGGTCGACCGCCACGACCTGGCCGGCAAGACGGTACTCGAGATCGGCTGTGGCAAGGGCGAGTTCCTCGTGATGATGGTCGAGGCCGGCGCCGGCCAGGGCATCGGCATCGACCCCGGCGTGCGCCCCGAGCGCATCGAGTCCGATGTGGGCGACCGCCTCACGTGGATCAAGGACTTCTACTCCGAGGCCTACGCCCATCTCGACGTCGACGCCGTCGTGTGCCGGCACACCCTCGAGCACATCCCCGACGTGGCCGAGTTCATGGCCATGATCCGCTCGGCGATCGGCGACCGCCCCGAGACGATCGTGCTCTTCGAGCTGCCCGATGTGGCCCGAATCCTCGAGGAGACCGCCTTCTGGGACGTGTACTACGAGCACTGCTCCTACTTCAGCCTCGGATCGTTGGCCCGCCTCTTCCGTCGCACCGGGTTCGAGGTACTCGACCTGGCCCTCGACTACCACGACCAGTACCTCCTCATCGAGGCCCGGCCTTCCACGGTCCCGGCGGCCGGCACCCCCCTCGACGTCGAAGCAGACCTCGCCCGCCTCCGCTCCGGTGTGGCCGACTTCGCCGACGCCTACGCAAACCTCAGGCGCGACTGGCGCAAGCGGTTGGCCGAGGTGACCGCGCTCGGCGGCACCTCGGTGGTCTGGGGCGGGGGATCAAAGGGTGTGTCGTTCGTGACCCACCTCGACGTCGCCGACCACGTCGACCTGGCCGTCGACATCAACCCGTACAAGCACGGCAAGTACCTGGCCGGCTCGGGCGTGCCCGTCGTCGCCCCCGAGGCCCTCGTCGAGCGTCCGCCGGCCCTGGTCGTCGTGATGAACCCGATCTACGAACCCGAGGTCCGAGCCGAACTGCATCGGCTGGGGCTCGACCCGGAGGTGGTCTCACTGTGAACGAACGATCCCCGAAGGTCTCGATCGGCATTCCCGTCTACAACGGTGCCGACTACCTGGCCGAGGCCATCGAGTCCATACTCGACCAGACCTATGCCGACCTCGAGCTGATCATCAGCGACAATGCGTCCGACGACGCCACCGAGGACATCTGCCGCAAGTACGAGACCGCCGACGACCGCGTGGTGTATCTGCGGCGAGAACACAACGTTGGCGCCAATCCCAACTACAACCGAACCTTCCGGCATGCCCGGGGCGAGTTGTTCAAGTGGGCCGCACACGATGACACCCTCGAGCCCACCTACCTCGAGCGCTGCGTCGAGATGATGGACGACGATCCCGGTCTGGTACTGGTCCACTCCCAGACCCGCCTCATCGACCGCACCGGTGACCCGCTCCTCATGTTGCGGGCCGGGGCGCTTGACGGTGACGGGTTCGTCGAGGGCCTCCCCGACCCACCGATCTTGTTCGAGCTCGGTGGCGACGAACAGGTGTGGCGGCGCTTCCGCGCGGTCCTGCGTTACATCTCCTTCGCCTTTCCGATCTTCGGAGTCATGCGCTACGAGGCGTTACGCCAGACCCGGCTCATGCAGGCCTTCTACGGCACCGACAAGGTGCTCCTGGGCGAACTGGCCCTGGTGGGGCGGTTCGGGCTCGTTCCCGAACTCCTGTGGAACCGACGGTGCCACCCCGACACCTCGACGCGGAACAGCGATCCCGAGCAGCGTCAGCGATGGAGCGATCCAACCAGCTCGGGCAGCTTCTACCCCACCAACATGATGCGCGGTTACGTCACTGCCCTGCGGAACGCCCCGCTCGAGCCCTATGAGCGCCTGCGGTGCCAACAGGAGCTCGCGCGTAAGAGCGTCGAGCCGGGCAAGTGGCGGCTGATGCTCCTCCCGGGTCCATGGAACGTCCTCGGGTGGGGCAACTGAGCTCACGCGGCTCCAGCCGTCGCCGCCAGCATCTCCGCGTACAGTTCGAGATGGCGCTCGGCGATCCGCTCGACGTCGTTCCGGTTGCGGGCGTATGCCACCCCGCGAGCCGAGAGACCCTCCAGGGTCACCCGGTCGTCGAGCAACTCGCCGAGCTCGCGGGCCGCCGTCCGTGGGTCGCTCGAGACCAGGAGCGCCGCACCCTGTTCGGCCAACTCTCGGGCGAAGGGAAGCCTGTCGGCGCACGCCACCGGCACACCGGCGGCGAGCGCCTCGGTGACCGACAGGGGGAAGCCCTCGAAGCGGGAGTACTGGAGGTAGATCCGGGCTCGCGCAAAGCACCCGGCCTTGGCCTCGTCGCCGATCACCGGGCCGCGGAACGCCACGTTGGCCGGCGCAGCGTCGCGCACTATCGAGAAGGCGGCGAGGGCGTCGGCGGCGTGAGGTGGCTCACCGTAAAGGTCGAAGGGCACGTCGGGCAGCCGGCGGGCGACCTCGCACAGGTCGTCGACGCCCTTCTGGAACACGTCGTAGCGTCCGAGGTACATGACGCTGGGCGCGGTGTCGTCGAAGCGCCAACCTGGTTCGCCGCCCGTGGGTGCCGCAGCGGGGAAGGGGGCGACGCCCGCTCGGGGCACGGGCTCGCCGAAGAGGCGTTCGGCCTCGGCCCGCTCGGCCTCGCCGGCGTAGACGGCTCCGACCGCTCGCCACACCGTCGGACGCTCGACGAGCCGCAGGTACAGACGACGACGGACCGGGCTGGCCTCGAGCAGGGCGGGGGTGTGCCCACCGTGGGAGATCGTGGCGTAAGGGATGCCACGCCTGCGCAACGTTCGGGCGACCGCGGCGTGGTACGGCAGCCAGGCCGAGTGCACGATGCCGAGGTCGGGCGCAGGTCCGGCGGCGTCGATCACCCGGTGGGGTGGATGGTTTCGCAGGGAACGGCTCATCGGCACGACCCGCAGGTCGCTGAGGTCGCACCGGCGTCGAGCTGCATCCGTGAGCTCGCTGCGGCAGAAGAGCGTGACCTCGTGACCAGCAGCAGCCTGTGCGTCGGCCAGGCGCCAGAGCAGCTGGCTGACGCCGTCGACCGCGTCGGGGTCGCCAACTGCGTCGAAGTGCCACAATCTCACACCGTCAACCTTTCGGAGTGCTTTCGCTTGGGTTCTCTGACACCCAGGATGACCAACATAGAAGGTCACCATTCGTCGCAACAATCCCGGTCGAAGCCTGGAGGAGGCCGATGACCCGTCATCAGTATTTCGTTGTTGTCGCCGTGTTGTCGGTGATCAGTGCCGCCTGTGGTGCGGACACCGACGACAGCGGTGATGACGTCCTGTCCTCGTCCACCACCGTGGTCCAGCTCACGACCCTCGACACGCACGATGCGGTCGATACGGACTCGGAGTTGCTCGACGTCCAGCCCGGCGTGGTCACCGTCCACGGTCTCGCCGCGCTCTACCGGTTCGAGAACCCTGGAACGACGGTCGCCGACCGGTCCGGTGTGCGAACCCCGGCACCTCTGCGGCCCGTCGGTCCCCGCAACGGCACCGCCTGGCTGGAGTCGGGCACGGCTGTGGTCGTCGGGACGGGCGGCGGTCTCGAGGCGACCCTGGGTGCCGATTCCATCGACCGCCTCGCCGCCGAGCGGGCGATCGAGTTGTGGTTCGACCCGGCCGGACCCATCGGGACCATTGCTCGGCTCGACGGTGAGGGCGGACCCAGCCTGCGGATCGACCTCGACGAGGACGGTGCCGAGACCATGCTCCGGCTGGTCATCGGTGCCGACGTCGTCCTGTCGACGCCATACGACCCCGAGTCGGCAGGGTGGACTCACGTCGTCGGCTCGGTCGGCCCGTCGGGGAGCTGGCTCCACGTCGACGGCCAGGAGGAGGCCACCGGGCCGGGCATCGCCGATCTGACGGCGGTCGAACGGTTCGTCCTCGGTGGCGAGGACTCGACCTGGGCCGGGGCGGTGACCTACGCCGCCGTGTACGCGCGCGTGGTCGTCGGGTCCGAGGTCGAGGACCACTTCGACGCGGGTCCTCGCGTGCTCGTGAGCGACGGCCCCTACATCGTGGCGGTGGGGGACGTCGTGGCGCCGGTCGGCGAGGAGACCGTGGTCTCGGTCGACTACTACGATCCGAACGGTGACGAGATGACGCTGACGGTCGAGAGCACGCTGGACGTGACGACGGAGCCGGTGCCCGACGGAGGAGCGCGTCTGGTGTTCACCCCGACGGAGAACGACATTGGCACTCGGGCCGTCTCCATCGAGGTCGAGGCCGGCGGTGGCGTGTTCGGGCGGACCTTCCTGGCCTTCGTGGACGACGCTCCCTTGACGATCGACCGAATGGTGACCTCCGCGCTGGTCGACGGCACGGAGTCCCGTGCCGTGCTCGGGCCCGCCGATCTCGTCCAGTCCGGCGAGCGGATCCTCATCGCCGACCGCGACATCCACCAGGTCCAGGTGGTCAGTGACGACGGGGTCGAAGCCTGGCTCGGTACGGGCGAGTCCGGGTTCTCGGGCGACGGCGAGGTGGCCTCGGTCGAGAGCGCCTTGGCCAACCCGAGCGGCGTCGACGTCGGTCCCGACGGTTCGGTCTACCTCGCCGACGAGGGCAACAACCGGGTGCGCGTCGTCCGTCCCGATGGCACGCTCGAGACTATCGCGGGCACCGGGGCGGAGGGGTTCAGCATCGACGGCACGCCGGCTGTGGACGCGGCGATCCAACGGCCGGTCGACGTCGCCGTGGCAGACGACGGCACCGTGTACATCGCCGAGCTCGGCAACCGGATGGTCCGGGCAATCGGTGTCGACGGCACCCTGTCGACCGTCCTCGGCACCGGGCTCGCGGGACGACCCGCGCCTGGTGGTTCGGCTGCCGAGGGTGCGCTCACCAGCCCCGTCTCGCTCGCGGTCGACCCGGTCGGGGAGCTCCACGTCGCCGACAGTGGCACCCATCAGGTGTGGCGGATCGACGACGAGGGTCGGGCGCAGCTCGTCGCCGGCCTGGGGATCCCCGGTTTCTCCGGTGATGGCGGTCCGGCCGTCGACGCCCGCCTCACCCAGCCCTCGGGTCTCGCCATCGACCCGGACGGTCGCGTCTACATCGCCGACACCGGAAACCGCCGGATCCGGCGCATCGGCGTCGGCGGCGTGATCAGCACTGTGGCCGGTAACGGCTTTCCCACATGGGCATCCGACGGCACCGGGGCCATGCTGTCTGGGATGACACCCGTCGAGCTCTCGTTCGCCCCGAACGGTGACCTGCTGATCGTCGACCCGGTCGCCGGCGTCGTGGCCGCCGTCTCGGAGTCGTGACTCTGCCGTGATCGGACGGCTCCGGCACAAGCTCCGTGGCGGCAGCTTGGGGTTCGACGCGGCCCTCACCAGTCTCGTCGGCATGGGCGTGTACGCGCTGTCGGCCGTCACCGGACCGCTGCTCGCCCGGGCTCTCGGCACCACAGCGCGCGGCGATCTGGCGTCGGTACTCGTCCCGACCCAGGTGCTCGGCTACCTCATCCTGTGGGGTCTGCCCCACGCCAGCGCCTTCTATGTCGCACGCATCCCCCGGCGCACCCTGGTGATGACCGGGTGGGTGATCATGGTGGCGGTCAACCTCCCCCTCGTGCTGCTCGGCGCACTGTTCGTTCCCGCCTATCTGTCGGGCCACGATCCGGTCACGGTGCCATTCTTCTACGCGTTCCTTGGCCAGACCCTCGTCTTCCTCCCGATGATCACGACGCTCGACTGCCTGCGCGGCGAGGGTCGGGCTGTGCCCTACAACCTGTTGCGGGCTGCTCCCTTCGTGCTCAACACGTTCTTCATCGTCACGCTGTTCGTCCTCGACGAGCTCACTCTCGAGTCGGCGCTCGTGTCCCAGTTCACGGCCAACGCCATCGCCTGGACGGCGGTGTTCGTCTACGCCGGCACGTTCCCCGGCCGAGGCTTCGACCGGTCCGCCCTGCGGACCCAGTTCGACTACGGCTGGCGATCGACCATCGGGCTCCTCTCCCAGATGATCGTGGGGAAGTTCGACCAGTTCCTGCTGGTGCCCCTCGTCGACTCGGGGCAGCTCGGTCTCTACGTGGTCGCGGCCACGGGCGCCAGCCTCACCGCGCCCCTCGGCCAGGGCGTCGGACTGGCACTGTTCCCGCACGCTCGCCGTGCCGAACGAGGACGGGCCGATGACCAGACCCGGACCGCCCTGAAGTTGACCGCGCTCATCTCGGTCGTGGCCGCCTTGGTCGTGGGCCTGATGGCTCCGTGGGTGATTCCACTCCTGTTCGGCAGCGACTTCGCCGGCGCGGTCGCGCCGTTGCTCATCCTGTTACCTGGGCAGGTGTTCATGAACCTGGGCAACATCCAGGCAGCCCGGCTCGAGGCCGACGGGCGCCCGGGAGCCGCCTCCCGGGCCTTCTTCGCGGGGGCGGTGATCACCGTCGTGGGTGTGCTGATCGCCGTGCCGATCTTCGGCATCGAGGGTGCCGCCTTCGTCACTTCCGTTTCCCAGGCGGTGTTCCTGATCGTGGCCACCCTGGCCCGACGGGCAGGGGGCGAGAGCATCGAGCGGCCGACGGGCGGCGATGCGCCTGCCCCCGTCGAAGTCCCTGGTGCCGACGACGATGACATCACCACGCGAGAGGGCGGGTGAGCGTCCTCGTGCCGGCCGATCTGACGACCAGACAGGGCTGAGCTCAGGCCCGCGAGCGTCGGTCGAGCAGTTCGACGTAGATCCGCTCCAGTTCGGCGGCGGCGGTGTCCCACGAGTACCCGCGCAGTACCTGCTCGCGGAGCTCCTTCGCGCCGTGGCGCTCGACCTCGGGTTCGGCGAGGAAGGCCGACAGCTCGTGCTCCAGCGCAATGATGTCGCCGACCGGTGCGAACCGGTGTCCTGGCCCCGAGCCGAGGTCGCCCACGATCTCGAGGTTTGGCGGGATGTCGCTCGCGATCACCGGGAGTCCATGGGCGGCCGCCTCGAGGAACGTGAGTGGCATCCCTTCGAGCCGGGACGGGACAACGAACCCGGCGGCCGATCTGTACAGGACCTCGAGGTCATCGCCGTAGACCGGTCCGGTCAACACGACCCGCGGGTCCTGGGCGGCGAGCGCTCGGAGCTGCTCGACGTAGTCGTCGGTGTTGCTCGACCCGCCCACGACGACGAAGCGCATGTCGCTGTTGAGCCCGGAGAAGGCCCGGATTGCGTCGTCGACCGCCTTCTCGGGGACCAGCCGGCCGACCGACAGCAGGAACCGTCTCGGCTCGAGGCCGAACCGGTCGAGGATCCCGGTGGACAGGGTCGGGTCAGGAGCGGGCTCGACGACCCCGTTGGGGACGTACAAGGCTTCGCAGCCGAACGAGGCGAGCATGTCGTCCTGGAGGGCTCTCGACACCACCAGGACTCGGTGCGGGGCCCGGGCCGAGATGTGCGCGGCGACGGTGAGAATGCGGCGGGCCATACCGCCCCACTTGGCCCGCTGGTCGTCGCGGCCGTGAAGCGTCGTGACCACCGCCATCCCCGGACGCAGGCGGCAGATCGGGGTGAACATGCTGGGTCCGATGGCGTGGAAGTGCGCCACGTCGTAGGGGCCGGCTGCGACGACCAGGGCGCTCAGCGCCGACAGCGTGAGGTTCCCCGTGTGCTTGCCTGCCGTGGAAGGCAGATAGCGGATCCGAATGCCCCGGTGCTCGGTGAGGCTGCGGTCTGCATCTCGGATGGTGTTGAAGACGGTGACCTCGTGCCCGGCCGCGACGAGGCGGGCCGAGACCTCCTCGACGACGCGCTCGACGCCGCCGTGGCTGGCTGGAATGCCCTGCTGGCCGATCATGGCGATCCGGAGTGGTCTCATCTGTGCACCTCGGTGGTTCGCACGCCGACCGACGCATACACGTCGAGCAGGTCATGCAGGTGCTGGTCGGGGTGGTACAGCTCGCACGCTTTGCGCCGCGCCCGGGCGCCCATGTGCTCGGCCAACGCGGGATCGCGTTCCAGGCGCCCGATCGCCTCGGCGAGTTGGTCGACTGATCCGGCCGAGACCACGTACCCGTCGGTCCCGTCGTCGACGAACTCGGGCGACCCGCCCCGGTCGGAGACGATCATGGCCCGCCCCGCAGCGAATGTTTCGAGGATCGACATCGGCATGTTCTCCTGCATGAAGCTGGGCAGCACGGCCGCCCGGGACCGCCGGATCTCGTCGAGCACGGTTGCCTTGTCGGCCATGCCGAGGAACTGGACCCGGCCCGGCGCCTCGCGTTCGGCCAGCGCCTCGAAGTCAGCCCGGTCGGGGCCATCGCCGAGCACTCGCAGCTGTGCCCCGGGAACCGCGCCGATGGCGCGGATCAGCACGTCGACTCCCTTGATGCGGTGGAGGCGGCCGGCGTAGACGTAGCCCGCGCCCGGCCCGGTCGCCGCGTCGATCGTGTCGGTGTCGATGAAGTGGGGGAGGCGCACGAGACGGTCGGGGAACACGCCGCTGCGCCGGAAGCGCTCGCCGATGAAGTCGCTCGGGCAGATGAAGGCCCCGACGGGCCGGTAGAGACGGCCCAGTCGGTGGAGGGTGGACTCGAACGCCAGCGCCGTGGTCGCGGCCAGCGAGCCGCCGCGGCACCGCTTGAGCGGTGCCCGCACGAAGGTGGCTTTCCCCACGCACGCCTCGCAGATCTCGTTGTCGACGTCGAGCATGTACGAGGCGCACACCAGCTTGGCGTCGTGCACCGTCATCACGACGGGAACGCCCTTGGCCCGTGCCGCCCACAGGATGGAGGGCGAGAGCTGGTGATAGATGTTGTGGACGTGGACGATGTCGGGCTCGAAGCGGTCGATCGCGGCCGCGAACCGGCGCTTGGCGTCGGTCGACCACACGAGATGGGCCAGGGTGCGGCTGCGGTCGAGTGGGCCCGACGGGAACGGTGACAGGCTCATCGACGGAACGAACAGATCGGCATTGGTCGAGGGACTGTTGCGCTCGTCAGCCATGGAGAAGAACTCGACCTCGTGCCCGGCTCGACGTTGTACTTCGGCGAGGTCGAGCATGTAGGCGGGCGCACCTCCCTGGCGGTGCAGGAACTTGTCGACCTGCAAGATGCGGAGGTGGCGAGCAGCGTTCATGGTGTCTCCACGGACTCAGCTCTTACCATGGCAGTTCTTGAACTTCTTGCCACTGCCGCACGGACACGGCGCGTTGCGCGGCGTCTTCGAGAAGTCGTCCTTGACCACGGTCTGCTGATTCGCCGCCGTGTCCGATGTGGCAGCTGGCGGCATCCCGTCGCCGCCTCCACCAGCGGCCGCCGCCCGGAACCCCTCGGCCTCGTCGTCGTCGGACGAATTCGTCGTGAGGTTGCTGACACCGGACTCCGCAGGATCGATGGCGCCGTCCTGGTCGTCCGCTTCGTCGTCGGGGTCGTCCACCCCGTCGGGGTCATCGTTGTCGAGGACCTCGACGAGCGGCTCAGCCGCCTCCGCCTGCCGCTCGCGGCGCCGTTCGGCCCGGGCATTCAGCAGGTGGAACAGCCCCCATCCGGCCAGCGCGACCACCACAGCGGCGGCCACCGCGGCCTGGGCCACTGTGGCCAGTTTCGACTCGGTCTCGGCGTCAAGGGGGACGATGACGTTGTCGCTGATGGCGGTCTGCATCCCGGCCTCGGCGTTGATGCGGCGGCCCGTGGCCTGGTCCGCCAGGGCCGTGGCCTGGTCGAGAGTGCGCTGGAGGCTGATGAACTCTGCCCGCAGGGGCGCGAGTTCGTCGATCTGCTCCTGGATCGCCGAGATCCGGTTCTCGAGGTCGGCCTGGGCCGCCGGGGACAGGCCGGCGGCGTCGAGCTGACCCGTGAGCACCACGACCGTGGCCTCGAGCTCGTCGACGCGGTCGACGGGATCATCGGTCTCGTTCGCCAGCGTGAGGTCGAGCAGGTCCTCACGGGCCGCCTGTTCGGCCGCGACGGCGGCATCTTCGGCGGCCTGGGCCTGATCGAGTTCCTGCTGGGCCAGCAAGGCAACCGCCGCTCGAGCGGTCTGGCGGGCCAGCTCCGTGGCGGTCTCAGGATCGTCGCCGGTGGCGATGACCTCGACCGTGTCGCTGCCCAGGCTGCGGTTGGTGCCGATCACGTACTCGCCGGGCTCGACCTCGACAGCCTGGGTGGCCACGTCTTCGACCACCGGCAGATCCATCGCGGTCTCGAGGTCCGAGATGTAGTTGTCTATGCGCGCCGGGTCCTCGTTCGGCGGTAGCACACTCGACACGAACACGAGGGCGCGTCCCTCGTAGGTGTCGTCACCCGACGCGGCCACCGACCCGGCGACACCCGCCGCGAGCAGCGCAGCGAGGCTGAGGACCACGAGTTGTCGGACGCTCAGACGCGTCATTCCGAGGATCTCCAGTGGTCTCCCCCTTCAGACAGGAGTGTTCGACTCGAGGGGAGTGTTGGGCGCCGATCGATCGGACTGCTCGCCGGATCCCGGCGTACGCTCACTCATGAGATGCTCGCTCCCTCCGCCACACGCAGCGTTCGCCTTGCTGTTGCGCTGCGCAACCTACCGTACTGTGAGATCTCGAATCGAATCGGTCGTCGCGCTCGTGTCAGAATCGAACACCGGCGATACTGAAACAATGGCGACGAACGCAGACAGAGGAGCCGCCATCACGACGAGTGATGCTCATGGACGAACAGCTGAACGGGTGCGCCACCACTACGACGTCGAGGTCGAATTGGCCGAGCGTCTCCGGTCGGCACCGAGAGACCAGCGGGCCCAGCTGTACGGCGACGTGTACGACGAGCTCTATCGTCGCGTCCCCGACCACCCGCAGCTGGCCGAGGCGGCCGATCCCGTCACTCGGGCCCGCCGCGTCGAGCAGAAGCTGCGCCTCGTCGGCCGTTTCCTCGACCACTCCACCAGGTTCCTCGAAGTCGGCTGCGGTGACGGTGCCTTCGTCACTTCTGTGGCGCCGATGGTGGCCGACGCTGTGGCCGTCGACGTTTCCGAGGAGATCGTCGCCGCCGGCGGTCGTGACCCCCGCGTGCGGTTCGTGCTCTCCGACGGGGTGAGTATCCCCGTCCCCCCGTCCAGCGTCGACGTGGCCTTCAGTGACCAGCTCATGGAGCACCTGCATCCCGACGACGCCCGCGATCAGCTCGCCGCCGTCGCCGACGCGGTCGCCCCTGGTGGGTGGTACGTCCTGTGCACCCCGAATCGCCTCAGCGGCCCCCACGACGTGTCGCAGTACTTCGACGACCAGGCCCGCGGCTTCCATCTCCACGAGTACGATCTCGCTGAGCTCAGGAGCCTGCTGACAGCGGCCGGCTTCTCGAAGTTGAAGGCGTTCGCCGGCGGCAAGGGACGCTATCTGCCGGTCCCGGTGCCGGTGGTCCTTGCAACCGAGCGCCTCGTCGAGCGTCTCCCGGGCCGCTGGCGCCGCCGTATCGGGCGATTTCTCCCGGTGCGGGCGGTACTCGGGGTCAACGTGGCCGCCCAGCGGTGACACCGCGTGCCGTCGACGGCCGGGCTCCGCGGTCGGCGCGGGTGTGCCCGGCGCTAGCCTGCGTCATCGCCGCCATGAGATCCCGTCAGCTCATCCTCGCTCTCGCCCTGGTGGCGGGGGCATGCTCCTCGGGTGCCGGGACGGCGACGAACGTACCGGTCGACGGCACGAGCAACGACTCGGGTGCCGGGACGGCGACGAACGTACCGGTCGACGGCACCACCGAGAGCACCGGGGCACTCGAAACCACGACCTCCGCCACCACACCTCCCGCTCCTCCGTGCGGTGGCCTTGACGAACAGGCGTGGGTGCCCCTCGGCGAACCGGGCACCGGCGGTTGGGGTACGGCGCTCACCGTCTCGCCCCACGATCCGAGCGTCGTGCTCGGGGCCGGCGATGTGTTCGGGATCGCCCGGTCCGAGGATGGCGGCGCGACGTGGACCCCCACCCCGGGTCGGCTCAGCGAGGAGATCGGCCAGATCACCTGGCACCCGACCGACCCTGATGTCGTGTGGGCGGCGACCCTCAGTGGTCCCCACGTGAGCCGGGACGCAGGGCAGACCTGGGAGCCGGCACGTGACGGTTTCCCCGAGATTTCTCCCGACTCCTTCTCGGCCCCGGTCGAGGTCATCGTGTTCGACCCGGCCGACAATGCCCGCCTGCTGGCCTTCGGTGGCAGCACGCGGCTGAGCGAGCAGACGGGTCCGCCCGCGCTCACGGGCACACCGGCGTTGGGCGTAGTCTGGGAGTCGCTTGACGGGGGCGCATCCTGGTCCTCGCTGTCGACGATCATCCCCGGTGTGGCGATCAACGACGCCGTGTTCGTTCCGGGGAGCGAGCTCGTTGCCGCCGTCGACGAGGTCGGGCTGTTCAGCTCTCCCGACGGGGGCCGGTCGTGGACGCAGAACGGCAGCGGTCTTCCCCACGGCAACATCCGCGACCTCGAGGCCCATCCCCAGCGTCCCCGCCAGGTGCTGGCCGCCCTCGGCAGCTTGGACACGCCAGCGGGTGTGGCACCGGGTGGCATCTACCGGTCGGTTGACGGCGGACTGTCGTTCGGTCCCAGCCAGGACGGCGTTGCCATCCAGCAGAGCTCCACCCGTCGGGTCGCCACCAACGTCTGGAGCGTCCGAGTGGCGCCCTCGGACGCGTCGATCGTGTATGCCGGAGACACGGCGTGGGGGTCCGAGGCGATGTACCGCAGCGACGACGGTGGTCTGAGCTGGCGCCAGGTCCTGGGGAACCAAGCCGGCGCGCTCGACCTCTTCTACAGTTCGCCACCCACCGCCCACGCCATCGGCATCGACCCGGCTCGTCCCGATCACGTCATCGCCCTCTCGAACGAGCACGTCCTGGCCTCCGATGATGGCGGCGCCAGTTGGACCGACCTCGCCGCCCCGCTCGTCACCGCCGACTCGGCGGCCGGCACGGGGTTTTCGGGGCTGGTCACCACCGACATCATCGTTGACCCCGACGATCCGAGCCGGCTCCTGACCACGTCCTTCGACGGCGGCAACCTCATCGTCAGCTCTGACGCGGGCGCCACATGGCTCAGGCCCATTTCGTCCCAGCGCCCCTACGGTGGCGGCCAGAAGATCGAGTTCTCAGCCGACCCCGTCTCGTCGACCGTGCTCGTCCTGCTCGGCCAGCAGAGCATGTTCTCCGGGATCGCCCGGTCCGTCGACGGGGGCACGACCTGGACCGTCGTGGCCGGCGCCGGTGCCGGCCTGCCCGAGCTGGACACCGAAGAGGTGGCCGACGCCCTGGTGGCCACCGCCGACGGCTATCTCGCCTCGATTGGCGGTCTGCTGTACCGCTCGACCGACGACGGTCTCACCTGGGCCGCCCTCGGCGTGCCGGCCGCCTTTGACGACCTTGCGACCACCGGCGAGCCCGGCGCCACCATCTGGGCAGCGTCGGGATCGGGTTCGTTCGCGAGCGACGACGGCGGGCTGACCTGGCGGCCGCTCGAGGGTGGCCCCGCCGACACCCGTGAGGTCGTCGTCGCCCCCGATGATCCCGACACGGTCTACTGGACGTCGTGGCGCACCGAAGACGCCGGTCTGTGGCGTCTCGACGACTCGGGCTGGGTTCGCCTCAGTGACGACTTCTACGCATATTCCGTGGCGGTCGACCCCTTCGCCCCCGACCGGCTGATGCTCGCAACCAACGACGACCCTTTCCACGACAGGGTCGAGTCCACCGGGGTGTCCTGCTCGACCGACGGAGGAGTGACCTGGACGGTGGTCAGCGACGGCCTGCCCTCGCCGCGGGCCACGGCCCTCGCCTTCCACCCGACCCAGCCTGGGATCGTTTTCGCAGGCAGCAACGGTCTGGGCTTCTACCGCGCCGACCTCGGTGCGATGCCCACGCCCTGACGGGTGGCGACGAACACGTGGTGTGCCGATCGTGCACGTGAGACCACGCAGCGTTACGATCGGGCGGTGGCGATGAGCCTGGAGACGGAACAGAGGTCGCAACGCCCCATCGGTCTTGCCACCGTCGTACTGGTTCTCGTGGCCGTCGGCGGTGGGGTGGCGGCGGGCGCGGCATGGCGCGTGGGTGCCCAAGCTGACGCGACCATGGTCGGGTCGGCCGTTGTCGTGCTGGCCGGGGTCGTCCTCGGGCTGGTGTCGATCACCCGATACTGGGCCTTCCTGCTGGTCATGATCGCCATCCGTTCCGGGGTGGACATGTTCCTGCCCGAGGCGGGCGGTGGCACGACCGACACCGAATCGCTCGGTGTCAGCCCGACCATCGTCATTGGCGTCCTCTTCCTGGCCTCGTCGTGGGCCTGGCTCGTCTCTCAGCGGCTCGCCGGACGGCTCTACCCGCTGTCGGTCCCGTCCCGGTGGGGACTCGCCTTTGTCGGCGTCGGCTTGGTCGGCGTGCCCATCTCGATCTCACCCGGCATCAGCGCTTCGTCGGTGCTCAAGTCGCTGGCCCTCGTCACCATGCTGGTCGTCACAGAGCAGATCTTCCGCTCCGACCCCGGCCGCCTGCGCCCGCTGCTCGTCGCCCTCGGTGCCTCGCTCGTGATTCCCGTCATCACCGGTCTTGGCCAGCTCAGCGGCGCCGGGTTCGTCGACGAGTCCATCGACATCAACCGCATCCACGGGTCGTTCGTGCACCCCAACGCGCTTTCCACCTACGCGGCCATCATGTTGGCGTATGCCCTCGCCCTGCGGAGCACCTTCACGGGATCGGCTCGGGTCGCCGTCTACGCGGCTGGTACTGCGGCGGGCTTCCTGCTGCTGTACTCCTACGGCCGGGCCGCCTGGATCGGCGGGCTCGTTGCCATCCTCGTCGTCGGCGTGCTGCGGGACCGGCGCCTGCTGGTCACTGGTGCGGTGGGCATGATCGCCATCTTCTTGCTGGTGCCGTCGGTCACCGAACGCCTGAGCGACCTGGACAGCGAGCCCCGCTATGAGGGCGTGCCCCCGAACTCGTTGGCCTGGCGCATGGACTATTGGGAGCGGGTGCTCGACGCCGCCGAAGGGCGACCCATTCTGGGGATCGGCCTCGACTCGGTCCCACTCGTCATGGACGAAGAGCTCCAGGCCCACAACAGTGTGGTGCAGGCCTATGCCGAGATGGGGTTGCTCGGGTTGGTCGCCTTGCTCGGGTTCGTGCTGAGCACCATTGTCCTGGTGCGCCGCGGTCTCGACCGGGCACCACCCGGCCTGCCGAGAGACATGATGGTGGGGGTCGCCGCTGCGGCCGCCAGCGTGCTGGCCCAGCTCTTGTCGGAGAACATGCTCACTGCCGTGGCGCCACTGTGGTACCTCATGGCCGGCCTGGGGTACGCCGCCGCAATGGCCGCCCGGCCCGTGGACGAGCCTGAGGCCGATGGGTCAGTCGAGCTTCCGGTAGGCCAGGGTGAGGTAGGGGCTCACCGGCAGACCTAGCCGGTCGATCAACGACACCGCTCGGCGCAGGGCCGGTCGGGCGCTGAGGCGCTCGGCCGCGGCCCGGTACCAGATCTGGGACTGGCGACGCAGTCCGGGGGCCGTGGGGGGCAGGCGCCGCCAGTGCCCGCCCCGGGCTCGCAGATTGCGTTCGATCTCCCCGACGGTGGCTCCCCGCACCCCTTCGCGGAGGAGGTCGGTGTCGGTGCTGTGGCCATCGACGCGCCGAGAGAAGCGACGAACGGCCGCGAACGCGAGCCGGTCTGGCAGGTAGTTGACGAGGGGCAGGCCGCTCGTGTGGACCTCGATCGGAAAGCGGCGGTCCGGGGTCTCGAACACCAACAGGGTGCCCCCGGGTCCGGTGAGTCGGTCGAGCAGGCCGAGGATGACTGGCCGCTCGTCGGGTAGGAGGTGCTCGTAGACCGCACTGAGGCAGACCAGATCGAACCTACCGATGCCGTCGGGCACCGAGTCACCCGACGGCGACAGCAGCACCCGTGCGCCGTCGATGTCGTGGTGGGCGAGACGCCGACGGGCCAGGTCGACGTGCGCGTCGAGCAGCTCGACGCCCACGATCTCGGCGTCCGGGAAGTGGGCAGCGAGCGCCACTGTCGACGAACCGCAGCCGCACCCGAAGTCGAGGATCCGGCGCACCGACGTCTGCCACGGACCGGCGTAGGCGGCGAGCACCTCGGCGAGGTTCCGGCGGACGTACCCCGGATCCTCGTCGCGCATGATCTCGTCGCAGACCCAGGCGGCCCCCTTCACCTCGAGGACGGCCTCGATCAATTCGAGGGGGTAGGCCGTGTCCCAGTGCGTGCGGGCGACCACGACACCAGGCGCCGGATCGACCTCGATCGAACGGCGTCCGTCGTCGAGCTCGGTGACCCGGACGGTGCCGTCGTCGCGTGCGTAGGTTTCAGTCGTCATGCCGCCGCCCACGGCCGGGTCAGATCCAGCGGCTCTCGCTGGCCTGGTGGTCGTGCCACACCCGCGAGGGCTTTCCAGCACGGCCCGGCGAGGTCGACGGCCTGAGCGGGCTCGGGTGGCGTGGGCTGGGCGTCGGGGAGAAGGCGTTCCATGGCATCGGTTCCCGGAGGCACCAGGTCGGTGGACACCGATCGAGCTCGCAGGCGTTCACCCGACGACTGTAGTCCCCCGCTCGGGGCGGCGGTTCGTGCGGAGACGCCTTTCACCCGGCCACCCGGATCGGTGCCGGGAAGTGTCACGCGAGTTCAGTCCGGTCGCATCGGCTCGTGAGCGTCCCATCGCTCAGGCGACGACGCTCACGAGCCGGCCGGAACCGATCTACCATCGGCATCCGCATGGACTCGCGCACCTTTCTCGGACTCGAACCCACCCACAACCGCTTTCGGTGGAAACTCCCGGTCACGCAGAAGATCTCGGTGAGCGCGGGCTTCCTCTTCGGCGGCTGCGGTCTGGCTTCGGCGATCTCCGCGATGGAAGGCACGTCGGGTCGCGAGTGTGTGTGGGCCACGTCGCAGTATCTGTCGTACGCCAACCCTGGTGAAGTCGTCGACATCGATGTCACGATCGCGGTGGAGGGTCACGCCATCACCCAGGCTCGCGCGGTGTGTCACGTTGCGGACCGCGAGATCCTCACGGTGAACGCCGCACTCGGTGATCGGGACATCCCCGAGCAGGGACAGTGGGAAACGATGCCCGAAGCGCTGCCCTCCCCGATGTCACTCCCGTCTCGGCCGACGGCACCGGAGAGCATCGGCACGATCACCGAGAAGCTCGATCAGCGCATGGTCAAGGGCGTCGAGTGGGAGGAGCTCGCCCTCGACGTCGCGGACGCAACGCAGGGCGATGGTCAGACCCTCATGTGGGCCCGGATTCCCGATGTCATCGCCGACGTGGACGCGACCACGTTGGCGATCCTCGGTGACTTCGTGCCGATGGGGGTGGGGCAGGCGCTCGGTCGGCGCGGCGGTGGTAACAGCCTCGACAACACCCTCCGCGTGTGTCGGATGGTGCCGACCGACTGGGTGCTGATGGACATCCGAGTGCACGCGGTTGAACGCGGCTTCGGTCACGGGTTGGTCCACATGTTCGCCGAGGACGGCACGCTGCTCGCCACGGCGAGCCAGTCCGTCATTGCCCGCTTCTGGCAGGGCTGAGGCCCACCTTCTCCGAATTCCCGGCGGACCGTGACGCTGCCCGTCACGATCCGCCGGGAAAACCACTGCTCTGCGTAGTGTCGGCACATGACACTTCCGATCCGTCCCGGCATGACCGTCCCGCTTCCCGGACCGCTGCACTCACACGAGGCCAAGCTGCACGAGCTGGCCGACCTTGGCTACACCGACATTTGGTCGGCCGAGGCCGACGGGGCCGACGCCTTCACGCCGCTCGCGTTGGCGGCGGCATGGGAGCCCCGACTCCGGCTCGGCACTGCGATCGTGCCGGCTTACACCCGGTCGCCCGCGCTCTTCGCGCAGAGTGTCGCGTCGCTGGCCGACGCGGCCCCGGGTCGATTCGCGATCGGTGTCGGGTCGTCGAGCAACGTGATCGTCGAACGTTGGAATGGCGTCCCATTCGAGGAGCCGTACAAGAAGGTCCGCGACATCGTGCGGTTCGTCAACGATGCGCTCGACGGTGAGAAGATCACCAAGAGCTACGACACGTTCGAGGTCAACGGATTCCGACTCGGAATTCGCCCCGAGCAGAAACCGCAAATCCTGGTGGCCGCGTTGCGCGAGGGCATGCTCCGCCTCGCCGGTCGAGAGGCGGACGGGGCGATCATCAACTGGCTGTCGGCGAACGACGTCTCGACCGTGGCGGGCATCGTGAACGACGCCGGTGGCGGTGACGACAAGGAGATCGTCTGTCGGATCTTCTGTTGCCCGAGCGAGAACACCGACGTCGTTCGAGCGTCGGCCCGCTTCGCGATCGCGGCGTACCTGAATGTGCCGGTGTACGCGGCATTCCACGAATGGATGGGCCGCGGCGAAGCGCTACACGGGATGTGGGAGAACTGGAAGGCCGGAGATCGCAAGGCAGCGCTCGCCGAGATCCCCGATGAGGTGGTGGACGACCTCATCGTCCACGGTTCACCGGAGGCGTGCCGAGCGAAGATCCAGGCGTACTTCGACAACGGCGTGACGACGAGCTCGCTGGCGATCCTGCCGCTCGACCCGGACCTCGACCACTGGCAGGCGGTCAAGGACCTGTCACCCGCCGCGGGCTGAGGTCAGGCAGCCCGACGGGGACGGGACGGCAGCGGGTGGCTCCGACGTGCGTCGCGCTCGGCCTGTGACTCGGCGAGCTGTCGCCGAATTTCGGCGACGTGCGCCAGCCCACGCTCGCGAGTGGTCTTGCTGAGTTGGAACCGTGCATGGGCCGCCGAGGACTTGAGCTCGGTGGATGTGGGCTGCGGCACCGTCAGCAGCGTGAGCTGCTGGGCGCCGGGGGTCTCGTTGCGCTCGACGTGGGTGACGGTGTTGCTCATGCACCCATCATGCGCACAGGGGTACTTCAGAGTTGTCGGAGGCGCATCGCCCCTGCTCAGCGGCTATGTGCCGGCGAAATCAGTAGATTTCGATGAGTCCGGCTGCCCCTTGGCCGCCGCCGATGCACATCGTCACGACGCCCCACTTCGCGCCGCGACGCTTGCCTTCCTGCAGGATGTGGCCGGCGCAACGAGTGCCCGTCATGCCGAAAGGGTGGCCGATCGCGATCGAGCCGCCGTTGACGTTGTACTTCTCGGGATCGATCCCGAGCGTGTCACGCGAGTACAGGCACTGGCTGGCGAACGCCTCGTTCAGCTCCCACAGGTCGATGTCGTCGACGGTCAGGCCGTGGCGCTTGAGCAGCTTCGGCACGGCGTAGATCGGGCCGATGCCCATCTCGTCAGGCTCGCAGCCAGCGACGGCCCAGCCCTTGAAGGCGCCCATCGGCTCGATGTCGCGACGCGCGGCTTCCTCGTCGGACATCATCACCACGGCGGCACCGCCGTCGGACAGCTGGCTCGCGTTGCCGGCGGTGACGAAGTTCCCCTCGCCGCGCACTGGGCCGAGCTTGGCGAGGCCCTCGAGCGTCGTCTGCGGGCGGTTGCACTCGTCGCGGTCGACGACGTAGTCGACGATGGCCTCCTCTTTGGTTTCCTTGTCGACGAGCTTCATCTTCGTCTCCATCGGGACGATCTCGTCGACGAACAGCTCTTGTTCCTGTGCCCGTGCCATGCGCTGCTGCGACTCGAGCGCGTACTCGTCTTGGTATTCGCGCGAGACGTTGTACCGCTCGGCCACGATGTCGGCGGTCTCGATCATCGCCATGAAGATTGCCGGGTACGCGTCGGTCAACGCCGGGTCGAGCCCGCCCAGGCTGTCGAGCCCTCCACCGGGCATCGTGATCGACTCGACACCGGCGGCGACGGCCACATCGACCCCGTCGAGCTTGATGTGGTTCGCGGCGACGGCGATCGAGTTGAGACCCGAGGAGCAGTGACGCTGAATCGTATTGCCCCCAGTCGTCACCGGCAGCCCGGCGAGCAGCGCAGCGATGCGACCGAGGTTGCTGGCCCCGTGCGCGCCGTTGCCGAGCGCAACGTCCTCGACGGCCTCGGGCTCGACCCCCGACTTGGCCACCGCGTGCTTGATCGCATGGGCGGCCATCGACATCGTGGGGGTCATGTTGAACCCGCCGCGGCCGGCCTTGGCCAGTCCGGTTCGGGCGTAGGAAACGAACACTGCTTCGCGCATGGGAAAATACTCCTGGAATCGGGTGCCGAGCGATGAAGTGCTCCGGCGACGTACGGTTTCGAAACTACCGCAGCGGGGCCGACCTCGAACTATTTGCGTGTGGCCATGTACGTTGCGCCGATGGGACGACTCGACGGCAAGATCGCACTCGTCACCGGCGGTGCGCGGGGCCAGGGCGCCGCAGAAGCCGCCCGTTTCGTCCTCGAAGGCGCAACGGTCTACATCACCGACGTACTCGTCGACGACGGCCATGCCGCAGCGGAGCGACTCGGAGACGCCGTGCGCTTCCTGGAGCACGACGTCACCAGCGAAGCCGACTGGATCGCCGTCGTCGCTGCCGTCGTCGAGGCGGAGGGTCGGATCGACATCCTCGTCAACAACGCGGGCATCTTCAAGGTCGCGCGCGCACTCGACACCTCGCTTGACGACTGGAACCAGATGATCGCCGTCAACCAGACCGGTGTGTTCCTCGGTATCCGCGAGTGCGGGCGGGTCATGAAGCAGCAGGGGAGCGGCAGCATCATCAACATCTCGTCGGTCGCCGGGCTCGGTGGCGTCGGTATCGCACATGCGTACTCGGCGTCGAAGTGGGCCGTGCGGGGGATGACCAAGTCGGCAGCCCTCGAGTTCTCCCGCAGCGGAGTCCGCGTCAACTCGGTACACCCCGGGATCATCGACACCGACATGATGCGCGAGTCGGGTGTCCCGAATCCGGCTGACGGCATCCCGATGGGCCGGACAGGCACGGCTGACGAGGTGGCGAACGTCGTGCTGTTCCTCGCATCGGACGAGTCGTCGTACTGCAGTGGCCACGAGTTCGTGGTCGACGGGGCGATGAAGGCATGAGTCTGCTCCCTGCCGGACTCCTCGACGCCGGCGAGCGCTGCGGGCAGCTGCTGAAGGAGCGTGGTGAGACCATTGCGGTCGCGGAAGGGAGCGGCGGCGGACTCGTCTCGGCGGCGCTGCTCGCCGTGCCCGGCGCGTCGGCGTACTTCCTCGGCGGCAGCGTGATCTACACCCGCAACGCGCTCGACGGCATGCTCACCGGCCCCGTCGAACGTCCACGCAAGCTGCGGGGCGCCTCGGAGCCGTGGGCAATCCATCTCGCCCGTGCGTCTCGCGTCCATCTCCGGGCGACGTGGGGGATCGGTGAAGGCGGCGCCACAGGCCCGTCGGGCAATCCGTACGGCGATCTGCCTGGTCACGCATGGGTCGCCGTGAGCGGTCCGACCGAGACAGCGCGCCACATCCTCACGGGTGATGATGATCGCCTTGCCAACATGGTCTCCTTCTCGACGGCCGCGCTCGAGTTGCTCGCCGAAGAACTCGCTCGCTGATCCCGCCGGTCAGGCAGCGCTTCTCGATGGTGGCCCGGTGTTTCGGATCGTGCCGTCCGGGAACCGGATGGTGAGTTCGCGGTTGGGCCCGAGCTCGATCTGCCATTGATCATCGTGGATGTTGTGATGATGCCGACTGCAGACCGGGATCAAGTTGTCGAGATCGGTCGCTCCGCCATTGCGCCACCACACGATGTGATGCAGCTTGCATCTGTCGTAGTGAACCCTGCAGCCCGGAATCGCACAGCCCAGGTACAAACCGCCGAGCGCCCGTCGTTGTGCCCGATTCGCCAAACGACTCGTTCGGCCGAGGTCCAACGCGCCCGGCGCATGCAGCACGACACCGTTCCGGACGACGACGCCAACCACCTCCGCGCCTGCATTGCCGGCCAGCTCAGCGAGCACGCGCTCGGGGATCTCAACGGGGATCGGCCACTCAGCAACCGGACCCCTCGCGCCCGCGGCGTCGGCGTCGATCACCACCACGAATTCCGACCGGCCGGGCGGCCCTCAGCGGACACCGCCGCCGTCAACAAGGCGAGCGAACGCATGGGCACGCAAGAACGCCTGCTTCTCAACCGGATCTGACGGACAGTAGTCGGGCGTTTGCTCAGCAAACAGCGTCTCGACCGCAGCGTCGAGTCGGCCGGCCAACTTCACGCCGGTGAGGGGGTCGAACCGGCCACGCAGGTTCCACATGCCGTCGTCATCGACCCATGTTCGCATCGACATCGCACGGCGCTGCTGCTCCAGCCGGTCGATTCCGTCGTTCGCCAACAGGGTCTTTCGTTCGTTGCGCAGCCGCTGTGAGAACTGCTCGACGGTCGCCACCGCAGCCACACCGACCAGACCATCTGCTGTCTCGACCAGCTGCTTGCGTTGAGCATCGTCGAGGCCTTTCGTTGCTCGGGTGAGCGCATCGACATGACCAGCGGTGATCGCGGCTGCATCCAGCGCCGCCGCAAGTTCAGGCGCAGCGTCGAGGGTGTTCGCACGCTCGACGGTCTTGGATGCGGCGCCCGAGCGATTCGCGCGAGTTCTCAGCGATGGTTGATTCGGGGAACGACACGGCAGGTTTCAGCGCCGCCACCATCGCTGCCTCAGCAGCGTCGAGAAACGCTCGGACACCACACACGTCGGCCAAACCAGCCTCGAGATCGGCCACCACCGCAGTCCCGGCATCGACAGACGCACGGGTCGCGACGACCCGTTCCATCCGTTCGATTGCCACCGCTGATCTCATGTTGACCAGAGCAATCAGGGGGTACTTCAGAGTTCCCGGGGCCGATGAGTCCGTTGCTGTCATCGAGGCCATCGGACTGCTGGAAGCGTTCAACCCGCTGATCTCGTGGTGGGACCGCACGTCCCGTCGGCGGCGAGGTGAAGCGTTCCGGGAACCGGCTCTGCCCACTGATCGGCGGACCGAAAGCGGACTCGAGCTGAGTCACGAGTGTGTCGGCCGGATCGCCGAGGTCGAAGCTGCCAAGCCCACCCACGCGGAGCACGAGATCCAAGGTCGGCGCGTCGCTCGATTATGTTGCGGGTCGTGGCTCGAGGGTGCCCACGACGAAGACATCTGGCGGCAGCCCGAGCGCCTCGCCGACCGCAGGGGTCAACCACGGCTGCAGAGTGGTGAGTGGGAGTCCATGGGTGGCGTGGAAGTGGGTCCATGCGGCCTGGGTGGCCGGTCCCCATTCGCCATCGACGACCAGATCAGCACCGTCTGAGTTGAGCGCTCGTTGCACCGCCCGAATGAGATCGCTGAACTCGCTCCCCTCGACGGATGGGCTCCAGTCGAGTTGGCCCCAGAAGCCGCCACCTTCGGTGGATTCGAAGGAGAAGGAGTCCAAAAGACCTTCGTTGTATCCGAATGCGACTTCCGGAGCTGTGCGACGCAACGCGGCCACAGTCATCCCGGGGAACACACCTTCTGGAGTGCGAAGTTCGATGTCGCCCGATGCGGGAGTGGCTTGCCAATCTCCGAACTGCAGTGGAACAGCGTGCTGGAGCGGCGGTACTCCATCGGAGTCGACGAGTGCGACCGCGAGTCCGTGATCGTCCCACGTGATGAGGGTGCCCTCGTCGATGACGCGGAAGTCACCGACACAATCCAGCCATCCTGCGCCCTCGACGCATTCGGCGTCCGCCGGGATCGCTGTTTCGACATCAGGTGGGCCCAACAGCGCCGATAGCGCCTGGATGGAATCGTCGGCAGGCGTCCCGAAATGGGTCGCGCCAACGCCACCTGATCGCAAGATCAACTCGTCAACAGGATCCTCGGGGTTCGGCACCGGAACCTCGGAGTCGACCGTCGGAGGCGCGGCTGGTGCTGTGGCCAGAGAGTCAACGGGCGGCTCGCTCTCGAAGGGTCCGGATCCGCTGTCGGCGCCACACGCAGCCGCCAACATCAACGCGCCGACAGCAAGGAGTCCTCGACCCCTCATCGCGTCTCACCTCCAACCCCATGGTGTTGCGACTCCGGCACGGACAGCAAGGGACCTGCGTCACAGATCCGGCAGAGCGACCAAACCAATGCAGCACACGACGTGATCTCGGTGCGGCCCGGAGCGCGAATTGACTGCGACGGTGCACCCGAACTGTTGCCGGATGAAGGTCGCGGCAGTCAGAAGTCGCCGGCCCACACCTCGGCCACGATTGAGGGTTCGAACAACAGCTCGCACGGAACGCCGTTGCCGTCAGCATCCATCGTGGCGGGTTGGCCTTCGAGGAACCAGTAGGCCAGCACGAACTGATATGCGATCTTGTTGTCAGTCCATGGTGGTTCGCCAAGGTCGGCCATCGACTCGGCGAAGGCCGGCAAGGCCATGTACTCGCGGCACAGCAGCTCAGGCGGCCGGTCGAAGGCGATCGGTGGTTCGCCGGTGCCGTCGGTGGCCTCGAGCCAGGATGTCGCTGTTCCGGCGTTGTCGAGCACGATGAGCCAGACGCTGCTGGCGTCGGCGGGCGGGTCCGTTCTCGGGACGCATTCGACAACGGCGCCCGTACGGACCAGTTGTTCGCTGTCGGCGGGTGGCGGCCAGTCACTGCCGCTGAGCACTGGTGGAGTCCAACACTCGAGGGTGTAGGACTGCCAATAGCCGTCGGATTCCTCGACCGCCGCCACCTCATACGGCTCAAGAACCTGAGCCAGCGGCACTCCCGGCAGCAACTCGGTGGGAATCGATGTGGCGTCTGTTTCCTTGGGCAGTGTGGACGCGGGATCAGAAGTCGTCGCGGACGCGGCCGGCAGATCAGATGTCACCGGAATTGTCGGCGCACTCACATCCCGAGGAGCCGTCAAGGTTCCCGACGAAGGATCCGTGTCAACGGTTGGCGCCGACTCCGATGCACACGCGGCGAACGACCAGGCCAGCAACAGCAGCACCACCCGAAGAGTCCGCATCACCTCGCACCTCCACCACCAAGGTGAGTCCAGGTGCGCCACATCCGGAAGGGGCCAACGTCATCTGTGCCCGAAGAACTCGCCACACTTCGGCCCATACCGGGCGCCCGGAAATCACGGATCTGGGTAAGCGTGGCTGCGGTGCTGCAGTGGATCGAGTACATCGCAGATCGCCTCGAGCACCTCTGACGAGGCGTCCTTGCGGCCGCGTTCGATCTCGGAGAGGTGTGCCAGCAAGACAGCAGCCTGCTCGGCGACATCGGCGAGCTCGGACAACCAGATCGCCTCGTCGCACAGCGATCCGCGCACCAGGTCCGGGCCGACCGAGCTGGCATACCCCTCGTTGAAGACCGCTCTCGGTCGGGAACATGAACGAGTGCGCGATCTGATCGGTCGTCAGACCGCACAGGTCGATCGCTTTGCGTCGCGCGGTCGTGAGCAACCATGCGCCGGGGCGTCCCTTCGTTGTGAGTCGGGGGGTGTCCCGATACCGCTACACGACGAACGCCATCGCTGACGAGGGACACCCGAAATTCTTGACGTCCGCTGGTACGAGCCTGCGAGCAGGAACCGTGGTGAGTCGACAGAAAGCGCCCGCGTCAGGGAGTGGCCTGGATACCGACGCGCAGCATCGTGTCCTGGCGGTAGAACGCCCGCAGCGCGGCGTACAGCTCCTGCTCGTGCTGGACCAGCACGTCGGGTCGGGTGAAGAAGACCTCTGTGGCGACAGCGAAGAACTCCGCCGGGTTGGTCGCCGCGTAGGACCGAAGCGCCGATTCGCCTGCCACGACCCGCTCGTAGGCGGGCGTGCAGACCTCGGCCCAACGTCGAGCGGCCTCGTCGCTGCCGAGTGGGGGAGTGCCGTCGGTGATCCCGTCCAGCATGTCGAGGCGGTGGGCGAACTCGTGATACACCACGTTCTGGCCGTGCTGAGGAAACCGTGCGCCGCGCCGGACTGCCGACCACGAGAGGACGACCGGGCCTTTCGGCGTCGCCTGCCCGGCGAGGTGCTGGGGTGCGTCGGACATCGTGCCGGCCGCGCTGCGATGAGCGCCACGGAGTTTCACCGTCGAGCGGTGGACGATGACCGACGAAACGTCGAAGTATTCGTCGATCTCCAGCCCGAGCAGGGGAACGCACGCCTGCGCGGCGATGACGACTCGGACGTCCTCGGTCAGGTCCATTCCGCGCGCGGCTTCCCAATCGGTCTCGTGGACGAAGCGTGCGACCAGGGCCCGCATCCGCTCGAGCTCCGTCCCGTCGAACAGTTGCCACTGCGCGAATTCGCTGCGCAGCGTCAACTCCCATGCCGGATCGAAGGCCGGCGCGATCGGACGGAACCAGCGGCGCAGCGCAGCGAGCATTCGACGACTGATTCCCGGATCCGTCAGCGCGGCGAGATCAGGACGTCACCGGCGGAGCGGGTGGCTTCCGTCGGGCGCGGACCGGCTTTGACGGCGTCGGGGACCGCGTCGGGTCCGCCGAAGTACTCGGCGAGCCGGCGGTCGGCCTCGTCCGCACCGAAGAGGATCTCGGCGACTTCGCGGAGGCCGGCGGAATGTGCGATGTCGTCGTCGGACACGACCAGGTCGATCTTCGAGCGACGACGCATGAAGTCCTCGAGCTTGGTCACCATCTCCGAGCGGGCCGCCTCGTAGAGCTCGACGCGGATGTAGTCGGCCGATCCCATGATGTCCTCGGCCATCGCCGGCTCTTCACGAATCGCGTCGAGCATTGCGAACGCGCGACGGCCGTAACGACGCCAGAGGCGGTCGGACAGCGGCTCGACCTCGGGCTTCGATCGCACCCGGTCGAGCTTCATCAGCCGGGCCTGGCGGAAGAACTCCTGCTTGGTCGCGTCGGCAGGCTCGCCGTACCAATTGTGCAGGTCCTTCTCGAGCGGGATGCCCAACTCTTCGATTTCTGCGGCCACCTCCTCGCCGACGTTGAGGCAGTCGGTCAGCTTGCCGCCGAAGATCGTCACGACGCGTTGACGGTGATCGGTTTCGACAGCGTGTTTCCGCGACAGTTTGGTCCAGTCGACGTCGGTTTGGTCGCCACCGGCGGCCGTGACCACGAGCGGTCGGACGCCGGTGCGCTTCGCAATGATGTCCGCTTCGGTCAGCGGCGTGTCGAGATCCATGCGAGCGTTGATCTGGCCGAGCAGGAAGTCGATGTCGTCGTCGTCGACCTCGGTGAACGGGGTGTCGACGCGGGTGTCGGTGGTTCCGATCACGGAACGACGACCCATCGGGATGACATAGAAGAGCCGCTCGGTGTCGTCGTAGAACGCGAGGACCTTGTCGTGGTGTTTCGTCGTGAGCCGAGGTACGACGAGATGGATGCCCTTGGAATACACGATGCGGTGCTCCGTCGTCATCCCCCAGCCGCGGTTCGTCTCGTCGACGAAGGGGCCGGCGGCGTTGACGATCGTGCGGGCGGATGTCTGGAACTCCTCACCGGTGTCGACATCGTGAAGGTGGGCGATCCACCGATCACCGTCATGCTCGGCCGAGAGGAGTTCGACATAGTTGGCCGCAGCCGCACCGGCTTCGATCGCAGAGCGGACGAAGCTGAACACGAACCGGGCATCGTTGTCGATGAGGATCCCGTCGCGGTACTCGATCCCGCCGGCAACCGACTCGGTGTTGATCGCCGGCTCCTCGTTCTCGATCTTCTCCCGTGAGAGCAGGCGGGGCGCCTTGGTGCCGAACTGTCCGATGATCCAGTAGCCGAGTGCACCGAATGCCGCGAACCACGGCTTGTAGGGCCCCTTCTCGTCGAGCGCCGCGTAGAACCCGATCTGCTTGATGTTCGCCCGGTACGCCCGCATCAATCGATTGCGCGACTGACAGAGCTTGAACACGAGCCACAGTTCGTAGTTCTCGAGATACTTGAAGCCGCCCCAGACCAGATTGGACGATGCCTGGCTGGTGAAGCTGGCGAAGTCACCGCGGTCGACGAGGGCCACGCTCGCTCCGCGGCCCGCCAATGATGCTGCGGTGACCGCGCCGTTGATCCCGCCACCGATGATCAGCGTGTCGAACGAACCGTCCCGAATGCGATCGATGTGCGTGGTGCGCAGCGCCATCAGCTCATTCTACGGCCGCGGTTGCGTTGCGTCGCTGGGGTCGGCGAGGCGCGTCAGCGGGCGACCACGAAGGAGATCGCGACGGCCGCCAAGCCCACCACCGCAGGAGTCGCGTACCGCGACCAGGCTGGGAAGGCCTTGTACCCGGGAGCCATCATCACGAAGCCGCAGATCGTGCCTGCGACGAGTCCGCCGATGTGACCACCGATCGAGATGCCACCGACGAAGAACGTCAACCCGAGGTTGATCAGCAGCAATGTACCGATCTGGGTTCTGAACGGGTTGATGCCCTGCTGCCAGATGCCGATCGCCGTGGCCCCGAGGAGTCCGAATACCGCACCGGAGGCTCCAGCGGTGAACGAACCCTGATCGACCAGGATCACGCCTGCCGAACCACCGAGCAACGACGCACCGAAGAGTAGGACGAACTTCACGCGCCCGAGCTGCGGCTCGATCATGTTGCCCAACACATAGAGGAAGTACATGTTGAACGCGAGGTGGATGATCCCGAAATGCAAGAACCCGGAGGTGACCAGGCGATACCACTCGTTGCCCTCGCTCATGACGATCGTTCCGTCGGAGAGTGAGTAGCGGAACGAATCACCGGAGATGAAGATGGAGTTCAGTGCGAACTCTCGATGGGCGTCGGTGATCGACCCCGCCAGCATCCCGCCGAGGTCGTACCAGAGTCCGAGCAGGATGAACGCCGCGACGTTGATCCCGATCAGCGTGTAGGTGACGATCGCTGGCTTGCCCGCCTGCCAGTACTTCGCCCGGGTCTTGATGTCTGGACGGGCGGCCTTCACGCAGTCGTGGCAATGGCTGCCGACCGAGACCTGCTCGAGACAGTCCGCGCACGCCGGCTTGCCACAACGAGTGCAGCGTCGGCCGACGGTACGGTCGGGGTGGCGGTAGCAGACCAGCTGGCCGCCCGCTCCTCCGCTGGAGGGTGGAGGCGGCAGACTCGAGCGCTGCTGGCCAGGCTCGGATGGTGGCGGCGGAAGCGGCACCGTTGCAGGCTATCGATCGAATCCTGACCGATCGGGAAACTCGCGGGAAGTGCGGCTCATCCTCGAGTGCGCCGTCAACCGAGGCTCACCAGAGTGCGGTGGGATGGAACCGAGCGTCGTCGGACTGGCTCGGAACGCCGAGGAGGTTGCCCTGCAACATGTCGCAGCCTGCTGCCTGGAGACGCTCGAGCTGCTCGGCCCCGTCCACGCGCTCGGCGACGACGTCGATGTCGAGCGCATGGGCAAGCGCAACAACGGCGCGCACGATGCGAATCTCTGCGAGCGATGATCCGGACGGCAACGCAAGCGATCCGTCGAGCTTGAGCACATCGACGCCGACATCGGTCAGCACGGCGAGCGATCGGGCGCCGGTTCCGAAGTCGTCGATGGCGAGGCGGACCCCGAGGCGGCGGAGCGCGCGAATCGTGCGGACGACACCCGTTTGGCTGCTCAGAAGCGGGGTCTCGCGGGCTTCGAGCACGAGGCGACGCGGCTCGATTCCATGTGCGCTGAGACGGGCGGCCACCGACCCGACGTACGACGGGGAGGCAAGCTGTGTGCGGGACACGTTGACGTGCAGGACGAAGTCGTGGCCGACACGACCATCCCGGAGCCAGCCCGAGACGTCGGCGAGGGCCCGGTCGAGCACGAGGTCGCCGAGCCGCCCGATCGACCCGGCCTCCTCGGCCACGGCGATGAAGGTGGCTGGGTCGATCCCCCCGCGCGTCGGGTGGTTCCAGCGGACCAATGCCTCGGCGGCCACCGCACCGCGCGACACCGCCGAATAGATGGGTTGGTATTCGATCTCCAACGCGCCGGCAGCGATGCTGCGTGACAACTCGACCGCCAATTCGGCGCGCTCGCGGGCTGTGGAACGCATTTGGGATGTGAATACCGAACAGCGGCCACCGCCGTTCTGTTTGGCGTCGGTGGAGGCTGTCTCCGCGTTGCCGACGAGTTGCGATGCCACCTGGTCGGGCGCGAGGTCGTTGCTGTGCTCGCTGACCGCGAGACCCACACTCACCGACAAGTCGAGATCGACCTCGCCGACGCGTAGTCGGCCGGTGAGGGCACGGCCCGCACGCTCGGCGAGCTCGACGGCTGCGACGCTGTCGTTCACCCCATGGGCGACGACGAGGAACTCGTCGCCGCCGAGTCGTGCGACTTCGTCATCCGGACGAAGTGCGTCGACGAGCCGCCGGCCGCATGCGACCAAGACCTGGTCGCCGACTTGTTGGCCGAAGACCTCGTTGATGTGTGCGAAGTTGTCGATGTCGACGAGGATCGCCGCGACGTACCCGACGAGATCACTCGGGGAGCTCAACGTCCGGGCGAGACGGTCGAGGACGGTCGGGCGGTTGACCAGGCCGGTCAGTCGATCACGGGCAGCTCGGCGGACGAGTTCGGACCGCTCGGCCTGCGCCTCGGTGACATCGTGGAGCAGTAGCGCGACGTCACCGGGCCCAGTCATCGAATCGACGCTCACTGTGGCGCGTAGCACCATCTGCCGTCCGGAACGCGCGCGGTGATCGATGTGTCCGTTCCAGGTGTTGTGTCGACCGCGAAACACGTCGGACGGCAGTTGATCGAGAAACGAGCGCAGTACGCCGGCTGCCGGGCTGCCCGCAGCGACGTCGGCGAGCGTCGATGCGCTGAGCAGGTCGAGCATCGGCCGGTTGAGGTGTCTGATCGAGCCGTCGAGGCCGAGCAGTGCCACAGCGGTCCCGTCGTGGTCGAGGGCGACGTGCACGAGTCGACCGTCGTGAACGCGCGTCGCTTCGGCAGCGCGCGGCGGGGGAAGCGGAGGAAGCGGGGGAGGGAGCGGCGGACTCAACGCGTGGCCGTCCCCGACGAAGTTGAGGTGTCGATGGCAACCGTGCCGATGACGTCGAGCAGTTCAGCGGCAGGGGTTCCGTCTGCGAGTTCGAGCTGTTGTCCGAGTGCGAAGACGCTGAGCACAAAGGTGCCGGTGGTTCCGGGATCGGGGCACGGTCCGGTGTACCCGACGTCACCAAAGAAGTTCAGGCCCTGGACCGCTCCCGGCGGGAGCTCGTCTTCGCCCAGACGATCGATGGTCGGGTCGATCCCCGCCATCACCCAGTGGATGAACGGGCGTCCGGTGCTCAGGTTCGACTCGTCGACCATGGAGACAGCGATCTCGGCGGCGCCGGCCGGGATGCCGCTCCAGGAGATCGACGGAGCGGCGTTGTTGCCATCGCAGGTGTAGCGGAGGTCGATCGCGCCGCCGTCGGCCCACGGGGTGAAGACCTGCAGTTCGCTCGTCTGGTCATCGACGGCGGACCCGCCGTCATTCGGCGGCGGGTCGATCGGGAGCGTCTCGAACGTCGGAGCGCCGTCCAGGCTCGGATCATCGACCGCCTCAGACGGCAGCGGAGCGGACTCGACCGGCGCTTGAGTCGTCGGTGCCGTGGGTGTTCGCAGCGTCGTCCCGTCTCCGGTGTCGCATGCCGCGAGCGCGACCAGCGAACCGACGAGCAGGACGAAACGGTGGCGGGACGGGATTGTTCGAGGACCACTCACGGGAGGCGAGCGTACGGCATCGTCGACGTCCGCCTCGTTCGGACTTCGCTCGTGCCGTACCAGGACGCGGCAGTAGCCTCGGCCCGGTGTCTGATGCGAACGCCCCATTGACCGTACTCACCGTCCACGCCCACCCCGACGACGAGGCATCCAAGGGTGCGCCCACACTGGCGAAATACAAGGCCGAGGGTGTCCGGACCGTCCTTGTCTGCGCGACCGGAGGTGAAGAGGGCGACCTTCACAATCCCACGCTGCGCGAGGAGGGGCAGCCGTTTCACGGCCTCTCGCCGGAGGAGGAGCGTGCGCTCGTCGCATCGATGCGCGAGTCCGAGCTGGCTGCTTCGGCTGCCGTGATCGGGTTCGACGAGGTGGTGATGCTCGGCTACCGGGATTCGGGCATGGCCGAAACCGAACCGAACGAGCACCCCGACAGTTTCCATCAGGCCGACCTCGACGAAGCGGTCGGGAGGTTGGTTGCCGTGATCCGCCGGGTTCGATCCCACGTGATCATCACCTACGGCGATGATCAGAAGGGCTACCCGCACCCCGATCACCTGAAGGTCCACGACATCTCGGTGCTGGCCTTCGATCGATCTGGCGATCCGGCGTGGTATCCCGACGCGGGCGCACCGTTCGAGCCGTCGAAGCTGTACTACGCCGTCTGGGCCAAGGCCCGGATCCTCGCGGTTCACGACGCAATGCTGAAGTACACCGGCGAGTCGCCGTTCTCCGACGAGTGGCTCGAGCGGGAGGGGCAAGACCACCGCATCACGACCAAGATCGAGGTCGGGGAGTATCAATGGGCTCGCACCGGTGCGTTGCGAGCGCACGCGACGCAGATCGACCCGAGCGCGGGCTGGTGGTTTGGCCTCGACGATGAGCAGCTGGCCGAGACCTATCCCTGGGAGGACTGGATCCTTGCCCGGAGCCGGGTCAGCTCGATTCCCGACGCCGACAGCGAGCGGGACATGTTCGCCGGGCTGCGCTCGGACCCGAACTCGTGAGCGCAGTCCAGTACCGAGTGGTCGTCGCAAAGAAGGACGAGCGCATCGACGGGCCCGACGACGCCGACATCGTCGTCACGGTGCCGGTGGTCGATGCTGCAGCCGACGATTTCGATCCGACCGTCGCGTTCATGCGCGGCAAGCTGAAGGCGAGTGGTCACACGGGCGAGATCCTCGATCTCCTCAAGTCGGGTGCCGCGGCGACCGCCATCGCTGCGCTCGTTGCTCAAGCGTGACCGGGCGGTCGGATCCGCCTCACGCACGCATGACGTCGCGGAGCTCGCGGAAACCGATCATGACGGCGCCGGCGCTGTCCAGCGCTGCTCGCAACTCGTCGCTCGTGACCAGGTCGAGGTCAGCGATCCAACCATCGGCACTGGGCCCGGCGATCGCGCGCACCTCGGGTGTGTCGATAGCCGGCTGGACGTGGATCTCCGTGACACCCGAATCCAACCGTTCGATCGCGTCGAGGACACGGCTTCTGCTGCCCGCACGCCAGTCGTGATCGAAGTGGTCAGGAAAGACGATGCCCTCGTCGGCGGCGAGTTTGCGGAACGGGAAGCCGGCCTGCTCGGCCGTGATCGTCGACGGGAGGCGAATCGGCAGCCGATACTCGACCGCCAGTTCGAGATAGACGTCGAAGAACTCCGGTCGCAGGGTGATCGCGGAGAGATGGGGGGCGAGGTGCGTCACGTCGATTCCCCAGACGAGTGCCCGCTCGACCTGAGCGCGTAGCTCGCGAAATACCTCGTCGGGGTCAGCGTGGTCCCAGAGGTCCTCGAGCGTGCGGGGGAACCCACCCTCGCCCGACTGGAGCGAGGGCGCATGGGTGACCGGCCCCCAGCGGTACGAACCGTGCTCGGAGTTCAAGGTCAGATGGACCCCGATGTCGTCGGTCGGGTGGGCGACGTTGGCAGCGTGTCGGGCCCACGCAGCGGGAACCATCAGCGACGCACACGTGGCGGCACCATCATGGAGCGCCTGGAACACCCCGATGTTCGACGAGTGGCTGGCGCCCAGGTCGTCGCACGACAGGATGACGAGTTTGGTGGCAGCGGAATAGCCGAGGTGTTCGGCGAGCGTGGTCACGGTCGGAACCCTAACGGGGACCCGCGAGCGGTATGTCGGCGCTCAGCTCCGACACGCGCTCCACAGGCCGGCATCGTCGGCTTCGGCCGCGCCGGCAGCCTCGACGAACAGGTCGCGATACGTCGTGTTCGGCTCGATCGAGAGTGGCTGTGCATATCCCTGTCGGACGAGTTCGTAGTTGACGAAGATGCCGTCGTCAGCGCGGTAGACGTAGCCGAGCAGCCTCCCGAAGTCGTCGCGATTCACGGTGTCGCGCTCGACGCGGACCGGGGTTCCGACCGGCAGTATCGACTCGGTGAATGCCGTGGCTTCGGGGCCGTAACACTCGATGTCCGTGTCGGGCCGCTTCGTCTCCGGTGTGTCGACCCCGATGAGGCGGATCCGCTCCACACGACCATCGATCACCACGTCGACCGTGTCGCCGTCGACGACGTAGTCGATGGTGGCGTTCGCCTTGACCGTATTGGACGACACGGTCGACTCGGGCGACGCATCGGTCGCGTCGCAGCCAGTGGCCGCGGCGAGGACGGCGACGGCAGCGACGAGGAACGACCGGTTCACTCGCTCAGTCTGGTGGCGTCGTCAGGAATACGAACGCTCGTACGCATCAAGTTCTTCAGTGATTGCTCGACGGACCGCAGGAGGAGCGAAGGAAGCAGCGAGCGCAGCTCGTTGCATGCCGAGATGCACATCGCTGTCCACGCCGAGGTCCGAGGCGATGTCGAGCTCGGTGCTCAGGTCGGTGTCGAACCAGCCCGGGTCGTCGGTGTTGATCGAGACCGTGAGTCCGGCCGCGATCATCCGTGGCAGCGGATGATCGTCGAGGTCGCGCGGTATGTCGATCACCCAACCGAGCTCGACGCCGCGGACAGCCGCCCGTCGGCGCCCTTCGTCGAGACCGTCGCGGTACACCTCGGGCGGCATCGAGCCGGCGAGGTGGCTGAACGCAGTCGTCGTCAGCTCGACGTAGCGCACGTTCTGTTGCGCCAGTGTTGCTGCGAGATCGTCGGTGATCGTGGCGAGATCCTCTTCGTTGCGCAGCAGCGACAGTCCGAACAGGTATTGACGACCGAAGTCGGGGAAGTCGACGAACGAGAAGTGATCGGGAATGTCACCCGACCAGACCCACGACCAGTCGGGACGGTGTCGCGCGGCGAGCGCCTTGACTGTCGCCGACGACATCGACCCTTCCAAGTGGCAGTGCAGCTCGATCTTCGGCAGGTCGAGCAGCCCGCCGGTCACAGCCGTTCGATCAGCGTGCCCGTGCCGAGGCCGCCGCCGCAGCACATCGAGATGAGGCCGTACTTCCCGCCGGTGCGCTCGAGTTCGTAGAGCGCCTTGGTGAGGAGGAACGCGCCGGTGCCACCGAGTGGGTGGCCGAGTGCGATCGCGCCGCCGTTGGGGTTGGTCTTTTCGAGATCAGCGCCGGTCTCCTTCGCCCACGCCAGCACCACCGACGCGAAGGCCTCGTTGATCTCGAAGACATCGATGTCGTCGATGGACATCTCGTTGCGCTCGAGCAGCCGCTGGGTTGCATCGATCGGGCCGGTGAGCATGAGCACCGGGTCGGTCCCGACGAGACACGAATCGACGATGCGAGCCTTGGGTGTGAGGCCGAGCTCGGCCGCCTTCTCCTCGGTCATCAGGAGGATGGCTGCTGCCCCATCAGAGATCTGCGACGCATTGCCGGCCGTGTGCACGCCGTTCTCGCGAGCGACAGGCTTGAGCGTGGCGAGCTTCTCCAGCGACGTTTCGCGAAGACCCTCGTCCTTGCTGACGGTGTGCGTCGAGCCCGTCGGCTTGCCGTCCTCGTCGACGTCGGGTGCCTCGACCTCGATGTACTGGCCGGCGAAACGGTCCTCCTCCCACGCCTGGATTGCACGCTGCTGCGACGCCAGCCCGAACGCGTCCGTGTCCTCGCGCGTGATGTCCCATTTGTCGGCAATGCGCTCAGCGCCCTCGAACTGCGACGTCATCTCGTACTCGTCGAAATAGGCCGGTGGGATCGGGATGCCGAGACCGAGCTTCTTGGACCCGCTGGCGCCGATCGGAACACGGCTCATCGCCTCCACGCCACAGGCCACGGCGACATCGACGACACCGGATCCGACGAGCGACGCTGCCAGACCCGTTGCCTGTTGGCTGGAGCCGCACTGGGTGTCGACGGTCGTGGCGGCAGTCGTCAGCGGCAACCCGGCCGCAAGCCAGGCTGTGCGGGTGATGTTGAACGCCTGCTCGCCGGCCTGGCTCACACATCCGCCGACGACCTGCTCGACTTCGGACGGATCGATCCCGGTCCGCTCGATCAGGGCCTTCTGGACGAGCCCGAGGGTCTCGGCCGGGTGCATGGTGGACAGGCCGCCGTTGCGCTTCCCGATGGGAGTGCGGACGGCATCGACGATCACGACATTTGACATGTGCGCGACGCTACGCAACTCGCCCCCCGCCGCAGAAGTCCGACCGATCCTTCGGGACCGGGCAAATCGTCAGAGGGAGCGGTGGAGGGTGGCGCTGAGGTGATGGGTGAGGGGTTGGCCCACTGCGGCCATCCGCATCGTGTAGCGCAGGACGTCGCCGGTCACCTCGAAGGTTCGCTCCGTGCGGGTGACCTCCTTGGCCGAGGCCGTCGAAGCAATCGTCGTCGAACGGACATCGATGATCAGCGTGTCGGTGTCGCCGGCGCTGTTCGGAGCGGCAAAGCCCTCGAGGACCTCGGTGATTCCCGTCGGGTGTGCAACAACGATCTCGGCGAGGCCTTCGGAGGGGATCCGCCAATAGGCGGTTTCGGCGTGTAAGGGCCGCCCGTCGTCTGACGCCGCGGTTCTCTGCTGATACGCGACGAACGGCTTGCCGACATGGGCGAACGTAACCGTTTCTTCGTACTCGAAGGGATCGATGGTCGGATACTCGCCCGTGCCGTGGCCGGTCCATGTGCCAAGCAGGGGAGCGAGCACGGCGATGTCGGGGTGAAGCGTGGCGGCCATGCGCCGATCGTACGTGGCGAGACCGAACCGCCTCCTGCGCAGTTCGCAACTCCGCCGGGACGACCACGCGATTCAGCCGAACTCCGGCGGATGGTGACGCTGGGCGTCATGATCCGCCGGGATTTGCGCGGGTGGACGCGGCGGCTCGAGCCGTTCCGCTTCCGGCTCGGCGTGATACGCATGCTCGGGTGAGCACTGCACTCGGTTTGGTGTCGATGAACACCGCGTCCCTGTATCAACCCCTCAACGAGGTGCCCCACGGTTTCTCCGGGGAGCATCGGTACGTCCACGTGATCGGGACCTCCGTCTTCGTCGACGACCGTCCGGACGACGACAGTTGGTCCCGTCACTTCATCGGCATCGTCGAGGGAGTGGGTTGGTGGGCGGTCGACGTCCCGGTCGACTCACCCGACCCGTCGTACGGTGCGGCGGTCGACCTGCGGCACTACTTCGGCGTCGCCACGGCCGCCGAATGGCTCGCCGCCGGCCGCGCGGTGCAGACCGCCGAGTGGGTGCGGACACACCGCTTCTGTGGACGCTGTGCGACGCCGACCGAGCCATCGAGAGGTGAGCGCGGTCTGAAATGCCCGTCGTGCGGCCTCCTCGCATATCCCCGCGTGGCCCCAGCGATGATCACGCTCGTCACCCGAGGGCCGGCCGGTCCTGATCAGGAAGCTCTGCTTGCGCGGGGTGCGAACTTCCCCATCCCGATGTATTCGTGCCTCGCGGGTTTCGTCGAGCCGGGGGAGGACCTCGAGGGCTCGGTGGTGCGCGAAGTCAAAGAGGAGGTGGGCGTCGACGTCGACTCGGTGCGTTACGTCGGCAGCCAGCCGTGGCCATTTCCGCACAGTCTCATGGTCGGCTTTCGGGCGAACTACACGGGCGGCGAGATCGTGTGCGAGGAGGGAGAGATCCTCGACGCGAACTGGTACCGCAAGGATGATCTGCCCCTGACCCCGCCCGAGATCTCGATCGCCGGCAAGATCATCAATGCCTGGACCGCGGAGTGACCCGGCACAGCTGGGCTGCCGCAGCTCCCGAACGCGACAGCTCCCGAGGCCCGGGTCGTTGGCGATCGCTCCTGGGGAGAAAAACGATGCCTGATCGAGCTCGTGGATGCTGATGGGAGACGTCGCGCATGCGTGATGTGATGATCGTGACCGGCGGGAGTCGAGGGATCGGCCGAGCAACCTGCCTCGGTGCCGCTGAAGCCGGATACGACGTGATCGTCAACTGGACGTCGGACGAAGAGGCTGCCACGTCCACCGTTGAGGAGTGCGGTGCACGCGGTGCACGCGCCGTCGCCGTGCGCGCCGACGTTGCCGACGAATCGGCGGTTGTCGCGATGTTCGACCTGGCTGAGGAACTCGGGCCGCTCCGCGCGCTCGTCAACAACGCCGGGATCCTGCACCAGCAGATGCGGTTCGACGAGATGACCGTCGACCGGTGGCGTTCGGTGATCGACGTCAACGTGGTCGGCGCGTTCATCTGTGCGCGCGAAGCGTCCCGCAGGATGTCGACACGTCATGGCGGAACGGGTGGGGTGATCGTCAACGTGTCGTCGGCGGCGGCGTATCTCGGAAGTCCCGGCGAATACGTCGACTACGCAGCCACCAAGGCAGCCGTCGACACCATGACGATCGGGCTCGGAAAGGAACTGGCCGCCGAGGGCGTGCGCGTCACGGCGGTGCGACCGGGCGTGATCCTCACGGATATCCATGCGAGCGGTGGTGAGCCGGACCGTCCGCACCGGGTTGCGTCGGGGGTTCCGATGCAACGGCCGGGAACGCCCGAAGAGGTTGCGGCAACGGTGCTGTGGCTGGCGTCGGATGCAGCGTCGTACGTGACGGCGACGACCGTCGACTGCTCGGGCGGCCGTTGAGTGCTGGCGGTCCAGCTCAGTCGTCGAACAACGTCGGCTGGTTCCGCCGAATCCGGACATGGGGCCCTGGTTGTTCCGTCGGCTCAGGAGCTGATTCGAAGAGTTCGAGCTGCTCCCAGGTGATCGCGACGTCGCTCACGATCTGCCAGCGCAGGCGGCCATGTGGTCCCGGACGTCTGATCTCGACCCGCTCGGCGCGCAGCGACCGGGCCGATCCATCGGGATCACGCAGCGTGACGCTCCCGTCGGTTTCGACGCCTTCGACCTTGCCGACGATGTAGCGGCCCCGATCGTTGCGCTTGAAGCGAATCGCTTCACCCGGTCGGAGACCGAGGCGAGCGAGCGCCGATGCAGAGCGGTACATGGAATCGGCCGGCCTCGACGTGACAGGCCGGGGTCAGCCTCCGACGACGCGTCGCTGCAACTTGCGCATGCCGCCCAGCCAGCGGTCGGGGTCGGTGGCCTTGAACTGCATGTAGTCGGCGACCTCGGGATGCGGAAGCACGAAGAACGTTTCGGCCTCGATCGTGTCGGCAACCTGCTCGGCGACGTCAGCGGGCTCGAGAACAGCGCCAGCGGCTTTGACCACGTTTCCACCTGAGATGGGATCGTCACCGCCGTGCAGCATCTCTGTGTTGACGCCCTGCGGGCAGAGGCAGGTGACCTTGATCCCGGCGTCGCCGTAGGTGATCGCCATCCACTCGGCGAACGCAACGGCGGCCCGCTTGGTCAACGTGTACGGGCCGGAACCGATCTGAGCGAGTAGGCCGGCGGCCGACGCGGTGGAGCAGAAGTAGCCCTCCCCGCGCTCGAGCCACTCCGGGACGAGGTACTTCGCCGCCCACCGGTGGGCGTGAACATTGACGTCGAACGCGGTCGTCCAGACGTCTTCGGGCGTGTCGGCAAGTGTCGTTCCGCTGCCGACGCCTGCGTTCGCGAAGAACAAGTCGATTGGGCCGAATGCCGCTTTCGCGGCTTCCACGAGGCGGCGGTTGCCCTCCTCGGTGGACACGTCTGCGGTGATCCCGACGACTCGGTCCCCGCCGATCGCGGCGGCGGCTTCCTCTGCTCCAGCGAGATCGGCGAGCACGACGTTGGCGCCGCGGGCGTGGAACGTCTCGGCGAGCGCTGCGCCGATGCCACGCCCCGCACCGGTCACGACGGTGTTTTTTCCCTGCAGATCCATCGAGGCATCGTAGGTGGATGCGGGCTGGACGCACCGATTCGTCGCTGTCGCGGATTGATGACGTGTCCGTGAACTTCGAGCAGGTGCACGCCAGCTCGCCTCGGGGCGGGTACCGTGATGGGCGATGACAGATCAGCAGAACGTCACCCCGGGCACCACGCACGACGCGGCGAGTAGCGACGCCGTGATCAACGAGGCTCTCGGCGTGATCGATGGTGCGCTGGCGAAGATGATGCAGCGGGATCTGGTGTCGACCGGCGAGGTCGCGGACCTGCTGCTCGATGTTCGGACTCTGCTCACCGATGTTCATCCGACACCGTCGGTGGACATCGCAGACATCGAGCCGGTCACTCCCGAACTCGCCTGAGTCGAATCAGTCGGCGAACCTCACCAGGTCGTCGACCGCATCCGCGATGAACCTGCGCAACAGCGCGGGTTCGGTCACTGCCGCACTGTCGGTGTTCAGACCCATGTCGAGTCGGCCGAGATAGCTGAGCAGTGTGAGGTTGAACGCAACGCCGCTCAACGGCCCCACCGCGTAGTTGCTCAGCAACTTCGCGCCGGCAACGTACATCGGGATCGGCGATCCCTTGACGTTCGAGGTTGCGAAATCGACCGTTTGCGCTTGTTGGCGGGCGAGGCGGGTCACGACCGAAGTCGGCAGGGTCGATGCGAACGCGGCGAGCGCGTCCAACGAAGCCGATCGTGAAGACTCGACAGCCGCCTCGGTCGCTGTCTGGATGGCACGGAACCGTTCGTCGATCGGTAGCTCACCTGTCGGAACGAGCATCCGAACGAGGGAGAATGCGTTCGCACCGGAGTCGTCGGTGCGGGTGCTGATCGCCATCGATGCTCTCAACTCATCGACCGGCGTTCCGAGCTCGACGTGGTACCTGCTGACCGCCTCGGTCGCGATGGTCAGAAATGCGGTGTTGAGCGTTCCGCCGAGCGCCTTGGATGCCTGTTTGGTCGGCCCGAACGGCGCGGATGCGACTTCGAGATGGCGTCCGAGTGAGCGCTCGGTCCAGAGCGGACTCCGAGCCTCGTCGGTGTCGCCGAGCTGACCGACGATGCCCCGGAGTGTGTCGGCAGCGGCTGCGCCGGCGTCAGGGATCTGGTCGGGGTTGTCGAGCAGCTCCCGGATCTGGCGCACGACGCCGATCGGGAGTCGAAAGGTGGCTGCGAGGAAGTCCCGCACGACTTCGGCTGCGTCGTCCTCGGCGTGTTCGACGACGGCATCGCTCAGGTCGGGCACCGGCATTGCTGGTGGGATCGCGTCTCGCTCGAAGTCGAGGAACTCGAGTGACAGTTGGACGCCGCTCTCGCCGTCAGCGATCGTGTGGTGCATCTTCTGGATGAGTGCGGCCCGGCCCCCGCGGAGACCTTCGACGACGGTGAATTGCCACAGCGGCCGCATCCTGTCGAACGGGTCGGCGGTGACGATGGTGGCGAGATCGAGTAGCGCTCGTTCGTCGGCTGGCTTCGGAAGTGCGACACGGCGGACGTGGCGATCGATGTTGAAGTCGGAGTCGTCGACCCACGTGGGTGGTGCGAGGTTTCCGGGCACGGTACGCACGACCTGGCGGAGCCGGGGGATGACCGTCGCCGCCCGCTCCATCCGGCGTCGGAACAGGTCGAAATCGGGCGTGTGGTCGAGGATGCTGATGTTCGCGAAGGTCGACGACAGGTGTGGATCCTTCTCGAGGCGCCACATCAGACCTTCGGCGTCGGACATCTTCCGGTCGTAGACGATTCCGCTCATGGCGTCGATCAGAGTAGGTCGCTGCGCCCGAGCCGCCGAATCAGTCGGCGGGTGAGCGCAACGAGCAGGCCGCCGGTGATGACGCCCGCCACGACATCGGACGCGTGGTGGATTCGCACGTACGCACGGCTCGTCGCCACGGTGCCAGCGGCGAGGTAGACGAGTGCCGTGACCGGCTGGTGCGTCCGGGGAGCGAGCAGCGCGGCAGCGAAGGTCGCTGAGCTTGCGTGGCCCGACGGGAAGGACGACGTGCGCGGCTGACGCACTTCGAGGCGATCGTCGCCGGTGGTCGTCGGTCGGGTTCGTCGGAACAGCCGCTTGACGCCCTGGTTGACGACCAGGCTCTCGAGAGCGATCAGCCCCGCGAACGTGACCACGCGCCGCGGATTGCGATCGCGGATCCCGAGCAGGAGGTTGATCGAGTGCCAGATCAGGCTGAAATCGCCGACGTGACTCGCCGTTGTGAACACGCGGTCGAGAACGGGGTGGCCACGGACCCGTTCGAGCCGGCCGTCGACCACCTCGTCGAAGCGCTCCACCGTCGGTCCGAGATCGTGCTGGCCCGGAACGTGCTTGGGGAGTTGCTCGTCGCTCATGCAGCGCCGTCGCTGTCGACGAGGAGCGCCTCGTACGCAGCGGTCGCCTCTTCCTCGGCTCGATCGGGGTCGCCTCCGAATGCCGGGCACCACTGTTGGAAGCTGCACCAGTCGCAGAGGCGACTCTGGTTTGGCCGGAAGTCGCCCGTCGTGCACGCTCGTTCGACCGCTTTCCAGACAGCGCTCGTCCGGGTGTCGATGAAGCGGACGGATTGCGCCGACGGAGTTGTCTCGATCGTCTCGCCGCTCGACAGGTACATCAGCCGGATCTTCGCCGGCCGTTTGCCGAGCACGGCTTCGCACAGGAACGAGTAGAAGTGAACGCCGGCGAGGCTTTTCTGCTCGTAGTTGCCCGAGGGCGCCCGCCCGGTCTTGTAGTCGGTGACGACGAGCCCACCGTTGGCATCGAGCTCGAGTCGGTCGATGATCCCGCGGAGCTCGAGCGACCCGACGTTTGCGGCCATCCGGACTTCGAGCCCGATGTCGCGGATGGCCCGTGGATCCTCCATGTCGAAGTAGCGCTCGATCAGCTTGTGGCAGTCGGCGCGAAATTTCGAGGCCGCTGCGTCGTCGAGGCGCAGCCCGACGTAGTCAGGGTGTGTCGAGTACTCGTCGAGCGCTTCAGCCAGCGTGGACGCCAGCGCTTCGGGCGTCCGTTCAGGGGCTGGCAGGACGAACAACAACTCGAGCGCCCGGTGCACGATCGAGCCGCGCGTGGTGGCCACACCGGGCGGTTCGGGAAGGCGCTGTACCGACGAGAAGCGAAATTGCATCGGACACGACGTGAACGACGACACCCGCGACGGTGACAACGACGATGGGATCGGCCAGACAGGCGTCATGGTCTCGGCGAGGTCGGTCATGTCCACCACTGTAGGGACGGGGTACCCCAGAGTTCGCACGCCCCGACGCTCATCTCTCATCGCAGCGGGAGGGAGGCGCGCGGGCAGGTCAGGTATGGGGGTCAGGCGATGGTGTCGGCCATCTCGGCGATGAGATCGGCGGTTCCGGCGGGATCGATGAACGGTTCGAAATGGTCTGACTCGGGCTGTTCGATCAGCAGCGAATTCGGGAGCCGCTCGGCGATCCCGGCGGCTGCCTGCGCCGGGCCCTTTGCGTCGCCGCCCGCAACGACGACCACGCGAGTTTCGATCTCGGACAGGACGTCCCAGGTGTTGTGCGACGCACTCTTCTCGAACGTGCGCGCCTCGTGCTCGGGGCCACAGGTGAGCCGCACCCCCTCGGGCGCAGGGCGAAAGCCGTGGCCGACGTACAGCCGGAGCACGTCGGGGTCGAAGAACTGCATCGGCGGCTTCGATCCGTAGTGGTCGATCGCGTCCTCGAACGAAGCGAATGAACCCCGGCGGCGGCGTGCGCCTTCGACCAGTGCCGACGGTCCGTCCTGTGATCGATCGACATCGGTCGGGAAGACGATCGGCTCGAAGGCGACGATGAGGTCGAAGAGCTGCGGGTCGCGGTGGGCTGCCATCAGCAGTGCGGCGCCACCCATCGAGTGCCCGAACGCCACGAGACCACCATCGGGAGCGACCGCACGGGCGGCGGCCAGGGCGTCGTCGCCGTAGCGGTGCCAGTCGACCTGCCAGTCCTCGGGGCGCGGCGTGGACCCATGGCCGCGGTAGTCGAGCGCGTACGACGTGAATCGGTCGGCCAGACGGTCGGCGATCGGGAGGTAGCAGTAGCCGTGGAAGCCGGTGGCGTGCGACAGCAACAGCGGACGCCCCGTGCCTCCGAATTCGTGGATGGCAACGCTGACGTGATCTGACGACAGGACCCGCACGGGCGTCATCATCGCCTGCACCCGTGATCAGGTGCCAATCGCGTCCGGATCAGTCGTCGCGTGATCGTGTCCGGCGCCACCAGGCGAGGATCAGCCGGTCGAGCACGATGCCCAGGCAGATCGAGGCGATGATCGCAACCCACAGCTTGATCTCGGGGTTGAACCACAAGACGTTGGCTTGGACCGGCTCGCCGTTCTGAAGGATGAACACCACGGTGGCGACGGCGACGACGCCGAACAGGATCAGCCAGACGGACGGGCCATCACGTCCGGCGGGAACCGATCCCGGGTCGTCGAAGCGGTCGGTTTCGCGGTCGGCGTTCATGGTCGGCTCGTTTCGGGTTTCGGTTCACGTGGTAGTCCGAGGAGCCGTTCGCCGATGATGTTGCGCTGGACCTCGCTGGTTCCGCCGGCGATACGGCCACCGGGTGCTGCCAGCATGCCGGATGCGTCAGGGCCGTCGAGCATGCCCTCCGCGCCGGCCAGGTCGCCGCGCAGCATCGCAGCATCGAAGGTCATCTGCGTGATCCCGAGCTTCATCAGTGATGCTGCGGTCGACGCCACCGGGCCCTGCCGCTGGGCCATCGCCTTGTACGCGTTGCCGGTCGTCATGAGCCGCATCAGGTCCTGCCGTGACGACGCGTCGAGGTCGCGTCCCTCGGACAGTCGCATCATCTGGTCGAGGCGTCGTTCGAGCGAGATCACCGCGGTGCCGATGTGTCCTCGTTCGCTTGTGAGGACCGCCATGCCGACGCCCCAACCGCCGTGCTCGGGCCCGAGCAGGTGGTCGGTGGGGAGCTCGACATCGGTGAAGAACACTTCGTCGAACTCGGACTCGCCGGTCATCTGCCTGAGCGGCCGAATCTCGATTCCCGGCAGATCCATCGGGCAGAGGAAGAACGAGATCCCGTCGTGCTTGCGGGCGTCGGGATTGGTCCGAGCCATCAGGATGCCCCAGTTGCTGTATCTCCCGCCGGAGCACCACACCTTTTGACCGTTGACGATGTAGCGGTCGCCGTCACGCTCCGCGCGGGTGGACAGTGAGCCGAGATCGCTTCCCGACCCCGGTTCAGAGAAGAGTTGACACCAGACGTGGTCGGCGTCGAGTGACGCCCGCAGGTGCCGTTGTTGCTGGTCGGGCGTGCCATACCGCAGGATCGCACCGCCGGCGAGCACGAGGCCGACCATGTTCAACACCGGTGGGACTCCGGCCCGGGCGCACTCGAGCAGCCACGCTCCATTGTGTTCGATGCTCAGGCCGCGCCCACCGAACTCGGTCGGCCAATGGACCCCGGCATACCCGGCATCGCGGATGGTGCGTTGCCATTCCACTCCCTGTTCGATCAGGTCGGGCGGACAGATTGCTCCGTAGTCCCGTGGCGCATCGCCGGAGTTGGCGGCGAGCCAGGCTGCGACCTCGTGCTGGAATTCGGCGACTTCGGGACCTTCGGACATCGCTCCAGTGTCGTCGGCAACCTTGCGCGTCGACGCATCGGGACGGCCGGGCAGCAGCAGACGGGGCTGCTGCCCGGCCGACGCCGACAGCGAGGCCTCAGCTGTCTTCCATCTCGCCGTCTTCCATCTCGCCGTCTTCCATCTCGCCGTCTTCCATCTCGTCCATGTTCATATCCATGGCGTCGTCGCCGATCTCACGCACTTCGGCGACGAACTCGATCATGGTGTCGTCGTCGAACGACAGCGTGACGTCGACCGTCTCGGGGTAGGTCGCCGCGTCGATGTCGAGCAGCATGATGTGCGGACCGCCCGGCTCGAAGACGAAGGTCTCCCCCGCTGCGATCTCGAAGCCGCCTTCCTTCTCCTGCATCGACATCTGGTCTTCGTCGTTCATCAGGACCTCGTGCAACTCGACGGTGTCGCTGACGGATGCAGTTGCGGAGATCGCGGTGATCGTCTCGTCGGTGTTGTTGGTCAGCTCGCCGTACACGGCGCTCGTCGTCTGTCCATCGGCCGGTTGCCGCGACCACGGGTCGGACATGGTGACGTCGGCGGCTGATTCCGCCTGCTCGGTGTCGTCACCGGACGCTGCGTCGTCGTCGGAGCCGCAGGCAGCGAGGCCGAGTGCGGCGACGGCGGCGAGGGCGATCGAGCGACGTTTGAAGGTGGTTGTCTGAATGTTCACGACGTTCAGGTCGTCGCGCTCACCGGCCGAGTTCCCAGATTGCCCGAAAAAAGCTGGGCGACCGCGATGGCGATGCCTCCGACACCGACGACGAAGGCGGCCGTGAGCGACATCCGCTCGAACCACTGTGGTGCATTGGTGGGAACGATGGCCGCGGTGAGGCCGTCACGCTTCACGAACGCCCACACCGCCAGCTGGCTCGCGGCGATGAGCCCTGCAGCGACTGCGGCGAAGGGTGAACGGCGACCGAGCACGACAGTGGCAAACGCAGCAACGAGCGCGATCGAGGGGAGCAACGCCCAGATGACCCTCGGGCCGGTCTCCGACGGCAACGACGTGTACTGCCACCAGCCTGCGACAGTGGCGAGCACCGCGACCGGAACGAGCGCAACGGCCCATGAGGGGCTTCGTCGAGACAGCCAGAAGGCGCCGCCTACGGAGATTGCGCCGATGACGACACCCAGGGCAGCCGGGAGCATCGAGGGTTCGTCCTGCCACGTGGAGATCACCGTCACGTCGACCTTCTCTCCGTCCACCACGAGCGGGATGACCTGTTCGACGATTCGGTCGCCGGGAGCTTTGCCCGCCGGGCGGATGGGTTGCATCCAGTGGGCTCGATGGTCGTGCCATGCGTACGTCCCGTCGTCGGCGACGGTCACCCAGTCGGGGTCGGCGTCAGGTTGCGCGAAATCGGGGGTGTCCGATCCGTACCGCTCCTCGTTCTGGTAGGTCGTGGGCGAGTTGCGGTTCTCCTGGACCTCACCGCCGGGCAGGAACCGGAGGTACGGCTCGGCGAAGTAACCGAGCACCAGTACGTCGGCGTCCGGGTCGGCGTGGAGCTGGATGAACGAGTCGCCACCGATCACGGTCAGTGTCACCGAGGACGTCGGTGGGTCGATCGAGAGGATCTCGCTCTGGTAGTCGGTCGGGCCCGCCGGGTCGGCGTTGACGGTTCCGGCCGACGCGAAGAGCACGAGGCTGACGATGGCAGCGACCATGGCGCTGCGCCGCGCGAGTGCTCGCAAGAACGTCATGCCGTGACGTTGAGGACGAGTTCACCGCTCGGGTGCACGGTGCAAACGCCTTCGAAGGTTCCGGCCGACGTGAACTCCTGGCGCATCGTCTCGTTGGCCCCCACGAACCAGGGTCCGACGTTGTGGCCGCGATCGTCGAGGTTCACGATCTGGATCGTCTCGCCGACGGAGGCTTCGAGCGTTCCGGGGAGGATCTCGAGGGGGGTTCCGGCGTCGAGTGCCTCGCCGGCACCCGCTGGAATCGTGTACTCGTACGTTGCCGAACCCGTACCGTCCTCGACGCTGAACCCGGGTCCGGCGTCGGAGTCGCCTCCCGAGCACGCCGTTGCGAGCGGCAGCGCGAGTGCCGCGAGGCCGAACGCAAACCGCCGAGCGACGGGCCGCGTGTGTCTCGTCATGCTGTGCCCCGATCGAGCAGTGTCGAGAGATCGGCGGCCACGTCCTCCGATGACGCGCCGAACTGCCACGTGAGGACCAGCTGACCCTGGTCGTCGACCGCGTAGAGGAATGGCGAATGATCGACTTCGATGTCGCCGTCCTCGACCGTGCGGACCTCCCAGCTCGCACCGAACGGTTCGCCGGCCTCATCGAGCAGTTCCGTGTCGTCAGACCCCGCCGCGATCGCATCGGGGATGAAGGTCTTGACGTATTGATCGAGCACGGCGTTGTCGCGCGCAGGGTCGACGCCGACCATGACGACCTCGACGTCGTCGGCCTGTTCGGGTTCGAGCATCCTGAGGGCGACGGTGAGATCTGCAAGCGTGGTCGGACAGACGTCGGGGCAGTTGGTGAAACCGAAGTAGACGACTTGGATCTCGCCCTCGTCGGCCCGAAACTCGACGTCGGTACCGGGCTCGCTCAGCGAGGGGAGTGAGACCAGGTCGACTTGCGGTGCGGGGTCGCGGACGATTCCAGACAGCGCCGCGTCGCCGCCGTCGTCACTCCCACACGCCGCGACGAGCAGTGCAGCACCACACAGCAGTGCACCCGTCCGAGCGACGCGCACTCGTGTTTGGGGCAGCGCCGAAGGAGCGGTGCGGTCGTTCATGCCCTTCAAGTCGCCGACGGGGCTCAATTCGTTCCCGTCCTTCCGAGATGCGTTGTGCCATCAACGGGCTCGGCGGACATCGCTGCGAGATCGAGGCGGGCCCGCGAGACACGCGAGCGAACGGTGCCAACGGGGCACCCGATGACCTCGGCGGCCTCGTCGTAGTACATCCCGAGGATCTGGGTGAGGACGAATGCCGTGCGACGGTCGTCGTCCAGCGCTCCGAGCAGCTCGTCGAGGTCGACGCCGACCGTGGTGTCCGGAGCGAACGACGCATGGACGTGCGCCTCGTCGAGTACCGCCTGGTCCTTCCGGCGACGTCGCTGGGCTCGGCGCACGTGATCGGAGCACACGCGACGCGCGATGGTGAGCAGCCAGCCGCGGGCGGCACCTTCAGCCCGGTAGCGGGGGAGCGACTTGATCGCACGCTCATAGGTCTCCTGCGCGAGGTCGTCGGCGTCGCGAGCATCGCCCAGATACCGGCACAGATTCCAGACTTCTCCCTGCGTCTCGGCGACGAAGCGGTCGAGCGCCGCGACATCGCCGCGTTGGGCGGCGAGGAGCAGCCGCGTCAGATGGTCCACCTCATCAGTCTGGCCACTCGGGAACCAGAACGTTGGTCAAAGCGACCTTGTTCACATGGACGCTGAACACCTGCCGTGCACCACTGCGCACGAAATCCTCTCCGCCCAACTCGACGGCGAGGCCAGCGAGTCCGAACGGGAGCGACTCCACCATCACCTGATCGGATGTCAGGAGTGCCAGCAGCTCTCCGCTCGGTACCTCCAGTTGGACCGCCGCGTCCGTCTGCGCCCCGCGGAGTCGGTGCCCGACCTGCGGCCCGCAATTCTCTCCCGGTCCCGGCCGGCGGTGCTCGGCCGGAATGGTTGGATGCGGCCGGCGCTCGCGTGGGTGGCAGTCGTGCTGGTCATCCAGAACGTCACGGCGCTCGTGGCCGGCGAGCTGAACGGGGCCGAGGTCCACCTCGCGCGCCACCTCGGGGCGTTCGGGGTCGCGCTCGGCGTCGGGCTCGCCTTCGTCGCGTGGCGTCCCCATCGGGCGTACGGGCTGCTCCCGTTCGCGGGGGCGCTGATCGCCACGATGATGTTGAGCGCCGCATTCGACATCGTCGAGAACGGCCGAAGCGCCGTCTCCGAGCTCAGCCACATCGCCGAGCTCGCCGGACTGTTGCTGGTGTGGATGATCGCGGGGTCACCGGGCCGCCCCGACTGGGGTGCGATCGGGTCGGCGCTTGCCCGTCGTCTCCGCCCCGCCGGCCATCGACACTGAGCTCAGCGGCGTGCCTCGCGCCGAACCGCAGTAACGTTGACGACTGTCAACCTTGACTCGGAGGAGTCCCCACATGTCGCCGCGCACCCTGTCGGTCGAGCAACTCGAGCGCATCGATGCCCCGACGGGGCCGCCGACTCGCGCCGGTCTCATCGGTGAGGTCGGCACGGTGTTCCAGCCGCTGCGTCTCGCCCTCGGAGCGCCGACCCTGCGTCGTGCGCCGCGTGGCGATGGCAGGGTGTCATTCGTGCTTCCCGGGTGGAAAGCCCCCGAGCTGTCCACCGCCCCGGTCCGCGCCTACCTCGGCAACCTCGGGCACGACGCGCGGAGTTGGGGGCTCGGTGTGAATCGCGGCGATGTCGAAGCCAAGCGCGACGAGATGATCGACCGTGTCGTCGCCGTCGCTGACGACACCGGTCGACCCGTCAACTTGATCGGGTGGAGCCTGGGAGGGGTGGTCTCACGCGAGATCGCACGCGTCGTACCCCAGGCCGTGCACCGGGTCGTGACCTACGGGACGCCGGCCGTCGGCGGGCCGACGTTCACGGCTGGCCACGCAGCATTCGGTGCCGACGAGTGCGAACGGATCACCGCGCTCCAGGAGGTCTTGGACGCGACCAGGCCGATCCGACGGCCGATCACCGCGATCTTCACGCGCAACGACACCGTCGTCGACTGGCGTGCGTGCATCGACCGCACGTCGCCGTCGGTCCGGATGGTCGAGGTCGGCTCGACGCACGTCGGGCTGGGCGTCGACCCCGACGTCTGGTTGATCGTCGCCGGTGCACTCGCCGAAAACGACCACGTGTGAGTCCTCGACGCCGATAGTCGGCCGCGTCGAGGAGTTCACACTCGTCAGGTCAGGAGAGCGCCTTGAGGAACATCGCCGTCTCCTCGGCGATCGCGGCGGGCACCTCGTAGCCGGTCTGATCGGTGACGGTGTCCCAGTTGTCCCGCAGGCTCTCCGGGCTGAGGTTCGGGTCGGTGTAGCCCTGGCACTCGGCGATGAACACCTCGGCCACGCGGCCGCCACCGACCGAGTAGACACGGCCGGTCGATTCGCACGACTCGTGCGAGAGATACGTGACGAGCGGCGACACGAATTCGGGCTGGAGCTTGTCGCCGAGGGGGCCGAGCAGGTCCTCGGTCATCCGGGTGTATGCGAGGGGAGCGATCGCGTTGGCCTTGACGTTGTACTTGGCGCCTTCGACGGCGAGTACGTTGGTGAAGCCGACGAGGCCCATCTTGGCGGCTCCGTAGTTGGCCTGGCCGAAGTTGCCGAAGATCCCTGCGGCCGACGAGGTCGACACGATGCGGCCGTAGCTCTTCTCGCGCATGATCTTCCAGGCCGGGCCGGTCACGTTGAACGCTCCACGCAGGTGGACATCGAGCACGGGGTCGACGAGATCGGGGCCCATGTTGTGGAACGACTTGTCGCGCAGGATGCCGGCGTTGTTGATGACGATGTCGATCGTGCCGAACGCGTCGACGCCGCTCTGCACGATGCTCTCGCCACCCTCGGGCGTCGCAACCGAATCGGTATTGGCGACGGCTTCGCCGCCGGCGGCCTTGATCTCGTCGACGACCAGCTGGGCCGCGCCTTTGTCGGAGCCGGAGCCGTCGACGGCACCGCCGAGGTCGTTGACCACGATGAGCGCACCGCGTGCTGCCATCATCAGCGCGTGCTGCCGTCCGAGTCCACCACCTGCTCCGGTGATGATCGCTACCTTGCCGTCGAATCCGAGATCAGTCATGGACGACGAAGCTACCGGCCGTTTCACTTCCCGAGGAAACCCGTGGGGCGCCGGTCCAGTGGTGGTGACGTGTGGGGCCGCGAGCCGCGTCGATCGTCAGCCGACCGCCCAAGTCCACCACCGTTCGAGTCGCGCCCGGTGGGGCCCCTCGATCAGGACGATGTGGTTGCCGAGCGGGTCGTCGAGGATCTCATCGACACCTGCGGTCGGCGACGGCGATCGTGGCTTGCGTGCAACACAGGTCGGGTTCGTGACCGGGTTCGACGTCGGCCCCGTCGGCGACCCAACATCGGTCGAGGTCTGTCCCGCCGATCCGAATCAGGGTGACGTGACCGTGGTGCAATCGCCCGTGGACGCCGACGCCGAGGCCTGACTCGAAGTGGTTGGACAGTTCAACATCGGCGGGTCAACCTTGGATGTGGAGAAGACATGTCTCGTCCCTTCGGTCGCGACGGGGTGCACGCATGGCCGGCGTCCGTGTGGTGAGATGACGCCATGACCTGGATGTCGCACCGTCACGGCCGACCAGTCGGGATCGCTCTGATCGGACTCGTCGTGACTGCGGCCGGGTGCGCCAGCGCGGACCCTGCTGCGTCGGCCGTCGAATTGATCGAGGGCGAGTTGTCGGATCAGATCCAACTCGGCCCGCTCGCGGGTGACTGCGACGAGCCTGCCGAGTCGTCGGAGGGTGAGGAGTTCGCCTGTACCGGCGCGACGGAGGACGGTGCGGTCATCAACTTCACCGCAGTATTCGAATCCGACGATGAGATCTACCTCTACCCGACCAACCTCGTCGTCGACAGTTCGCTCTTCGAGGCGGAGGCTGCGACCACCCTCGGCCCCGAGTTCGGCATCGAGATCGATCCGTCACAGATCGAATGCCCGGAGGAGGTCACGGTGCTCGATGCCGCCGGCCAGATGGTCTGCACGATCACCGACGTCGAAAACGGCGGGGTCTTCCCGATGACCGTGACGCTCGGCAACTACCTACGTGACCAGGGCTTCGAGGAGCGGTTCTACGAGGTCGGCGAACAGATCGAGTAACGCCGCGACAGGTCAGCCGTCCACCTCGGGCGCAACACGCGGAATGAAATGGGTGACACCCTCGTGTACGACCAGTCGGATGTCGCTGTCGCGTACGGGCACGCCAAGGCCGTCGATGTGGCGCAACGTGCAACCGTCGGGCGTGAGTTCGACCTGCATCTGCGAGCCGTGGCGATTGATCCGGAACCGGACGGACGACCAGTCGGCGGGGAGACGCGGTGCGAATGACAACACCTCACCCGTCTCGACCATCCCGGCGAAACCGTGGACGATGCCGGCCCAGACACCGCCGCAGTTGGCGATGTGGACCCCGTCGGCCGTGTTGTGGTGAACGTCGCAGATGTCGAGGTACAGCGCTCGGCGGAAGTAGTCGATCGCCAGGTCCTCGCGTCCGACTTCGGCGGCCACGATCGCCTGCACGCAGGCCGACAACGACGAGTCCCCGGTTGTGATCGGGTCGTAGAAGTCGAAGTTGCGGCGCTTCTGCTCCGGGGTGAAGTGCTGCGAGCGCAGGTACATCGCCAGCACGACGTCGGCCTGCTTGAGGACCTGATGGCGGTAGATCACCAGCGGATGGAAGTTGAGCAGGAGCGGGTACTTGTCGTCGGGCGTTCCCTCCCAGTCCCACGGCTCGAGGTCGAGGAACGCGGTGTCCTGCGGATGGATCTCGTGCTGCTGGTCGTATGGGATGTACATCGCGTCAGCGGCGGCGTCCCATTCGTCGAGTTCAGCGAGCTCCAGGCCGGTGCGGCGCTGGATCGACGCGAACGCTTCGGGATTCCACTGAGCGAGGAAGCGCACGGTTCGTGCCGCATAGCGGAGGTTGAACCGGGCCATCACGTTCGTGTACAGGTTGTCGTTGACGACGGTCGTGTACTCGTCGGGACCGGTCACCCGGTGGATGTGGAACGAACCGCTGTTGGTCGTGGAGTAGAAGCCGAGGTCGTTCCAGAGTCGCGCCGTCTCGACGAGGATCTCGGCTCCTTCGTCGGCGAGGAAGTCGACATCTCCCGTGGCGTCGAGGTAGCGCGCCAGCGCGAAGACCACATCTGCGTTGATGTGATACTGCGCAGTCCCCGCGGCGTAGTACGCGGAGGCCTCCTCACCGTTGATCGTGCGCCACGGGTACAGGCCACCTTCCTGGTTCATGTCGCGGGCGCGGCGCCGGGCGGCATCGAGCATGTGCCAGCGGAAACGCAGCAGCTTGCGCGCTGCGATCGGGTCGGTGTACGCGAGGAACGGGACGACGTAGACCTCGGTGTCCCAGAAGTAGTGGCCGTCGTACCCGCCGGCGGTGACTCCCTTCGCCGCGATGCCCTGTTCCTGGGTCTTGATCGAGGCCTGGGCGAGTTGGAAGAGGTTCCACCGCATCGCCTGCTGGGCGGTCTCGTCGCCCTCGATCTCGACGTCGGCGGCCTCCCAGAATCGTTCGAGTGCCTCGGTCTGCTCGGCGCGCAGAGCGTCGACGCCGTTTTCCGAGGCGCGATGCAATGTGCGTGAGCACCGATCGACCAACTCCTCGCACGGAACTCCGGTCGAGGTGTGGTAGCTGACGTACTTCGTGAGGGTGATCGCAACGTTCGGCTCGGCGTGGACCTCGATCACCGTCTTCGCGAGATCCTCGTCGACCTCGGTCGACGCCACGAAGCGTGACGCGCTCTCGATCTCGTGGTTGTACCCGCATGCGAGTGTCATCCCGCTGTTCGCGCAGCTGTACCCAAGGATCACCTCGCCACGTCCCCGTGCCGTGTGGTCGTGCTGTGAGGCGGGCAACAGCACCCGCTGCTCGAACTGACTCGCCTTGCGAGGATCGTGCTCCGGATCGCCTTCACCGAGAGCGGCGTCGGGGACGTGGTATTCGTCCTCCCCGTCCTGACGGTTGAGTAACTGCGATGAAATGACGACGGGTGCACTCGCGTCGAGCAGGGTGACCTCGAAGGTCATCACCGCGAGATGACGCTCGGCCATGGAGACCATGCGCGTCGAGCGGACCTTGACCCGCTTCCCGCCCGGAGTCCGCCACAGCAGGTCACGGACCAGGAAACCCGATCGGAAGTCGATCGATCGTTCGTAGTGTTCGAGGTCCGCGGTCGCGAGCAGCAGTGGCTCGTCGTCGACGTACAGCTTGATCAGCTTCGCATCGGGCACGTTGACGATCGTCTGGCCGACCTTTGCGAAACCGAACGCGTTCTCCGCGTGTTGGATCTCCCACGTTTCGTGGAACCCGTTGATGTAGGTGCCGTGGGTGTGCGCGTCGCGGCCCTCCTCAGGGTTGGCGCGCATGCCGAGGTAGCCGTTACCGACCCCGAACAGTGTCTCGGTGTGCCCGAGATCGTCGGTCGAATACTCGGCCTCGACGAAACGCCACGGCTCGACGGGGAACCGATGCGACTCGAGGCCGGTGGGAGGTGGCAAGTGGTTGGATGCCATCAGGCCATTCCGGATGACGGATCGAGTCGTTCGGGGAGCAGCTCACCCAGATCGTCGACAACGAAGGTGGCGCCGTTGTCGAGCAGGACGTCGTGACCGGCACCGCGGTCGACCCCGATCGTCACGGCGAACGCGCCGTTGGCCCCGGCCGCGACACCGGACACTGCGTCTTCGACCACGATGCTCCGTGACGGGTCCACGCCGAGGCGTGTCGCACCGAGCAGGTATCCATCGGGTGCTGGCTTGCCCGCCAGCCCGAGGTCGGCTGCGACCACGCCGTCGACGACCACGTCGAACCGCTCAGCCAGTCCGGCTGCGAGCAGGACGGGGACTGCGTTCTTCGACGAGGAGACGATGGCCGACGGCACGTTCTCGGCGGCGAGCAGGTCGAGGGTGGCTTGCGACCCGGGGTACGGCGCGATGCCGTCTCGTTCGAGGATGTCGTTGAACAGTGTGTTCTTTCGATTCCCGAGAGCGCAGACGGTGGTGTCTCCAGGAGGGTCGCCGGGGTCACCGTCGGGCAGTGTGATGCCCCGACTGTTGAGGAACGAGCGGACGCCGTCGTAGCGCGGCTTGCCGTCGATGTACGCCAGGTAGTCCGCCTCGGTGTAGTCGTGGGCGGCGAAGAGTTCCCCCCAGGCATGCTCATGGATCTCTGCAGTCGGCGTGATCACACCGTCGAGATCGAAGAGCACGCCGTCGTAGTCGGTCCAACGGAAGCCGGCCGGCGTCAGGGGAGGGGTCGCCATCGTCACGATGCTACGACACGTTCGATCTTCGCTCCCGGACGGTGCACGCGCGAGTCCGGTCAGCCGTCAGATGCGGCTGCCTTCAGCGCTTTGTAGTCGAGCTTGCCGTTTGCGGCGCGTCCGATGGTGCTGATCTCGATGACGTGCTTGGGCGCCTTGTAGGCCGCCAGGTGTGCTTTGACGTGGTCGCGCAGCGCTGTCTCGTCGAGGGTGGTTCCCGGTGCCAGTTCGACGAGCGCGTTGATTGCCTCACCCCACTTCTCGTCGGGGAGTCCGACGACGGCTGCATCGGCGACGTCGGGGTGCAACTTCAGGCACTCCTCGACCTCCTCCGGGTACACCTTCTCGCCGCCGGTGTTGATGCACTGGCTACCGCGGCCCATCAAGTTGATCGTCCCATCGGCGGCCACCGTCGCGTAGTCGCCGGGGATCGAGTAGCGGTCGCCGTCGATCATGACGAAGGTCTCGGCCGACTTCTTCTCGTCCTTGTAGTAGCCGATCGGGGTGCGACCACGAATGGCCACCCGTCCGAGTTCGTCGGTCCCGGAAGCGACGTCGCGCCCGTCGTCGGTGACGACCCGGGTGTTGGGTCCGAGTTCGAATCGGGCGGTGTCGCCGCCGGATTCCTTGGTTGTCGTGTTCGTCGCCATGCCGATCGCTTCGGAGGAGCCGAGGGCATCGACCATGATCAGTCGGGGGTTGTGCCTGAGGAGTCCGTCTTTGGTTTCCTTCGACCACATCACTCCCGACGACACGATGACGCGAAGTGACGTGATGTCCCAGCGGTCGGGCTCGTCGTCGAGCGCACGGAGGATCGGTTTTGCAAATGCATCCCCGACGATCGACGTCGAGTTGATCCCGTACCGTTCCACGCTGTCGAGGAACTCTTCGGCACTGAACGAGCGGCCCTCCATCGTGGTGATCGACCCGCCGACCATCAGATTGCTGATCGCGTTGAACAGACCGGTGCCGTGCATCAACGGAGCACCCGGCATGTTGCGCGGCCCCGCGGCCGCCACGCGTTGTGTCGCGGCGTTGAGGTCCTGCTCGGGTGGCATCCGCTTCCGATTGTTGGCGTCGAGTACACCGAAGAGATCGTCCTGCCTCCACATGACGCCCTTCGGCATGCCGGTCGTCCCGCCGGTGTAGAGCAACAGCAGGTGATCGCCGGAACGGCCCCAGGGGCCTTCGACCCGGTCGGACGTGCCGGCGGCCGCTGCGTCCTCGTAGGGGGTCGCCCAAGCTGGGCACGGTCCGGACCCGTCGTCGACCCACAGCCAGCTGGTCACGCGCGGGACGCGGTCACGGACAGCCGCACACTGCTCGGCGAAACTGCCGTGGAACACCACCGTCGTCACGTCCGCGTTGTCCCAGAGGTAGACGAGTTCGTCGGCGGCGTACCGATAGTTGGTGTTGACGACCGCCATGCCCGCCTTGAACGCGGCAAACACCGACTCGAGGTACTCGGGCGAGTTGTAGAGGTATTGCGCGACCTTGTCCTGCTCGGCTGCACCGTCAGCGTCGAGCAATGCAGTCGCAACACCGTTGGCACGTCGATCGAAATCGGCCCAGGAATGCTGTCGGGGCCCCTGCTGCTGAGCCAGTTCATCGGGGATCTGCGCCGCCATGGCCTCCCACAGGTCGGCCAGGTTCCATCCGGTGTCGCTCATCGGGCGTCACGGTAGCGACCACTCACCAGCACGCACGCAGTCGAGTCCCCGGCAACCTCCGTCAGTGGGGCGGTCCCTCGCGGAGCCGATCGTACGCCGCGGTCACGGGTGAGTGTTCACTCATCGCTCCCCACATCGACTCGATCCACCACGTCGCGCCGGCATCGGCGTACGCGGCTGGTGAGTGTTCGGTCCACTGGCCCTCGACCACGATGTCTGAGCCCGGCACCGGACCCGCTTCGATCGTCCTGCGCAGCTCGGCCACCTCGGACAGGTCAGCTTGACGAGCGCCGCCCTCGATATCCGGGTCGAGCACCTGGGGGATGACACCGTCCCACCGCAACGCGCGCGCCATCGACTTCGGCCGCCCGAGCGCGCCGACGCACCAGATCGGAACCCTCGGAGACTGTTCGACCTTGCCGATGGCCGGGAACTCGGACGACTGCACCGTGTAGTGCCGGCCCGCGTACTCGAAGGGTTGCCCGGCCCAGAGCCCGCAGACGATGTCGAGGCACTCGTCCATCAGCTCGGCCCGGATCCGTTTGTCGCACTCCTCGCCGAACGTGTCGAACCCCGAGTCGATGGCACCGAGGCCGACCCCCAGCGTGACCCGACCGTTCGAGAGACGGTCGACCGTTGCGACCTGGCTCGCCAACTCCCACGGTCGTCGTCGTGACGGCGGGGTGAGCATCGTCCCGAGGCGAATCCGCGAGGTGCGAACTGCTGCGAGTCCGAGCGAAATCCACGCATCGACGCCCCACACCGGTTCCCAGACGAACAAGCCGTCCCAGCCCGAATCCTCAGCGGCTTGGGCGAGGTCACCGATGTCAGCGGCGTCGCCCCACGGGACCACGAAGCCGTACTTCATGTTCCGACCGTACCCCACTTGCGGAGTGCGCGCTCGAGGACGTGGCCCGAACCGGGTGTTCTTCGCCTGATACCTGGTGCACGAGTCGGTCCACGACCTCTGGGCCTTCGTCGGAGTCGACGGGCGGTCTACAGTCGGACGGATGCCTTCCGCTGTCGTCGAAGCTGCCGCCGACCTCGCAGAGATCATCGAGGCCCATGCCGACGAAGCCGAGCAGGCAAGGCGCCTACCGCCGTCGATCGTGAGCGCGCTGGTCGATGCCGACCTGATGCGCATGTGCGTCCCGCGTGCCTATGGCGGTCCTGAGGTCGACCCGGTATCGATGGTCGAGGCGATCGCAAATGTGGCACACGCTGACGGAGCGGCGGGCTGGTGCTCGATGATCGCGTCGACCACATCGTCGATGGCGGCGTTCCTGCCCGCGGAGGGGGCGGAGGAGATCTACGGCGATCCGTCGACGGTCACCGGTGGCGTGTTCGCGCCCAACGGCGAGGGCCAAGCCGCCCAGCTCGATGGCGTCGATGGCGTCGAGGTGTCCGGGCGATGGGCCTGGGGGAGTGGCACCCAGCATTGTGCGTGGGTGCTCGGCGGTGCGCGATGCGACGACGGCGCCTTTCGGCTCTGCTGGTTTCCGCAGCGCGAGGTGCACTTCATCGATACGTGGCACACCGGGGGGATGCGCGGTTCGGGGTCGCTCGACTACTCGGTCGAGCGGGCGTTCGCACCGTTTCGGCGCACGATCCAGCCCGGGGTGACTCCGCCTGTCGTCGACAACGCCCTCTCGCGATTCCCCAATTTCACGCTGCTCGCGGCTGGTGTGGCTGCCGTCGGTCTCGGCGTCGGGCGTCGGGCCCTCGACGAACTGAACGACATCGCGCAGGGAAAGAAGCCGCAGTTCTCGCCCCGGACCCTGGCGCAGAACGCCTTCACCCAGATCGAGTTCGCACGGGCCGAGGCCAGCCTTCGGTCGGCGCGGGCGTTTCTACTCGACGAAGTCGGCTCGGCATGGGAGCGCGCCGGAGCTGGCGACGCGGTGACGGTCTCGATGCGTATCGGCATCCGACTGGCCGCCACGAACGCAGCCGCTGCCGGCGTCGTCGCTGCCGACACTGCGTACACGCTTGCCGGGGGAACGGCGGTGTACGACACGAGCCTGCTCGGTCGCTGCATGCGCAACGCTCACGTCGTGACCCAACACATCCAGACCGCTCCGAAACTGAACGAGAAGATCGGGAAGCTGTTGCTGGGACTCGATGACGACGTGAGCATGTTCTGATGGATTTCCAGACGATGCAGATGGCGCGTGACGGTCACGTCCTGACCGTCACGATCGACCACCCCGGATCGCCGATGAACGCGGTCGACGCGACGCTGCACCACGAATTCGGCGAGCTGTTCCGGATGCTGAAGCAGGAGGGAGACGCCCGAGTCATCGTCCTCACCGGGTCCGGCCGGGCGTTCTCGGCGGGCGGGGACATGGCCTGGTTCCCCGAACTCCGGGACCCTGCACGGATGCACGCGCTCCGACGCGAGGCGAAGCAGATCATCTGGGACGAACTCGACGTCGAGATCCCGATCGTCTGCGCGCTCAACGGTCCGGCGGTTGGCCTCGGTGCGTCGATCGCGCTGCTGTGCGACCTCATCGTGATGGCCGACTCGGCTGCGATCATCGACCCACACGTGCAGGTCGGGCTCGTCGCCGGCGATGGTGGGGCAGCGATCTGGCCGCTGCTCGTCGGACCACTGTCGGCGAAACGTCACCTCATGCTCGGAGAGCCGCTCACCGCCGCCGAGGCGTTGCGACTCGGTGTCGCAGCGGAGGTCTGCGCGTCGGGTGAGCTCGATGTCGCGGCGCGCACGTGGGCAGACCGGATCGCTGCGCAGGCCCCGCTCGCAGTGCAAGGCACGAAGATCTCGATCAACCAACAGATCAAGCAGGCGCTGCTGACCAGCTTCGACCTCTCGACCTCGCTCGAGATGCCGTGCTTCCTGTCGGCCGACCACGCAGAAGCCGTGTCGGCGTTCGTCGAGAAGCGCGCCCCCACCTTCGACGGCCGCTGAGCGGTCTGCAACGATGCCGGGATGTCGCTGACGGAGCAACCGGGCCAACTCGACAACACGCGTTGGGAAGGTGGCCGGCTCGTCGCCGACCTGCTCGACCCCGACCTGTACCGCCGCAACCCCCACGACGTGTGGGAATGGATGCGGGTCAACGAGCCCGTCTATCGCGACGAGCGCAACGGTCTGTGGGGGGTCACGCGGCATGCCGATCTGATGGACGTCGAGCGTCGTTCGACGGTGTTCGTGTCGGGTCAGGGGTATCGAGCGGTGTGGTCGCCGTCGGAGATCAACATGATCGCTCAAGACGATCCGCGGCACCGGCAGCAGCGCATGCTCGTGCAGGGCGACTTCACGAAGAAGTCGGTGGAAGCACGCCACGCCGAGGTCGAGCAGCTCGTCAACGAGGTGCTCGATGCTGCATTGGCTGACGGAGCTGGCGAGATGGAGGTGATCGAGGCGGTGGCCGGGCAGGTGCCGGCGCGGTTGACGGCCCGCCTCCTCGGGTATCCCGAATCGCAGTGGGGCGACCTCAAGTCGTGGTCGGAGCGCTTGATGCGTACCGACATGCGCGAGCGGGACGGTCAGGCCTTTCGCGACTTCATGGCGGCCAACATGGAGTTCATGGGCGCGCTCGGCGAGATCGCCCGCGAGAAGTTCGTCGACCCGGGCGACGACCTGATCTCGACGTGGATCCACGGCCGCATCGACGGCGAGCCGTTGCCGCCGGAGGCGATCGCCCACGAGGTCGGGCTGTTCATCTCCGGTGGTGCCGAAACGACGCGTACGGCGATCAGCCACGGGTTACGAGCGTTCGTCGACCATCCCGACCAGTGGGAGGAGATGGCCGCCGACCCCGGTCTCGTCCCTGGGGCAGTTGAAGAGGTGCTGCGTTGGGTGACGCCGCTGAACAACATGTTCCGGCGGGCGGTCGTCGACGACCGAATCGGCGACCAACCCGTCGAGCGTGGCGACCGGATCATCATGCTGTACCCGTCCGCGAACCGCGACGAGGCGGTGTTCGACGACCCGTTCCGATTCGACATCCGGCGGTCGCCGAATCCGCACATCGCGTTCGGATTCGGGACCCATCTGTGCATCGGGACCCATGTGGCGCGTGCGACCTTGGCGTCGGTGTTCGGGCAGATGAGTCGTCGGATGACGGACCTCCGGGTGAACGCCGAGCCTGAGGTGGAGCGGAACATCTTCGCTCGCGCCGTGGTGACGTTCGGCCTCGGCTTCCGTCAACGCTGAAGCACGAGTAGGGATCGCGTCAGCCGAAGACGGCGCTCGGGTCGATGCCGCAGGCTGACGCGCCATCCCGCAACGCGTCGATCAGACCCTCGTCGTCACCGGCATCGTCGGCAGTCAGGAGCGTGCCGAGTCGATCCGCGCCGAGTTCGTCGAGCACCCTTTGCCCGAGACAGTCTTGCTGACCCTGCCCGAGCACGCTCGGGCGGTACAGCGACGACAACCACTCGCCGATCTCGTTCACCGACGGGGGTGTCGAGTCGGCCTGGACTGCCGTTGTCGGTGCGGCCGTCTCGGGTGCGACCGTGGTCTCGGGCGGGATCGTCGTCGGCGCAGGTTCGGCGACGTCGAGGTCCGCCTGCAACGCGGCGTTTTCCTCGGTGAGGCGTTCGACTTCGGCGGTCAGCCGATCGACCTCGGTCTGAAGAGCGTCGATCTCGGTCGAGTCGGTTCCGTTGTCGTCGGCCGGCGTGCCCGCCGACGCCGCAGCGGCGTCGGCCTCGGCGAGTTGGTCCTGGGTCGTCTCGAGTTCGTTGTTGAGCTCGATGCTGCTCGCGATTGCGGCATCGCGCTCACTCAGTGCGAGGTCGCGCTCTTGGACCGCATCGTCACGACTGCTGCTCGTGGTGATCCAGAGCAATCCGAATACGAGCGCAGCGATCGAGGCGATGACCGCCAGCACTGCAAGCGTCGTCCGCGACCGACCGGACGCGGATGCGGCCGGAGTGGCTGGGGGAGGAGGCGGGAGTGGAGTTGAGACGGACACTGATCCCATCGTAGATTTCGGTCAAGGAAGGTCGGTGGATGGCTTCCGTGGATCGTGCGGACGCCATGAAGGTGACTACGGTCACGCCGCATGACCGAGAACCAGATCAGCAATGTCGCGGGCATCGTCCGGGTGCACGGCCGCGAGCGGTCCGATCATCTCGCACTCGTCCAGGACGAGCGGCGGATGTCATGGGGCGAGCTGTTGGGTCGCTCCGCTCAGATGGCCCAGGCGTTGGCCGACGCCGGCGTGGCAGCGGATGACCGAGTCGCGTTTCTCGACAAGAACGGCATCGAACACTTCGAGGTGTTCTTCGGTGCCGCGATGCTCAACGCGGTGTGTGTCGACGTCAACTGGCGTCTCGCAGCGCCCGAGGTCCAGTTCATCGTCGACGATGCCGATGCGAAAGTCCTCGTCGTCGGCCCCGACTTCGTTCCGATCCTCGATGAGATCGCCGATCAACTACCGAAGGTCGCCAAATTCGTGGTGATCGGCTCGCATCCGGATCATGAGGACTATGCGGAGTGGATCACCCGGTACCCGGCCGACGATCCGGGAATCGACTCGGGCCCGGACGACACCGCATTCCAGTTGTACTCGTCGGGAACGACCGGACGCCCGAAGGGCGTGATGCTGTCGAATACGAACTTCTTCAGCCTGCTGCCGCTCGCGAAGGACATCTGGGAACTCGATGCGAACGCCGTCAACCTTGTCGCTATGCCGCTGTTCCACATCGGAGGCGGCGGTTGGGCAACCGCGGGGATGTACGAGGGATGCACTTCGGTGATCTTCCGAGAACTCGACCCGGCGGCGCTGATCGCACTGATCGAGAAGGAGCGGATCACCCACGCGTTCCTCGTGCCGGCGGTGCTGCAGTTCATGTTGATGGTGCCCGGTGCGCAGGACGCCGACTATTCGAGCCTCAAGGTGTTCGTCTACGGGGCGTCGCCAATCAGTGAAGAAGTGCTCGCGAAGTGCGTCGAGATGTTCAAGCCGTGCAAGTTCTGGCAGGCGTACGGGTTGACCGAGACCACTGGCGCCGTCGTCAACCTGCCTCCCGAGGATCACGATCCGACCGGGCCGAACAAGCATCGTTTGCGTTCATGTGGTGTGGCGGGGCCCGGCGTCGAACTGCGCATCGTCGGTGAGGACGGCGGGACCGCGCTCCCGGCGGGTGAAGTCGGCGAGATCTGGATCCGATCACCGCAGGTGATGACGGGCTACTGGCGGATGCCCGAGGAGACGGCCAAAGCGGTCACTGCCGACGGCTGGTTCAAGTCGGGCGATGCCGGATACCTCGATGGCGACGGGTACCTCTTCATTCATGACCGGGTGAAGGACATGATCGTGTCGGGCGGCGAGAACGTGTACCCCGCAGAGGTCGAGAACGTCCTGATGAAGCACGAGGCGATTGCCGACGTGGCGGTGATCGGCGTCCCGCACGAGAAGTGGGGCGAGACAGCGAAAGCAATCGTGGTGGCGGCACCCGATGTCGCCCAGGACGCCGACACGGCAGCCGACATCATCGCGTTCGCGAAGTCGCATTTGGCCGCGTTCAAGTGCCCGACCAGTGTCGACTGGATCGACGCCTTGCCGCGCAACCCCTCGGGAAAGATCCTCAAGAAGGACCTCCGCGAGCCCTACTGGGAGGGAATGGACCGACGGGTGGGATGACCCGGACCGCTGGTGCCTGACCCCCAGCGGCAACAACGTGACCGGAGCCTCCCGCAATCGATCAGGGAGGCCCGATAGCGTCGCCGCGTGACTTCTTCGGACACTCTCTGCAAGCGCGATGACCTGCGCAACCTCGCGATCGTCGCGCACGTCGACCACGGCAAGACCACGCTGGTCGACTCGATGCTGCACCAGTCGGGTGCGTTCCGCGCGAACGAAGACGTGGCCGAGCGGGTCATGGACTCCGGAGACCTCGAGCGCGAGAAGGGGATCACGATCCTCGCCAAGAACACCTCGCTCGTGTGGCGTGACAAGCGCACCGACACCGACGTCACGCTGAACATCGTCGACACCCCGGGCCACGCCGACTTCGGTGGCGAGGTCGAGCGAGCGTTGACGATGGTCGACGGCATCGTGTTGCTGGTCGATGCTGCCGAGGGTCCGCTGCCGCAAACCCGCTTCGTGCTCCGGAAGGCGCTGGCCCGTCACCTTCCCGTCATCCTCGCGGTGAACAAGATCGACCGCCCCGACGCCCGGGTCGAAGAAGTGGTCGACGAGGTGTACGAGTTGTTCCTCGACCTTGATGCCGAGGATCACCACATCGAGTTCCCGATCGTCTACTGCTCAGGCCGTGACGGATGGGCCACGCAGGACCTCGATGAGGCGAAGGCGATCGTCGCCGGCGAGGTGGCGGGCAAGGATCTCACGACGCTTGGCGAGGTGCTGCTCGACTCGATCCCGGCGCCCACCTACACCGAGGGCGCACCGCTCCAGGCGTGGGTCACGAACCTCGACGCATCGCCGTACCTCGGGCGTCTCGCACTGTTGCGCGTGATGGAGGGCACGATCAAGAAGGGCGAATCGGTCGCCTGGTGCAAGCGCGACGGCTCGATCGCCCGCGCCAAGATCGCTGAGCTGTTCCTCACCGAGCACCTCACTCGCGTGTCGGTCGACTCTGCCCGCCAAGGCGATCTCGTTGCGGTCGCCGGCATCGAAGACATTTTCATCGGCGAGACACTCGCCGACCCGGAGAACCCGGTCGCACTGCCGGTCATCGAAGTCGACGAGCCAGCACTGTCGATGACGATCGGCATCAACACCTCGCCGCTCGCCGGCCGGGAGGGCAAGAAGCTCACCGCCCGTCTCGTGAAGGCGCGGCTCGATCAGGAACTCGTCGGCAACGTGTCGATGCGTGTGTTCCCGACCGAGCGGCCCGACGCCTGGGAGGTCCAGGGTCGCGGCGAGCTCCAGCTCGCGATCCTCGTCGAGCAGATGCGTCGGGAAGGCTTCGAACTCACCGTCGGCAAGCCGGTCGTGCTCACCAAGGAGATCGACGGCAAGGTGCACGAGCCGGTCGAGCGCGTCACCGTCGACGTCCCCGAGGAGTACATGGGCGCAGTCACCCAACTGCTCGCGGCCCGCAAGGGGCGGATGCAGAACATGGGCGGCACCGGCTGGATCCGGCTCGACTACCTCGTGCCGGCGCGTGGGCTGATCGGCTTCCGCACGGAGTTCATGACCGAGACGCGTGGTACCGGCGTGCTGTCGCACACAGCTGAGGGCTACGAGCCGTGGGCCGGCGAGATCCGCGCCCGTGCGCAGGGCGTGCTCGTCGCCGACCGCACCGGTCCGGTCACCAACTACTCGATGGTCAACCTGCAGGAGCGCTCGCAGCTCATGGTCAAGGCCGGCGACGAGGTGTACTGCGGCATGATCGTCGGGGAGAACTCCCGCTCGGGCGACATGGACGTGAACATCTGCAAGGAGAAGAAGCAGACCAACGTCCGAGCATCGTCGAGCGACCAGACCGTCAACGTGACGCCGCCGAAGATCTTGTCGCTCGAAGGCGCGCTGGAGTTCATCAGCATCGACGAGTGTGTCGAGGTGACTCCCAAGAGCATTCGGATCCGCAAGGTCGAGCTCGACCCGACGATTCGCATCCGTGCGGCGAAGAAGGCAGCCCATGCCGACTGACCGTGACGCGACGGGTCTGACCCATCGCGTCACGCGTCACGCGATGGGTCAGACCCGTTACGTGACGCGTTACGGGCCGGTGATCAGTGCGCTGTCGGGTTCGTGGAGGCTGCTGGCGACATTGTCCTGATGGTGGAGTGACACCGCGTCCCACGCGAGGAGTCCGATCCGGCAGCGGTCCCAGTGGTTGCCGTACACCTCGCAGTTGCTGGCGCCATCCTCCACAACACATCCGCTGTCCCCGTCGGTGACCGCGTTGCCGTCGACGACCACCTGGGTTCCACCGTCGAGGTCGACCGCCCGCATCGTGGCACTGATCCGATTGCCATGGACGTGGGCGCCCTCGCTGTGGTCGACGTGGACGCCCCACCAACGACCCGAGATCGTGTTGCCGCGCACGGTCGTCCCCGTCGTATCGGTCAGCCGGATCGCGCACAGATGCCGGCTGAACTGACTCGACTCGATGTTCTGACCGCCGCCGCCACGTAACTCGACGCCGACGTCCCAGCGGTTGCCCGAGAAGTTGCAGCGCGACACGTGAAGTCGATCGGCATTGCTGGCCACCACACCCCAACCCGTCACCGCACGAAGCAACACGTCGTCCCCGCTCACCGCTACCGAGCCGGCGACGACGCAGCCGAGCATGGTGACCGAGTCCGCGGGAATTTCCACGATTGGACGGGCGAAGCGATCGGATCGATCGGTTCGACCCGCGACGCGGACATGTTCGACTCGAGCGTTGCCGCCGACCGTCAGGGTCGGCTCATCGGGCACGATGGAGGTCGACGGACGAGTGTCGAGCGAGATTGTGGTCCGAATCGGCCCGAGCCCGCGGAGGACGACTCCGGGGGGCACCGTGGCGGGCCCCCGATAATGGCCGTCGCCGAGTTGGATGATGTCGCCGGGGCGAGCGTCGGCGAGCAGTGGGGCGAGGTCGATCGGAGTCGGTTCCTTCGCAGGGAACAGCTCCCGTGGAACATCCGGCTCTTCGAACTCGATCCGGTACACGGCGATACCGATGCGATCACCGTCGAAATCGCCGGCCTGCGGACGGCTCGCCACCGACAGCCCATCGGTGTCCTGACGCCATGACAGTTCGTGGTCGTCGTGGTCATCGATCAGTTCGACCGCTCGCACGCGCAGCTCGCTGGTGGACAGCGCGTCGAACACCCCGGCTCCGTCGATGTCGATCGCGAGGAGAGCGCCGCCGCTCCGTAGGTAGCGCACACGATCATCCCCCCAGGTCACCCACGGCGACGTCGGAGCGAGCACCGGTCCGAACCGGCGAATCCATGAACCGGCGTCGCGCAGCGGGGCGGCCTGGATCTCGGGGATCGTGCCGTCGGCGTCGGAACCCACGCTGATCAGCAGGTGGCCGCCCTTTGCGACGACCTCGGTGTAGAGCGCGACGATTTCGAAGCCGGTGAGATGGTGCTCGGGTCGTTCGGCGCGGTTGTAGCCGAAGCTGTGGGCAACACCTCGGGTCAGCTCCCACGGTCCTTCGACGATGTCGTCGGGAGCGTCGTACTCGAAGGTGCGCACGATGGGCGGGGATCCATCGGGAACATCGGTTGTCGAGGCCCGCCACCGATCGTTGATCAGCACCTCCGGATCGATGTCGCGGACCTTGTCCAGCAGCTCGGACGTCCTCCAGTGGCCGGCGTCGTGCGCCCAGTGGCCATCGCCCCACAGCATGATCGAGCCGTTTCGTTCGACCAGGTCGACAACCTGCGGATGCATGACCTCGTCGACGTAGGACGCGTCCGGGTAACGCTCATCCCCCCAGTCGAGCAGCGAATAGTACGTGCCGAGCAAGATGCCGTGCCGTTCGCACGCTGCGGCGTACTCGGCCAACACGTTACGCCGCGGTCCGATGTCGGTGAGTCGTCGCTGCGTCCCCGGAGCATCCCACCACGCCCATCCGTCATGATGTTTGGTGACGAGCACGGAGTATCCAGCGCCCGCCTCCGATGCCAGTGCGGCCCACGCCTCGGCGTCGAAGTGCTCGAAGGTGAGCAGCGGGACGAAGTCGTCGTAGTGCTCGACATGTCCCCATCGATCGCGATGGTGCGCGAGCACCTCGACCAACGGCCGCGGGTGGAGCAGGACATCTTCCACGTCGTCGCCGAGATGGCTGCGATACCACTCGGCCGATTCGCCGACCGGCGCCCACGCGGGCACGCTCGCCGCCGACACGTGGACCAGCAGTCCGAATCGTCGCTCGCTCCACCACGTCGGGATCGTCATCGGACACGAAGTCTCGCGCGTCGCCCGCGTCGACGCGTCATGGACGCCGTGCGGGCACCTGGGCGACAGCGAGGCTGAAGAACGGTCAGGCCGAGGCGTAAGCGCGAACGACCGAGTTACTGCCCGTGGTCTCGACGGTCACGATCACTTCGTCACCGATCGCGACGATCTCGCCAGGCGGCAATGCCCAGAGATCGGTGCCGTCGAGACCGACACCGACGAGTCGGGTGAACGACGAGACGCGACGCGGGACGATGAGCCCGTTCACGACACCGAGCAAGTCGGTGGAGCCAAGGTCGCCGCCCGCTTCGGTGATCACCTCGCCCGATTGGGTATCGAGCACGAAGGTGGGCGCACGCTCGGTGAAGTCGGCCCCATCGGTTGTCGGCGACACGACCTCGGCGAACACCTCATCGGCTACGAGGAGCACGTCGCGCAACTGGGCGGCTCGAGACCATGTGATGGTGAGCTCTGTTCCGTCGAGTCGTCCGCCGTACACGGTGTCTCGGCTCGACAGCAACACACGTGGGCCGCCCGCCGAGGTGAGCCGCACGACGTCTGCGTCGAAGGCCGGAAGGATCCCATCGTCACGCAGATCTGCGTGCGTGCGTTCATCGCGGATACCAATCACATCGCTGCGACCGACGAAGCGAATCCGATCGGTTGCAGCAAGAAGGTGCTCTCCCACGGCGGCGGATCGAGCGTCGGCCTCGAGCACTCCGACGACCGTGGGCTCATTCCAATGGTCGCGAACATCCACCACGGACACCACGCCGTCGCGTTGACGAAAGTACCACCGGCCGTTCAAGTCGTCGGTCAACGGTGATCCTGGCACGACCCCCACCTCTGCACCCGTCAGCGCGTCGACGAACCTTGTTGCGTCCTCGCCGGATGTACCCGATACGGCGATCAGGTCACTGCCGGGGAGCTCGCCGGCGATCGAGCGGGGGGCGGGGGTGTGCGACCAGAGCAACTCGCCATTCGACGCAGCGAGGCCGATGATCGTGGCCTCGGCAGCGAACGCTTGCAGCACCACCACCTGATCAGCGAACGGGCCGACCAGCCGCATGTTGTCGAATCGGTCCCCGGGGACGGTCCAACGTCGGCGGCCGGTCTCGATGTCGATGGCGACGACATCGCTGAACGGTTGCTTCGACGTCTGGTGGACCACAACGTCGTCGACAACGAGCAGGGTGGTCGAGTCGACGACGCTGACCGACTCGATTGCCCACCGCTCGACGACCGTGTTCGGCAAGCGTCCCGCGCCCGAGGCTGACAGCTGGCGGCGGGGAGATCGGCCGCCGATCACTGAGAACGCGAAGACGACGAGAGCGACCACTCCACCCACTGCGGCGACCGATCGCAATCGTGCCCGACTACGTCGAATCGAACGCGCCGGCGCCGGCACATCGCGAGTGGCGATGAAGTCGGTCGACGGATCGTCAGCGGCCGATAGCCCGGCGACATAGTCGGGCGACCATGGATCGTCGGGCGCCGGAGTCCCGAGGTAACGCCGATGCGTTGCGTCAGACGGACCGATCCCCGGCGCCGCTTGCTCGTCTGACATGGACACGACCGTACTCCTCGGTCGACGGATGCCTTCGCGCCGGTCACGCCCGCGAATTCACCGCGCGTCGCCGGAGGCGATCAGCACGGCGCCGTCGATGCCGGGGCGATAGGTCACGAGCAAGCGGTCCCCGATGGCGATCGGTGAGTCGCCCTCAAGCGCCCAACGCTCGTCGCCGTCGAGATCGATCCCGACGCGTTCGAAGCCGGAGCCGCTCGCACGTTTGAGGAGCACGCCATTCGCGACCATTTCGAGCCCATCGCGTGCGCCGGGCACCATTCCGACCGACGCGACTACCTCGCCGGACGACCCGTCGACGACGCGTTGGACCCCGCCGCTGTCCGATGCGACGTTCAACAGGAGCCCGCGATCGCTCGGACTCGAGTTGATCACGGCACCGAACACGCGCCAGGTGATGTCGACATCACCGCTCCCCAGCGTGGCTCCGAACACCGAACCGCCACCGGTCAGGATGAACGAGGTGCCAGCGATCGGGTTGAACTGGATCAGCGCGCTCGGCGCCTGGAGCTCATCGACGTCGGGGACGAACGGGAGCCGCGCCCCCGGTGAGTCGGAGCGTTCGACCTCGACCAGGCCTGATCGCCCCGGCGTGACGAGTCGTCGATCGATGACGGCGACGGGCACGGTGTCTGGCACATCGACCTGGCCGACCGCAGTCGGCGGCGACCACCCGGTTCGGAGGTCGAGTTCGGCAACTCGGTTGCTCTCGCGGACGTACCATCGTCCCGATCCGTCGGAGGAGAGCAGTGCCCCCGAGACCGCACCGACCGCTTCACCGGTGATCGCGTCGATGAAGACGAGCTCATCATCGGGGCTCGATGCCACTGCGACCACCAGCCCGACGCCCGGAAGCAGCACATGCTCGTCGAGCCTCGACGGCTGACGCTCCCACAGGACGCGTCCCCCGGCGGTGTCGATGCCGAGCACCGCCAAGTCCGAGTTGACGCGTCGCTCGACCACGACGACTTCGTTGGTCACTCCCACGACGGAGAGGTCGCGTGCTCCCGATCCGAGAAGCGTGCGCCAGCGCTCGTCACCGGTCGATCCGGCGATTCCCACCACGACCGCAGAGGCACTGTCGGTGAGCGGGTCGGAACCGTCGAACACCGCCACGACGAGTTCCCGCCGCTCCACGAAGACCGACGAGTCAGCCGTTGCGACGACGCCGTCGATTGCGGTGGCCCACCGGGTGTCGACGGAGTCCGGCAGTCGCTTCGTGTTGCCGAAGGGGGATCCCACGGCGGGTTCGCTGCGTTCAACGTCGGTTCCGAGATTGGTCGATGCCTCGAACTCGTTGCCACCGGAAGGCCAGAACGACACGACGGCCAGCGCCGCGGCACCGAGCGCACATGCGAGCGCGACGAACATCGTTCGGGGTCGCCGGCTCGCTCCGAGTCGAGTCGGGCGGGCCCACACCGCCGTGTCGCCAGGCGAGGCGTTGATGTCAGATGCGACCGTTGCGGACGCCGACTCGCGATCATCGACGTGGAGTTCGCCGCCCGGTTTCCACATCGCATCGGGGTCGTCGACCACTCGTCGATCCTACGGGCGGCTCGGTCCGGCGGGGAGAACGGTGCTCGGATCCGGTTGATGATTCGTCGGCGCGGTGTCGTGCACGTCGTGCCTGACGTCGAGCACGCCGACCGCGGTCGTGATGCCGCAGCGTCATCGCGCCGAACGTCGTGCAGGCCCGCACCGGAAGGCGAAGGTCGACGACCTCTCTGATGACGGCAGCTCGAGGACCGCCGCGTAACGTCGGAGCTCTATGAAGCTCTCGATGATGATCAATTACTCCGGCGACTTCCACGCCGACGTCGCCAAGGTCCAGGACCTGGAGAAGGCCGGCCTCGATGTGGTCTGGGTGCCCGAGGCCTACAGCTTCGATGCGGTGTCGCAGATGGGGTTCCTGGCCGCGAAGACCGACACGATCGAGATCGGCTCGGCGATCATGAACGTGTTCTCCCGGACGGCGACGTGCATGGCGCAGACCGCAGCGGGCCTCGACTTCGTGTCGGGTGGCCGGTTCATTCTCGGCCTCGGCGCCTCCGGGCCCCAGGTGATCGAGGGGTTCCACGGCGTGCCGTACGAGAAGCCGATGCCCCGCATCCGTGACTACATCAACGTGTGCCGCATGACGCTCAAGCGCGAGAAGGTCATCTACGACGGTCCGACCGTCAAGGTGCCACTGCCCGAAGGTGAAGGCACCGGGATGGGCAAGCCGCTGAAGCTCATCAACCATCCGGTGCGCGACACCATCCCGATCTTCTGGGCGAGCCTGATGGGGCTCTCGGTCAAAGCGACGGCGCAACACGCCGACGGTTGGCTGCCGATCTTCTTCGATCCCGAGAAGTACCACAATGTCTGGGGCGACGAGATCAAGGCCGGCACGGCCGATCGCGACCCGGAGCTGGGCCCGCTGCAGATTTCGGCAGGCGGGATGGTCGCGATCGGTGAGGACCTCGTCGGCGACAAGGCGAATGCCATCCTCGACTTTGCTCGTCCGAGCACCGCCCTCTACGTCGGAGGTATGGGCGCCCGCGACAAGAACTTCTACAACACGATCATGCAGAAGTACGGCTACGTCGACGAGGCGATCGCGATCCAGGACAATTACCTGGCGGGGGAGAAGGACAAGGCCGCCTCGCTCGTGCCGGGCGAGATGCTCTCGAACACGAACCTCGTCGGCCCGAAGGGCTTCGTGAAGGAGCGCCTCGCCGCCTACAGCGAGGCGGGAGTCACCCACCTCAGCGTCAACGCGGTCGGCAAGGACCCGGTGTCGACCATCGAGGAACTCAAGACACTGCTGCCCTGATGGTCGGGTTGCGCGGCTAGACCATGCCGCGCAACCACCACAGGCTGAGCGACCAGGCGACGGTGAGGAGCAGGAACGCGCCGAGGGCCCACCGCCAGGTGAGTTCCTTCGTGATCTCGATCTCTTCGCCGAGGGTTTCTCCCAGGCTGTCGCGGACTTCGTCGTACGCGTCGGCGAGCTCGTTGCCCGACTGAGCTTCGTAGGCCTGTCCACCGGTCACGTCGGCCACGACGGCGAGTTCCTCCGGAGCCACCGGCACCGAGAAGATCTCGCCACTGATCGGGTCCGTGATGAAGCCGTCGGCGGTGCCGAACGCGATCGTGAACACGGGCACGCCGGCTTCGGCTGCGACGTCGGCCCCGGCTGCGGTCGGGCGCCCGACCGTCGTTTCTCCATCGGTGAGCAGGACGATGGCGCCGGGAGCGAGTTCTTCGTCTCGACCGTTCTCGTCGGCCTCTTCGTCTGCGGCGTCGGTGAGCAGATCGGTGGCAACGGCTATCGCGTCGCCGATCGCCGTCGATTCGTCGAGTTCGAGCCCGTCGAGTCGGCGGTTCACGCGATCCCGGTCGAGCGTCGGCTCCACCTCGACGCGGACCACACCGGCGAACGACACGAGGCCGACTTCGACGTCGTCGTCGACGGCGTCGATGAAGTTCCGCGCTGCCTCCTTGGCCGATTCCAGGCGGTTTGGTGCGACGTCGGTGGCCTCCATCGAGAGTGACACGTCGAACAGGACGAGGATCCGACCTTCACTCCTGGTCCGCTCGGAGGTTCGTTCGACCGGTCGTGCGATGGCGACGACTGCGACGGCGAGCCCGAGCAACTGGAGTGCGGCGATGACGTGGCGCCGCCAACGCGGGCGCTTCGGCGCCACCCGGTCGAGGAGGTCGACCTGGGTGAACCGCACCTGGGCGGCCTTGCGCCAGGTCAGCGAGGCGATGTAGCCGGCGCCGAGTACGACCACGACGAGCAGCAGCCACAGCCGTCCCGGTTCGAGGAAGTCGGGGATCACCGCGGCATCACCGCGCCATGGACGGCCTGGACGCGTTTGCGTTGGACGTGCTTGATGATCGAGGCGAGCCAGTCCTCAGCCGTCGACAGCTCGATGATCTCGGCGTGAGCGCGGCGCAGCCCGGCGAGGCGACGGGCGCGCTCTTCGGCGGCGGCAGCGGCGAAGCGCCGTTGGACCTTCGCCGTCACCCGAACTTCTCGGGAACGTCCCGTCGCCGGGTCGACCAGTTCGACGAGGCCGATCGGCGGCACGTCGTGCTCGCGAGGGTCAGAGACGACGAGCGCGAGCAACTCGTGCCGGATACCCGTCCGCCCGAACGGTTCGATCCAGCGCTCGCCGGCGAAGTCCGAGATGACGGCGACGAACCCGCGACGATTCGCGATCGCACCGACCCGGTCGAGGGCGCCGGCCAGATCGGCCGCTCCGGCACCTTCGGACGGCGGTGCCGATGCCAGCGAGGCGAGAATCGCACGAACCTGGTTCTGGCCAGCCCGGGGTGGCATCACGTGGAGGTTCGGTCCAGCGACGAGCACCGCGCCGAGCCGGTTCTGCGATCGGGCGGTGAGGAAGCCGACGGTCGCGGCAGCGGCCATGGCTGTCTGAGCCTTGTCGTTCGCCTGGGTTCCGAAATCCATCGTCGCCGAGACGTCGACGACGATCCAGGCGGAGAGGTCGTGGTCGGCGATCTGCTCGCGAATGTAGGTTTCGTTCGTCCTTGCCGTCACGTTCCAGTCGATACGACGTACGTCGTCACCGGGCTGGTACTGACGCGATTCACCGGGCTCCGAACCGTGTCCAGGTGTGAGACCCTGGTAGCTGCCGTGCAGGACGCCGTCGAGGCGCCGGGTGATCATCAGCTCGAGTGTTCGGAGGTGTTCGGCGACCGCGTCGGGCGTCGGGCCCTGGACCCAGCCTCGGGCTGCCGGACGCGGCGCAGCGTCGGGTATCGAGGTCGGGGGACCGGTCGGAGCGGGGACGGCCACGCTCAACTCCGCGAAAACGCGTCGTTCGGCTTCGGCGAGACCCAGTGAGCGGGCACCGCTGCCAACATCCGATTGACCACGTCGTCGGTCGTGATGTCCTGTGCCAGCGCGTCGTAGGTCAGGAGCAGGCGGTGGCGGAGGACCTCCGGTGCCAGGTCGAACACGTCCTGCGGCGTGGCGTAGGTGCGACCGCGCAGCAGTGCGAGCGCTCGTGCACCGCGGACGAGGTTGATCGTCGCCCGCGGACTCGCGCCGAGGCCGACGATGTCGTGCAGGTCGCCGAGATTGAAACGACCCGGATCTCGGGTGCACTGGATGAGGTCGACGGCGTACTGCGCGACGGAGCGGTCGACGAACACCTCGTCGGCGCGTTGCTGTAGCTGCACCAGCTCTTCGAGGGAGATGACCTGCTCGGGCACCGGTACGGCCGTCGTGACACCCATTCGGTCCAGGATCGTCAGTTCCTCGTCGGCGGTCGGGTGGTCGAGAACGATCTTCATCATGAAGCGGTCGCGTTGCGCGTCGGGCAGGTTGTAGACGCCTTCGGATTCGATCGGGTTCTGGGTCGCCACGACGAAGAACGGGGTGGGCACGGGGTG
>Ga0316197_10000068_pt1 | contig 85649 bp, 72 predicted proteins | sample OudBiesiAoxic_MG_FD_204939 | JGI IMG/M metagenome (GOLD analysis project Ga0316197, IMG submission 204939) | Coastal sediment microbial communities from Oude Bieten Haven, Netherlands - site A oxic | ecosystem: Environmental > Aquatic > Marine > Coastal > Sediment | place: Netherlands... | reverse complement strand
CTGCAGGAGTATCGGCTTCTGGTTCACTCTTTACAACCTCAGCCTGCACCTTAGGCGCTTCTTTAGCCTCAAAACTAACCCCCTCGTCCGGCGGAGTAGAAACCTCCTCGACCTCGACGGTCTCAGCCTTTTCCGCCGTAGATGCAGCTTCAGAAAAGGCATGTTCTTCATTCTGAACATCCTTTACTGCAGAGGTATCGAAAACCTCTTTTTCTACAGGTTCACTAAGATCCTGTTGTTGCTCCTCTTCAGCCAGTCGCTGAGCTCGTTTATATAAATAAACCCCTAAAGCAACTAGCAAAATAATGGCTATATATTTCATTGTCGTCCACCAGTGATTGACCTTAACTCATAATACCTGACCCACTCAGTAATGCGAGTTTACCACCACCTCAAAAACAGCTGAACCAGGCAGTGGTTGAATGAGTAGGTATAAATAATCAGGCTATATTTATTCCATCTGAATATGTACAGATAGTAACCGATATTATTAATTCATTCTCTTGCTTTAAATCAAGTATTTATATCTCTTTTTCAAATAGTCATCAAAATAAAACGACTTTTATGGCGATTTAGTCCTTGTGACAAACCTTCCATTCCATAAACCTTTATTTTGCTACACTGCTTTTTTTTCTGATAACGACATTCCAGATGCAAAATATCCTCATCGTAGCCCATGAAAGTCCCTATGGAAGTGAAAAACTTTTTAATGCCTTACGTATCGCTATAGCGCTCAAAGAGCAGGAAACTGAAGTTATTAATTTAAAATTATTTTTAATGTCGGATGCTGTCTATGGCGCGGTAAAAAAACAGGTGACACCAGATTTGAGTTATAACATCCAGCAGATGTTGGACATTCTGATTGCACAGAACATTCCGGTATCCCTATGTAAAACCTGTGCCGATGGACGCGGGATCTTGCAAGAGGTGCTGATCGAAGGCGCAAATATAAGCACCTTAGGCGAGCTGACTCAATGGACACTCGATGCGACTAAGGTTATGCATATATAGCGCTTACTCTGAGCCATCCAGGTGATTAAGCGCCAACAACTGCCAGAGATATCCTCCTCCCCATTTTTTTGTGCACATCTTCATACTTTACACATTCAATTTTGTTTCCTGTTCAGCCAAACGCTAAAGTACCCTAGTAAATTACTAGGGTATTTAAACGCTTTAAACGCTTTAAACGCTTTAAACGCTTTAAACGTTAATACAATATTCTTAATATATTTCATAACATAGGTTTAAAGTTTAGGTTTCGGAGGACAATGATGGCAGAGCATGAACTTCTCAGTGGCAAATTATTACGCGAGTTCCAAACCATCCAGGCTATGGTTGAGATCTACTGTAAAGCGCACCATCATAGTAAGCCACCTGAGTGTCAGGAGTGCCTGGAATTTCTCGAGTACGCCCACACACGCTTAGACAGATGTCCCTATGGCCAGATTAAGCCCACCTGCAATAAGTGTCCGGTACATTGCTACAAGCCCCATATGAAGGCGAAAGCGAGAGAGATCATGGTTTTCTCGGGGCCTAAGATGCTGCTGCCACACCCCATCATGGCTATTCGGCACCTGTTTTCTGAACGCAGCCCTGTGCCAGAGACAGTGCCGGCCGAATTCTCTAATCGACATATTCGGAAAAACAGAAAAGATCACGGCTAATCAGCCCGGGATATTGAACCAACAACTCCATTAATCAACGCTGGCATTTGAGCGCCCCCCCAGTTAAAAGCCTACTCAGATTGCCATTTAGAGCTGGCTTGCGTGACCCGCCTAAAATTTATTCTATATCTCTTGCATCCGGGTATCTCTTGCCATGACAATGAGTTGTTATGAATGAATTAAGTAGCTTTCTCACTCAAGGTTATTGGTGGTTGTCTCTGCTCGGCGGTATTCACTGTATCGGGTTGGGTCTTTATATTCGCTACATTTACCGAGAAAGCAGTGGTAATCACAAGCTACTTGCTGGTCTATTTAGTCTGATGGCACTCTATTTTTTTACCGGTATGCTTAACCGCGATAACGCCCCGGCGCCGATACATCTGCTCTTTACCTTGATCATTCCAGTGTACTTTCTCCTTATGCCTCTGCTTTACCTTTATTGCTATCGCAGCCTACATAATATTCGTGCCCCCATAACCCTATCTAAACACTTTTATCTCCCAATTCTGATCACCATTATCATCTTTGCCATCTCACTGCTAAGTAACAACTTCATTCCAAACACGGGTACACTGCAGAGGAGTATCGGCCCCGGGCTCAGAGATTTCAAGATAGGCGCAGCCTTACCCGCCCTGCTTAGCCTGCAGACCGGATTTTATTTCATACTCATTGTTCAGATGCTGAGAAAGTATCGGGGGCATTCAGGCAAGGTACATCAGGAGAGTCTAAAGGATATTAAGTTTCGCTGGCTGTTAGTACTCACTCTGGCCATGATGAGCAACTGGCTGGTACGTGCAGTCTTAGTCATCTTGCCATTTTATATGGGCGACCAAATCTCTGAGGCCACCCAGGCATTTACCCGGTTAATACTGCTGCTGACGGTCTATCTGCTCGCCCTCTATGGGCTTCAACAAATAACCAAAGCCGCCTATTTAAGGGGGCGATTCATGCGTCAATCCGAACATAGCCAGGCCAAAACTAAAGCCAGTAGCCAGCTCCTCGACTCTGAAGAGCTCAACTACCTTCAGCAGTTGATGCAAGAAGAAAAAAAGCACAAGTAGCTGATACGACGTGAGTCGACCTAAGCCTTGGTTTCACAACCCTCTAAAAAACATCTTACCGCCTGAAAAGAATATTGTTTCAACTCTTCATCGGTCGGAATATCCATGCCCAGAACTATGTCCTGAAAATAGTTGCCTCTGAGCAAGCCCATAAGCTGAGAGCTTGCCAATGCCGGGTCTTCAAGGGCAATCTTTCTCTGCAGCGCCTGGCTCTGTAAAAATTCGCTGAGTCTGCTATAAAAGCGATGGGGGCCACGAGACAAGAAAAACTCGACCAACTCTTTATCGCGGCGCGCTTCCGCCACTATGATGCGATACATATCGATAATAGGTTGCGAACATAATGCCCTAAGATACTCATAACCGAAAAGAGATAGCTGCTCCGACAGGCTGGAGTCACTCTCTGTATCGAACTGAAACACGTTGCCAACCTCTTCGGTACAGCTGGTAATAACCTGAATCAATATTCCCCTCTTGCAGCCAAAGTAGCTATAGAGGGTCTGTTTCGATCCGCCACAGAGATCGATGATCTGATCTAAACTGGTCTCGGCGTAGCCTTGTTCGAAAAATAGCTTAGTCGCTACCTCTATGATTTTTTGTTGCTTTTTCAGCGTGGATGGACGCATTCCAGTACCTCTTATTCTGAGTGCCAATTAAAACAGTTCTACTCATTTCATGCAATTTATGTCCGGACTTTCACCTCTAAATACCCGTCACCCAGCCACTACAGATACCCGCCATGAACACTGTTTCTGAGTCAGTGGTGAAAAAATAACTTGATCTATTTATAACAAATCACTTATCGTACTGTCCAGTACGGTACATTAAGTATCTTTGAGAGAGGTATCATGAATACAAAAATTAAGGCGCTCGTTATTGCGCTGGCACTGTTAACCACCACCGGCGCCACCCTTAACACCTTTATGGCCAATGCAGATAGCATCAAGACTGACAATGCTTATGTCCATGGCGAGATCACTCAAATAAGTGCCGAAGCTTCTGGAAGGATCACCGAAATTTTTGTCACCGATAATCAACTCGTTCAAGCCGGTGACCTTCTGGCCACAATCGATCCCCGGGATTACCTTGCCCGTAGGGAGCAAGCCAGAGCAGCCCAATCCATGGCAACTGCTTCTCTAGAGAACAACCTTAGCCGAACCGAATTGCAACGCGTCAAGATCGACGAAACGGCTGCCTATCTGGAGGTCGCTAGTGCAACCTATGGGTTGGAACAAAGAGAGTTGCGACGCTATTCAGAACTGGTTAAAACCGGAGCGGTCAGTAAGACACTTCACGATGCACAAACCAATAAGGCCAGGATTGCCAGCGCCAACCTGGAGGCGGCAAAGCTCAAGCTTACTGCCGCAAAATATCAGCTCATCACATTACAAACCGAGCGCGCACAAATTGTTGCACAAGAGCAGCAAACCCGTGCGGCATTAGAGCTGAGTGAACTCGAATTACAAGACACGCAAATTTTAGCGCCTATTACGGGGCTTGTCGGTAACCGCTCGCTACAGCTTGGCAAATTTGTCAAGGCAGGCTCCGGCGTGCTGGCCATAGTGCCTATCGATAATTTATGGGTACAAGCCAATTACAAGGAGACTCAGCTGACTCATATAAAGACCGGACAAGAGGTCGAGGTATTATTGGATATGTTTCCCGGTACTGAGTTTAAAGGCAGAGTAACCAGTACCTCTCCCTCTACCGGAGCCCAATTCAGCCTGCTGCCACCCGATAACGCCACCGGTAACTTCGTTAAGGTGGTTCAACGCGTGCCGGTTAAGATCCAGCTCGAGATCCCAAAGGCGCTTAAGGGGCGTGTCGTACCAGGGCTTTCGGCAGAAGTGACTATAAATACCGAAAGCGACTCCGATGTGCTTGAGCAGAAGGGATAAGCAATGAGCCGCCGTCATGAACTTATACTGCTGGTCACTCTAGCCATGCTCCCCTTCGGTATCACCTCGGCAGTTTTTAATGCCACCGCAGCCGAAATAGCGGGCTCACTCGGGTTATCTGCCGATGATACCTCTTGGTTGAATATTTTCTATATTTTGGCACAACTGCTCGCCCTGCCACTCGCATCCTGGCTCATATATCGTATCGGTGCCACAGCAGTGCTTATCGGTGGCGCCATATTTGGTCTGGCCAGCACCTTGATACTGGGATTCACCACTGAGGTGCCAGCGCATTTTCTGGCTTGGGCCGGATTAGGAGTGGCAGCCAGCGCTATGCTGGTTGCAGTACAGGTACTTGTACTACGTAATCTATCCCTCAAGGATATCGCACTGGCCGAAGGCTGCATGTTGCTGATGACGACCCTATTGCCTATGGGGGTTTACCCCTGGCTACTGGCGGAGCTGGCCGAAAGTGGACTCTGGCAGCTATTGTTCGCCGCTCAAACGAGCCTATATATCATCTTACTGGCCTGGCTGTGGGTGCGCCCCTTCCACGGCGAAGATATGGTGATCCCCGTCAGATTCAACCTGCTTCAGGCAGGTCTTATGGCAGGGGCCATCACAGGAGCGGTTCTGGTACTGATGCGTGGCCAGTTTTATAACTGGTTTGACAGCCAGACCATCATTAACCTGGCCCTGAGTACTGCAGCCCTCTCACTTCTGTGTGCACTAACTATCAAGAAACAGTGGGGGCGGGGTGAATTTATCCGCAGTGATGTGTTAAGCCCAAATAAGAACAAGGTCTCCATGTACAACGCTGCCCTTGCCGGATTCGCCGTACTGGGCACCTCTATGCTTATTGGGGTTTATCTTGGCAGCGTGCTCAAGTATAGCCACAGCGAGCAGGGCTGGGTTCAGCTACCCGCCTTCGCCAGCATGTTCCTGGGGCTCCTGGTCAGTATCTGGGTCAGCAATCACCCTAAAATAAAGGCCGATGCCGTGGTTCCCATCGGTGTCTTGCTAATCGTGCTTTCCAGCATTTCCCTCTCCAGCTGCAATGCAGCAAGTGGCGCCAGCGATCTGCTACCGGCGCTGATAGTACGCGGTTTCGGAGTAGGCTTGCTCAATGTGACGGTATCTATCTCTATTCTTTCCAGCTTCAAGAGGGAGCATATTCCCCAGGGCATTGGTTACTTCTATCTGTTTCGCACCTTAGGCGGGTTAGGCGGTATGGCACTCTTCTCTCGCATGATGAGTCAGGAGGCTTCGGGAGTGCTGAGTGTACTGGGGGAAAACTTTAATTCGGACAACCCGGCCTTTATCCGGCAACAGCATGCCATGGTAGAGGTGCTCAACCATGGCATGCTGGAGGCGACTCCGGCTCGGGTCGCCAGCTTGTTGGCAGGTCAGCTACAAACCCAAACCGCAGCCGTCGCCGGAGGTAATAACTTCCACTGGTTCATTATCTCTCTTTTCGTCCTCGCCCCGGTCTTAATTATCGGCAAGAAGTGGACGGCCAAAAACGGCTGAACCAGAAATGCATCATGTCAGGGGCAAGTTTGCTGCCCCAATATGACCCTAAGAGCAGAGCCTCGAAAACTTGCCTGCGCACCTTTCTTATTCCGGGGATGAGATACGCCCCAATTTCAGCGAATAAGCCTATCTGTTTTAACCCTTTTCAGCATCACGAAAAATACTAATTGTCGTAGCAATGAGGAGGACGTTTGCGCTAATGTATTGACCCAAATAGTTATGATAGCAATCGGCATAAGATTGAATTCCGACCTGAGAGTCTGAATTTCAATATCAAAAATAAAAATGAGAGGGATGAAGATGGGAAGGGCAAATAAACTCACCGTGTTGGCCGTAATTTCGGCTGGACTATTTTTAGGTGGTTCGGCAAACGCGTTAGCCTCGCAGCGAACTCATCAAATCACCACCGATGATTTTTTCGATATTGGGGGGATGAGCAGCGTACAGTTAAGTCCCGACGGAAAACAGGCCGTCTGGCTCGAGACACGCTGGGATAAAGAGCTGGACAAGTCCCAACGAGATCTATGGCAGGTTAATACCAAGAGTAAAAAAACCACCCGCCTAACCTTCACCAACGAGAGTGAGTCCAGCCCGCAGTGGAGCGGCGATGGTCAATATATCTACTATATTGGCAAGGTGACCCATGAAGACAAGAAGGCCCCTTACAATGGTAAGAGTCAGGTCTTTCGTATCAACCGAGATGGCGGTGATGCCGTGCCCGTTACCAAAGAGGTTGAAGGTGTCAGCTCATTTTCACTCAGTCCCGATGGCAACACCCTCTATTTCTTAGGCAGTAAGACGGTCAAAGACAAAGATGAGTGGGCTTCTATGCGTGCAGGCCACAGCGCACCTAAATACGCCCATGGCGAAAGAAAAACCAACCCCTTGTATAAGCTAGATCTCCAGCATTTCAAACAGCAACTCATTCTGGATGATGACAAGGTCGTATGGAATTTCAGTGTCAGCGACGATGGCAGTAAAATTGCCCGGATCACGACATCAGATAACGAGCTGGTCAATCTTGAAGGTTGGTCTGATATCGAAATTTATAATACCCAAAGTAAGAGCAACGAGGTTCTGGAAGATACGGCCTGGCGCGAACAGGCTCCATCGCCCTATGGCTGGTTACTCGGACTCGATTGGCACTCGGATAACCAACAGCTTGCCTTTCGCATCGACTTCGATGGCCACCCGGGTAAACTCTTTGTCTCCAATACTAAGACCAAGTCACTGACCGAAGTGTCGCGTATCGATGATGTGACACTAAACTCATCTGATATTCACTGGCGTCCAAACAGTGATGAACTTTGTTACCGCGGCGCCGATCACGCCCGGGTCAAACTCTTTTGTACTGAGGTTGAGGACGGCAAACAGGGAGAGACCAGAGCGGTCGTCAATGGCGACCTGGTGATCGGTAGCTACAGCTTCAGCCACAACGGTAAGAAGTTAGCGTTTAGCCATAATGGGCTGGAACACTTCTCTGATATGTTTATTGCCGATGCCGACAGCAAGCGCGCCAAGTTCAAGCGCATCACCAATATCAACCCTCAGGTCGATAGCTGGATACTACCGCAAATATCTGTCGTTAAGTGGAAAGCCCCGGATGGCAGTACAGTCGAAGGGATCTTAGACCTTCCGGCCGGATATAACAAAGAAGACGGCCCACTGCCATTGATCGTACAGATCCATGGCGGTCCTACCGCAGCAACACCTTATGCCCTGCAACACAGGTCTTACGGCCGCTCTACATTTACTGCAAATGGCTGGGCTCTGCTGTCACCAAACTATCGTGGCTCGACCGGTTATGGCGATAAGTTCCTCACCGATCTCGTAGGTCAGGAACATGTCATCGAGGTCAATGACATCATGGCCGGTGTCGACCATCTGATCGATGAAGGTATTGTCGATGGCGATAAGATGGCAGTCATGGGCTGGAGCAACGGTGGTTACCTCACTAACGCTTTGATCAGTACCAATGAGCGCTTCAAGGCGGCGAGTTCCGGCGCAGGCGTATTCGATCAACGCCTGCAGTGGATGTTGGAAGATACCCCCGGCCATGTGGTTAACTTCATGGAAGGCCTTCCATGGGAAAAGCCGGATGCCTACACCCACGGCTCTTCACTCACCCATGCAGACAAGATAAAAACACCAACCCTTATCCATATTGGTGAGAATGATCAACGCGTTCCGGTCGGACATGCACAGGGCCTATATCGTGCTCTCAAACATTACCTCAATGTACCGGTAGAGTTGATCGTATACCCGGGTGAAGGTCATGGCCTGAGTAAGTACCAACACAGAAAAGCCAAGATGGAATGGGACCAAAAATGGTTTAATCACTACGTCCTCGGCAAAGCTATCGATTAACGCTTTGTTCACCGTTCCACTGAACCTAAGCTGACAAGCAGATAAAAAGCGCCAAAACTGGCGCTTTTTTCATTTCCGGCCATTCATTTATCACACTTTGATGCGTATGCTAATTGAACTACTGAAACGGGTATCATTGCACGTCTTTTAAAACGGAGTCCAAAATGAAAAATTTCATCTCAGCCATCTCTATCGCAACCTGTTTTATCGCCAGCATTTTCGCGACCCAAGTTGCCGCTGCCGATGACAGTTACTCTGAAGCTATCGCAAACTTTAAACAAGCCAGTGACACCCACAAATTCTTCAATAATGCCTATGGATACGCCATATTTCCTACGGTAGGAAAAGGTGGATTCGGCATCGGTGCCGCCTACGGTAAGGGGCGTGTTTATAAGGGAAATAGCTACAAGGGAGATACCAGTCTCTCTCAGCTATCTCTGGGCTTTCAGATTGGCGGCCAGGCCTACAGCGAGATCATCTTCTTTAAAGATGCCAAAGCCTATAACGAGTTTACCAGTGGCAGCTTCGAATTTGGCGCCCAAGCCTCCGCAGTAGCAATAACCATAGGCGCTAATGCCCAAGCCGGAACCACAGGTAATTCCAGCAGCGCAGGTAAAGCAGCGGCAAAAGCGGCCTACATCAACGGCATGGCGGTATACACCTTAGCCAAGGGTGGCCTGATGTTCGAAGCGGCCCTTGCGGGACAATCATTTACCTTCGAAGAGAAGTAGAAAGAGAAGGTTCGAGGTTCGAGTTACTAGAACCTAGGGCCTGGAAACTCGAACTTTCTTCTACTTGTTGTCGGATAACAAGTTTCAAATATCCTTTAAATTTGGTTCATTAGGCTACTTTGGTACTTGGTTGATTTGGGGATAACTAAACTTCAATTTTATCTATAGCCTGCGGCTCGCTGAATGTGCAAACACTTCAGTGACTCGCCGCAAGCACAGTCCCTGTGGGCTCTACCGTGACATCCCTGTCACGGAAGGTCACTGCCGCGTTTGCACCTGAGTGTTTATCTCTTCGACTTAAAATATTCTTTTGCAACTCATTTTTGGGAAAAAATAAGCTAAATACTTGGCTCTAGCTCATAAAGCTTGGATTAGGAAAAGTATGGTGGCCGGATGTGCAATAACGTCCAAATCATGGGCTGTCAGGCACAGGCCCAATGAATTTGTTTGTTAGCTGCTTATCTTCGAAGACTCAAGAATAACGAGTTCAAATCCTTCGGCTTCAATTGCCCATTCGTGCCAAGGAACCGTGTCTTTGAGCCCATTGATTTGAAAAATACCATTTTCAAAAGTGGCATGCATTATTTCATCAAGCGGGAACTCGGGAGTGGTGTTCTCGATTACTTCGCTTGTATGTAAACAGGTAACAGCGGTTTCACTGCTGACTGCTATGAACCTCATGATGCAGCGCGCTACATGCCAGTCCAGACCTTGCGACTGACTATGTTTAGCTCCAATGAATGCGCCAGAGATCATAAGAGAAAGCCGATCTTGTGACCTTTCAACTAAATCAATTGAAGCATCATGAAAGCTTAGATTTTCAAATTCACTATCAATCTTCATTTGATGCTCGTATAACAGTTAACGTCTTATTCAATAGCAGCACGATAACGTTCTTCGCTGCTTGCTCATTTAGATAAAACTATCACCTACAACTCTCAGCAGCAAAAGAGATTAATTATATTTAGTGACGAGAAGAATCAGAACGGTCCGGTAAAGAGATGTGTGGAGGGTTTATGAGGTCTACATAAAATCTCACTGGGTTGCACAACAAACTGATATTTAGCGGGTAAAGCCTAATCGTAGAGAGAAACGCTTCTTTTAATATCCAGGTGTAGATACGGCTGTGAGCTTCGATGACATGGCGAAATATCACTTAGTGATACTCTTCGAGCGAGAGATAGGGATATCGAACTGGCCGTTTAACATGGATGTTATTTGTTTTGGTAGAGGCCACAGGACCCATTTTGTTCCATACAAAATTAGGCATTCCCTCCGTCCATGGAAGTCTGATGTGCTAGTGGCGACTCGCAGAAGTGTCTGCATAAAAGCCCGCTGCAAGCGTTAGGTAACCATGAAGTTATGACCTTCAATGACATATGCCAACAGCAAAGGTCACTGGATTCCGGCTAAAAACACTGCCGGAATGACTAAAAGTAACGAGTAAAACAAAATGAACCAAAGTAAAAATGTAATAGCCTTCATTCGAAGGCAAACTAACTTTGGGGGCACTTTATTGTCAGTAACTTAACCAAGATAACCTCAATCGAAGAGATAACTTTCTTGTAAATCAGCAAGTGTAGATGCGGCAGCGGACGTTGATGGCATGGATGCCATCGTCGAGCCTCCACGGATGGATTCACGGCGTTTCGCTGAAGTATCTGCACATACCCTCGCCGGAGGCGATAGATTGCAATGAAGGTTAAGCCTTCAAACAAACTACCCAATATCAACAACCCACAGAGAAAATGTAATCAGCCTTCATTCGAAGGCGAGCTACTCATGTCCCCAAGGCGCTGGCGGCAGTGCCACAGGTTTCGTCAGATCGAAATCCACCCTGAAATCTCGCTCTTCTCGCGTTAACCGATAAGTAAACTCTTCAGGCTTAACGTACATATGCCACACGTTGGTGACTGATACATCTAAGCCATTTTCTCTGAAGTTGTTAATCGAGTAGGCATCAACCGGGAAAGACTGCTCGGTCGCGCTGCCCATATCAGCGGTCATGCCGCCATACATAGTGACCTTATCTTCCGTGCCATCTTTGTGGCGATGATCATGAGCGAGATGCAGACCATATTGGGTCTTAGTGATCACCCAAGTGCGGGAGTGGTCATCACCCACATGAAATGGCACTTTAAGTGCAGTGTCGCTGCACTCACGTACATGCATAACCAGTTTTTTACCGCTAAATGCCGAGTCCGCACTGTTACCCGCGGTCACCGTGCCTTGAAACGCTTTACCACAATGTGCGGCCAGATTATCGAAAAAAGTGCTCTGCTCTGAAGTGACAGCCATAGCTGGCAGCGATAGCGCACCGACTGTTAACAGTGCAATCTGTGAGTATTTTATTATTGTCATTATCTTCTCCGTCAATTTGACTATCTGTCTATTCATAGCGTGACTATCTATTTATAGCGGTTTGTACCACAACTCAAAGAGACTAGCACAGAGAGATAAATTAAAACTGAATCCCTTTAGCGCCGAAATTCAGCGTGATAAGACCCAGTTCCGAATAGGATTAACCTAAATGACGGACAAAAAAATCCCTCTACAACAAACGTGATAGAGGGAACCAAATATAGTGATGTGGTTAGATGTGGTTAGATGAACTTGGAATGCTTGTTAATAACCTTTCGCGGCACTATCCATTTTGTACCCCTTCAAAGTCATGGTCTCTTTGCAGGCTTACCTGCACAGAATATGTTGATAATGATTAAAACTAAACTTGCTATAAATTTGAATATTACGGCCTGCAATGACCCTCCCAACTGATAAATCAGAGGGAGGGCGACTTCTTACTTGCCGTTATGCCTTCTCTACGCGTACCGGCACACCGTGACGACAGTTAGCGCCGGTCCAGTAGTCGTTGAGCATGCTCGCCTTGGCTTTACGGGTTGGATCAGACGGGATCATTTGGTTGATCGCGACGCCTCCCGCGCGCTCCTTAAGACCAGGGACAGACTTACCATTGATGACTCGATTATCAGCACCAAAACCTTGTGCATGCCCAAACCCATGGGATACACATACCGCCCCTTTAGCAACACCCGAATCGGTCTGCAACAGACCAACGGCAGGCTTGCCGTTCGCCGTTATCAGCTTGACGCTATCGCCGTCGCTTAAGCCCTGTTCATTGGCGGTGTCTTGATTCATATAGACAAAGTTAGTCGGACTAATTTCGGCGATACGCTTATAGGCTACCGCGTAGTTAGAGCGCACTGTCGCCTTGTAGCTTGAGAACAGCAGAGGATACTCAGACTTAGGCCAATGGCTTTCCCAGGTATCTCCATTCCAGAACTTATGTTCCTGATAGGTGATAGTGCCGGGGTAACGCTCTCCGGAATAGGCATGGCGCAACTGTGTGACAGCTTCATGATAGATCTGCAGACACTTAGCCCCCGCTCCCTTGATGAAATCACCGTCATAACGATCATCCGCCACATAGTAACCGCCTCGAGACAATAGAGACTCTACTTGACTGGTTTCAGTTGGAGTCAGTCGTGAGGTCAGCGGTTTCATCGCATAATCCAGTCCGGCCCACTCTCTGTCCTCAGCCGTCACCTTAGGCAGGTCTTCACACTGAGCCGCCACGTTAGCCAGATATTTTGCGTGCCAATCTTCAAAACATAGCAGGTCAGCCTGATGGCCATCTGCATGGGCAATAGCTCCCTTACCGAAGCCAGGTAGCTTCATCTCTAAGGCGATATCGATCAGCAACTGCTCCATACACACATGCTGACCGCGTTCGTTTTTAACCGTTCTCGGTGTGACCAATGGCGATGCTGCAACAACACCTAACATATGTGAACCCCACATACGATCGGCCGCATACTCTTCCAGCATTGAACGATCCGGAATGAAATAATCCGCATAGCGGTTAGTTTCATTCATATGACAATCGATGCCGACAATTAACGGCAGGCGCTTAGGATCGGCAATGCTCGCCACTACTTCCTGGCTGATTGATGCCGCACTATAGAGGAAGTTGTTGCGCCAGTTGAACAGTACCTTGGCCTGATATGGGTCGGCATTGGCATGACTGGTCCACTGCTCAGCCGCATTCATGGCCGGAAGCATTTCATGCCATGGCGTGCTAGCCGGATATGGATTCTGTCCCTTGGCGACCTTCTGTTGATACTCGGTCGAAGACTCATAGGCACCATCGCGACAGGCATTCACTACGCCGTCTAAACTGACACCATCGGCGATATTAGCCAGATCATAACGGCCTTCCATGCCACCGATAGGCCCATTGCCGTAACTCGCGCCACCTTTAGCGTCATGGGAGCCGACTAAGGTATTCAATGTTGCCCAAATCCACCCCATCACGAAACCATCTGAAGAGTTAGTACCGCCGTTACCCGCGATACAAGCCTTACGGCCATAATGACCTAAGTCTTTCGCCACCTGACGCATATCTTCGATAGAGATACCCGATTGCTCGGCGTAGACCTTCATGCTGGTGCGCTGTGCTTCTTCTCGAAGCAGAGACAATGAAGAAACCAATTTAACCTTGCGGCCCTTGCTATCTTTAAAGGTTTTACTGACAAACAGCTCAGCCTTATCACCCGACTCGGCAGACACTAAGGTCTGACTCCCCGACTTGATGATTAACGCTTCATCGCCACCAAGACCGAAATCAGCCGCTTTAGCAAAACCTTTGTAGTTAGGATGCTTAGGATCCATCACCACCAGATGCCCAGCATTGGTATAGTTAAGCTCACCGGCAGCCTTAGCCGCCTTCTCACTCGCGCCTTCAAGATGAACCTTGTTGAACCAGCCCTCTTCAAGCATGGTACGAATAACACCGAAGGAGAATGCCGCATCCTGGCCCGGCTTAACCGCTAACCACTTAGCATTGGTATCTGCGGCGACTGTGGTACGCAGTAGTGGATCCACGCACACATATTTGAATTTTCTATCGACTCGACTATCGGCAAGTCCCCGGCCTACACGGTTAAGGCTGGCGCCAGACGACCCTGGGCTTGTCCCCATAAACAGGCCATACTCGACATTTTCCCAATCGACATCGTTAAGCCACTCTTCGAAATCCGGCGACATGCCTAAAGCAAAGCCCGTCGCCTGAGCCGCACCACAATAAGCGTGTTTAGTGCCTAAGTTGCTGGTACCCCATGACTGCTGCATAAAACGAGCATAGAAACTGCCGCGCAGTGTATCTTCGGCGCAGAAGGTTGCAAACAGGTGGTTAGCCGCAGTACCGAACTCAGGGTAACCAGGTTTCACTTGCTTATCGAGCTGGCGTACAGCCCTTAGCCCTTCCACATGGCCTTCGCCAAACAGATCACCACCGTTGACGATCTCTGATAGCGCCTGCTCATAACTGATACTGACCCATTTGCCTTCACCGCGCTTGCCCGCACGTTTAAGTACCTGCGTCACGCGGCGTTCATCATCGACCGAATCGGCACAACTTGCGCCCTTGGCACAGGTCGTGGCGCGGTTTTCGAGTCCGGCCTCACCCGCTAAGGCTACATAGCTTTGCTTTACAGCTGTATCTATCGGCAGCGGAGCACCTGAGTTGTTCTCGCAATAGGGATTACCACCAACTTTCAAAACCTTATCATTGGCTTCGTCGATGCGTACCCGCAGGCCACAGATGTTGTAACAGCTAAAGCAGCGTGAATAGGCGGTACGAATACCCGGGGTTCTCTGCCACTGGCCATCACTGCCTTGCTGGCACTCTGGAGGAATAGGGTGACCAAAATGTGCCACATCCTGACTACGTTTAGGACCACTGGTGTGACCTTTATCGCCACAGGCGACTGTCGCAGCGCCGGCAACAGAAACGATACCCGCTCGGGTTAAAAATTTACGTCTGTCCATCATCTGCTCCTAGCGTTGCCATTCGAGGAAGTTAAGCGACAAGATCTCTTGATCGTCTGTCTGCTCGGGTAAACCAATATAGAAAATATTGGGCTTAGTGCCAGAATCTGAAAGCATGGCATACACCTTATTGTCTCTGACTAACTGAGAGACCTTGCTCTGTGGATCATTGAGATCACCGAAGCTTCTGGCCTCACCGATACAAGTTTCAACGCAGGCTGGAAGCAGACCCGCTGAAACACGGTGAATACAGAAGTTACATTTTTCCGGAGGCGTTTCTAAGGTTTCATCTTTGCGTCTTGCGCCATAAGGGCAGGCGTCGACACAGAGCTGACAATGAATGCACTCTTCGTGATCGATAACCACAATGCCATCTTCTTCACGTTTATAGGTCGCCTCAACGGGACAAACATATACGCAGGCAGGGTTATCACATTGATTACACTGATTAGGTACGGCCAGAGTCGCGAAGCTATCCCCCTGCTCAATACAGGCTTGGTTGACACGGGTTCGACCCCGTCCAGCCTCGGTCTGGTTTTCCATGGCACAGGATACGGTGCAAGATAAACAGCCGGTACAGCGGCGCACATCAAACACCATGGCCAAGCGTTTTCCTGGAGTCTTAGCTTGCAGCTGTGCACTAGGTACGATTGCAAGCATGGCGCCGCCGGCCGCCATTTTTAATATGGAACGTCTATCTAACATACATTTCCCTTAAATATGAGAGTGAAAAGCGACCGCCTTTACTCCATACATTTATAGAAGTCTTATTATTAAAATACACGTAACTAGAATTAATATATAACACAAGACATATTTAAAGAGTCACAATTAAATAAAGATCACATTTACAAAATAAATCGAAATACTTTGAAATAAAAACAGCATAAGATATTTGTGAACTAGAGAGTTATTTCTGCATCAGGTCACATCTAATAAATAAATATAAAAATGCTGAAATTTTTTCAAACTTAACATTTACGCAATATACATCAACAACAAACCAGCATGGTATATTTACGATATAAAACAGTAAGATACAACAAAGTAGCACATACGTGCCAGAAATTTAAAGCCTTTCTAAACAGTAACTTATAAGCATGGAAATATTTCAGTGTAAATATCGACATCTGAATTTTGCAATTATTAATAACTGCAATTCGGGAGTTGCATCAAAGTTCTAATAATACCCATATTAAAACTGTGACATATAACACTGAATACTATTCAACATATATAGATGATACTCACACCGACAAATAACAAGCCATGCAGAATGAATAAAATTGATCAACTTAATTACAATCAATTAAAAGTATTTATTGCTATATACGAGCATGGACAAAGTCACCAAGCTGCAAATGAATTAGGCATGACAGCTTCCGGCGTAAGTAGAACTTTAAAAATATTGCGAGATATTTTTAAAGATTCACTCTTTATACGTCGCACCTCTGGTTTTATTGCCACCGAAAAAACGCATCAGTTAATTCCTATGGCGAAAGCTTTAGTCGCTCAATATCAAAAAATCGAAATGCAGCATTCGGTTTTTACTCCCGCAGAGTCAGGAGGTCAGTACACGATCCATGCTTACGATGAATTCGTCTACGCCGTCTTAAAAGTAATACGTAATGACATTCTATTGGAAGCCCCGAACTTACGTTTCGATGTGCGTGTACTCACTCATGATTGCAGTACCGAACTTGCCAATGGCGATATGGATTTTGTCGTAGTCTATGAAGGCTTCAACGGTAAAAACCTAAACTACGAGATGTTTGCCGAAACCGACAGTTTATATCTTCTGGTTAACAACGAGCATCCCATTCTCACTCAGGAGCTCACGCTAGAGAATATCTCCAACTACTCCTGTCTTGAGATCGATAATTATGACGATCTTAGCTGTCCCTTGCTGGTGAATCTCTGCCGCGAGAAAGGGCTTCCCCCCATGGAGGTGGAAGGTTATACCGACAGCCTGGCATCTGCCATCAGACTGCTCAGCGAATCAGATGCCATCACCTTAAGCTGTAATCAGTTTACCCGGCAGTTCGTCAAGATGGTCCCAAAGATCCAATGTCTTAAATTACCCGAGCAGCTGGCGCAGAAGTGCCGTATCCGTCGCCGGGAAAACCGTGAAATTGGTAACTATGTCTTGTTTGGAGACACCAATAATTCTGCCGCCTTCAACTGGGTGAAATCCAAGCTAATCTGCGGATTAGAGAGGGAGTGGCGACTCGCGAGTGAAGAGTAAAATATTTAACTACGCCATGAAAAATGAGACTGGTCTCCCTGCAAGTTGACAGCTCAATATTTCCGGCAGATCCACTTTAAAAAGGAGCTTTAAAATATAAACACACAGATATGAGTAGTAAATGTGAGCAATAAAAGCAAGAGATGGTACCTAAAAGCTACGCCTGAAGCCGGTATCAAACATTGCTTGAATTATAAAAAATGATCGAACTTTGCAGATAAAAAATAAGTAGTGAATTAACACTACCAAGATGGGGAACACATATGAAGATTAACAGACGCACATTCCTGCAGGGAGTCGGAGCCAGCTCCGTTGTTGGCTCTCTGTCAGGCTTGATGCCCGGCATTGCTAGTGCTACGGAACAACGTGGCGGCGCGCCTGATAAGTTACTCAAGCGTGAAGGTAAAATTGTATATCACACGTGTCAGCGTAACTGTGCAGACCGATGCTTACTTAAATTTACCGTACAAAATGGCCGTATGACCTATGTTGAAGGTGCTTCAGAGATGAAGAAGATGGGCACCTCACCTTGTGTTAAGGGCCATGCCTACGTGCAGTACACCTATGCAGCTGACCGTATTTTACATCCGATGGAACGCGCGGGTGAAAAAGGCGAAGGCAAATGGCGTCGTATCTCATGGGATGAAGCCTATGCAAAGATCAGCGCTCGCCTGAAAACGATCATTAAAGAACATGGCGCAGATTCTATTCTGCCATACAGCTACTCAGGCCATGAAGGCGTTATCGGTAAATACGGCGGACCAAGCCGTTTCTTTAACGCCGTAGGTGCACGTAAACTCGACCGTAAGGTGTGTGTATTCGCCGCCTATGAAGGCCTTAAGTCAGTGACTGGTACTTACCAAGGTCCAGATCCATACGACAATATCTACACTAATTGTTATATCTCTTGGGGTCAGAACGAGACGGCAACCAACGTTCACGGCATCAAGTTTATCAACCAGGCGCGCGACAAAGGTGCAAAGCTATTGGTTGTGAACCCAATGCGTACACCAATCGCATCTCAGGCTGATATCTGGTTACAGCCAAAGCCAAGTACAGATACCCACCTTGCTACTGGTATCATGAAGTACCTGATTGAAAATAATTTAGCCGATACTAAGTTTATCGAAGCTAACACTATCGGTTACCAGGACCTGCTTAAACGTCTAGATGAAATGAGCTATGACGAAATTGAGAAGGTCACAGGTGTACCTAGAGAGAAGATGTTCAAGTTCGCCAAAGTCTACGGTGAATCTGAGCTATCTGTACTGCGTCTGGGTTATGGTATGCAGCGTAACTACAACGGCGCACGTATGTCTCGTGCTATCGCTATGATGCACGCCGTTGCGGGTCAGTACGGTAAGATTGGTAATGGTTTCGTTTACGATAACACCCAAGCCGATGACAGCTTAAACTACTCTAAGGGTCGTGCCGACCATATCCATCCACATGGCGATACAGTAGGCCATGTGAACATGACGGAGATCGCCAAGGCGATTCACCCGACTAACCCAACAGCTTACGGTAAGCCAATCAAGCCTATTAAGGCTGTGATTAACTACAACGGTAACTTCGTATCGGTAGCACCGGATTCGAATGCTTGTCGTCGCGGCGCTATGCGTGATGATCTGTTCTTGGTTGTTCATGATTTCTTGATGACAGATACGGCCGAGCTAGCAGATATCATCGTGCCATCGACCACACAGTTCGAGTTCCCTGATATGGGTACCGATTACAACTGTTACCACATGCAAACCTCTGAGAAAGTGATTGAGCCTTTAGGTGAATCTAAAGATAACTGGATCTTCTTCAAAGAGTTAGCCGCTCATATGGGATTGGATCATCACCCAGAGATGCGTGTCGATTATGAACAAATTCTTCGTGACTTCTTAGACACCGAAGAGCCAGCATTCAGACACAACAACATCACTTACGAGCAGATCATCAAAGATAAGTTCGTTACGGTTTACGATCAACGTCCTTACTTCGGTGATGGCAAATACAAGACTGACAGCGGCAAGATTGAGTTCTACTCTCAGATGATGATTGACGCCGGTTACCACCCAGTTCTTGACTTCGGTCTGCCTGAAGATGAGATGATCCCTGAAGAGAAAAACTTGCCATTCCGCATGTTATCTCCTGCGATCCCTCAACGTGCCAACAGCTCGTTCTACAACGTGAAGTATATTCGTAACTTCCCGGCGTACATGGCCAAGATCAACAGCGAAGATGCCAAAGAGCTTGGAATTAAGAACAACGACACAGTCAGGCTCAGCAACCACCGAGGTGAGGCTTTCTTCACCGCACAGGTTTCAGGTCAGGTTGGGCGCGGTACCGTTATGGCACCAAAAAACAACTGGCGCCGTATGGACCCACAGGGAAGAGCCAGCTGTACCAACAACCTCACCACCGACAAATTAACCGATATGGGCGGCTGCTCTGCCTACCATTCGACTAATGTCGCGATAGAAAAAGCCTAAGGAGTAAAAGATGTCAATTAATCAAAAAGTGGGCTTTGTCTTCAGACAAGAAAACTGTGTGGGTTGTGGTGCCTGTACTGTCGCCTGCCAAATTCACAACGAACTGCCAGAGAACCACAGATTCCGTAAAGTCGATCGCTATGAAGTAGAGCGCGAAGATGGTGCGATTGATGTGTGGTTATCTCACTCTTGCATGCACTGCGAAAACCCTGCCTGCTTGATGGTCTGCCCAACAAAAGCCTACCACGTCAGAGATGACGGTATCGTGGTCCTGGATCGTGAGAAATGTACAGGTTGTGGCCTATGTGTCAGCGCCTGCCCATACTCTGCAGTCAACATCCGCGAAGACGATGGCAAGGCCGATAAGTGCAACATGTGTGTTGAGCTACTCGACCGCGGCATGAAGCCTGCGTGTGTGACAGGTTGTCCTGTGCAATGTATCGAAACCGGAAACATCGATGAGGTGTTGAAGAAGCCTTCAGCCAGTAAAGAAGGTGTCGGTTACGGCGATTGCATCACGAAACCTAACATGGTGATTATTAAGGAACGCGCATAATGACAACGCAATATGGTCCGATGGCAACGGCTTACTTTGCCTATAAATCGATGATTTTTTCGCCCTCAGGGACTGAGGCGTTAACTGGCATGATCGCATATCTCGAAGCGAATCGTTCAGATAGCCCTTTGCTCACCGAAGCAAAGAAACTTGTCGATGACTCATCGGAATTGGAGTTTGACTTCAACCGCATGTGTATCGGTCCATATAAGCTTCTGGTTGCTCCTTACGAGGGCGTTTATCGCAGCGGCAATCATGTCATGAATACAGATGAAACGGTCAGAGTTGCCGAATTTTACCAAGAGATTGGTTTGGTCATTGATGAAAAATTCAATGAACCTGCCGACTTTATCGGTAACGAGCTGGAGTTTCTCTACTGTGTTCACGCGTTAGCAAGTGAGCAGAAAGCGGCAAATAATATCGAAGCCTTCGAGGAACTCACGGCCATTGCCGACGAATTTCTCATTAAGCACCTTGGCACATGGATCACTCCCTTCTGTGAAGGGATAAAAACCCATGCCAAGCAAGCTTTTTGGCGCGAATTTGCCACCGAACTGCACCTTTTTATCACACAGCAAATGCAGTGATGCGTTGACTCTATACAAGATAAGTTAACGCACTATGTACCAAGTAAAATGGTGATATCCGTCGATACCTGAATCTACAATCCCCTCAGGTATTCGGCGGGTAGAACCGAATAGGCGACCTTAAGTCGCTAAAGGAGTTATGAATGAACAGAGCAATAAGATTGTTTAGTTTTATTGTCATCAGCCTGTTTGTCTCAACGGCAGCAATGGCCGCTGATGTTGCAACATTGCAGCCTCAGCAGTGGCAAACTATCCAGGAGCACGTTATTGAGGGTGACATCCCTGAACTGCGTGGTATGCCAACACAAGCTGAGTTATTGATGCCTGCATCAATACCAGAAGAAGCCGACGAGACTATCTTAGGTTACTTAAGCAACACTGATAGCATCGCATTTCTGGTTTTTGCCAGCCTGTTTGGCGTCATCGCCCTGTTTATCATCTTTATTCTGGTGAACGGTATCTCACGTCTGGATAACGGCTTCTCGGGTAAGATGATTAAACGTTGGTCAGGCTTAAGTATCAGTGTGCACTGGCTGGGAGCGATTGCCTGCATCCTGCTAATGCTAACGGGTCTGGTCTTAGCCGGTGGTCGACACTACTTCGAGCCAAGCATGAATGCCTCCAGCTGGACATCACTCGTTGGTCTGTCGAGTGGTCTGCATGAGCTAATGGCTTTCCCATTCATCTTAGGTTACGTCTTGATGGTATTGATGTGGGCACCTAAGCAAATTCCAGCAAGCTATGACCTTAAGTGGTTTGCCGTATTGGGTGGCTACCTGAACACAGGTAAGAAACATCACCCTGATGCAGGTTTTGCCAACGCCGGTGAGAAACTGTGGTTCTGGGTATTTGCCATCTTTGGTGGCCTGATGGTGATTTCAGGTCTGACAATGATGTTCCCTGAAACCTTCGCCGTCACAAAGAATACCGCTAACTTGATGCTGGCAATACACATTGCCTCAACCATCATCATCAGCGCATTCTCAGTCGTTCACATCTTTATGGCGACAGTCATGTCTGAAGGCGGCATGTCTAACATGACCTCTGGCTACTGTGACGAAAACTGGGCGAAGCAGCACCACAACCTTTGGTTCAAAGAACTTAAGTAAACGGGCGCCTCCCTAGTATCAAACCTTGCTCACCAGCGATTGTATATGGTGGTGAGCAATCTCAAATAGAGCTTAGGCTCAGACAAAAATTGTTCAGTTTGCACCCACCGTCTCTTACCTCAAGAGTATGGCGGCTAGTTGCATCCTGAATCATAAAAACAGAGAAGATGAATACGATGAAAACACTTAAATCACTCGTGGCAATTGCCGTTGGCCTATGTAGCTACAACGCCTATGCCGATGATGCAATAACTCTAGAACAACGCATTGCAAACCTAGAGAACAATGCCGCACCATCACAGTTTAAGAACAGCCAGGTAAGTCTATACGGTTCAATCCGTCCAACACTTAGCTACTTAGATGATGATCAAGATAAAACCTGGGATGTTCGTGATGCCCTATCTCGCGTAGGCATTAAAGCCAGCACAGAATTTGCTGATGGTTGGAGTGCGATCGCTCAAGGCGAGTGGAGTGTCGATATCGCCAACTCAGGTAATTTTGGCAAGGCGCGTCAAGCCTATGCCGCTATCGCTTCACCTTACGGACAAGTGGGTATCGGTAAGCAACGTCCGGCTCAATACACCTTAGTCGCCGAGTACGTTGATATCTTTAACCATGGCAACAGCCCATACGCTTATGACCATGAAAGCCCATTCTTCGTTGATAACTTCGTGACTTATAAACTGGTCACTGGTGATTTCACTTGGATGGCTGGTGCACAAATTGATGGCAATAGCGGTGACACGGGTGCCGATATGGTCAACTTAGGTGTAGGTTACGACTTAGACCAGCTACACGTAGGTTTAGGTTACGTCAGCCAAAACACACAGACTGATGCCGGTATCGAAGGTGATGACCAGACTATTGGCGGCGTTGTCGCTTATACCTTCAGCAATGATCTCTATGTCGCTGTCAGCTACCAGGATAAGCAATATAACTTCGATGCCTTAAGCCAAGACCGTAGTGGCAGCACATTAGACAGTGCGCTGGCCTACCCAATTGCTAAAAACTACAAGGTCAAGCTGGGTTACTTCCAGTTTAAAGATGGCATCAAAGACAACACGTCTGCCGACTATGATGGTTTCAACACAACCCTTGAATGGAACCCTATCTCAAATGTACGTGTTCATCTTGAATACTTAGCCAAGAACTCTGACAACCGCGCCGATGACCAATCGTTGACCTTAGGCTTTAGATACGACTTCAACCTTAACTGGAAAGGCTAAGTCGGTACTCATCCAGCCATAAAGCAAAATAATTAACCCACATATAAAGAGGCCTACTAGTGGCCTCTTTTCATTTCTGTCACTGTTGTGGAGATAAGCCTGTGTTAGGATTTAGAAAATCGCTGATAGCGTCAATGGTGACCCTGGTCGCCCTCTGCCTTTTAATCTCAAACTGGCTCTCATATATTGAATTAAAAGAGAGCACCATATCCAATACTAACGAAAGGCTCAAAAGCGTCGTTAGCTATGAATCGAACAACATCGAAGAGTGGTTTTCAGAGAAAGCAAAATCCATCGATGCATTAGCCACTCACTACCAACAAGGTACCTATTCAGGTAACTATGCCCAGGCCGCCAGACTCTCGACCGATGTCGGTGGCGTTGCCCGTATCTATTTCGGTTTCGATGATGGCTCCGCCTATTCGACAGAGACCAATAGTAAGTGGGTTGACGGTAAAGCCATACCCGAACAATACGATCCACGAACTCGTCCCTGGTACCAGCAAGGTAAAGCGACTACAGCCTTGGATGTCACCGACATCTATGTCGACGACGGCACCGGCCACAATGTTATCTCTATCCTGAAAAACCTCGGCGACGGCGTGGTTCTCGGCGATATCGAACTCACTTTTCTGGCCGATACGGTTAAGGCCGTGGATTACCCCGGCGCCGTGGTATTAATTACCGATCAAACCGGTAAGGTACTGGCGTCGGAATCCAAACGTTTGGTATCTGGCACTCACTTCTCTGATTTTGGCCTCCCAGAAGTCGAACGAAAGATGCTGTCACAGGACGAAGTCATGCAGGAATACACCCTGGACGGGGTCGATAAAATCGCGTTTTCTAAGGCGATCAATCTGGTCAACGGCAAGAAGTGGTATCTGCTTATCGGCCTGAAGAAATCTGTCGCTTATGCCGCCGTAGACAAGGCACTTAACAACGCTGCGCTCTCCTCTCTGATCATGCTAGCACTGGCTATCAGCGTATTATTAAGCGTGTTATACGTGCTCTATAAACCCATATTACTGCTCAAGGAGATGGTTACCGATCTGTCTAAGGGCAATGGCGATCTGACCCGTCGGTTGGAGGTCAAGAACCAAGATGATCTGGGAGAGATATCCCAAGGCATCAACCAATTCATCGCCAACCTCCAATCTATGATGCTGGAAGTATTGCAATCATCGACTCATATCGGTAGCAGCGTAGAGCGCCTAAAATCAGAAACTGAAGCCAACAGCCATATCCTTGTAGCACACACCACGGAGACCGAGCAGATAGTTGCCGCTATCGAAGAGATGAGTGCGACCGCCAACGATGTTGCCAGAAATGGCGCGGAGACCGCCTCTTTCACTCAGGTAACCAATAGCCAAACGCTGGAATCTAAGGCCGTGGTAGGCCAAGCCACAGACACTGTTGCTCAACTTGTCAGGGAAGTTGAAAACACCTCCGCCAATATTGCCGAGATAGACAGAGATACGGTCAACATCACTCAGGTATTGAAGGTGATAGGTGAAATCGCAGACCAGACCAACCTGCTGGCATTAAACGCCGCGATTGAGGCCGCCAGAGCCGGAGAGCAAGGTCGAGGGTTTGCGGTTGTCGCCGATGAGGTGCGCGCCCTGGCCGCCAGAACTCAGACGAGCACCGCCGAAATCGAGCAGACCCTTACTAAGCTTAGAGAAGCCTCGAATGCGGCCATCACAGCGATGAATGTCACTAAAGCCACCTGTGTAAAAACGGCCGAGACAACGGAGCGAGTCGCATCAGATCTGGATAACATTGGCAGTTCGGTCAATCAGATCAATGACCTCAACACTCAGATCGCCACTGCCGCAGAGGAGCAAAGTTCAGTATCGGGTGAAATAACCCGCAATATGTCGGCCATCCGGGAAATGGTAAACGAGCTTTCAACCAATGGTGAAGCCACCAGCAATGAAACCGTTAACCTGGCCACCGCAAACCACCAACTCAGATTGATCGTGGAACAGTTTAAGCTGTCTTAATAAAAGTTGTCGATATCTCGCCGTCCAACAGAGTTGTTGGACGGCTACAATTTACTTATTCACTCGGCTCAGTGTCTGCTTCAGTTTATCGACAAATCGCCTTAACACCATTGGCAGTTGCTGCTGATAGGAGTGCAAGGCATACACCTCTCTCACTTCTCCCCGATAATCTGATAGCACACGCTGTAACAATCCTGAATCGAGATCTTCCTGCACAAATATAGAGGGCATAAGACCGATACCAACCCCACATTTCACACTATTGATCGCGCTAATGGAGGTATTCACCTTCAACTGTGTTTCTGAACAAAACGAAATACTATCACCATGATTATTTTGCAAAATGGCACGTTCCTGCCAGGGAAGCGTAACCAGATGATGTGATTTCAAATCCGTTTCATGGACGGCTCTTTTGGCTAAGTAACCCGGAGAAGCCACCAGAATGCTGTCCAACTTACCGATAGGGATAGCATGGTAATTACTGTCTTTCTGTGGTCCCACCGAGATGGCAATATCCAGCTTATTTTGTAGCAGATCCAAACGCTCATCGGTAAAGAGTAGCTCAGGCACCAACTTAGGATACTCATGGCAGAGATGGGCGATTATCGGCGTTACTAGCCCCGCCTCGAAAGCATGGGGAGCCGTGATAGCGATTCGACCCGCCGGCGCAAGCTCGTGAGACTTAACCTCTTCGAGCGTCATAGATAACAGCTCAAGCAGTTGCTCGCTTCGCTCTGCCAGTTTTTGCCCAACCACCGTTAAGTTTAACTGCCGCGTACTGCGATTAAGCAGACGTACGCCAAGTCCACTCTCGAGCTGAGTCACATACTGGCTAACTGCTGACTTAGTGTGTCCCAGAGACTCCGCTGCCGCGGTGAAAGAACCCTGCTTAATCACCTCATCAAATACCAACATCTGATAAGCCAACTTCTTTTGTTCATTTTTATTGAACATTGTTTTCACCTAAAGGCCAATTATCATCAAACCAAATAACAATAAACTGCCCGGCATAGGAAAACAAATCAATTAACCAGGAGAAACACCGTGAGCCAGTCAATACGTCAATCAGTCATGCAAGCCAGCCAAGAGTGGATAGCCAACTTTAATCAAGGTAACACTCAAGCCTGCATCGAGCGCTATCAATCCAACGCCACCATGCAGGTCTCTCCCTTCGGTCGCTTCGACGGTATCGATGCCATAGGTGGTTTTTGGAGTGAGTTCGCTAAGAGTGGTCCTACCGACCTAGTCTATCGAAATGTTGAGATTAAGGTACTCAGCGACAAGCAAGCCATACTGTCGGCTAACTGGTCGATGAATATTGCCAGTGGCTTCATCAGTAAGGAACTTTGGACATTAAGTGATGATGGTCAATGGTATCTGGAAGAGGATGACTTTAGCGTGCTGACCCAGTTAGCGGCCCCTCTCGAGCAGAAAAAACGCACGGCGCTGATTTTAGTCGACCTGCAGAATGATTATTTCAGCCGAGGTCGATTCGAACTGGAAAATACCGAGACTGCGGCCAAACAAGCTAAGTCTCTGCTCACTCACTTTCGAGCGCAAGAGCTACCGGTCATTCACATTCAACATATATTCAAAGATGAAAATGCCCCCTTCTTTACCGCCAACTCTAAAGGTGTCGAGATAGAAGCCAGTGTGATGCCTATCGAGGGTGAGCCAGTTGTGATCAAGCATCAGATAGACAGCTTTATCGATACCTCACTTGAGCAGACTCTGGTGGAGTTAGGCATCGAGCGCTTGGTTATTGTGGGCGCCATGGCTCAAGCCTGCGTACAAACCATCTGTCGAAGTGCGACCAACAAAGGTTATCTTTGTGAGGTGGTCAGCGACGCAATCGCGGCACCAAAGCTGGCCTATGCGGAGTGTGATTTTAGCGGCGCAGAGTTGGTCGCAGCGAACCTGTTATCCCTCTCATTCGGTGGTGCAGAGATTAAAAGCACTCAAATCTGGCTCAAGGAGAACAGCTAAAGCTCATACAGAGGGCGAAATAACACTAAAATAATTGAGCCGGACAAGAGTCCCACTCCTGTCCGGAATCTCTCGAATCGACCTAATCTCATAAAACATATCCCCAGTAATTATCCAAGCCCATTGCCTTTGCTTGAACACATTTAATACCTCCTACCTTTTAATATGTTTTATTCATACATTCACCGGATAAAAACAATCTACTACAAACAAATAAAAATAAAGCATGACAATAAAATCAAACATTAGATAACCCCGGATGAAACCCTACATTTATAACCTACATATTTAAAGCATGAAAATATAGCCTAAGCAAGAATACAAATAAACAGAACCTATACAGAACACCATTCTGACTTTTAAAATTATTTCAACCCATGAAAAATTACATAGCAAATTTAAAACCACAAATTAAAACAGCACTCATATTAATTTACAAATATCACAAATAGAAAGTAAAAATATTCGTAATTCATCATCTAAAACATCAGAATGTAACGAGTAACACAAGAATCAATCAGATAAATTAATGCAAAATAAACAATAAGATAACCACAAAAACCCAGACAGAAATCACATTGAACAGACCGAAAACAAATCATTGTCACATAAACTGAAATGATTGCGACCTAAATACAACTCTGTAAATATCACTCCTCGAGATTAGCAAGTATTGATTTTTGAAAAGCCCAATCCATATCAAACTTCCAACAATTGTCATAATAAAACAAAGCTATATTCGTTGCATAAGCCACCACATATATAGATGATACACTCACTCAGTGGCTCAGTGATTATTATAATGAAAAAGCTGGAACAACTTAATTACAATCAATTGAAAGTATTCTTATCCATATATAATCATGGTCAGAGTCAGCAAGCTGCTAATGAATTAGGCATGACAGCTTCTGCTGTAAGCCGAACATTAAAAATATTAAGAGACACCTTTAAAGACGCACTATTTGTCAGACGAAATACTGGTTTTGTGGCCACTGAAAAAACACATCAATTCATTCCAATTGCTAAAGCCCTAGTCGAGCAGTATCAAAAAATAGAGATGCAACACTCGGTGTTCACTCCAGCCGAATCGGGTGGACGCTATGTTATCCAAGCCTACGATGAATTTGTTTATGCGGTTCAAAAGGTCGTCCGCAATGACATTCTCCCGGAAGCGCCCAACTTGCGATTCGATGTTCGCGTGCTCAGCCATGACTGCAGTGCGGAACTCGTCAACGGAGATATCGATTTCGCCGTCGTTTATGAAGGTTTCGAGGGTGAAAACCTTATCCGCGAGATGTTTGCCGAAACGGACAGCCTGTATATCTTAGCGCGCAACGGTCATCCAATTTTCGACCAAGCGCCGACACTCAGCAGCCTATCAAATTACTCCTGCTTAGAGATTGATAACTATGATGACTCAAGCAGCCCCCTGTTAGTCAAACTATGCCGCGATCATGGCCTTAACATGGGCATCGAGGGCCGCACTGACAGTCTGGTCTCAGCCATGAGACTGCTGAGTGAAACAGATGCCATCACCTTGAGCTGCAACCAGTTCACCCGACAGTTTGTCGACATGATGCCCGATATCCAATACCTGAAACTGCCCGATGAACTGGCGCACTCCTGTCGGGTCCGTCGTCAGCAACACCGTGAAATTGGCAACTATCTCCTCTCCGGTGATACCAATAAGTCAGTTGCTTTCAATTGGGTGAAGTCAAAGTTGCTCTATGGGCTAGAAAAAGAGTGGCGACTGGCAAGCGAAGAGTAATCCTTTAATTTTATAAGTAAAAAGTAGGTTTTAACCTTCCTTAATTCTGATTGCGTTCTCCCCACACGCATTCAGTTTATAGGGAGGTTGCAGGCAAAATCTATCGGTGTGAGCAGTACCAATCGATAACAGATTGGACTTTGCAAATTAAAAATAAGTAGTGAATAACACTATCCAAATAGGGAACGACAATGAATATTAACAGACGCACATTTTTGCAGGGAGTAGGAGCCAGTTCGCTTTTCGCCTCCCTATCCGGGCTCGTACCAGGTGTTGCTACAGCGCGTAGCCGAGGCAGTAACAATGAACTTTTAAATAAGATGCAGGGTGAAGTTAAATATCACAGCTGCCTACGTAACTGCTCTGATCGTTGCCTGCTGAAATTTCGGGTACAAGATGGACGAATGACCTATGTCAGTGGCGCTAAAGAGCAAGAAAAAACCGGTTCATCGCCATGCCTAAAGGGCCACACCTATGTGCAATATACCTATGCGCCAGACAGAATATTACACCCCATGGAAAGGGTGGGGAAGAAAGGTGAAGGCAAGTGGCGTAGGATCTCATGGGACGAGGCATTAGATAAGATAGCCTCAAAATTACATAAAATAACCGAGGAACATGGCTCTGAAGCCATCTTGCCATACAGTTATTCCGGTAATTATGGTGCCATCGGTATGTCGGCTGCCGGAAATCGCTTCTTTAACCGTGCCGGAGCCAGCTTTCTCGACCGAAAGGTCTGCACCTACGCTGCGTACGAAGGTTTGGAGTCACTCTACGGCACTTACTGTGGTCCGGACCCTGAAGATACCGTATTCAGCGACTGCTTCGTCAGTTGGGGGTCAAACGAAACGGCTTCAAACGTTCATGGCATTAAATATATAAACCAAGGTCGTGACAGAGGGATGAAGCTACTCGCGGTCAACCCACTGCGTACTCCTCTGTGTTCACAAGCCGATGTATTCCTGCAGCCAAAGCCGAGTACCGACTCACACCTTGCCGTCGGCATAATGAAGTACATCATCGAAAAAGATATGGTCGACCATAAGTTTATTGAGACCCATACCAAAGACTATGATCTCCTGCTTAAGGCGATTGCTAAGGTCTCCTATGATGAGATCGAAACCGTCACCGGCGTCCCCAGAGAACTGATGTTTAAGTTTGCCAGTATTTACGGTGAATCTGATAAAGCCATCATACGTATCGGCTTTGGCATGCAACGTAACTATAACGGCGCCCGCATGTCCCGCAATATTGCGATGATCAACGCCATTACCGGGAACTTCGGTAAAATAGGTAACGGGGTTATCTATGACAACGTTCAACCCGGTTCGGGGCTAAACCAGAAGAAAGCCGGCGCCAGCCATTTGCGCCCGAATCCGGATGCCCGTCATATCAATATGACAGAGATAGCCAAGGCGCTGGATCCGGTCAACCCGACCGCTCACGACAAGCCTATCAGCCCAATCAAGGCCGTGATCAACTATAACGGCAATATGGTTGCCGTAGCCCCTGACTCTAATGCCTGCATAAAAGGATTGATGCGTGAAGATCTGTTCGTCGTCGGCCATGATTTTCTGATGACAGACACCCTTGAGTTATGCGACATCATAGTGCCCTCGACGACTCAGTTTGAAACCTCCGATATCGTGGGTGATTACTGGGGTTACTACACTCAGGTCTGTGAGAAGGTAATCGAACCTTTAGGTGAGTCAAAATGTAACTGGACCTTCTTCCGTGAATTAGGTCAGCGTATGGGCTATACCGACCCTGAATTCCAGGCAAGCAATGAAGATATCATCAAAGAGTTACTCGATACCGATGTCGACTACTACAAAGGCGTCACTTTTGAACGATTATTTGCTGAAAAATACGTCAAGCTCGATATCCCTAAACCTTTCTTGGCCGACGGAAAATACAACACCCCCAGCGGCAAGATTGAGTTCTACTCTGATCGCATGAAAGATGCGGGTTACGACCCAGTGATCGATCTGGGCTTACCCGAAGATGACATGATCCCAGCAGAAAAAGCCTTAGAGTTCCGTCTGCTATCCCCGGCTATTCCGCAGCGGGTAAACAGCTCATTCTATAACGTGAAGTATATACGTAACTTCCCATCCTACTTTGCCAAGATCAACACTCAGGATGCACTGGCTGCTGGCATTAAGAATAACGATAAGATCCGTTTGGCTAACCAAAGAGGCGAAGCGACCTACGTTGCCATGGTCACAGATCAGGTCGTTAGCGGCACAATTATGGCCCCTAAGTGTAACTGGCGCCGATTCGATCCTCAGGCCGTAGATAGCTGCACCAATAACCTCACCACCGATAAATTGACCGATATGGGCGGCTGCTCAGCCTACCATTCGACTCGTGTCTCTCTGGCTAAAGCGTAAGGAATAAATCATGACCAATAAGAAACAACTTGGCTTTGTCTTCAGACAAGAAAACTGCGTCGGCTGTAGCGCCTGTTCCGTAGCCTGCCAGGTCTATAACGAACTGCCAGAAAATGTACGTTTTCGAAAGGTGGACCGTTATGAAGTCAAACATGAGAACGGCACTAAAGATGTGTGGCTGTCTCACTCTTGCATGCATTGTGAAAACCCCGGCTGCCTGATGGTGTGCCCCGCCAAGGCCTACACGGTTAGAGATGACGGTATCGTAGTCCTTGACCGTGAACGCTGTACAGGTTGTGGCCTATGTGTCACTGCATGTCCCTATAACGCCATCTCTATGGTAGAGGAAGACGGTAAAGCAGCTAAGTGCAACATGTGCGTCGAACGCTTAGATGCCGGCCTGAAACCTGCCTGTGTCGATGGTTGCCCGGTTCAATGCCTTGACCATGACAATATCCACCAAATTCTGCAGCAGAAAGTCTCTGCCAGTAAGCAAGGTGTAGGTTATGGCGACTGCATCACTAAGCCAAACATGGTGATTATCAAGGAACGAGCATAATGACACACCAGTATGGCGCGGTAGCCTCGGCATATTCGGCCTTTAAAGGGGTGATATTTAACCCTGCTTCGAAAGAGGCACTCTCGCAACTCGTCGGTTATCTGCAGCAGTCAGGACAGTCCCCTGAACTGTTAGCCGAAGCGCAGTGTTATGTAGATGGGCCCCATGAGTTGGAATTTGACTTCAACCGTATGTGTATCGGGCCATACAAGCTGACAGTTCCCCCTTATGAATCTGTTTATCTGTCTCGTCACCGGGAACTCTTCACCGAAGAGACTGATCAGGTGGCAGATTGGTATCAGGAACTCGGTCTTATCCCCGATGGCGGGCTCAATGAACCTGCCGACTTCATAGGTCATGAACTGGAATTCCTCTACTGCCTGCATGCCCTGAAGAGTGAATACACCAAGCAGGGGCATACAGACGCCAATATAGAGCTGGACCGCATGGCAAACGAGTTTATGCAGCAGCATCTTGGCAAGTGGTATCAGGCATTTACCAGCGGCATGGAACGAGAGGCTAAGCTGAAATTTTGGCGACTCTACGCCATTGCTCTACGCCAGTTCCTGTCATCTCAACTAACGCATTAATCTGTGGAGGCTTACCTCCACCACAAGAGCCTATTCGGCTAAAGGATGAAAAATGAAGCGAGTTTTTGTATTAATTCAACTGGCATTATTTTCGCTATTGTCAGTCAGCGCACACGCGAGCGATGACGCTAAGTTACAGCCACAGCAGTGGCAAATGATTCAGGAAAAAGTGGTTCCGGGAGATATCCCTGAGCTACAGGGGTTACCCGTTAATCCCGAGCTTCCGGTCTCAGATCATGTGGTAGAAACCTTGTCACAATCGACTCTGGCCTTCTTGGCCCCGAGTGACAGTCTAGGCTATCTGGTTACGGCTAGCCTGTTTGGTATGATTTTGTTGTTCGTTATTTTTATTGCCGTCAATGGAACCAGCAAACTCTCTCAGGGCTTCTCTGGTAAGAAAGTTGATCGCTGGAGCAAGGCCGACGTCAGCATTCATTGGCTCGGCGCCATTGCGTGTCTGTTCCTAATTATTACGGGAATCATACTGGCTGCGGGTCGATTCATACTCGAACCTAACATGGGAGAAGTACGCTGGTTAGGTGTCATACAGTCGGCGGTGGCACTGCATGATCTGATGGCCTTTCCCTTCATCATCGGCGCCCTGCTTATGATGGTAAAGTGGGCGAGCAAACAGCTTCCCGAGTCTGGCGATCTTGCCTGGTTTAAGGCATGTGGTGGCTACCTGAACTTTGGCCGCTTCAAGGGTAAACACCCGGATGCTGGTTTTGCCAATGCCGGCGAGAAACTTTGGTTCTGGACCTTTACGATTTTTGGGTTAATCATCATAGGTTCAGGCCTTATCATGATGTTCCCTGAGACACTGTCCGTCGGCAAGTCGACCGCATTGATGGCTATCGTATTGCACATCATCAGTGCCATCATCATCAGCGCTTTTACGGTCGTTCATATCTTTATGGCGACGATCATTTCCGAAGGAGGGATGGAATGTATGGTGTCTGGTCAGTGTGATGAAAACTGGGCGAAGCAGCACCATAGTCTATGGTATCGCGACCAACAAAAATCAGGGAGGGCTTAACCCTTAGTCTAAAACCCTAAAGCCCGTTGTTAACTAAAGTAACGGGCTAATCACCGAACCAGGCCGATGACTTCTCTGCGGCCTGCTGCTCCACGTCATCATCGACATATACGCTAACCATAGCCAAAGCCGCAGCCAATGCGCCGAGGTCATCGGTAAATCCTACAAATGGAGTCAGATCGGGAATAGCATCGAGGGGGGCAATAAAATAGGCCAGAGCCCCAAAGATAACTGTCTTGGCCCACTTTGGCGTATCGGGCCGTTGGGCGGCGTAATAGAGACATAGAGCATTGTCTATCACTTCGCGGCCCGCTTTCTTAGCGAACTGTTTTACCTTGAGCCAGAAATCAGCATCGCTGTAATCTTCACTGCTTGGCTTATTCTGATCACTCATAGCACTCCCCCAATACAAAAAGCTGAAGCAATAACGATAGCATAATCCATGGCTGGATTATGCTCTACCTTTGATGCTTAGGCGTGGTTCCCCAGACATTCTTCTTTGCCGGACGCTTGCGTGAACCCGGCTTATCAGCCTGCCCACCCACTTTCCCTGAGCCTTGCTTAGAAGATGCGCCACTCTTGCCCTTAACTTCTGCGCCCCCTTTGCCTTTAGGCTTACGATCCGCAAACTGATCTTCACTGAAGCGGGTAAAAGCTTTCTTACCACCCGAATTTTTATTCGTGCTCGCCCCATTCCCCGCGCCACCGCCTTTACCTTTACTGCGGTTCGCTTCACGCTCTTGACGGGTTTCTGCAGGCACTAAACAGCTAGGGCCGTTACCGATTAGCTTCTCTTTCCCCATCTCAATCAGTGCTTCACGGATCATCGGCCAACCGAGAGGGTCATGGTAGCGCAGCAAAGCTTTATGCAGTTTACGTTGACGCCCCTTCTTAGGTACGGTCACTTGCTCACTGGTGTGTTTCACATTTTTTAGCGAGTTCAGTTCGGTATGATAGATAGTGGTCGCATTCGCCATCGGCGATGGATAAAAATTCTGCACCTGATCCAGCTTAAACTTCTCACCTTTCAGCCATAACGCCAGGTTAACCATGTCTTCGTTGGTCGTGCCTGGGTGAGCCGAAATAAAGTACGGAATAAGGTACTGCTTCTTACCTGCCTCTTTGGAGTACTTATCAAACAACTCTTTAAACTTATCGTAGGTGCCCATACCCGGCTTCATCATCTTGTTCAGCGGTCCCTCTTCGGTATGCTCAGGTGCAATCTTGAGATAACCACCCACATGATGAGTTGCCAGCTCTTTCACATAGCGAGGATCTTCTGATGCTAAGTCATAACGCACGCCAGATGCGATTAAGATCTTCTTAATGCCTGGCAGATCACGAGCCGCGCGGTATAGATCGATCGTCGGCTGGTGATCGGTATCCATATGGCCGCAAATATCCGGGAAGATGCAGGAGATACGACGGCAGGTTTTCTCTGCCTTCTCGCTCTTACAACCTAAGTGATACATGTTGGCTGTCGGGCCACCTAAATCTGAGATGACCCCGGTAAATCCAGGCACCTTATCTTGAATATCCTTAATCTCGTTCACAATGGACTCTTGTGAACGACTCTGAATTATCCGCCCCTCATGCTCGGTAATTGAGCAGAAAGAACAACCACCGAAACAACCGCGCATGATGTTGATCGAAGTTTTAATCATGTCATAGGCAGGAATGATCTCCTTACCATATGAAGGGTGAGGCACACGTGCATAGGCGAAACCAAAAACACCATCCATCTCATCGGTATTCAATGGCCAAGCTGGCGGGTTCACCCAAATCGCACGCTCGGCATGCTTCTGAAACAAGGCTCGGGCACAACCCGGATTCTGCTCTTGATGCAAAATCCGCGAGGCGTGGGCGTAGAGATATTTATCTTCCGACACTTTTTCATAGCTTGGCAGCAACACATAGGTGTTCTCCCATGGCTTAGGCCTGGCAGGTTGGACACTTATTGCTTTCGGGGCATCATTATCAAAAATCTTAACATCCGATGGGCCCGATAGGTTCTTACAACCTACATCGTCGGCACCATAGGGGTGGGGAATAGGGTCTATCTTATGCAGTTGATCTAATTTACGGGAATCCATCCCCTTCCAACCCGCTAAAGGCTCTTTACGAATAACCGCTGTACCACGGATGTTATGCAGCTCAGCAATAGGTTCACCGCCAGCAAGACGATGAGAGAGCTCTACTAAAGGACGTTCGGCATTACCGTAGACAAGAATATCCGCCTTGGCATCTAAGATAACGCTGCGGCGAATTTTATCGGACCAGTAATCGTAATGGGCGATACGGCGCAGACTCGCTTCAATGCCACCGATGATCACCGGAACCTGCTTATAAGCCTCTTTACATCTCTGGGTATAAACGGTCACGGCGCGATCGGGACGTTTTCCGCCAATATTGCCAGCAGTATAAGCATCATCGTGGCGCATACGACGTTCAGCCGTATAACGGTTAATCATCGAATCCATGTTACCCGCAGTAACACCAAAATAGAGGTTGGGTTTACCCAACTTCATAAAATCATTTTTATTTGACCAGTCAGGCTGAGAGATAATACCAACCCGAAAACCTTGAGACTCAAGCATACGGCCGATCACAGCCATACCAAAACTGGGATGATCCACGTAAGCATCACCTGTCACTATGATGATGTCACAACTATCCCAACCCAGCTTATCCATCTCTTTACGAGACATAGGTAAAAATGGCGCAGGGCTTTTTAGCTCAGAGCGATGCTTAGGGTAAGTAAATAATGTGGATTCAACTTGCATGAGTTTAACAGCCTGACTATCAAATATGGAAAATATACAAACGTTCGCGCCCCCGAAAGGGAGGCGGAGTATAACAGGCGACCGGGGGTATTTGCGAACAAAAAACAACCAGCCAGGCAATGATACTCAGATAAAATGCCTTAAGCTTGATTCCCCTATAAAGTGTAGGGATGCTTACCCACACTCACTTAGAGGGTACTTAAGGTACAAATTTACCCTAAACTAGAGAAAAAATAGCCGAAGTTAATACCGGCAAGGATTAGTATTACCAGCCAACTCAGTAACCCTCCCCAAAAACGGCCAAGATGATAGCCGCCCCGGCCGCGTGTCAAACCTATCGCATGCAAGATTCGACCAACGAGCCACACGATGCCCAGAATATGCAAAAACAGACCAGGTAGATGATTCTGCTCGGCCACCAGCAATAAAATCATGGCCATCGGCGCATTTTCCACTAAATTGGCGTGCACTCGATTGGCTAGTCTTAACTCTTCATTGCCGGAACTGCCCAAGCCAATTTTATGCGTTCTACGTAATTGAATCACTCGCATTGCAAATATGACGACTAAAATGGCAGTGATGCTGATATACAGGCCGGAAATGGCAACAGACATATGGCTTCCTTTTATTATTGTTTCACCCAGCATGACAACTTATCAGAAGTAATAATATTTTCCATCTGATTAACCTTTTTCCCACAAACTAGGTTAATATGCGCTCGTTTGGCATTCCCGTAAACTAAAACCATAATGGACCCTGCTAGTGAACAACGAAGAATTTCTAGAGAAACGTCGATTTATCATTAAGTTAGGCAAGTCTCTACACAAGTTTGGTACCCCTGCTTACCGGCTGGAAGCTCACCTTCAAGCGGTCTCTGAACTCTTGGGGCTCGAGGGCTATTTTCTTATATCTCCCACCGCCATGACCTTCGTTCTTCAACACGATACCGATCAAGAGTACAACCATGTAGCCAGGGTAAAGCCAGGTGAATTAGATCTCGGCGCTCTGGCGCGTACCGATGAACTGGTTGAAGAGTTAGTGTCGGGGAAGCGCACCCTCCAGGAAGCCTTAGAGCGACTGGACGAGATAGCCAACAAACCCAATGCCTATGGTCCACTGTTAACTTTACTGGCATTTGGCAGCTCGGCAGGAGCCTTTGCCATGCTGATGGGGACGAGCTGGAATGATGTATTTTGGTCAGCCCTGCTTGGCTTCATGGTCTACGGGCTGGTTTATCGCGCTGAACGCTCTAAGCGTATGGCCGAAATGCTCGAACCTTTAGCGGCTATCCTATGTGCCATCGTTGCCAGTGGCATCGCTCAACTTGATCCCCATATCAACCTTCCGGTGGTCATTCTATCCGGCATCATTATATTTGTCCCCGGCCTCGCACTCACCTTGGGCTTAGCAGAGCTGGCCGCCAGAGATCTGATATCCGGGACTGCCCGTGTCATGGATGCGTGCATGCTGCTGTTTAAACTCTATTTTGGAGCAATTTTTGGTATGGTGGTTGGCAAGGCGATATTTGGTGAAGCCATCTACTTTGAACCAGAGCCGGTACCACAAGTCGCCATCTGGTCTGCCGTGCCAATTCTTTCTATGGCACTGGTGATCATATTTAAGGCCCGCATGAAAGACTCCCCGTGGGGAGTGCTTGCAGGTATTGTCGCCTTCTTCTCATCTATGTTGGGTGGCATCTACTTAGGCGACTCTATCGGTATCTTCTTTGGCGCATTCGCTGTGGGAGTTTACTCAAACCTGTTTGCACGTTGGATGAAAGCTCCCGCTTCCATCGCCCTACTCCAAGGTATCGTTATTCTGGTTCCCGGCAGTAAAACCTATATTGGCCTCAACACACTTATCTTAGGTGAGACTATGCTTAACCAGTCTCATATTGGTAGCCAAATCTTCCTGATATTTATGTCACTCGTCGCCGGGTTAATTTTCGCCAACGTCGCTGTATCACCGCGAAGAACACTGTAACAACTGCACTCAACCACCAAAATGCCCCCCACTCAGATGTATATATTCTCTGAGTGGCAACACGATTACATCTGTATTTGCTTAAGTAAAATCATCCACTTATTTTCCTTTTTTTCTTGACTAACTCGCTACTGGCGTGTGTTATTAAATTGTAAGAAAATTGTTTATTTCCTCCTCAGCCAATCGAAAGGTACTCATATAAGGCGAACCTATGCAGGGTAATAAGTCGTATCTATCTCTTTTCATTGCCAGCCTTTTAGCCCCTGCGGCTAGTTGGGGAGAAGAGGTAAATGCGATGCAAGGTGAGCTAACCGGGGAAAAGAAGCTGAATAAGATAGTTGTCACCAGCAATCCCATTTTTGATGAATCAGCTCCCGACAGTTTTTTTATTCATCGCTGGGCCAACTACCTGCATATCAATACCAGAGAGATGGTGATCTTAACTAAGCTCCCTTTCTCTCAAGGCAACCGTATTAGCCAAAAAGATCTCGAAGAAGCTCAGAGAAACCTGAGAGCGGAACCTTATATTAGAGACGCAAAAATCAGTTTCTCAAAGAGAGACCCACAAGCAGATACTCCCGATGAAGGTGAAACGGTATTGGTAGAGACATGGGATAACTGGTCGCTATTGCCAACTCTTAGTTTCTCACATAGCGGAGGCGAGAGTGAATTTTCGGTCGGAATAAAAGAAGATAACCTGCTGGGATATGGCATAAGAACAAGAATAAACTATCAATCTGACGTAGATAGAACAGGCTATAAACTTGCTTTTGAAACCCCACTGGATGATTTTATAAAACACTCTAAGCTAGGTGTCAGCTATTATGACAACAGTGACGGTCAGTCGACACAAGTTTACTTTTACAAACCCTTTTATACCTTAGATACCGAAGACAGCTATTCCGTTACCTATGTTGACAATCTGCGCAACGACACCCTTAAACAAAATGGAGCAGATATTAACGAATTTGAGGTTAAGCAGGATTTCATTAATCTATTTTATGGCTGGCGCATATCAAAAAACAATGATGCCAGATCTCGAATTGTCACCGGGATAACCCAAGATAAGCACGAATTCTCTCACCTCGACAGCTACCCGGGCTCAAATCTTCCTCAAGATAGAGACTTTCTTTATCCCTGGGTCGCCTATGAATTTCTTCAGGATGATTTTACCGTCCTCAATAATGTTCATCTGATCAACAATAACGAAGACTTTAACTTAGGCTGGCATCATTATCTGAAATTTGGCTTAGAGACCAATGATACTGATAGCAATTCCCCCCTTGGCTACCATATTGGCTGGAAAACGACTCGAGGCTACAAGGATGAAGCAGAGCTGCTACTGCTGGAATTTGACGGAACCGCAACCTTAGCCACGACTCAGGATGATTTCTACCGAATCAATGCATCGGCCGAGTACTTTTACCAGATCCACCCTAAGTGGACGGCCTACGCTAAGACAAGGATCAGCACCTCAAAGAATAACTACCTAGATCAGACCTTTGCTCTGGGCGATGACACTGGGATCAGAGGCTATCCTAATGATTATCAACATGGTGATAATCAATGGTTATTGACCGCAGAGATCCGCAACTATCCACACATTAACCTCTACCAACTCGCGGAGCTAGGCTGGGCTGCTTTTGTCGATGTGGGCCAGGCTTTTGGGGGCCCGGATGAGAATAATGAGGTATCGAGCCCTATTGGCAGCTTAGGAATTGGCGCCCGAATTTTTTCCTCTCACTCAAGCTATGGCAATGTGGCGCATATCGATTTCAGTGTGCCTTTCACCTCCGGAGAGGAGGTCAATAGCTGGGAGTGGCGCTTTCAGGTTAAAAACCATTTCTAGCCGACTATAATTCAGTTCTATGACCTACATCCATCGGAGTTCAGACAGATAAAAAACATGGTGAACTCAGCAATCCTATACCTAATTTGGCCCTTTGCTTGCCTGATTAGCGGACACCTTATGGCTAAACCACTAAAAATTGTCTGCCACGAATTTGCCCCCTTCAGCTATCAGGATCAACACAAGAATATTACCGGGATTCTTGTGGAGATAGCACGTCTGGCCTGTCAGAATTGGCCTCAAGGCTGTGAGATTGAACTACTACCAAATAGGCGGGCCAAGCAGCAGTTTAATCAGGGGCTAGCCCACGGGCATTTCCAGGGATGGAACGAAGAGCGGGCACTCACAACCTGGTTCTCTATTCCACTCCTGCAAACAGAATATGGTTTTTACTCACCACAGACGCAGCCTATTACGACCCTAAATCAAACATCAGGGATGGATATTGGCGTCTTCGGCCCCTCTAACACACTGACATCATTGATGAGGATCGATCGACAACAGGCACTACTCGGTCATTCCCCGATGGACATTATGCTTTCGACCTCTGGTGATGAGCAACCATTGAAGATGCTGCAGAAGAAACGATTCGATGCCTATTATGTCAATAAAGAGGTCGGAGCCTATTACGCTCAACAGATAGGGCTGCACAACTTACATTACCTCCCAAGCGGCCTGCCAATTCGATACTACTTAGGCTTCAAGATGAAGCATAATGAGTATCAAACCATTAAAGAGTTTAACCACCTGTTGGTAAGGCTATATAAAAATCATCGTTTCGATGAGATATTTGCAAAATGGAAGATGACCCCTTCACCGGTCTTACCCGCCGAATTTCCCGATCTGAATATTCCCTATTAGACCGTTAACTCAAGAGGCTTTTTTGCACGCCTGTGATAGAGTTCTACGCGTGGAACGTTCAGGGATATATTGAGGACCATGCAATGAGGACTGTTCAATGAAAACCATAGTGATCACCGGAGCCAGCAGAAGGTTGGGCTTATTTCTGGTAGAAAAATTTCTGTCTATGGGCGATAGAGTGATCGCCATAACAAGAAGTCCTTCTCAAAATGTTCAATCGATTAATTCAGAACATTTACATCTCATTCAGGTAGCCAATTATGACCAACTCGGTGTAACCAAAGCAATACAGGAGATAGAAGCCATCGCAGAAAGTGTCGACCTGCTGATAAACAATGCCTCTATGTATGATGCCGACCCCGAGAGCTTTGAAGACTTAGCGAATCATTATCTCTCACTATTTAATGTTCACATGTTGTTTCCAAGTCTCTTAATCACAGCCTTAAAGGAGCGAATGTATAATGAAAGCCTGCCCGGGGTGGTGGTGAATATTACAGATATTTATGCCGATAACCCAAATCCGGAATACGCGCTGTATTGCTCGACTAAGTCGGGGTTAGAGAGCCTGACTCAATCATTTGCAAAGAAGTTTGCCCCGGGAATACGTTGCAACTCCATCATGCCCGGTCCGATACAGTTTCTTGAGCAGCACACCGAACAGCAAAAATCACAGGTGTATAAGGAGACCCTATTACCGTTCGAAGGTGGTTTTATGCCGGTCTTTCAAGCCGTGACTTTCTTGCTCGACAATCATTATGTTACCGGAACGAGCGTTAAAGTTGATGGCGGTAGGTCCATCTGTAGAGGGTAAACCGTATTGTGTCAGATCGACATACCTATTTTTATCTACCGTAAGCAGGCTGGAGACATAAGACTCACGAGAGGATAGGAAGAGTGAAAAATCTAACTTGTCTGAACATGTCACAATATCGATATCCGCAACCCTATCGACAAGAGAACAATCTAAAGCTGTACGATCTCTGCCGAGTGACGTTTCTATTGAATTGGTCATCAGTTTAATATCATCTGGCTCCTTAGCTGATTCAATAATCGCTAAGGAGTTTAGAAATCGGTGTTCACTTTCGATACCTACTGGCTCGGTATAAATGAAAGGAAAGCCTATGACGCCCCCAAAATTCTGGCATAAGGCAGAGGTGATCCTCACGGCGTTCAGCTCGGGAGTGATGTTGGTTCCGATTGAGAGATAATAAAACATCTTATCGCAATAATTTCCTTATATATGCACCGATAAATACAGTAATAAAAAGAACCCCGATAAATGATTCTAGTGTCACTATATTAGCAATCATACCATCGGGATCATAACCCTTCCATGCACCAAAGAAGGAGCTGATAAAGCTCTGAATACTCAATGCAAAAGCGGTAAATATTGTTGCCTTAGGCTCTATTAACAGATAACCAAAAGCAAAAAACATTATAAGTAGAATAGATGAAATAGCGATATTTGATAATCTCACTCCCCATCCAAAAACCCCGCCTAAAAGAAAACGAGCTAACTTTCCCGGATGGTAGCACTGTCTCATATAGAAAAAGGCCACATCTTCCATCTCTAACTTTCCAGCATCGGCTAACCAATGTTTCAGCGCGCAGTATTGATCCCCTAACAATCTCGGATCTTTTTCAGACAAGGTAGCAAACCCTTTAGGTTTAAACACACCACCTTTACCACTTCCATAGAGTGATTCAACTGGGTGCAACAGAAATCTGGAGGTTGTAAACCTGTGTAAGTTCAAGCCACCGGTTTCATTCAGCTTATTATCTTCGAAATAGGTGACTTCACTGACCGCCGAGCCAGACAGATCAAACTGACCTTGAAAATCATTCCTATCGACTCTTAAATGCCTTCCAATACTACTGTTTATCAATGCGATGGCGGTATTTTTTTCTGGCTGGCTCGATCTGGTTTTACAATCGTATATAGCAAGATCACTGGTTATTGAAAGGTGATTTAGCAAAATACTGTTAGCGCATATACCCGACAAATTCACTTCATCTGAAATCAAATGCTCAACCACAAGTTCACCGCTGAGCCTGATGTCCTCAATTTTGAACATACTTTGAATTGTCGTTCGGTTGGCTTTCTCATATTCATAGAGCTCTTTGCCAACAATGATAGAACCTATCAATGGCTTCTTATCTAAAATTTCATCCCGATCCTGTTGATACAAAATTTGAACTTCATTTTTAAAGTCCCCGCCAATAGACACAACACCAGGAACCACCATCTCATTAAGCCAAAATAGATCATCTCCCCCCTTAACACCCAGATCAAGATAGATATTCTCAGCTTCAATCCCCCTGAACGATGCACCTCCCAGTCCGGAAAAGTCAGCATTTTCAAGATGTACGTTACCGTTAACTTGAGTCGATTTTAGGCTAAAATGCTTATTGAAAGCGCAATTAGGTAACCATAAATCACCATAGATTCTGCAAGATATCAGCCTGAAGTTCCCCTCAAAACAACAGTCAATAAAACAGAGACTCTTAGGAATAACGGCATTATCAATTTCAATATCTTCGAAAATACAGCCCATATAAACGATAGCTTTTTCCGATAAGATAGACTCACAAAAATCTTGATAGGAGATATTTCTGTTTTTGATAACAACCCAAGGGTTTAGGTCACTATTTCTATCCAGCTTGATTTCACGAATGTGCATCCCCCGACTGTGGGGTAGTTCCTCTCTTTTCTCGATATCAGCCTGAAATGTAGCCTTGTCATTGAGATACCTGATCCCATGTCGCTTAAGCTCGTGCCAATAGGTAAAGTAGATCTTCTGAGTGTCATCAGTAAACAAACAAAATCGATGATTTTTTTGATCGAAATAAAGAGATTGATAGTTTTTCATTGCGGCTGCTTCTTTCCTTGTCTCGCAAAACCTTTGTATTTAAGCTCAATAATTCAGCATATTAAATGATGGTAACCCAAAAGTAATAATGGGTCACACACAAATAAAGTGGCTTCAATAAGATTTATGATAAGTCAGCTCACAGCAAGCATCACTAATGGCTATGCCCCTGAGACAGGTTGATCATTACCACTCCAAGGGCAACCAACAACATGCCAATCCAGGCTGTCATGTCCAAATGCTGACGATAGAAGAGTGCTGACAGAAGCGTCACTGTCACAATTGCCATCCCTGCCCAAAGGGCATGCACGACACCGACAGGCATTCCCTTCATTGCCTGGCCTAAGAAAAGAAAAGCCGTCAAATGTCCCAAGATCACCATAGCTGCCGGGAGTGGGCGCGTGAAACCATCGGTCGCCTTAAGCACCACATGAGATAAGGCTTCAGCCATGACGCCCAGTAATAGAAAGATCCAACTCATAATATAAGCCTTAAATTTAAAATATTCGACAGAATAAGCCCGCAGTATTGATCGAGATATTGATTTATTGCGGCTATTATATTGATATCAGTTCAGATGATAATCGGGCCAAATAACAAATCACTTTTACCCATTCGTAATAAAGATAGGTTGCCCAAAATAAAAAAGGTGTCGCCACAAATGGCCACACCTTTTCAGTCGGTTCTTGTTCGTGAAACAGCGTTTACTTTTTCAGATGCTCGGCATGAAAACGAAGATGGTTTTCGATAAAGCTTGAGATGAAGTAGTAACTGTGATCATACCCTTCACGGTAATTAAGCTCTAATGGGTAACCGTTAACCTTAGCTGCGGCTTCAAGCATTTCAGGCTTTAACTGCTCAACAAGAAAGTCATCGGCGTCCCCCTGATCTACCAGAGCTGGTACAAATTCGGTCGCCTGACGCATCAAGACGCTGGCGTCATACTCTGCCCATTTCGCCGAATCCCTGCCCAAATAGGCAGTCAACGCCTTCTTGCCCCAAGGGCAGTTAATCGGATTACTGATCGGGCTAAATGCCGATACTGAGCGATATGCATCAGAGTTACGCAGTGCGATAACTAACGCACCGTGTCCACCCATTGAGTGCCCCGCAATAGAACGTTTATCACTGACAGGGAACATAGATTCAATCAGTTCAGGCAATTCATCGACGACGTAATCGTACATACGGTAATGGCGACTCCACGGCGCCTGCGTCGCATTGACATAAAAGCCCGCCCCTTTACCAAGGTCGTAACCTTCATCATCGGCGACATCCTCGCCTCTGGGACTGGTATCCGGTGCGACGATAGCGATGCCAAGCTCGGCGGCCAGTGCTTGTACACCCGCTTTCTGCATAAAGTTTTCATCTGTGCAGGTCAAACCTGAAAGCCAGTACAGAACCGGGACCTTCTCGCCATTTGATGCTTGTGGCGGCAGATAGATAGCGAATCGCATGCCACAATTTAACGTTTTCGAGTGATGGCTATACTGCTTATGCCAACCACCAAAGCTCTTATTGACACTAATATTTTCAATTGTCACGCTTGAGTCTCCTTAATCGCTCCGGCTTAGCCCGTGATACCACAGCCTAAGCCGGAACTGCAGGATGAATATCTTTATCGATTGATATTACTTATCGAAGTGAATAACAGTACGAATGCTCTTGCCTTCATGCATAAGATCAAACGCATCATTGACCTGCTCAAGACCCATGGTGTGAGTGATAAAGTCATTCAACGCAAACTCACCCGCCATGTAACGCTCAACATATTCAGGTAGTTCAGAACGGCCTTTAACACCACCGAATGCACTGCCTTTCCATACACGACCCGTGACTAGCTGGAACGGACGCGTTGAGATCTCTTGTCCTGCACCTGCTACACCAATAACTACAGACTCGCCCCACCCTTTATGACAACACTCGAGTGCTGATCGCATCACGTTAACGTTACCGATACACTCAAACGAGTAATCAACACCGCCGTCGGTCAGTTCGACAATCACGTCTTGAATTGGCTTATCGTAGTCTTTCGGGTTTATAAAATCGGTAGCACCTAACTTACGGGCTAACTCAAATTTACTTTCATTAATATCGATAACTATGATGCGAGACGCTTTGGCCATAGTCGCACCGATAACTGCCGATAGACCAATACCGCCCATACCGAAGATAGCAACCGTGGCGCCCTCTTCAACTTTAGCCGTATTCATTACCGCACCCATACCGGTTGTGACACCACAACCCAGCAAGCACACTTCTTCAAGTGGTGCCTCAGGGTTTACCTTAGCCAATGAGATTTCAGGCAGTACCGTGTACTCAGAGAAGGTAGATGTACCCATGTAGTGGAAGATATCTACGCCATCTTTTGAGAAGCGAGTGGTGCCATCGGGCATCAGACCTTGGCCTTGAGTTTCACGGATCTTCTGACAAAGGTTAGTCTTGCCAGACTTACAAAATTTACATTCGCCACACTCAGGCGTGTAAAGTGGAATCACGTGGTCGCCGACTTGCACGCTGGTCACACCTTCACCGATAGACTCGACGATACCGCCGCCTTCATGGCCAAGGATACAAGGGAAGATACCCTCTGGATCATCACCGGAAAGCGTAAAGGCATCGGTATGACACACACCAGTGGCGATCATCTTAATACGTACTTCACCTTTTTGAGGAGGCATAACATCTACGATTTCCATAGATAGTGGCTCACCTACAGCCCAGGCTACTGCGGCTTTGGATTTAATTGTCTGTGCTGTCATCGATATATCCTAAAATTATAAAATTGAAAAAACGGTCTTATCTGAATCAGTGCCGCGATTAATATGGTAAGTATTATAGCTAGCACTCAGAGATTGATAATCCCCCGCTGACGTAAATTACTTTTACCATTTGGTAATAAAAAATTGTTCTCCGCCCTGCTATAAGTAATGCCAGAGCAGACCTAAGCAGCTGGTTTGCGACAACAAACAAGCCAATAAATAATTTGTAAGCGCTAAACCTCATGCTCAATGACTCTGAAATTCAGAACTTACCTTAACGGACTACCTCAACAGGCTGTCTTTACTAACACGGCGGTTAACCTTGCTCAGATCGTTTTGTCGCTTATCCGACTCACTCTGACACTCAACACAGAGTCTCCCCCCTATGACAATTAACGAGTGCCTGCCTTGAGACGATTTCGTCTGCTGTTTAGTCGCCCATAAACCTATAGTAGATATGAAACGATTCGTCGACATCGACCAAGCAATAGCACTAAACTTAAGAGCTGTTCGCTAATGCGACTCATACATGGCTCTGGCTCTAGGTTGCAGCAATCGACATAAACACACCCTCTGAACAAAGTAACTCGACCCATTATCAACCTCTATTAAGTCGTGTTGTCTCGATGGCGCTCATTATATTTATTTCTCAAAGATTGATAATTAGCCAATTTATAAAATATCTTTTACCATATCGAAATAATGCACGACTAAGTACTATATGCTAAAGCGTTGGCTAAGGAGGCGAACATGTTTAATTGGGAAGGTGTAAGCGAATTCGTTGCCGTTGCAGAGGCTGAGAGCTTTACCAAGGCCGCAAAACGTCTTGGGATATCAACTGCCCAGGTCAGCAGACAGGTAAGCGCATTAGAGACCCGGATGGCAACCAAGCTTTTTCACCGCACTACACGGAAAGTGTCGGTAACCGAAGTTGGCCGGATCTATTACCAACACTGCAGACAGGTACTGGACGGATTAGAAGAGGCAGAGCGCGCCATTACCAATTTACAGAGTACACCGCGAGGGCTGCTAAAAATTACCGCTCCGGTGACCTATGGTGAAAGAACACTTGCCCCGCTGGTGAACGACTTTATCGCTAAATACCCTGAGCTTGAAGTCAAGGTCAGCCTGACGAACCAGAAAGTTGACTTGATCGATGAAGGTTACGATCTCGCCATTCGACTCGGGCAGCTTGAAGACTCGAGTATGATGGCCAAAAGGCTGGGCTCCCGAACTCAATATGTCTGCGCCTCCCCGGATTATGTTTCAACTTTTGGTATCCCTCATTCACTGTCGGAGCTGGAACAACACAACTGTCTGCAGGGAACCTTAGATTACTGGCGATTTCAGGAACATGGTAAGACGAGAAATGTCAGAGTTAAGGGAAATCTTAGCTGTAACAGTGGCCATGCACTCGTCGATGCCGCGATAAAAGGCATAGGCATCACTCAGTTACCTGACTACTATGTCTTGCCTTATCTAGAAGATGGCCAGCTTATTCCGCTACTGGAGCAAAACCGCCAACCCGACGAGGGGATCTGGGCGCTCTATCCCCATAACCGCCACTTGTCACCTAAGGTACGTATGCTACTCGATTACCTGAGTGAAGCTCTGAGTTAAGCGCATCTCTGCCGGGGTCAATAGCGCCTATTATTGACCCCACTAAGTCATAGCCTCCCAAAGTTCTATCAGAACCGCCACAACAGACTATTTTATTGCACTCTAGTAAAAGTGATTTACCTTTAGTGAAGTCTAGGGGCTCTATAACTCAACTTTAAGTAATTCGTTTTTTTATTTTAATAGATTCAGCTAGCCCGCCTGAACAAGGATGAGTTTGAGCGCTAACCTCCGATATTAAGGGGGCACCAGAAACGACCGTCTCTAGTTGCTAAACTGTTGACGTTTTGTAAAGTGTGCTAACTTAAATCCATCAGACCTTTACTGCGGTCCTATTTTTGGTAATAGGCTTGCGAGCCTCAAAGATGGCAATCTAGTTCAGGTGGGTGAGCCGGTGGATATCTTGCTCAATCCTGCCGATGACTATGTCGAAGCCTTCGTCAAAGACGTAAACCGTCCGCGAGCTCTGACTGTCGAAACAGTCATGAAACCTCCCGCATATCGTCTTACTGCCGACACGATAGGTGAAGCACTCAAACAGATGAAGCGTATCCCGGCTGACTATGCCTATTACGTTACCGATGAAGGCTTCCAGGGCGTTGTGTGCCAAGAAGCACTGGAAGATGCCGTAAAGACAGATAAAGAAGCGCCGATGGAAGACTTCAAGGTAGAAGATATGACCCCTATATCACAAGATGCGCTGCTGGAAAGCATCATTCCGGCAACCATGGAATCAGACTTTCCTCTGCCTGTTATCGATTCCGATGGAGACTTACAGGGTGAACTTTCCCGGGCTCATCTGGCTGACGTACTATCCGATTTCTACAGCGATGATGCTGACGACAGCACTGACGCAGAAAAACTAAACTCAACTAAAGAGGATAAATGATGATCCGCTATACACTTGCAGCTTCCTGTATCGCCCTGGCACTGACCGCTAATGCCAACGCCACACAGGTAGACGAAGAGCTGGAGGCTCTTAAGGCCCGTATCGAGCAATTGGAATCCGAACAGGAACAGGTAAAAGAAGATAAGGACGCCTCCATTAAGTTTGGCGGTGCCGCTCGCTTCCAATACTCCTATGAAGACTACGATGTTGATAATGAGGACCGTGGTGGGGATTTTGACTTCGACCTATTCCGCATAGATGTTAATGGTAACGTCGATGATGTTATTTTTTCTGCCCAGTACCGCTGGCACCAATACATGGATGTCATTCACCATGCTTGGGTCGGTTACAACTTCGATGAAAAGCAACAGGCTAAAATAGGTATCACTCAGGTGCCTTTCGGCATCTTGACCTGGGCATCCAACAGTTTCTTTTTCAGCTCAAACTTCTATACCGGGTTGGAAGATGACTACGACATGGGTCTGAACTACACCTACAGCGGCGATGACAACCGACTCGATCTGGCCTTCTACAAAAATGATGAACAGGGCGGCCTGGATGGGTATGTATCCGACCGTAGCGAGCGCTACTCCTACGATGTTGTTGGTGTTCGTCTCGCTGGAGAGGGGATCTATGACGCCCCAAGCGAAGGCAAGGCTGCGGGTGAAACCAACACCATCAACGCACGCTATGCTCACAACCTGGCTTTCGGTGATGTTGCAGTCGAGCTGGGGGTATCCGCTCAGGCCGGTCAACTGGAAATTCAGGATGGTACCGATGGCGATCATATGGCAGCAGCACTGCATAGTGTGATCAACTATGACCGTTGGAACGTTAAATTGCAGCTGACCGACTACGAATATGATGTCGATGGTATGGATGTTGAGCGTATGGTCGTGGGTGCCTACGCCTTCTATGACTCTATCCCGGCAGAGGCCACCAGCTACGTGGCCAACGTGGCTTACAGTCTACCTGTTAGCATGGGGCCGATTTCAAACCTGACTTTCTATAATGATTATTCGCTTGTCACCGACAAGCCCGGCGTTCAGGAAGACACCTTTATGAACGTCACTGGTGTCGCCATCACCGCCGGTGGCCTTTACACCTACGTCGACTTTGTTGTCGCCGAGAACCAACCCTTTATCGGTGGTTCTATGGTGGGTGACGGTGAAACCAATAAACGCCTGAACATTAACTTCGGTTACTATTTCTAACAGTGAAATGATACCCGATAAGCCCAAACCTGATTAACAGACAACAAAAAGCCCGCTGGTCATTAAACCAGCGGGCTTTCTTTATTAGGTTGAGTTGGCCGATAAGCCGGGTCTTGTCGTGGACAGTTATTCATCTAGGCCTGCAATCGCTCACAGGCTCAAGCGACCTACCCGGTTCCAACGCGAGCCGCGCCGTATGGAACCCTATTTGGTCTTGCTTCGGGTAGAGTTTACCTTGCTACGGACTATTACTAGCCGCACGGTGCGCTCTTACCGCACCCTTTCACCCTTACCAATCCGAAGATTGGCGGTCTCCTCTCTGCTGCACTTGTCGTCGGTTCACACCGCCCAGGCGTTACCTGGTACCCTGCTCTATGAAGCCCGGACTTTCCTCCCCGCTCTAGGAGCGCGGCAACTGTCTGGCCAACTCGGCGCGGATTATAGCCTAAGGGATCGCAAACACCAACAAAATAAACCGAAATGGATGAAATGCGACTCACACTTCTTTTATAACCCAATCTCTAAACCATGTTTATACAGCGCATTCTTCTTAAGTCCGTAGATCTGTCCGGCTATCGCTGCCGCTTTCTTTAACGGAAGCTCATCGGCAAGTAACTTAAGGGTATTAACCACTTCGCTGGCTATCTCTGACTCTTGTACTGTGCGATAACCGTGACACATCAGAACAATTTCGCCACGCTGCTGATTCGGATCACTCTTCACCGTTTCCAACACTTCACTGACGGGTCCTGATAAAAACGTTTCAAATGTTTTTGTCACTTCCCGGGCCATGACTATTTGTCGGTCACCGCCGAGTGCTGTCAGAATTGATTCCAGGCTATGAACGATTCTATGAGGTGATTCATAGAAAATCAGCGTTCTTGGGTCTTCTTTAAGTTCCGTCAGTTTATCGATGCGTCCCTTCTCTTTCGAGGGCAAGAACCCTTCAAAGGAGAAACGATCCGATGGCAGACCCGACGCACTCAGCGCTGTAATTGCCGCACAAGGGCCCGGCAGGGGAATCACGGCATAGCCTGCACTCCTCACCGCGGAGACGAGATGATAGCCGGGGTCGGAAATCAAGGGTGTTCCGGCATCGGATATCAATGCAACCGGCTCACCATTGCTAAGCTTTTGAATAATCCAGTCAGCTCTGTCCCTTTCATTATGATCGTGTAGTGCAGTTTTTCTTGTCTCAATACCAAAATGACTCAGGAGTTTTCCGCTATGACGCGTGTCTTCACAAGCAATCAATGCAACATTATTAAGCACCTCTATGGCACGAGAACTGATATCGGCAAGGTTACCAATAGGGGTTGGAACTATGTAAAGTGCGACCGCCAGATCCATATCTACCTCGGTTTGACTATCACAAGACTTTCGTCAAGCGTGAGAGAAGGTTAAACTATTGGCAGCATCTTACCAGAGTGACCACCTGTGTTGAAAAGACTGAATACAACTAAATTAATTTCTATTGCAGTTTTAAGTGCTGTTTTGTTCGGTTGTGGAACAACTCCCGCACCAATAAAGCCGGCAGTAAAGCAGATCTCATTGGTGAGCGCACCTCTGCAACCTGCTGAATACTTAGACTTAGCAGCACAATCTGATAATCATGAAGTTCAGAATAGATATGCTTTACTCGCGGCCCACGCCTTCATTAATGATGGCGATGCGGGTTCAGCAAATAAAACCCTTAAGTCAGTCAAGAAGGGTTTAGTACAGAAACCAGAAATCCTTGCCGAGCATAAATACCTAACGGCTCGAGTACTCGAGCTGACTTCAACCTATGATGATGCCCTCGCTGAACTCGATTATCCAAGCCAGTGGAAGCTTGCCGACTGGCAGATGGTGGCTTTTTATCAATTCAAGGCTCGGTTATACCAACACATTAAACAGCCGATCGAACAGGTAAGACAGCTCAGCCTGTTAAGCTCATACCTTCCGGCCTCTCAAGCCAGTGAAGTGAATGACAGCATTTGGCGAATTTTACAGCCTATGCATGAACAGACCTTACTCACGTTTAGCCAAGATAGCGCCAGCCCGGTATTTGCCGGATGGTTACAGCTCGCCTATATTGCAAAACATTATGCCATAGACCCCAATCAGCTGGTTCAACACTTAGGTGATTGGCAGCAGGTAAACGCCACTCATCCAGCGGCTGTCAAACTGCCTACCGATCTGGAAAAAGCGCTCAATGTTAAGCCCTATAATCCTAAAAATATCGCAGTACTTCTCCCTCTCAGTGGTGGCAGAGCAAAGCTTGCCAGTACAGTAAAGCAGGGGATCATGTCACGTTACCTCGTTAACCCTGATGATAGTGTTTCCATCAACTTTTTCGATACGGCTAAGGGAGCTCAAGCCGCTTATCAGGCTGCCATAACCTCAGGTGCTGAGTTTATTATCGGACCACTATTGCAATCTGAAGTCGAACAGCTTCAACAACCAGCTTCTGAACCAACCGCAGCCCAAAGTCCGCTCAGTGATGCACAGGTACAGCGCGTGCCACAGCTATACCTGAACCATATTGAACACTTCATCCCTGCCGACAATCAATTCTATTTCGCACTATCTCCTGCCAATGAGGCACGTGATGCGGCTAAGAAACTGTTTGATGATGGCATCACCATACCACTGGTTCTGGCGAGTAATAATGCCGTAGGTCGTAGAATGGCAGATAGCTTCAACCAGGTATGGACCGAGCTGACACAGCACCCCGCTGAAGTTCACCTCTATGATGCCGGCGATCAGATGAAAGTCACGGTACAGAAGTCTTTAGGGGTCATCGACAGTAAAGAACGTATTGCCAGAATAAAGGCGCTACTTGGCAATGATATTGAAGCCGACTTCCGTTCTAGGCGTGATATTGATGCTATCTATTTGATCTCGGGTAATCGTGATCTTCCGCTGTTAAAGCCTTTCATCGACGTAAACTTTAGTGTTTTTTCCGACCCGGTTCCCCTATATGCCAGTAGCAGGAGTCGCGTTGAGGGGAGTTCGCGTGAAACCGCTCAAGAGCTCAATAACCTCAACATCAGCGATATTCCTTGGTTACTGCAAAGCAGTAAGGAAACTCAGTTAGTCGAAGATCTTTGGCCATCTTGGAGCTATAGTCAGAAACGCCTCTATATCATGGGCTATGATGCCCTCGAACTTGTAGGTAAACTAGCTCAGATGCGGGCTCTGCCTGGCTACCAGTTTTCCGGTCGTAGCGGTATGCTATCCGTTTCACCCGATGGCACCGTAAATAGAGAACTTAGCTGGGGTCGTTATCAGAGGGGTAGTTTACGTCCTCAATGATGGATAACAACAGGCCGATATCGACAGAGCATGGTCAAGCAGGTGAAAACCTGGCCATGAATTACCTGATAGAACAGGGGCTGACATTCATCGAGCGAAATGTCAGGTTCAAATTCGGGGAAATTGATTTAGTCATGAGAAATGGCAATGAGTGGGTCTTCGTCGAAGTAAAGTTTCGCTCAAAAAGTCAATATGGCGGCGCATTGAATGCGCTGAGCTCAGCACAGATAAAGAGACTGAGACGTGCTGCTGAACATTATATGCAGCTCAATAATATCGATGCCATCTGTCGATTCGATCTAATCGCTGTAGATTCGGGCCAGATACAATGGCTACCAAACGCTTTTTAAACCCAAATTAATGACTTGTGCCTTAAGCTGTTATGGCATGATAACAAGAGATTTAAAATTAAGGATTTACCCATGTTAGAACGTATTAAAGATAGTTTTACACACTCAATTCAAACCAAGATTGATGCCTCTGAGGCACTACCTGAGTCTATTGCTAAAGCAGCAGAGATGATGGTTCACTGCCTATTAGGTGGAAATAAAATTCTGGCATGTGGTAATGGCGGTAGCGCCGGCGATGCACAACACTTTTCGGCAGAACTATTAAACCGTTTTGAAGTTGAGCGCCCACCCCTTCCAGCCATCGCATTAACAACTGATACTTCTACGATCACAGCCATCGCAAATGACTATAGCTATGACGAGATCTTCTCTAAGCAGATCTTAGCCTTAGGACAGCCTGGTGATATTCTACTGGCCATCTCAACCAGTGGACACTCTGGCAATGTGATCAAGGCGATTGAGGCAGCATTGAGCCGTGACATGACTATTGTGGCACTAACCGGTAAAGATGGTGGTCCAATGGCTGGTTTACTCAGCATCAACGATGTTGAAATTCGTGTGCCTTCTAACAGCACGGCTCGCATTCAAGAAGTTCACCTGCTTGCCATCCACTGCCTGTGTGACAATATCGACCGTACTCTATTCCCTCAGGATGAGCAACAATAAGCTAGTTTCATCGTATGCCTCTAAATGTCATCTTGTCTTTTATGACAAGATGACATCTCATATTCCACCCCTTCAGGAAAAAACACAATGATCAGACTGCTCTCACTTGCAGCGATAGCGCTACTTCTTCAAGGCTGTGCCGGTGCCGTAATGGTTGGTGCGGTGGGTGGCGCTATGATGGTAAATGATGAGCGCAGCTTTTCGACTCAGCTTGATGATACCAACGCTGATTTCCAGATTGCCAGTGAGCTTGCCACCTTAGAAAATGTAAAAAACCAAGCCAATATAACCGGCGTGGTCATGAATGGTAACGTGCTGCTGATAGGCCAGTCTCCCAACTCAATGCTGAGAGACAAGGCTATAAACGCAGTTCAGAAGCTCAAATTAGGTGGAAAGATCCATAATCAGATCCGCATCGGTAATCCAACCTCCTTCACAACCAGAAGCAATGACACCTGGATAACGACTAAGGTTAAGACCCGCATGCTCAATACCGATGACTTAGATGTCACCCGTATTAAAGTTATCACAGAGAACGGTGAAGTTTTTCTGCTTGGGGTCGTTGCCAGAGATCAAGTTGACCTTGCTGTCGATGTTGCCCGAAATACTGCCGGCGTACGAAAAGTTATTAAGGTATTCGAATCTCCCGGCTCCTGATCCATATTTAAGTCATAGCGCTACCGGAAACCATTCATACAGTTAATGATTGTGCATCTGCGCGATACGAGATGTAACCTGTCGCTGACTCACACCCGCAAAAATCCAGGGTAACAAGAGTGACGGCAACACAATAAAGCCTGCACCAATCCAGCTTAATCCGTCTAACCATTCATCGAACCATAACCAACCGAAGAAAACGCAAAATATAAGCCCTGTATATTCGGCAATGGCAACTTCGCTAGCCTTAGCTTTACGGTATGCAAGTACACTCAACCACTGATAAGCCAATAGGAAGGCATTACTCACTATGGCAAGGCCTAATACTTCCCAGCTCAGCCCGGATAATCCTTGGACGATAGTAAATACGACGACGATAGGCACACTAAACAGGTTATACAACATAAGCGTCACTATTGGGGACTCTGTATCGGGTAGCTTTTTCAGTGCCAACTGATTAATGGCAAATGTAAGCGCCCCCACCAGTACGGCAATACCAGACATATTCATCTCACTGGGCCTTAGTATGATTAAGATGCCTACAAAGCCTAATAGGCCCGCTACCGATTGTGCTCCACTCATCTTCTCTTTTAAAAACAAGCATCCCATTAACATGATCATTAATGGTGCCGAATAAAACAGTGAGCTGACCGTGGCAAGAGGTAGCGACATGAGCCCCATGATTAGCAGCAATGCCCCCGATGTTCCCACATGAGCTCTAAAGAGGTGAAGCTTAATATGATTACTCCTCGGTGCCCCCTCCCGTAACCAGAAAGGTAATATCATCAGCACAGCAGATAGCTGACGCACGAGTAGAAACGTCGCGGCATTCACATCCTCCGATAACCATTTAACCGATACGTCATAAAGCGCACTAAAGATATTTCCAAAGATTAAAATTCCGATCCCAATAATGACAGCGCGTTTCATTTCATGCTCATATAGCTAACGACAGATGGGCCTATGATATAGGCCGCAAAACGTTAGCTAAAATGATGTTTTTTAATCATAGATGAATTAGATTCATACTAAGTCAGATTATTGAGAATCACTTATTATGCGAAAAATCCCCCCATTACGCGCATTGCAGGTATTTGAAGCTGCGGCCAGACAGGAACACTTTTCCCGCGCTGCCGATGAACTGTGTATCACGCAAAGTGCCGTCTCTCATCAGGTTCGGATACTCGAAGAACACTTTGGTGAGCAGCTCTTTAAAAGGGCGGGAAGACAACTGAAACTGAGTCCAAAAGGGGAGTTACTCTACGGCGAACTCTCTCGTATTTTTAATGAGTTAAGCGACTTGAACCTGCAGATATCGGGTGGCGGGAGCCAGGAACTCAGGCTCGCTGTTTACAGCTCATTTGCGGTAAAATGGCTAATCCCCAGACTCAGTGATTTCAGGCGTCGATATCCAGACATAAAAATTCGCCTGGATATGATCACCGATGACCCGGAGCTATCCGATAGCGTTGCCGATATGTTTATCAGCGGACAGAGTAATCACCCGGGATTTTGGCATCAGTTACTTCATAAGGAACGGCTCATACCCGTTTGTAGCCCTGATCTATTTGCCAGAGGAGAAACGGTGCTCATTGAGTCTTTGTGGCGATACCCATTACTTACGGTTGATGAGGGGCCTTTGGGACTAGACTGGGACCGTTGGAGCGCAGCAAATAAGGTGGCTTTTCCCGACGATTTTCAGCAACATATTTTTAGTCATGTACTGCTCGCCATCGAGGCCGCAATCGCTGGCCAAGGCATAGCACTAGCCTCCGATTTCATGGTTATGAATGACATCGAAAAGGGCCGTTTAATCGCGTTGGATCTACCGGACATATTCACAGGCTTTGAGTTCAACTTCAGCTGTAAAAGGCGAAGGCTGAAAGAGCCAGCCATTGCAGCCTTCATTGAATGGATAAGCGACCAGAAATGACGAGTCAGCACATTAAAGCTTGCTAGCCATACATAGTAATACCAATCAGTATAAAGATGTGATCGCTCAGCGAGAGTTTATCGCTTCTGAGGCAAGGTCATTAATTGCTCCTGCATAAGTGACATTTGCAACATCCATGTTGCTCGCAGCGAGTGAAGAGCATAGTTGCTCTACGTTTAAGCTCGTTAACACAGCATCAAAAGCGCTAAAACTCGCCTTTTAGGAGTGTTTTTTTCTGCCTAATTCCTCGTTGAATAACTTCACAAGGGATCACCATTGCATCATCTATTCGCCTTGAATTAGTTTGCAAAAAATAACTCTGAGTAGATCACTTTCTTATACTGATTGGTATAAATAGCCATAACTCTTTATGACAAGAAGCCTGACACAACGAAGATTTTAAACCATCCTTGGTAAACCTTCATAAGTGTTCCTGACACAAAAAAGCCGACACATGGTCGGCTTTTTCTGGACTAAACGGTTCCCGTCCGGAGATAAGTTAAAACAGGCTTATACTAGCAAGCCAATTTTCTCATATACCTTTTTCAGCGTAACTTCTGCACGAGCCTGAGCCTTCTCAGCCCCCTCTTGCATCACTTGATGCAGGAAGGTTTGATCTTCTCTGAACTCACGGTATCTGGCCTGAAGAGGTTCAATCATCTCAACAACAGATTCACCGGCGGCGACTTTAAGGTGACCATACATCTTGCCTTCGAATTCAGCCTCAAGACCGGCGATACTCTTACCCGATACTCCAGACATCAAGCTGAGTAAGTTAGATACCCCTGGCTTATTTTCTGTATCGAAACGAACCACTGGCGGCTCATCACTATCGGTCACAGCTTTCTTAATCTTCTTCATGATCTTCTTAGGATCTTCGAGTAATCCGATAACGTTATTACGGTTATCATCCGACTTCGACATCTTCTTAAGAGGATCTTGCAGCGACATCACCTTAGCACCATGCTCTGGAATGAAAGGCTCAGGAATTGTGAAGGTATCGCCATAAGCATTGTTGAAACGAGTCGCGATATCACGAGTCAATTCAAGATGCTGCTTCTGGTCTTGTCCCACAGGGATCTCATTGGCTTGATACAGGAGAATATCGGCAGCCATCAAGACCGGATAAGCAAACAAACCGACGTTGATGTTGCTCGCATGCTTTTGAGACTTATCTTTAAACTGAGTCATGCGGTTTAGCTCACCCATTTGGGTATAGCAGTTTAACGCCCAACCTAGTTGTGTATGCTGTGGAACCTGAGACTGAATGAATACCGTACTTTTCTTCGGGTCTACGCCACAAGCAAGATAAAGCGCTAACGTATCCAGACAAGCTTCTCTTAGCAATTTAGGATCTTGTCTTACCGTAATGGCATGAAGATCCACGACACAGTACAGGCAGTCATGGCTATCTTGCATGGCAACCCACTGTCTCAATGCGCCCATATAGTTACCTATGGTCAGCTCACCTGACGGTTGTGCACCGCTAAGTACTATGGGTTTGGCGGGGTTAGTCATACGTTTTCTTGCTCCATTACTTTTACGCTATTATTTACTAGTGTCAAAATTTCACTAAATTGTTCACAGACCGCATCGGGACTGCTAAGACTGATATCTTCACCGTAGTTATACCCATAGGTCAAGCCTATCGAAGTAATACCCGCAGCTTTAGCCGCCAAAATATCATTTTTTGAATCACCCACCATCAAAAGCTGATCACTTTCGAGCCGCCAATGGCTTAGAAGGTGGGTTAACGGCAAAGGATCCGGCTTCATTCTGTCGAGGGAATCACCACCAAGTACCTTAGAAAATAGGTGATCGATGTTAAATGCCTCCAGTAGAGGTATGGTAAATCGATGTGGCTTATTGGTGACAACGGCAAGCGAATAGCCAGATGAGTTCAGCTGCTCCAACACAGCTAAAACACCTGGGTATAACTTGCTATATCGCTGAAGGTGCTCTTGATAATGGTGCATGAAGCGAGGCATCACGTCATCAAGCAGAGATTGCTCCACTTCACGCTCAAGCGCAGAAGAGAGTGCCCTGCGCATCAACATCTCTGAACCATTTCCCACCCAACTTCTCACCTGCTCTTCAGTGCAGTTAGATAGTTCAAACTCAGATAATGTAGCTTGGGTGGCAGCAGCAAGATCCGGCACACTATCGATAAGTGTGCCATCGAGATCGAAAGCGATAGCTTTAAGTCTTCCCCAACGACTCATAGATTATGACTCGCTTTTAGCTAGCTCGACACGCATCTCATCGATAACAGCTTTGTAATCAGGCTTATTGAAGATAGCAGAACCGGCCACAAACATATCGGCACCCGCTGCGGCTATTTCGCCAATATTATCAACCTTAACACCGCCATCGACTTCAAGGCGAATATCATAACCGCTGTCATCGATTAACTTTCGAACTTGTCTAAGCTTATCCAGTGTCGATGGAATAAAGGATTGTCCACCGAAACCAGGGTTAACCGACATCAATAAGATGACATCCAACTTATCCATAACATGGTCCAGGTAATGCAGTGGAGTACCCGGATTAAATACTAAGCCGGCTTTACAACCCGACTCTTTGATTAACTGTAAACTTCTGTCCAGATGCTCAGAAGCTTCCGGGTGGAATGTGATGAATGTAGCCCCGGCTTTAGCAAAATCAGGAATAATTCGATCAACAGGCTTTACCATCAGGTGAACATCGATATCAGCTGTGATGCCATAATCACGCAATGCCTGACATACCATAGGGCCAATAGTCAGGTTAGGAACATAATGGTTATCCATAACATCAAAGTGAACCACATCGGCACCGGCATTGAGGACAGCATCGACATCTTCACCTAAGCGGGCAAAGTCGGCAGATAAGATAGAAGGAGCAATAAGAAATGGGCGCATAGTTAACTCACTACAGTGTTTAAGAAATACGCTATTCTACCTTTTGCGAGCTGAAGCCTCTAGGGCTTATCCAGAATTTAGATATGATCAGTCACAAAAACCTCATACATTTGTACAATATTTTTCAGTACCGAAAAAATAATGTTCAAAATATAATCGTCTTTGCTATAATAACTCGACCTCCGTGGGAGGTTTGATAAAGGAAGAAATGATGAACAAAAGGATTAAGCTCACAGCAAGCATGAAGTCGGCCGCTTTTATTGCCACTTCAGCGACGGCTATTGCCGTGACAGCGATGAGTTTTCAAAGCATGTCCTCTGCCGATGCTCTATCAGCCTGTGCATGCAGCACGACCTCTGAATCCAGCTATAACTCTTCTCTTCCTGCCAGTCACCCCAGCAATCGATGTGCACGTCAATCGGAAGATCTTAACTGGACCAACTGGTTTGCGGGCAAGAGTCGTTCGAACCAGCTTCACTTCGTCGACCTTCTGGAACTGCTTCATGGACATAACGACGGTCCACTGGATGATGTCACCCCAGCAAACAGCCAGCAAAATCGCTTTTAGCATTAAGGATAATGCTGAGAAATATTTGGGACTTATTGATTAGTACCCTAGCCGCTTTCTTCGGTGTACAGAGTGAGCAAAACAGAAAGCGAGACTTTCAATCAAAGTCCCCCCTTCCATTTATCATTATGGGCATAATGCTCGCGATAGCCTTAGTATTCACGTTACTGTTTATCGTTACAAAAGTACTAGCCTAAAAAAAGCCGTCCCGTTATCACGGCACAGCCTCTTTTTATCGAAAACCTTTTGGTGCTAATCGTTTTCACTATGATAGCGATCATCATACAAAGCCATTAATTCATCGACCTTCTTACGCGCACTACCCTTTTGGCTGATATTTCTCTGCACCTGAATCGTATCGAATCGAGCACCATGATAAAGCTCTCTTGTCAGCGGTATGTCGTGGTTACTGATTAAAACAGGAAAGCCACGTTCAATCGCGGTATGGCGAGACTTTCGCGCAAGGAGGGCTTGATCATCTAAGCTAAAACCGGCACCTACATAAGTCGTGAAGCTGGCGGTGGTTGAAAGAGGCGCGTATGGTGGGTCACAGTAAACAACATCACCGTCAGTCGTTAAATCAAATGCCTGTTCATACCCTATGCAACGAAACTCAGCGCATTGAGCTTTCTCTGAAAAAAATCTGATCTCTTTTTCCGGAAAGTAAGGTTTCTTATAAGACCCAAAAGGGACATTAAATCCGCCTTTGCGATTATATCGGCACAAGCCATTGAAACCATGTCGGTTCATATATAAGAAATAGACTGAACGAAGAAACGGGTCGCTACTTAGGTTAAATTCGGCTCTAACTCTATAATACGCTTCCTTTTCATTCATCTCAGGTACAAACATCGCTTTAGCCGCCGCAATATACCGCTCAGGCTCAGTCTGGACAATCTTATATAAATTGATCAGATCCTGATTAATATCACACAGGAGGTAACTTGAATAATTCGTATTTAGAAATACAGAACCCGCACCAACGAAAGGCTCAACTAAGCGCTTCCCTTCAGGAAGATGCCCTGAAAGTGCTTCAATCAGTTTGAATTTCCCGCCTGCCCACTTAAGAAAGGCTCTGTGTTTTTTATTCATCTAAATTGATTGAATGCTAAGAAAAAAGAAGTCACCGATTGTACTCTGTTTATTAAGGAATATCACGAGCAGGAAGGCTATCTTGCAATTCATAATCGACTAAATCTTTCCATGAACGGACCCATGGAGCATTCAACTGATGTTTTTCCACTATATTCAGTGCTTTTTTGTGTGCCAAACCCGAAGTGGGGAACTGACCAAGCAGAATAATCCACCTCCGTTTGTATCTCGCCACCTTAATTCCCGTCTCACCTTGTAACTGATTGAGTATATTATAGAGAGACTTTACTTTCCGAACACTTGCCAGCTGCAAAGTATAACCTGTTATCCATTGCTCACTATTGAGGCGCTCCGTTAACTTGGGCTCTTTGTCATCTCGCTTCACCTCAATTACCGATGAAGACAGTTGAGTCGACTCGATATTATCCAGCCCCTTAAACACCTCTATTGTTGTCGGTTCCTCTACCTCGGTGCCAGTTACCAAGGCGACTTCACTAGCTTTGCCGCTATCATTTGAAATTTCAGAGACATCAGCTCCTTCCACTAATGTCTCATGAGCTACCTCTTCTGAAGGTGATCTCTCCTCTTTAGTATCAATCACAGGCAAGGTTTGATGCAGGATAAAATATCCGGCCATTAACCGCTCACCATATTGATATAATATCGAAGACTTAGGCTCCACTTCAAATACCGTTTTTTCCGGCCCACCAATTACCTCTCTCCCCTCTTCTTTCGATAGAAGCAAATAGCCTACCAATAAGCATAAAAAGATCAGCACACCCACGATTGCCATCTTGTGCCATCTAGGCGATTGGGGAAATTCTGGCTCGCCATGTAGAGCCAACTCCAGAAGATTGACGACCTCTTGCGGGCTGCCAGACTGCTTTTGTAACTGTTCTTTGACAATCTCTCTGGGAGTAAAGGGAACTTGCTCACTGCGGCTTAATAAAGTGTAGTAGAGCGCTTCTCTTTCCTGAAATGAGAGGGATTCAATATTGATAGATAACAGAACTCCCTGCTGTTGTTCGGGTAATTGAGTCACCAAGTCGTCAAAAAAATCAGCCGTAGTCGTTAATGCCACTGAGAGAGACTTACCGGGAATTGATAGCTGACTGAGTACAATACATTCAGCAATGATCTCCATGGGAAGGTAGTGAGCATCATCGAGCACAATACAAGACGCCTGAGGTAAAGCCCCCGATAGCCTTAATAAGGTTTCAGGAAGAGGGATCTCATCATCAAAAACAGGCTCAGACAGTAGCTGAACTAATATTTTTCTACGTATTTCACTGCAGTCACTATGCTTTGGACATGTGACCAGGGCCGAGCTAAATTCATCCAGCTCATTTAGAAGGGAAGTAACAAGAGTCGTTTTACCTGAACCATAGGCTCCAGTAACCACCAGCAACTGTTGTCCATAGAGACTAACATGCTGTAGCCGTTGCAGTAAGGTTTCTTGACTTGGTAATAAAATTGAGTTTTTAAGTGTCACTCATGCACCACACAAACTATGCGCAGCGAATAACAGTTTCCAGTAGTTCATCGCTCACCTCACAGTAGATCCCAGCCTGACCTATCGCTTCAGGAAGAACTAATCTGAGTTGACCTTTAAGTACCTTCTTATCTCGCCGCATATGCCTAATGAAATCTTCAAAATCCATTGAGTCAGGAGGAGAAACCGGCAGATCAAATGCTTCGAATAATTTGATTATCCGACAAACAATTGACTCATCAATTAAATCCATCCCAGATGCAGTATTAGCAGCAAGTACTGTGCCAGCAGCAACTGCTTCACCATGCAACCAAACGCCATAACCCATTTCGGCTTCTATTGCGTGCCCGAAAGTATGACCCAGATTAAGAAGCGCACGCACCCCTTGCTCTGTTTCGTCTTGAGCAACAACTTCGGCTTTAATTTCACAGCAACGTCCAATCGCGTAGGTTAACGCTTGAGCATCCAACGATTTCAATTGCTCGACATTATCTTCCAACCATTTAAAAAACTCAGAATCCCAGATTATTCCATACTTGATGACCTCGGCCATCCCAGCAGAAAACTCTCTTGGGGGGAGTGTATTTAAACAATCGGTATCGATCATTACCATTTTTGGCTGGTAAAATGCACCGATCATGTTTTTACCAAGTGGATGATTTACAGCTGTTTTTCCACCAACAGACGAGTCAACTTGAGCCAGTAATGTAGTTGGCACCTGGATAAAGTCGATTCCTCTCTGGTAACTTGCAGCAGCAAAGCCTGTCATATCACCGATGACACCGCCACCTAAAGCAATAAGAACGGTATCTCTACCTAGGTTTTGTTGCAACAGGGAGGTGAAGATACTATCCATCTGTTCAAGGGTTTTGTACTGCTCTCCATCGGGTAAAATGACGGGGTCAACACAATTGAATGAGGACAATACTGTTTGCAGCTTTTCAAGATAAAGAGGCGCTATCGTTTCATTAGTGACAATAAGGATATTTTTATCTTGGAGGTAGCGAGCAAAATGCTCGCCACAACTCATCAAATTCTGGTTAAAAATTATTGGATAGCTTCGCACACCTAAATCAACCTGAATTTGCTTCATTTTCCTACCTAGAAACCTAACTGTTCAATAATTTGATTCGCAACCACCTTGGCACTTTGCTCATCAGTCTTTACGATGACATCCGCAATCTCTTCGTACAAAGGATTACGAATCGCAGCCAGACTTTCCAAAACTTCTCTTGGATCATCTACCTGCAATAATGGGCGTCGCTTATCTCGTTGAGTACGAGCAACTTGCTTGTCGATAGTTGTTTCTAGATATACGACAATTCCACGAGCAGAGAGGTTATTACGAATCTCTTTGCTCTGAATAGAACCACCGCCTGTCGCTAAAACAATACCTTGTTTTTCAGTTAAATCAGCGACTACCTGTGTTTCACGAACGCGGAAACCTTCTTCGCCTTCGACATCAAAAACCCACGCTATATCCGCACCTGTGCGGCTTTCAATTTCTTGATCTGAATCGTGGAACTCTAGGTGCAGCATCTGCGCCAGGTGGCGCCCTATAGTGCTTTTACCAGCCCCCATGGGGCCTACGAGGAAAATATTACGTTTCTCAGCCATTGCTTTTACGTCTGAATCTTATATGAAGTTTGCCGACGCCGATTCGAAAAATAGAACCGACCTTAAATGTTACCTTGCTCTATTGAGACTTGACCAGTGATTATCTCAGCTAAACACCATTAAAGGCAAGTAGTGATGCTCACATTCTGTAAAATTAGTCTTTTGAATAGAAGAAAGCCAGTACTGTAAGCACTGGCCTTCTCATGAAACATTATCTATTTAGAGATCTTCAGAAATAATTTTTGGAGTCACGAAAATTAATAATTCCTGCCTATTATTCTCATCCGTAGTGCTCCTGAACAGGAAGCCGACAAAGGGAATATCTCCCAGTACAGGTACTTTACTCACTCGATTAATCAATTGCTGCTGATAGATACCACCAAGCACGATAGTCTCACCATGATCGACCAGAACCTGTGTTCCTATGCGTTGAGTATCGATAGAAACCGCCGACCCCAGAGGGGTTGAAACAACTTTACCTTGAGAATCTTGTGTAATTTCCAGATCTAAGATCACTCTATTATCTGGTGTAATTTGTGGCGTTACACGCAGTGACAATACCGCCTTTTTAAAGCTAACTGTTGCGGCGCCACTAGAGCTCGCCTCTAAATAGGGGATCTCAACACCCTGTTCGATATAGGCAGCCTTCTGATTCGAGGTCATGATACGTGGACTCGCAATGATCTCTCCCTTATCTTCCTTCTCTAACGCACTCAACTCCATATCGAGTACCGTTCCATCGGCCAGCTTAGCCACATGGAATGCCACTCTCGCAGCACCGGTAGATGCCGGCAAATTCACGTTCAACCGATCAACTAGCGCTGGTACGATGCCATTTGAAATACTCTCAGCTCCCTCAAGACTTCCAGAAGTGCCTTTATCGCCCTGCTGATCTGTTATTCCCCATCTAATACCAAGTTCCTCTGAGACATCATCCTTTACTGTCACCATACGAGATTCGATGAGCACCTGACGAATTGGAATATCCAGAACCTCGATTAATCGATGCACATTCTCTAATGTATCCTCAGTGTCTTTCACCAATAGTGTATTGGTGCGTTCATCGACCGCTACGCTACCCCGGGCCGATAATAGACTGGAATCATCACTTTTCAGGAGTTCCGCGATGTCAGTCGCCTTAGCATAATTGATCTGCAGGTATTCAGAATATAACGGTGCAAGCTCTTTCACCTCCTGCATATTCTTTAATTGCTGACTCTCACGAATAGCTAACTCTTCACTAGGAGCGATCATCAGGATATTCCCCTCAATACGCTTATCCAGCCCCTTCGTCTGTAAGATAAGATCCAGAGCCTGATCCCAGGGGACGTCATCTAAACGTAGGGTGATATCACCTTCGACCGTATCACTGGTCACTAAATTGAAATCGTTATAATCGGCAATAATCTGAAGAACAGTTCTAACAGAGATACTTTGAAAGTTCAGCGATAGCGAACGTCCGTCGTACTTTTTCTCTTTCTTAACAACATTAACTCGCTCAACCTTAGTTATACTCAGGCGAAACAGGCTTCCTTCCTGCTTATAGTTATACTCATAGTTTCCGGCAATATCGATAAGCACACGCGTGGTCAACTCATCCTTAAAGGTTTCAAAGCTTCTCACCGGCGTGGCAAAGTCCTGAACATCCATGACATAGAGCAAGTCTGAAGCTATTTCAGTGTTGTATAGCTTCAATTCAAGTTTAGCTCCAACCTGCTCCACATTCGCCGCAACGGAGCTATTGTTCAGCTTAACCAGTAGCTCACCCCCTCCTTCGGAGGTTCTTTTAAAGTCAATATTATCAACAGTATTGATAAATGGATTGGTTTCCTTTGTCGCGCTATTCGCCACCTCATCGTTAATCGTAAGGCTGTAAACATTACCGGCAAGTTTACCTTGATAAGCCTTGACCTTATCCAGTGCGACAACAAGCTTCATAACACTATTATCTTGTTTAACCTCAATAGTCTCTACTCCAACTGTATTTATTGGAAGAGACTGCTTCTCTAAACCAGATACACTTTCATTAAAGCCAAGAATAATTTCAGCAGGGGAAGCATTTAGCTCTATTTCAGGCTCCATGATTTCACTTTCAAAAATCAATTGAAGCTCTAGTTGATGATCAACGATCGAGTGGTACTTTACATCCACTAGACGATTCGCAGCCATCGCATACGATGTTCCTGCAGAAATTAGCGCTAAACTAACAACAACTCTAAAAAGAGCTGACATATTAAAAAAGTTTTTATTCGCGGCAGAAGATTCCATTATTCCCTCATCCTTCGCTTGTTATTTTCCAGATAATTCTAGGTTGCTGAGTCTTTCCGTCCAGCAACCAGAACCATCTGGAATTAATTCAATTATTTCGACTGTTTGTGGTGTAACTTTAACAATTCTTCCATGATATAGACCCAAGTATTCTCCAATACCTAAACGATAAACACTAGCATCATTTGTTTCTACCAGGGCCCAGATGTTATCGACCTCACTCAATGTCCCTCGCATCTTTAAGTTATCCAGGGCATAAGTTTCTAAACGCCCTTTACGCCTCTTAAGATCGGGTTGTAAACAGTCCTTTGTCGTATCTATGACCTCCTCGGTTAATTCTCGTGAGGGAGGTACGAAGGGGCTGCGCATTAAATCAGCATGATACTCAAAATGTTCAAATTTAGGTGGTTCTTTCAGTGGCGGAATATGTGCCACATGCTGCGCCTTTGTCGTAGTAACAAATAGCTCTAAATCACTTCGATCGCCAACACAACCCACCAAAAAAAAGCTAAAAAAGAATAAAGGAAGAAGTTTCATTATTATTTCCCCTTCGCTTTTTTCATGTTGGCAGGTAAATCCGCTCCCTCTTTAAAGCGATATGTTTTTGCCAAAATTTCCATCCCTAAGCCACCAGAATCTGATTTCTTAATAACGAAGTCATGTAGGCTCACTATTCGTGGCAACTTAGCCACACCGCTAACCAACTGACCTAGTTCATGATATTCACCACTTACAGTCATGCTGATAGGAAATTCGAAATAGAAATCTCTTGGGATCACCTCTCGCCAATCCAAACTCTCAATCTTTAACCCTGAGTCTGTCGCAACAAAGGTTAAATCATCGAGTAAACCCGGCATTTCATTCTTAGATGGTAACATCTTAAGTAATTCGGCAAACTGAACTTCCATTGCAGCTAACTGTTCACGATAGAGTTTCAGATTAGCTGCGAGTCGGTATTTAGACTTAAAGTCATCTCTTAATTTTACCTCTGTCTCTTGCTCGAAACTTAACGTATCTATTGCATCCGAAACAAATAAAAAATAGCTGGCAACGAAGATACATATTGACAATATTGCAGCAAACACAACTTTAACGAGTGGAGGCCAACCCCCAATATTTTCAAAATCGATATCGTTAAACTGACTCAGTTCAAGGTTCATTTACTCGCTCCTTGGTCTGAATTATTCGCATTAACAACTTCACTGATCGTTACTTTCAAACTAAATCGTTGTAACTGCCTCAATTCTTCGTTGTGAGCAACGATAGACTGCATATTGGGATCCAACAGCCATTTAGATGTTTTCACCTTTCTCATCATGTTTGCCACATTATTATTAGACTCACTGCGTCCCTCTATCCACAACAAGCTACCTTTCTTTTCAATACTGGAAAGATAAATCCCAGGTGGAACGATACGTACGAGTTCATCTAACACGTGAGTTGGTAAGTTTCTGGATTGCTGCAAATTCAAAATAATTTCAGTACGACGCTCAATATCTTTTTTCCGTGTTCGTATCTCTTGTATTTCGGCGATCTGTTTTTCCAGAAGCTGAATTTCACTCTGCAGATAGGCATTTCTCGATCTTTGATTATCCGTCATCATGTCAAGCACGCTTAATGAAAGAAAGACAACCAGTGAAGACCCAAGAAAAACTAACGCTAGTATGCCAATATAATCTCTCTTTTGCTTTTCTCTCGCTTCTTCGCGCCAGGGTAAAAGGTTTATGTTCGCCATTGAGAGTAACTCCTCAGCGCTAGACCACAGGCAACCATATATTTGCCTATGTCCGGTTGCAATTGGCTTTTCACTTCATCATCTGCATGTAGGCAACCCTGAAACGGATCCGCTATGATTGTGTGAACACCTAACTCATTAGTTAATAAATTTGCCATCCCTTCAAGCCTAGATGTGCCACCACACAATATAATATGATCAACTTTATCCTTACCGCTGGAAGTACAATATATCTGTAATGTTCTCTTGATCTGCTGCAATAGCTGGGTTTGAAAGGGTGACAAAACCTCAAACATATAATTTCGTGGCAAATCACCTTCCAATTTGGCTTTTTCGGCTTGTTCGTGTGACATCCCGTAAAAAGAGAGAATTGATTGAGTAAATTGCTCCCCACCAAAAGCCTGCTCACGCACAAAGCTTGTTTCACCATCCTCGACAACAGCAAATGTGGTGATGTTTGCCCCTATATCGACTAAGGCAACGACCTTACCTTCGGCTCCCTCAGGTAATTGGGCGGCAACAATCTCATAGGCTCTTCCCAACGCATAACCTTCGATATCGACAACCTTACTTTCAAGATTAATATCATCGAGGGCATCGACTCGGGCGTCGATATTCTCTGTCCGACATGCACTGAGTAGCACATCGACCTTAGTCGGGTCCGTGCTATTCACATTCAAGGTTTCAAAATCGATACTGACTTCATCGAGTGAATATGGAATAAGATTATCTGCCTCTATTTCAATCTGGCTCTCCATCTCCTCTTCACTGAGAGACGCATCCATATAGATGACCTTCGTCATAACCGCTGAGCCAGAAACTGCAACCGAAGCAAATTTAGCGCTCTTGGGGAGTATGCGTTTAACCTGCTTTAATGACTCAACGACCGCATCAACATCTCGTATCTCATGATCATTAATGGCACCCTTTTTCACGGGTACTGCAGCATGACTTATAATTTTATAACCATCAGCCGTCTGACTCAGCAGTATTGCCTTAATCTCGTGGGAACCGATATCGATTCCAACCATCTGCGGAGCCTGACGCTTCCATAATTTTGAAAGCATAGTCCATCGTCACTTTTTTGTTATTGTTTCAAGAATTAGATTAGCACAAAATCAACTCGTTATAGATATTTGTACAGAATGTTTCTTGGTTTTACAATTGCCATTTTTTTGACAACCTTTTTTACTTCACCAATGCGCAAGCGCCTTATATACTATTGGTCTTGCAAAAAATTTTTGGAATATTCCCGTGAAGTGGTTAAAACGTATTATTATTGCTCTATTCAGCCTAGCTCTTTTGGGCGTTGGCGCCATTGCTGCGGCCTATTTTTATGTATTACCCGAACTCCCAGACGTAAACTCGTTAAAAACGGTAAAACTTCAAACCCCGTTACGCATATACAGTAGTGACGGTAGGCTGATATCCCAATTTGGTGAGAAGAGACGAATTCCGGTTGATTTTCAAAATGTTCCGCCAATGCTTATCGATGCCGTTTTAGACACGGAAGATGCCAGATTTTTCGAGCATCATGGTATAGACCCGATAGGCATCACCCGTGCGGCATTCATCCTTTTAACCACAGGCAAAAAGAGCCAGGGCGCGAGCACCATCACTCAGCAAGTAGCTCGAGGCTTCTTCCTTTCCAATGAAAAGACCTATATTCGAAAAATCAAAGAGATCTTTTTGGCCATAAAAATTGAGAAGGCCCTATCGAAAGAGGACATTTTAGAGTTATATCTAAATCGCTCTTTTTTAGGTAACCGAGCCTATGGTGTAGGTGCAGCAGCCCAGGTCTACTATGGCAAGGAGTTAGATCAGTTAACCTTACCTGAGATGGCAATGATCGCCGGACTGCCTCAAGCACCTTCAGCTGCCAATCCAATTCGTAACCCGGCAAGGGCCATGAATCGTCGAAATTGGGTATTGAGCCGCATGTTAGAGAAGCAAAACATTACTCAGGCTCAGTATATGGAGGCGAGCCAATCTCCCATCACGGCAAAATATCACGGCGCAGAAATTAATCTTTACGCTCCCTATATTTCAGAGATGGCACGAGATTATCTGGTTGATAAATTTGGTGAAGAGGAGGCCTATACGGGCGGTTACAACATCTATACCAGCATAGACTCCACACTTCAGTTAGAAGCTCAGCAGGCACTTAGAAATAATGTCTATGCCTATGATGAGCGGCATGGCTACCGCGGTCCTAAAGCCGTTCTTTGGACTGATAGTCCACTGAATAACCAAGATATTATCGACCGCCTAAAACAGACCAAAGCATTTCAAGGTCTTTTGCCTGCCGCCATAATGAGCATGAGCGAACAAAGTGTTCAAGTGCTTACCTCCAAAGGTGAAACGTTAGAGATTGACTGGCAAGGGCTTAAATGGGCTCGTAAGTTCATCTCTAATAAACGTCAGGGAAAAGCCCCTAAAGTGGCTTCAGAAGTTGTCGCAATCGGTGAACAGGTATGGATTCGAAATAATGGTGAATTTTGGCAATTAGCTCAAATCCCTGAAGTTGCCAGTGCCATTGTTTCCCTCGATCCCCATGACGGTGCCATACGTACTCTGGTCGGTGGCTTTAGTTTCCATACCAGCCAATACAACCGTGTAACTCAGGCTAAGCGTCAGCTAGGTTCAAATATTAAACCCTTTATTTATACCGCGGCGATGGAAAAAGGTTATACTCTATCGACCTTAATCAACAATGCACCGATTAATAATGCCGATACCAGACAAGGTACTGCATGGCGCCCTAAGAACTCACCTGACCGCTATACAGGGCCAACCAGATTACGTGTCGGCCTAGCACAATCTATCAACGTAATGTCTGTCAGGACTATGCGTTACACTGGTCTCGATATGGCTATCGATTATTTAGTCAAATTCGGGTTCGATGCCGGAGATATCCCAAGAAATGAGTCCATCGCATTAGGCTCAAACTCTGTGACTCCACTTCAAGTCGTTACCGCATTTTCTACCTTTGCCAATGGCGGATATAGAGTCGAACCCTATTTTGTCGAACGCATTGAAGATTCTTACGGACAAATCATCGAACAATCGAATCCTACCCTTGCCTGCAAGCCGGAACCAGCCCAGTTAGAAGCAACCAAGGATGATCCTTTTGCCTCTATGGCTGATGAACTTCAGCATTCGACGGCTCCAGTAAAAGAGGAAATTTGTGGTGGTAAAGACAGTCGACATGCCCCCCAAATCATCTCTGAACAAACGGCATTCCTGATCACTGATGCTTTAAAGAGTGTTATTTGGGGTGGTGGAAATTGGAGCAAAGGAACAGGCTGGAATGGTACGGCCTGGCGAGCAGCAAGAGTCGTAAAAAGACATGATATTGCCGGCAAGACAGGAACAACCAACGAATCCCGGGATACCTGGTTTAGTGGATTTAACCCCAAACTTGCCACCACGGTTTGGGTAGGCTTCGATGATCATAGTAAGGAGTTGGGTAGAACCAGCTGGAATGCTAATGCCGCAAAAGATCAAATTTCTGCAGCAGAGGCAGGGGCAAAGACGGCTGGACCGGGATGGAATGAGTTCATGAAAAATGCCCTATCTGGTACACCTGAAGTTCCGGCGACTCCGCCTGAAGGTATCGTCTCTGTAAGAATAGATCTGGCAACTGGAAAGCTAAGTCGAAAAACCGATTACACCAGTAGGTTTGAGTATTTTGTATCAGGCACAGAGCCAACAGAGTTCGCAACAGAAGCTGAAGAGAACAACGACATTTTCATCGAAGACTCCACAGAGGAGCTGTTCCAGTAAGAAACCTTTCAGCTAAAAAATAAGAAAGCGCGATAGAGTAAAATCTCCATCGCGCTTTGTTAAAACTCCAAAATAAATTAACGACTTATTTTTGACATACAGACTTAATTTAATTTTATATTTATTAAACTTCTACTCAGAAGCGGCTAATTTTGTTGCCAATGCGGCTCTGACTTGAGGTAAAGCTGTTCCACCGAAGGCTTCACGCTTCTCAAGACATGATTCTATCGTCAGGCAGTCATACACATCACTTGTAATAATTTCTGAAAATGATTGCAGATCTTTCAGCTCAAAATCCTCTAAAGGTTTCTTCTGCGCAATCGCTTTTACCACGACTTCGCCAACGACATGGTGCGCCTCTCTAAATGGCATACCTTTGGCGACAAGGTAGTCAGCGAGTTCGGTAGAGTTTGCATAGCCCTGCTGCGCAGCACTTAAGGTATTCTCACGGTTAACCTTTAAACCACTAAGCACCAAAGCGGCCATCTCGAGGCAGATAGCCCAGCTATCCATCACATCAAACAAACCCTCTTTGTCTTCCTGCATATCTTTGTTGTAAGCTAACGGCAACGCCTTCATGGTAGTTAAAATACCGATAAGGCTGCCATAAACCCGGCCCGTTTTACCACGTATCAACTCGAGAGCATCAGGATTCTTCTTCTGTGGCATTAATGAAGATCCGGATGTCACTTCATCATCGAGATCGATGAAACCGGCTTCGCCGCTGTTAAAGAAGATAAGGTCTTCCGCCATACGGCTTAGATGCATCATGCTAATTGAAGCATCACTACAGATCTCAACCACATGATCCCTGTCCGATACTGTATCTAAACTATTGAGTGTTGGCGACGCAAACCCCAAGGATTCCGCCAGCTTATACCTATCCATAGGATATGCAGTACCAGCAAGTGCTCCGGTGCCAAGAGGGCAAGTATCCGCACGTTTGAGCGCATCTGCTAAGCGGCTAATATCACGTTCAAACATCTCGACATAAGCTAGACACCAATGCCCGAACGCCACGGGTTGTGCACGCTGAAGGTGTGTGTAACCAGGCATAACGGCATCCAGTTCTCTTTCTGCCAGCTCTAAAAGCGCTTGCCTTAAAGCTTTAAGCAATACCAGCTGCTGCTGACCCTCTTTCTTACACCAAAGTTTAAGATCGGTTGCCACTTGATCATTTCGGGAGCGCCCCGTATGAAGCTTCTTTCCAAGATCTCCGACTTTAGCAATCAAAGATAGCTCGACAAAACTGTGAATATCTTCGGCACCCGATGCAAGAATAAGCTCAGGCTTCTCTTCCACTTCGGCCAATAGCTCTTTTAAAGCCTGCTGTAGCTGCAGACACTCACCTTCAGACAGAATCCCCACCTGAGTGATAGCGCCGGCCCAAGCTATAGAACCGACAATATCTTGTTCAACCAAGCGGTAATCGACAGGCAATGAGTCATTGAATAATTTAAATAGCGCGCTACTCTCTTGGCTAAATCTTCCGCCCCATAATGCCATGCTGACTTCCTCTTTTTTTATTAATCGAGAGTGGGCTCTGGGCCTCACCCTCTGATATGTCTTAACCTACTGTTAGAAACGCTTAAGGCCTTTTGAATACCTTAAATATCTTTACAACTGAAGCTTACTGAGCCTTTAATGCCCTAATACGACTAGCTAAAGAGTAAAGACGGATGAAACCTTCGGCATCTTTCTGGTTATAGACATCGTCTTCACCAAACGTCGCGAACTCTTCTGAGTACAGGCTGTTTTCTGAACGCTTTTTCACTGCGTTAGCTTGCCCCTTATAGAGTTTAATAACGACTTCACCACTGACCAAATTAGCCAGAGGTATTGATGCTGCCAATAGGGACTCACATAATGGCGTAAACCAACGACCATCATAAACAAGATGAGCCATCTGGGCACCAATCTGCTCACGCCATTCACGACTACTCTTATCTAGCACTAACTCTTCAATGGCTCTTAGTGCGGCAAACATAACTGTGCCACCCGGAGTTTCGTAACAGCCACGGGACTTCATTCCCACCAGTCTATTCTCTGTAATATCGATTCTGCCAACCCCATGAGCGCCAGCGATCTCATTTAGCATAGTAAGAGCCGCGTAAGGAGAAAGCGATGCACCATTAACTTTAGTGATCTTACCTTGCTCAAGCTCTAATGATACGTACTCAGGCTCATTCGGTGCGTCCTCAGGCGCGACTGTCATAGTCCAAACGCCTTTAGTCGGCTCATTCCATGGGTCTTCTAATTCACCACCTTCATGGGAGATATGCCAGGCATTCGCATCACGGCTATATATCTTAGTCACAGAGGAAGTCGTTTCAATATTACGCTCGGCAAGGTAATCCAGCAGATCTTCACGACTAACCATCTCCCACTCACGCCAAGGAGCAATCACCTTGAGATCGGGTGCCAGAGCTGCAAAACAACCTTCGAAACGTACCTGATCGTTTCCTTTTCCGGTACAGCCATGACAAACGGCATCGGCGCCGACTTTACGTGCAACTTCAACCTGCGCCTTAGCGATAATAGGTCTGGCCATTGATGTACCTAATAAATAGGTCCCTTCATAGATCGCACCGGTAGCAATAGTCGGGTAGATATAATCTGCCACCAGCTCTTCTTTAAGATCGACGATGTAGCATTCAGATGCACCGGAAGCGATAGCCTTCTCATGCAATCCCTCCAACTCTGCATCACCCTGGCCCACATCTGCACAGAAAGCGATGATTTCACAATTATCATAGGTCTCTTTTAACCAAGGAATGATCGCCGAGGTATCCAAGCCTCCTGAATAGGCCAGAACCACTTTCTTCACATCTGTTTTCTTTGTTTCAATTGACATTTTTCTATCCTAATTCTTTCGCTTTTCTTACCGAAAATCTCGATAACAAATAAATTGGTTTATTTTTACTACTTAGCTAAAAGCGTAACCAGCACTGCATTTTGTGCATGCATGCGGTTTTCAGCCTGTTGCAAAATGAGAGAACCTTCGCCATCGACCACATCGGCAGTCACTTCAACCTCGCGGTATGCTGGCAGGCAATGCATAAAGAAGTTAGCACCCGCTTTAGCCATCATCTCGGCATTGACTTGATAAGGTTTAAATTTAGCCTCAATATCACTCAGGTTAGAATCGTCTCCCATAGAGATCCAAGTATCAGTATAGATAGCATCTTGCTGAGCCATCTCTTCAACGTCAGAGGTGAGTATTAACTTACCCCCATACTGAGCCGCTAAAGATTGGGCTTCCACAACCACTTGACCGTCGGGGAACTGGCCTGGAGGGCAGATAACCGTCATTGTTGCGCCCAAAATTGCCGCACCATACATGAGTGAATGTGTCACATTATTTCCGTCACCCACGTATGCCAGCTTCACCTTGCTGACATCATCAAATTTTTCAGACAAGGTTAAAAAGTCGGCTACCCCCTGACAAGGATGATACAGATCAGATAATGCATTGATTACCGGCACACTTCCATGCTCAGCCAAGCTCTCAATCGTCGAATGAAGAAAGGTTCTCGCCACAATCGCATCGGCCCAGCAGGAAATATTGGCAGCAAAATCAGAAATAGGTTCACGTTTACCTAGTGCGCCATTTTGCTGGTCTAAATAGAGACAATGACCTCCCAACTTATTAATACCGATATCAAAACTAACGCGGGTTCTTAAAGAAGGCTTCTCAAATAGCATAACCACACTCTTTCCATCCAGCGCATTACGGTATTCGGCCGGGTTAGCCTTAATCTTCTTAGCCAGAGCCAACAAATCTTTAAGCTGCTCCTGAGTTAAGTCTTTTATCGATAGTAGATGGTTCATTCGCTGTTCTCCTTCGGCTGGATATGCTGATCAAGCCTTACACAATTATGTATATAGGGTGGCGGTGTTTCATGACACTTGATTCACCATCCTAAACTTTATCTTGAACTTGAGGCTAATCAGGCTGGATCTGTGTTCCGACTGCTTCGCCATTTGATAACGCAATCAATTGTTCGGCATGGCGCCATGAAGCCACCTGCACAGGCTGCCCCATCGATTCAGCCACTTCCAGTGCCGCCTCAACTTTAACTTTCATCCCTTTCTCGATAACACCAATTTGCGTCAACTCCTCGACCTGGGCGCGGTTTAAACTATTTATTAATTGTCCCTTACCGTCTAAAACACCTGAAACATCTGAAAGGAGAACCAACTTGCCATCGACAAGTTTAGCGAGCACTGTAGCCGCTTGATCGGCATTAACATTCAATAACTGACCCGTGGCATCGATAGCAATAGAGCTGACTATCGGCATCCACCCTTGCGATAAAATGAACTCCAGGTATGTTGCGCTTTTTGGACTGACCTCACCGACAAAGCCTAAACGTGGATCCTTAACTTTTGCTGAAACCATGTCACCATCACCTAAGCTCATGCCAACACAGGTCACACCCGCTTTTATCGCAGCCCCTTGAAGAATTTTATTAGAGGTTCCGGCTAATGCTCCGACAATTATCGGTATCTGCTCATGTGGAGTCACTCTCAATCCATCTAGTTTTTCCGTTGTCATACCATTTGCGGTTAACTGCTCTTCGACTAAACAACCTCCGCCATGAACCATAATCAAAGGCTGGCCGCTAGCGATCATCTTGGCCGCAGTTTCCATCAACCTGGCCATGCCCATTTCGCATTGCATCAGGGCGCCACCAACCTTTAGTACTAATGTGCTTTTATTTACTGACATAGTCGTTACTCTCTCGCGAAACAGAAAATTAATAATTGAAGTGAATCTTTATGCATTGATGAGCTTGACTTGCGGCTCCCTTCATCAAGTTATCAATCGCACTCGCGACAACGAGATAGTTAGTCTCGGGATCGAACTTCCACCCCAGATGACAGTTTGGAGTGTTAACAACGTCATCTACCTTAGGGAATTGGTTTTGCTTGACAGTAATAAGTGGAGCATCGTCATAGACTGCATATGCAGCAGCCACATCGGCTTCGGTGGTTCCTGGCTTTAACTGCACCGTAATCGTCGCCAAAATTCCACGCTTAAAGTTTCCAAGATGAGGAGTAAATATGACCTCTTGTCCTAACTGAGTGGCGATCTCTGGTTGATGCCTATGACCGAGTACACCGTAGGGAGTCAAACTGACCTCACAAAAGCTGGTATGCAACTGCGCTTTTCTACCTGCACCAGTCACACCACTGACGGCATTAATAACCGGAAATGCATCAGTTAAAAACATGCTGATAGGTTTCAGAGCTGTTAGAGATGCCGTTGGGTAACAACCGGGAACCGCAATCATCTTACTGCTAGCGATTTGCTCACTATTCCACTCGGCTAATCCATAGACAGCATCACAGAGAACATCTTGATATTCATGATGAAAGCCATACCATTTAGGATATTGTTCTAAATCTGAAAAACGATATGCACCACTAAGATCAAATACGGTTAAGCCCTTTTGATAGAACCATGCAGCCAAGTGCAGGCTCACGGCATGGTCGGTTGCAAGAACCACCGCATCGGCTTGCTCAACAATTAGCATTTTAGCGTCATCACTGAGCGGAGAAAGAGAGAGTGAGATATGACTGTAGCTTGGATATAGGTCTGACAAAGGCTTACCTTTATCTAAACTATTCTCTGATACGTACAAACCTTGAATCATCAAATTTTCATCGGCATTAATGAGAGAGGTTATTTGTGCGCCCGTGTACCCACTGGCGCCAATGATAGCGATGCTTTTCATAATCTATGACTTCTTAATTTGGATGCTATATTTTAAAGAAAAAAAGAGGGGCACAACTTAAGCCCTGGTAGAAATACCAATTTGACAAGTTTATCGTCGCAGGAAGTCTGTACACATAACCTTTATGTTAATTTTTTGATATGAAATCATCATTTTTACTCTCAATAATAATCGCTGTAGTGTGGTGCTTGTCTTAGCTGTTTGATAGACTATCACATCAAACTAATTATGCAATATATTTGAATATATATTTTACGGATATTTTATGACTGCACTCCCGGACCTTAAAAGCAGCTTTAGCCAACTTATTGCAACCCCTTCAATAAGTGCCCTCGAAGCCTCCCAAGATATGAGCAACCAAGGGGTTATCGACTTATTGCATGACTGGTTTGATAATTTAGGCTTCCAATGCACAGTCCAGCCAGTGCCTGATAGTCGGAATAAGCATAACTTGGTCGCGAGTTTTGGCACAGGAAAAGGCGGTCTATTGCTTGCGGGACACACAGATACGGTGCCATTTGATGAGGGACGCTGGAGCCAAGATCCATTTAAATTAACCGAAAAAGATAATCGTTGGTACGGCCTTGGCACATGCGACATGAAGGGATTCTTTGCTTTGGTATTAGAGGCCATCAAAGATATGCCACTGGCACAATTTAAACGCCCATTACATATCCTCGCCAGTGCCGATGAAGAAACAACCATGAATGGTGCCAAGGCATTTGCGGCAGCCAAATCGATTGCCCCCGACTATGCAATCATCGGCGAACCCACCAGTTTAAAGCCCGTGTATATGCATAAGGGGCACTTAACTCAAGGTATCAGAGTTATCGGTAGAAGCGGACACTCCTCCGATCCAGCTAAAGGGCTTAATGCCATAGAGGTCATGCATCAAGTGATGGGGCAACTTATTAAGTTAAAACAACATTTAGCCGATAACTACAGGGAGAAGGCTTTTACGGTTCCCTACCCAACTATGAATTTCGGTCATATTCATGGTGGCGATGCTGCTAATCGTATCTGCGGATGTTGCGATCTCCATATCGACATCCGGCCCCTGCCAGGACTGTCACTAGAAGAGTTAGAACAAATGGTGACCCATTACCTCACACCAATTAATGACAAGTATCCCGGGAGTATTAATGTTGCACCTCTTTATCCTGCCTCTGAATCATTCGCTGGTGATGTTAATAGCAGCTGGACCCGACTGGTAGCCGAACTGTCGGCAAACGTGCCTGAAGTGGTCAATTATGCCACCGAAGCCCCTTATATCTCTAAACTTGGTTGCCAAACACTCGTACTAGGGCCCGGCAGCATAGAGCAAGCTCATCAACCCGACGAGTACCTCGACATTGCCTATATCGATCAAACAACTGCTTTACTAAAACAGCTTATCTATCATGCATGTATCAAGTAAAGCATCTGCATATCATACTCAGGTAAATGAACTATGCTTACATACTTAACTCAGGCACTAGATGACAGACAAGTGATATAGAGCACATAAGTTTGCATTATCTGTAATTGTTGTATTGACCTTAGGCGCCGACGCTGGGTATTGTGGTTGATTAGCATGAATTCAGGTATGGAGCACGTATGGCAGATATGTATGCATCTTTAAGGTCAAATGTGGGTACCTTAGGGCAAATTCTTGGTGAGACAATACGCACCAATTTAGACGATGCTTTTCTTGAAAAGATCGAGCAGATCCGTCAACTGGCAAAGAGTTCTCGCCAGGGCGATGAAGCGGCAAGAGATGAGATGCTCAAACTGCTCACAGCACTGCCAGATAATGAACTGGTTCCCTTCGCAAAAGCCTTTAACCAGTTTCTCAACTTGGCTAATATCGCCGAACAGTTCCACACGATCAGTCGCAACTGTGACGAATTGGTCTGCGTACCAGACCCGGTTGAACAGCTGTTAGGGCGAATACTGAGTAGTAACATAGATCAAGAGAAGATGCTCGATTGTCTGGAAAGTTTAGATATCGACCTAGTACTGACAGCGCATCCGACAGAGATCTCTCGCCGAACACTCATTCAAAAATATGCATCGGTAATCGATATTCTGGCTGCATTGGAAAATCCACAGCTCACCGAGCGAGAGAAGAAACAACAGCATCTGCGCTTACGTCAATTGATTGCACAGATTTGGCATACCAATGAGATTAGAAATGAAAGACCAACCCCTGTCGACGAAGCGCGCTGGGGACTGAGCACGATCGAAGTCTCTCTCTGGCAGGCTATCCCCGATTTTCTCAGGCAACTCAACGAGCAGGTAGAGGAACGCACAGGCAAGCAACTGCCTACGGACATCGCGCCGGTACGCTTCTCGAGCTGGATGGGGGGAGACCGTGATGGCAACCCTTTCGTCACCGCAAGAGTCACTCAGGAGGTACTCGATCGTAACCGTCACACGGCGGCCCGTCTCTACCTGAAAGACATTGTCGTGCTTGTTAATGACCTCTCAGTAGAAGAAGCCAATGCAGAGTTATTGGAATATACCAATAATAGCCTTGAGCCCTATAGAGATGTACTTAAAGATCTTAGACTAAAATTACGAAACACCGTTGACTACCTTAATGCGCGCCTCGAAGGTCACAGCCCAGAAGTAGACCTAAGCTCAATAATTTGGCACGAAAGCGATCTAAAAGAGCCACTATTAATGCTCTATAGAAGTCTAATTGACTCGGGTATGAGCCTGATAGCCAATGGACTCTTGTTAGATATCTTGCGTCGCATCGCCTGTTTTGGCATTCACATGCTAAGGCTAGATATCCGGCAGGATGCAGAACGCCATAGTGATGTCATTGCTGAGTTAACCCGTTACTTAGGCATGGGCGATTACAACCATTGGGATGAAAGTGAAAAACAAGCGTTTCTCCTGAGAGAACTGACAGGTAAACGACCATTGATCCCGTCAAACTGGCAAGCCAGTAATGATGTTGCTGAAGTCGTTAATACCTGTCGTCTTATAGCAACTCAGCCAGCACAGGCCTTGGGCTCTTATGTTATCTCTATGGCCAGCAAGCCATCGGATGTTTTAGCTGTCTTATTACTTTTAAAAGAGACTGGTTGCCCTCACCCAATGCGAGTCGTCCCCTTATTTGAGACTCTCGATGATCTCAATAATGCCTCGAGTTGTATGTCCGCACTATTTGCTATTGATTGGTATCGTGGTTACACCAAAGGCCATCAAGAAGTTATGATTGGCTACTCTGATTCTGCAAAAGACGCAGGAGTGATGGCCGCAGCCTGGGCTCAATATCATGCTCAAGAAGAGCTCGTTGAGATAAGCAGACAAGCCGAAGTGAAGTTAACCCTATTCCATGGCCGCGGTGGCACTATTGGACGTGGTGGCGGACCAGCGCATGAGGCGATCCTTTCACAACCGCCAGGTTCTGTCGATGGTCGCATTCGTGTTACAGAACAAGGCGAAATGATCCGCTTTAAGTTTGGCCTGCCAAAATTAGCAGTTCAAAGCTTAGCCCTGTATACATCTGCGGTAATGGAAGCCACTCTCCTGCCGCCTCCAGAGCCTAAGCCTGAATGGCGAGCCTGCATGCAAAAGCTGGCTGAAGAGTCAGTCGATGCCTATCGCTCCATTGTGATAGATGAACCTGATTTTGTCGCCTATTTCCGCGCAGCTACCCCAGAAGTCGAACTGGGGAAATTACCTTTAGGCAGCCGCCCAGCGAAGCGTAGAGTAGATGGAGGAATAGAAAGTCTACGTGCAATACCCTGGATATTTGCATGGTCACAGAACCGCTTGATGTTACCCGCATGGCTTGGAGCTGGCGAGGCTCTGCAAGCGGCAAGCGATCGCGGAGAGATGGCGTTATTGCAGGAGATGGAACAAGATTGGCCGTTCTTCAAGACACGTATATCTATGTTAGAGATGGTCTATGCTAAGGCTGAACCCAATCTAGCCAAATATTATGAAACTTGCCTGGTACCTGAAAACCTACATCATTTAGGTGAAGCACTTCGAACTCGTCTGGCAACAGGTGTCAAAGCAGTTTTAGAATTAACCCAGTCTAATGCTCTGATGGAACATACGCCCTGGAATCGAGAGTCTGTTACGCTTCGCAACCCTTACATCGACCCGCTCAACTTTGTGCAAGCAGAGCTTTTGGCTCGAACCCGCAAAGAAGAAGCGTCGACGAATGTAGAGTTGGCCTTGATGATAACCATTGCTGGGGTTGCTGCCGGCATGAGAAATACAGGCTAATGAAGGTATTAAGATCCCTTATCCCACTCTTCATCTTGTTACTGACTGGGTGTGTGAGTCAATACAGCATCACCGAGAGTGAATTAGAAGGCTATCTATCTGATGAGATACATTTCGAAGTCAAAGAGGGTAATCAACTCTTTGGCATTGAGATGCGCATCAACAAGATAGATGTAAAACTTGGGCATAAACCAGACATAATGTCGGTTACCGCTGACAGCGTGGTCAAGGTAAGAAACCCCTTGTTACCTATTCGCGCGGATATGAAGACAACCTTCGAGGCAGAGCCTTGGTACGATGCCCAAAGCCATAGTGTCTATTTGAGACAGCTCAGGCTTATCGGTATTGAATCGAATCCAAAGGATATTGAGAAAGCGGTCAAACAGGTAGCTCCTCAGATGATGCGCTTTCTTACTCATTTCCTCGAAACTCAGCCAGTATATGTACTGGATACTTCAGACTCAAATCAGGCATTAATTGCTGAGATGACCAAGAGAATAGAAGTAAAACCAGGAAAACTTAAGCTGATTTTTGATGAATAGGTGATGATTAAAATGCCATTAATGACGAAGAGTCGTTAATGGCACTTTCAAATTTATAACAATTATTTACTAAATCGAGAAAAAGAGGAGTAATCAACAATTACAGCCTCACCCAACAACTCCCTCCGGAGCATGTCATAAGCAACTGCAGTGCTTAATGCTCTCACCAGAGCGCGTGATCGTCCAGGCAACTTAACCATCTGACTATAAACCCCAGACTTTGTGGCGAGTGCTATGGCCACTGTTCCTACAGGCTTTTCATCTGTTCCACCCTCAGGGCCTGCGATGCCACTTGTGGCGAGCGCGTAATCACTGTCAAGAATACCACGAGCTCCTTTTGCCATCTCCTCAACAGTGGCTATCGAAACGGCACCGTAATCATCAAGAGTTTGAGGGTTAACCCCCAACACCTTGACCTTAGCTTCGTTGCTATAAGTGACCAAGCCATGGTGTAAATAACTAGAACTACCCGCAAACGCCACTAACCCACTGGTGATCATACCACCGGTGCAAGACTCGGCGACGCTCAAACTTAGGCCTGAATTTAGCAGCCGCTCATGGATCTCTTGATCTAACGTCGTAATATTCTCAGCGACAACCCCATTTCCTAGTACTGTTTTAACTTGAGCTTCGATATCAGGTAACGAACTGATGGCTGACTGACCGCGTGCAAACAGCTTTATCTCAATATAGGGCATATAAGAGCGATAACCTAGGGTGATGCCCGCAGGCAATTGAATCCCTTCCAGCTCATCCGCCAACGAAGACTCACCTCTCCCAAGGGTAAGTAGCTTGCTAACTGAAACAGACTCAGGTACCGAAAACTGCTCCTCAACAAAAGGAATAAACTGCTCTTTAACCATTCGCTTGAATTCAAAAGGAACACCGGGTGTAAAAAAAAGCCATGCTCGATTAAGTTTGGCTGCAAAGCCGCAAGCAGTACCCACGGGGTTATCAATCATTACAGCCCCCTCGGGTAGTAACGCTTGCTTAAGATTACTTTCTGCCATAACACGGTTATTTCTGGTAAACCAATCTTCCAGCTTTATTCGCCACTCTGTGCTCTCAACAAGTGGAACTCCCATAGCTAACGCCATACCCTCTGTAGAGAGATCATCACTAGTAGGACCTAAACCGCCATTAACCATAATGATATCGGCCTCAGTGCTACGCTCTTTGAAGACTGAAACAAGGTCTTCCAGACGATCTCCAACCGTAACTCGTCTTTGGCATTCAATGCCCCTCTCCATTAAAGTATTGGCAAACCAAGCTGCATTAGTATCAACAATCTGACCCGCTAACACCTCTTCACCTGTACAAATCATCTCAAGCTTCATCGATAACCCTTAAACCCGCAATCCATTAATAGCAGCTAAACTAAGTAACCCATCATTGAATAGCAACACTTTCACATTATTTTATTGATTTTAAATATGTTCACTGAAAAAGACAGGCAAAGCACAGAAAGGATATGGCGGAAATATCGTATTGAAGGAGCACTTATCGACTGACATAAGGAGTAGCCACTGTCTAGTCTGCAACAAAGGCGCCTTTCAATATCCAGCTTCGAGCAAAGCTCTCCGCATTCAGCATCAGATCTACATGGATGCAGTAAATGCAGGAGCTACATGACTGCCATCAAAGCTGGAGTCTAGGCACATGAATGTGCCGAATGTCAGAAACGCATGGGTGCAGTTTCTAACCAAGCTTGGCGGCGGAATTGCTTCGTAGAAAGCACTTTGTAACCTGAAACAAATGCGCCTGTCATGGTCAGCTGCGGGTAAACCGTACGCGTTCAATGGGCGCAAAGCTGCGCTTCGCCAACAACGCCCATCTCGCCCTACTATCACATGGAATGGAGGCATGCTACGCATGTGCTCTTTATTTCCCCATGTTCGAGTCGTCACCTTTCCAGACTAAAACGAAAAAAAGCCACCTTATTCAGGTGGCTTCTTCACTTTAAAATAAGGAGGACGCCAGTCATGGTCAGCTTTGGACCTAAAAAAGAAACTATAGACCCTGACCGCCAGGGATGGCGGAAATGCCGTTAATGCATGGATGCAATTAACGGCCACACTGCGATAGCAGCTTTGGACTGCATGTGAAGTAGCTGCTTTCGCGGAGCGTATATACGAAAAAAGCCCTAGCGTTTTCTGCTAGGGCTTTTTTCGTTTATTAGGCGCCTGGAAATGACCTACTCTCACATGGGGGCGAAAAAGCAGTGCTTTGGATGTGCAGCATTCAACTGTTTTGTAGCGAGAAGCGACGCAGTCGCTGAACTGGGGAGCCCGCTCAGCGGCGGGTCGAC
>Ga0316197_10000067_pt1 | contig 86368 bp, 77 predicted proteins | sample OudBiesiAoxic_MG_FD_204939 | JGI IMG/M metagenome (GOLD analysis project Ga0316197, IMG submission 204939) | Coastal sediment microbial communities from Oude Bieten Haven, Netherlands - site A oxic | ecosystem: Environmental > Aquatic > Marine > Coastal > Sediment | place: Netherlands... | reverse complement strand
GTAGTGTGGGGTCTCCCCATGTGAGAGTAGGTCATTTCCAGGCGCCTAATAACGAGAAAGCCCGTTGCTCACGCAACGGGCTTTTTTCGTTTTAGCCTGGAAAGATGACCACTCGAACATGGGGAAATAAAGAGTTCGAACGAAGTGAGGCTCAACTCCATGTGATAGGCAGTAAATAGCTCCTGCATTTACTGCATTCCCTACATCCATGTAGGTCATAGGGTGAAGCTTCTGCGCTTATCAAACGGAGTTTGATGCTGTGGTAGAACGCGGAGGGCTTGCGACCTACAGGACGTAGGGAGTGCCATTTATGCAGGAGCATATAAATGACCCCGAAGCTGACCATGACAGGCGCCTTCGCTATTTAGCGGTATTTCCGCCATCAGATCTTTAGGATTAACAAATGCCTTGATAGTATGGTCAATCATGTTCCCGTCATCATAATGACATTTTCCATGTTCCTATGGATCAGATGTCGATGAAAGGTTGGAGGCATACCCGCAGCTGGTCATGACAGGCGCACTCCTTAATTAACACGGAAAATCCCGAGCACTTCGTTTTGGGGATTTTTTCGTTTAGCGGCTTTTTGAAATAATCACTCGAACATGGGAAAGTGTAGGACCGGCTTTAGCCGGGAATGGTTCGTTTCGTTATAAAAGCTTCGCGGCTGAAGCGCGCTCCTACATAAAGAGGGGCATTTTCGCCATCTGATGTTTAGGATTAGCAAATGCCATGATGGTATGGGCAATGGTGTTCCCGGCATCATAATGACATTTACCATGTTCCTATGGAGTAGATGTCGATGAAAGGCTTGGTGGCATACTCAATGCTGACTATGACAGGAGTCATTTTTTAAAAGGGATATCCAGCGATATCCCTTTTATATCAACGGATACTTACTCCATAGCCAGCTCTTTCAATTTACGTGTCAGTGTATTACGACCCCACCCCAGGCGTTTAGCTGCTTCTTGTTTATGACCGTTAGTATGCTCCAGGGCCGTTTCAAGTAATATACGCTCAAATGCCGGTTGTACTTCGGTAAGCAGGTTACTTTCGCCTTCTTTTAGACGTAGGTTTATCCAATGCTTTAAGGACGCTTGCCAATCGGCAGTTTCTCCTGAAAGGTCAGTATTGGACTTGTTTGGTTCTTTTATAAGCTCAGGGGGGAGGTCTTGAGGTAAAATCTCCTGCCCGGATGCCATCACCATCAACCAACGGCATGTGTTTTCTAGCTGACGTACGTTTCCAGGCCAAGGCAGTTCAGAGAGCTTCTTTGCTGTTTCTAAGGTCAGGACTTTAGGCTCAACGGCTATCTCTTTTGCGGCAGAAGAGAGGAAATGACGAGCGAGCTGAGGGATATCTTCTCGTCGTTGCGATAATGGTGGCAGATGAACTCTTATGACATTAAGGCGGTGAAATAGGTCTTCTCGAAAATCGCCTTTCTGTACCAACAATTCAAGATCTTGGTGAGTAGCAGCAATGATCCTCACATCAACTTGAACAGGAGAGTGTCCCCCGACCCGATAGAATTGACCATCAGCTAATACCCTCAATAAGCGTGTCTGAACATCGAGTGGCATATCACCGATTTCGTCCAGAAATAGGCTGCCTCCATTTGCCTGCTCAAACCTGCCCTGTCTGACACCTGCTGCACCGGTAAATGCTCCCTTCTCATGACCGAAGAGTTCAGATTCAATCAGATCTTTAGGGATCGCGGCCATATTAATCGCGATAAATGGTTTTTCTTTTCGTGGGCTGTGCTTGTGTAGCGCACCAGCAACTAGCTCCTTACCCGTTCCGGATTGACCATTAATCAGCACGCTGATAGAGGAGCGCGAAAGACGGCCTATCGCACGAAATACCTCCTGCATTGAAGGCGCCTCACCTATGATCTCTGGCGCCTTAACTTTCACCTCTTCCGGAGTGATGCTTGCATGCTCTGTAGAGTGAGTCAATGCTCGCTCTACAAGTGCAATGGCCTCATCGATATCAAATGGCTTAGGCAGATATTCGAACGCTCCGGCTTGATATGCGCTAACTGCACTATCTAAATCCGAATGTGCCGTCATTATAATCACAGGAATGTGGGGGTAATGAATTTGAATGCGTTCGAGTAGGCTCAATCCATCAGTGCCCGGCATTCTAATGTCTGAAATAATGACTTTAGGCTGTGCCTGTTCGAGTGCATCCCAAAGCGACTCTGCTGCCGCAAAGCTGGCACTGCTAATACTGGCGCCCTTTAATGCTCTTTCAACTACCCAGCGAATAGAGCTGTCATCATCGAGCACCCAAACTTGTTCCGTTATACTCATGATTTACCCCGATCTGCTCTAATTTATAATCTTGTGTTATTTGCTTATGTTCACTAGTTTTTTATGGGAAGTAAGATTGTGAATTCCGTCCTCCCAAGCTTGGAATGACAGTCAATTCTGCCGCCATGTAGCCGAGCAAAGTTATGTGCAATCGATAAACCTAGTCCTGAACCGTTATCACGGCCTGTCACCATAGGGTAAAAAAGTGTGTCTAATAGTTCTGGTTTGATACCGGGGCCGTTGTCTATGATGGATAAGGCTAATACTAGTTTGTGTCTTAGGGTGCCGATGGTTACTTGGTGCTGTGTGCGTGTTCTTATCAAAATCTCCCCGCCTGCGTTGTCCAGAGCCTGAATTGCATTTTGAACTATGTTGAGTACGGCCTGTTGAAGCTGTTCAGGATCCATTTGAATATCGGGTATGGAAGGGTCGTAATCTTGCTTTAGCGTGATGCTCGCAGGAAGGGCCATGTTCACAAGGTTAAGTACTTTTTGAACGACTTCATGAATATTATGTAGGCTATGCTGGGTTGGTCTCTGAGGGCCAAGTAATCTGTCCACCAGATTTCGTAGTCGATCGGCTTGTTCGATAATGAGATCGGTAAACTCATTCAGCTGTGGATCATGTAGTTCACGAGAGAGCAGTTGCGCCGCACCACGAAGGCCACCTAAAGGGTTTTTTATCTCATGGGCCAGGTTTCTCACCAAATATTGAGCGGCTTGTTGTTGTGCATCTAGAGTTAGTTGTTGATGAATACGCCTCTGTTGATCGACCTGCCTGAGCTCTAACAGGCCTAAGCCATGTTCCTGCTCCAAAGGTGTGAGCGTTATGTCTACTGTATGATGTTGGTTATCCAAGGTTACCAGGGGGGCGGTATTTACCGTGAGCCCTTGATTTTCTCTGATAGCCTTACTCAATAAATCGGTATTTACGCCAAGGATTTGAAAACTGTCTGATAGGACATGTTCGGTTAAGCGATGGCTCCCCACACCTAAGAGCTGCTCTGCCGCTGCGTTGGCATAGCAAAGCTTGAGATCAACATCGATGACCATGACTGCTGTGACAAGGCTATTGAACAGGTGTTTTATATCCATCAGTGCTCCAAGTTGACTTACTGCACTATTATGGTGCACCAAATTGGTGCACTCTGCAACTTTCTTCCACTGAGCAATACCTGATTGATAAAAAGCTTAACTATCTCATTTTATAGTGTTATTTAATTTATCTAATTAAAAGGAGTAGCTTTTGTCTTAGTGTTTATTATGGCTCTGTGGAGAAAGATCTTCCTTGGTGGAGTCGTTGCAAGTTGTTTGCCATTTTGGGCAACAGCTTTAATGACGAAAGAGTGTTCACCACGGTCAATATTCTTAAGGCTAAAGATAGGGGTTTCTTGTGGGGGGCCTATCACCTTGTCGTCCATCAATATCACGAGTAGATGTTTGGGTTTCAGATCGGGTGTTATTGTTGCCATAATGGTGATATCTCCATTATTATCACGAATGGTCTCGTCTTCTTTTGGCGTTAGAATACTCATTGTATATTGAGTCGAAGGTTTGATTTGCTCTTCTTTGTCAGAAGCTGAACTCTTTGGAGCCTGAATTGTGATCTGGTTCTGAGTGTTACTTTTAAATTCAACAACTTCAGAGTTTTTTATTGGCTTATCTGAATAGTGGATCTTGCCATCTTTGTCGATCCACTTGTAAACAGCCGCATGGGACATCACAGTAAACAGCAAAAGGCTAAAAATCAGAGCTAAACGCATAAAAGTTCCTTTGTTACACACATGTAAGCCTTTCAAGGTTAGCTTTTATTCGGCTAAAAATCATGGGGAAAATACGCTTATCTGAATTATCGATAGATTTATTCCGACTAGCTTCGTTAGCTCGGCTTGTCTTGATAGGAATAAGTAGGAAGTAGGCATTTTGAAATGCTTGCTGGTTTCGCATCCTAGTTGACCAGCAAGTTTCAACGTTACACTTGCACAGTATCGTTATTGAGCTCTATTTTTGCAGCTTTATGATATCCGGGATGTCTCGCAAGCTGTTTCGAATAGTTAGTGATATTCTGATACCTCGTAATTTCACCACTATTAATTAATAATTCGACGATGAAAGACATCATAATGTCAGCACCAGTTAATTTCTCAGAGACCAAATAGGTTCTATTTTTTAGTGAGTCATCGAAATAATTGAGGATCTTCTCTACTTCAATTGCCGCATAGTCTTCTAAAAAATGGGTTTTGCAGCCATCTTTAGCAACAAACATTCTTAGTAACAGGGGCAAAATTGCCGAGCTTTCTGCAAAATGTAACCATTGAAGGTACTCAACATACTCAGTTGTGCCTTTTTCGGGCGCTAGCTTTCCTGCTGCATGGGTATCAATAAGGAATTCTGTTATCGCCCCTGATTCGGCGATAATTTGCTGTTCATATTCAATGACGGGCGACTTACCTAAAGGATGTATTGCGGTCAGCTCTGGTGGAGCAAGGAATGTCTCGCTATCTCTTTGATAGGCCTTGATCTGATAATCCAAACCTAGCTCTTCGAGTAACCAAATGATGCGTTTTGAGCGAGATTTATTTAGGTGGTGCAAGGTGATCATGTGCTTTCCTTTGCTTGATAAAGCAGAAGACGGTGCACCATCAGGCGCACCATTGTGATGTGCGATAGCATCAGATTTAACTCAGCTGTTTAATCATCTCGTCAGCAACCACTTCAAATGATGCTGGGTTTTGCCCTGTAACCAGGTTTCCATCGACAGCAAGGTAGCTTCCCCAGTCATCACCCTTACTATATAAGGCGCCGTTTTCCTGCATCATATCTTCGACTAAAAACGGTACAACATCTGTTAGTTGAACGGCCGCTTCTTCGGTGTTGGTAAAGCCAGTCACACGCTTACCTTGTACTAATGGAGTACCGTCAGTTGATTTTACATTTTTAAGGGCTCCCGGAGCATGACACACCAGACCGACAGGTTTGTTCGCCTGGTAAAAGGCTTGGATCAATGCAATCGAGTGCGCGTCGTTGGTCAGATCCCACAGTGGGCCATGGCCGCCAGGGTAGAAGATTGCATCATAATCTTCGGCCTTAATGCTGGCTAAAGGCTGAGTGCTTGCTAACTGCTGCTGGGCTTCATTGTCTTGATTGAAGCGCTCTGTTGCTGCAGTTTGAAAGTCTGCTTGCTCACTGCTTGGATCCAGTGGCGGCTGTCCACCCGCAGGTGATGCTAATGTGATGTTGAAGTTCTTATCTTTGAAACGGTAGTAAGGGCTCGCAAATTCCTCTAACCAAAAGCCTGTTTTTAATCCTGTGTCGCCGAGTTTGTCGTGAGAAGTCAGTACCATTAATATGTTCATTTTATTATCCTGTTTACTTGTATCATCTATAAGGTTTTTCATGCAGGCGATCGGCGTGACCGACCTGTAGCAGGTCATCGTCTATAAGTTGCGTTCCAGAATTTTACGGCTCATGGCTAAATCGACATCTTGTTTCTCACCGAGTGATGTCATGCCATGTTCTTCAAGTTGAATCATGATTTCGTCAATACTTGTCGCGGTCAGATCGTAGTCAGAAAGGCGGGTTTTTATCCCCATGGCTTCGAAAAACTCACGGGTCTTGGCAATGGCGGTATCGATTCTTTCATCAATAGTGCCTTGGGTAATTCCCCAAACGCGCTCGCCGTATTGCAGTAGCTTTTCCTGTTTGCTATCACGTCGGCAATCAAGCATTCCCGGTAAGATCATTGCGATAGTACGAGCATGATCTATATCGTAAAGTGCGGTTAACTCATGGCCAATCATATGGGTTGCCCAGTCGTGAGGGATACCTTTACCAATGACACCGCTCAGTGCCATAGTGGCTACCCACATCAGGTTGGCTCTGACATCGAAGTCGTCAGGCTGACTTAATGCCTTTGGACCCAGTTCGATTAGGGTCTGTAGTAAACCTTCGGCAAACCTGTCTTGTACGGGTGCATTAACCGGGTAAGTTAAGTATTGCTCGGTAATGTGAATAAAGGCATCGACAACGCCGTTAGCAACCTGACGCTCAGGCAATGTGAAGGTTTTTGCTGGATCGAGTACCGAGAATTTTGGAAATACATGGTTGCTCATGAAAGAGAGTTTAGCTTGAAACTGTTTACGAGTGACTACGCTTGCGCTATTCATCTCTGAGCCGGTTGCTGGCAGAGTGAGCACAGTACCAAATGGCATCGCCTCTGTTACCTTAGCCCCCCAGCTGAGCAGGATATCCCAAGGCTCACCCTCAAACAGCGCTGCAGCGGCAACGAATTTAGTCCCATCAATGACAGAACCTCCGCCAACAGCCAGAAGAAAATCAATCTTCTCTTTTTTAATTACGGCGACGGCTCGCATCAAGGTTTCGTAGGTTGGGTTGGCCTCTATGCCACCAAATTCAACAATTTCTCGTTGACCCAATGCCGTTTTCACCTCATCTAGTGTACCCGTGCGTTGAGCGCTATTACCGCCGAAAAGGACGAGTACCTTAGCCTTGCTTGGGACCAGTTTATCCAATTCGGCGATTTTTCCTTCGCCAAAGCTGATATGGGTTGGGTTGTAATAGTCAAAGCTGTACATAATTTTTCCTATCTTAGCGACCAGTCATATTTATCGAGATTAGTAGACCAGTCGTCTAGGCTGTCGTTAAAAAATACCCGCCTTAATCATAGGCGGGGAGATAGATTTTGTTGGTTATTTTGCTGTTGAAATGGTTTGACTAAGTTGCTTTCGGGTAGCCTCTAGCACACGTTCAATCACTTTTGGATCGCGGCTGAGCTTATTCATCAAGCTAGCACCTAGCCACATCTGATAGAGCATTTCAGCGGTATTAAACCCATGCATCTCAGGAATTGAGCCGTCTTCAACACCTGCGTCAATGCAGTTTGCGATACGGCTGATAACACCAGCAGAGCCTGTTTTTAATGCTAGACGCATAGGTTCAGAAAGGTCTGCAACTTCGGCACTTAACTTCACTACGAGGCATTTTTGATCGACACAAGTATCGCTTTGAGTCGCTTGCCAGCGTAACCAATACTCCATCAGGCGCTCCAGTCCTGAACCTCTTTCGGGGTCGAAAAGTTCATCGATTGCGCTTAGGTAACTTTTAAAATAGCTATTAATGATCTCTTCACCGAACTGTTCCTTTGACTTGAAGTAGTGGTAAAAAGAGCCCTTTGGGACGTCGGCAAACTTTAAGATCTGCGACAGGCCAACATTTGAGAAGCCTTTGCTGGAAATAAGTGTATAGCCAGAGTCGATAATATGCTGGCGTGTCAATTGAGTGTCTGTTTTCATAATGCTAGAATAACTTAAAATAGACCGGTCGTCTAGTCCTTTGCCTTTAAAGTGAAACTTAAGAGCAGAGGGCTTGCTTGTGTGGGTATCGTAAAGGTAGCAATTTAAGCTAAGGCCATCGACTATCGAAGGCCTTACCTCTGGAGGGGGAAGAGGGTTATTTTGAGCTTGGGTTTAGGGCACGCAGGTGTGCTTTACGGTACTCGTAGCGTTGATTAATCGTGTTTAGCTCACTGACCGACATGGCTATTGCGACTGGCTGAGAGTTATTTTCACTGCTTGAGGTAAACTTCTGTGCAGTTCGGTTTACGAAGTCCACTACATACACATTTGCAGATGATTCACTATCGAGAAGTGTTTTGACTTCCTGAGCTGTGCAGTCATTGCAGACAGAAATATCTGACATAGCGGCGTAGCTTGTAGAGGTAAACAGTAGAGTGAATGAGACCAAGGTTGCTTTCATTTTATTGTTCATGCAGATTCCTTTTCATCAGTTAGTGTGACCTGTATCACATTAATCCTAATCGAGATCTCTGTTTGTGTCTATTTTTTATTCGCAATTGGCTTTGGTTATCAGTAATTTAGCTATTGCTAATTTTTTTTGTGGAACCACTTACTCTCTAAAATACTTGAATTCATTTTTACCCTCATTTAGACAGGGCTGGAATTAATCGTAATGAACACCTTTGGTGCTTCTCTCTACCACAAGTATCGAATGTGAGAATAATCAGCAGACAATCTAGATGTCTCATCATGCTTCTCAACAAATTTAATGTGTTATCAGGTCGTAGTACAACATGGAGTTATCCAACAAGTAATTACTGGCATGGTTTTTAGCTGTTTAAGCTGGAGTTAAATAAAGGGGTAACTTGGAAAATAGCAATAAAAAAGCCCTGGAAATTTCCAGGGCTTTATCGATGTCACAGCTGAATCTGCTGCATATTACAAGCTGTAATAAAGATCAAATTCAACAGGGTGAGTCGTTTGGTTTACGCGCTCAACATCGGCCGATTTAAGTGCGATATAAGAATCGATGAAGTCATTACAGAATACTTCGCCACGAGTCAGGAACTCACGGTCAGCATCCAGACACTCGAGTGCATTTTCCAGTGACGTTGCAACCGTTGGGATCTCCGCAGCTTCTTCAGGAGGTAGATCATAAAGATCTTTATCCATCGCTTCACCCGGGTGGATCTTGTTTTGAATACCGTCAAGGCCAGCCATTAACATTGCTGAGAATGCCAGATACGGGTTAGCCATTGGGTCACCGAATCTGAGCTCTATACGACGTCCTTTTGCGCTTGGTACCATTGGGATACGGATTGAAGCTGAGCGGTTAGCAGCAGAATATGCAAGCATTACCGGCGCTTCGAAATGTGGAATAAGACGCTTGTATGAGTTCGTCGATGGGTTAGCAAAAGCGTTGATTGCACGCGCATGCTTGATAATACCACCAATGTAGAACAAGGCCATCTCGCTCAATCCGCCGTACTTGTCACCGGCAAATAGGTTAACGCCGTCTTTCGCCAGAGATTGGTGAACGTGCATGCCGCTACCGTTATCACCTACAATTGGCTTAGGCATAAAGGTCGCCGTCTTACCATAAGCGTGAGCCACGTTATGGATAACATACTTAAGCACCTGAACTTCATCAGCCTTTAGCGTAAGCGTATTAAAGCGAGTCGCTATTTCGTTTTGACCGGCAGTTGCCACTTCGTGGTGATGCGCTTCAACTACCTGGCCCATCTCTTCCAAAACCAGACACATTGCAGAACGCAGATCCTGTGAAGAATCAACGGGTGCAACAGGGAAGTAACCACCTTTGACGCCCGGACGATGACCCGTGTTGCCTTCATCGTAATGAGTGCCAGAGTTCCAAGAAGCTTCTTCAGCATCTACCTTGTAGAAACAACCAGACATGTCCGAGCCGTATTTAACGTCGTCGAATAGGAAGAACTCTGGTTCTGGACCAATCAATACAGTGTCAGCGATACCGGTAGAACGTAGGTACTCTTCAGCTTTCTTAGCAATCGAGCGAGGGTCGCGGTTGTAACCTGTCATTGTGCCAGGATTAAGAATATCACAACGGATGTTTGCGGTGGTTTCAGCTGTGAAAGGGTCAAGTACGAAACTTGCTGCATCAGGCATCAATACCATGTCTGACTCGTTAATGCCTTTCCAGCCAGAGATTGAAGAACCGTCAAACATCTTGCCGTCTTCGAAGAAGTCAGCATCAACCTGATGGCTTGGGATGGAAACGTGCTGCTCTTTACCTATCGTATCGGTAAAGCGCAGATCAACAAACTTAACTTCTAATTCTTCGAGTTGTTGTAAAACTGATTCAGCTGACATTCTAAGTCTCCGAGTAGGGTAAAGGGGGGGCCCTTTTTATATTTAAATTCTTTAGCGCTCAAATATGAATTTGGCTTCTGTCTTTATTGTAAAGCTAGAGTCATGCCAATTGTTTAAGTCTATGATTTTAATGAGGGTAGAGCTGGTGGGTTACGAACAATAATAGACGGCCGCACTAAAATGGTGCACCCAATGTTCGATGTTGGTGCGTTCACCAAGGTGGTGCGGATGCGTCTAAAATGAATTATTCATAGCTGACTAAAAAATAATCCTGTGCGAGAGCCCTCGGCTAGAGTAGAATGGCACGTTTTTTATTGCAACAGCTATTATTAAAGCTGTTACAAATACCCCCTATATTTTGATGGTAAGAGGTTTATCTGTGTTAGAGAATTTACGTAACATCGCCATTATTGCACACGTTGACCATGGTAAAACTACCTTGGTAGACAAGATGCTGGCGCAGTCTGGAACCCTTGAAACTCGAGGAGAAGCCACTGAGCGGGTGATGGATTCGAACGATCTTGAAAAGGAGCGTGGAATCACGATTCTGGCAAAGAATACGGCCATCAAGTGGAATGATTACCGCATCAACATCGTAGACACACCCGGTCACGCCGATTTCGGTGGTGAAGTTGAGCGTGTTCTTTCTATGGTTGATTCAGTACTGCTTCTTGTTGATGCGGTTGACGGTCCTATGCCGCAAACTCGCTTCGTAACCAAGAAAGCATTTGCTCAAGGCCTTAAGCCTATTGTTGTTATCAACAAGATTGACCGTCCAGGCGCTCGTCCTGATTGGGTTATCGATCAAGTTTTCGACCTATTCGACAACTTAGGTGCTACCGATGAGCAGCTAGACTTCCCAATCGTTTATGCTTCTGCACTAAACGGTTTCGCATCTCTTGATCCAGAAGTAACAGAGGGTGACATGACTCCTCTGTTTGAAACTATCGTTGAGAAAGTTTCATCTCCTGATGCTGATGCTGAAGGTGACTTCCAGATGCAGATCTCTCAAATCGACTACAACTCATACGTGGGTGTTATCGGTATTGGTCGTATCAAGCGTGGTAGTGTTAAAACTAACCAGCAGGTTACAGTTATTGGCGCTGATGGTAAGACACGTAATGGTAAGATGGGCCAGGTATTAGGTTACATGGGTCTGGATCGCCACGAAGTTGCTGAAGCAAATGCTGGTGACATCGTAGCTATCACAGGTCTTGGTCAGTTACAAATTTCGGACACTATCTGTGCACCTACTACGGTAGAAGCATTGCCTGCACTGTCTGTTGATGAGCCAACACTAACTATGACCTTCCAGGTCAACACCTCTCCATTCGCTGGTAAAGAAGGTAAGTACGTGACTTCACGTAACATCCTTGAGCGTCTAGAGCAGGAGTTAGTTCACAACGTAGCACTTCGTGTTGAAGAAACTGATAGCCCGGATCGTTTCCGCGTATCAGGCCGTGGTGAACTTCACCTATCTATCCTTATCGAAAATATGCGTCGTGAAGGTTATGAGTTAGCCGTTTCTCGTCCAGAAGTTATCGAAAAAGAGATCGATGGTGTGATGTGTGAGCCGTACGAAACACTGACCGTTGATGTTGAAGAAGAACATCAAGGTACAGTTATCGAGAAGCTTGGTACACGTAAAGGTGATATGAGAGACATGCAGCTAGATGGTAAGGGTCGTGTTCGTATCGATTTCGTTATCCCTAGCCGTGGCTTGATTGGTTTCCAAACTGAGTTCATGACAGCGACTTCTGGTACTGGTCTTATCTACCATTCATTCGACCACTACGGTCCATTGAAAGGCGGTGATATCGGTCAACGTGCACGTGGTGTATTGATCTCTAACGGTACTGGTAAAGCACTGACATTTGCATTGTTTAACCTTCAGGAACGTGGTCGTCTATTTATCACTCACGCTGCTGAAGTTTATGAAGGTCAAGTTGTTGGTCTACATGCCCGCTCTAACGACCTTACAGTTAACTGTTTGAAAGGTAAGCAGCTTACCAACATGCGCGCATCGGGTACCGATGAAGCACAGGTACTGACTCCGCATATCGAAATGACACTTGAGCAAGCGCTTGAGTTCATCGATGATGACGAGTTGGTAGAAGTAACGCCGCTGAACATTCGTGTTCGTAAGCGTTTCTTGACAGAAAACGAACGTAAGCGTCATAACCGTGCGGCTAAAGACGCTTAAGCGCTAGCTTTGAGATAGCAGTTACGAGATAGTCGCTGCGAGTTTTAAGCTGTAAGCGTTAAACCTTAAAAAGCCCTGAACATGAAAATGTTCAGGGCTTTTTGTTATCTGCTGATTGGGATACTTGTCGGTTAACAAGTTTTAAGTAACTTTGTAGGTTGGTTTTATTGGGCTGAATGGGTACTTTGCCATTTATCCAATAGCATGATTCATTGATGTTCATTGCTTGCAGCAGGTGTAGTGCATGGATGCACAAATGTCGTGATCAGATGAATGTGAAAGAACGACCTTATGTCCATATAAGTATCTGCACATAAGGTGCGAGGGTCCTAGAGTCTAGGTTCTAGGACCTATAAGCTGATTTTTAATGCCCAATCGACTTCAAATGTTGTATCAGATAGATACGATCTTGATCTAGGGTTTGGCTGTGCCAGAAACCGCCGACATAGGCACCTAATGGAATGAGGAACATAACGAGTAACAGCATTATGCTTAACCCCCTTGCGGATAGCTTAACCCCATTTCGGGTGCTGAAGTGCAAGGCTTCCTTCTTAGGGCAAGCCGATACGCAGCGCATACAGGCTTGGCATTCATCCGAGCGAATGTTCTTTTGGGTGTGAACCGAGATGTTAGCCGGGCAGGCGCGGGTGCATTTATCACAGTTCATCCCTTTGGTCTCTATCAGGCAGTGCTGAGTACTTCTGCGGATCTTAAATGGGCTCAGGAAGCTTATGATGCCAAGTAGCGCACCATAGGGGCATATGTAGCGACAGAACCCCTGACGGCGCCACGCCGCTAAGGCCAGGATGAATGCGAAGCAGGCTAATGTAATGAGCCCCGGAGTCACAAAGAACAGTGCCATCTTGAGATCGGCTATCTTATGATAGTTGCCCTCTAAGTATTGCGGAATTGAGGCCGTAGGCATACTTATGATGATGTACAGTAGCGCAGCTAACAGCAGGTATTTCAGCATTCTTAGCGGCCAGTCTAACCAGGCTGGTGGCATGAACTCCTGTTTGATGAAACGCTTTCTTAGCTTATAAAGGTATTCTCCGGCAAGGCCGAGGGGGCATGCCCAGCCACAGAAGGCGCGCTTACAGATCAAGCCGGTTAACAGTACGACGGCAAGCATGACTGCGGCGGCCGGGTGGGTTTGATCCCATAAGCCCAGAGTCATAATCGCCTTGAGCTCAATTCCCCCCGCGATAGGAAGAAATGCATCGCCGACATCGGGACGGGCCAGCCAAGGGGTTATTCCGGCCTTGAGCATGGCGGTGTTAGCAGCAAACTGAGCGCCGACCAGCAGCATCGACAGGGCGAGCAGGTGTTGAATGCCATCACGCATCGAGTTAGCCCTGAGTTCACCCTTGGCGGCCTCTGGTCGTAATTTAGTGAATATTGTCAGTGAGATGGCTGAGATAGTAAGTGCGGCGAGGAGTGGCCAGTATAGCGAGCTGACACCTGCTCCGATCATAATTAGAATGGTAGTAGCCGCTCCCGACTTTTTACCGCTCCAATAAAGTAGGCTCGCACTGTAGGCGAGTGCCAACATTAAGGTTAAAGATTCAACAAAGCTCATATTCTTCTGATTTAGTAACGACTTGTATCAGTGTGAGGATTATAGTCAGGATAAGTTCTTTACTGATAGATACTTTGTGCAGAAGATCTAAAAAATATATGACTTATTAGCGGGAAAGTGGTCGAAGATCACAGTTGATGATTTTCCTAAGACCATGCTCCAAAATCCGGCATTGTTTATCCCAGCTCTGTGCCCCAACACTGTCACTGGAAGAGATGGAGAAGGAATATATTCTCTCGGTACTTAAAGGCATGCGGCGAAGATAAGACCCTTGCCATGGAAAAACTTAAAATAGGGAAGACGACCCTATAAAGAAAGCTCAATGATTATCGAAAGCTGTAAGAGGAGCAAGTGACAGTTTGATTCGGCAATAGGACGCCCGCTTAGCCAACTCGTTGGTGTCATCTTGGCTTTAGCAGGGCGCTGTCCGTCAAATAGCGAAGCGTCGTCTTCGCTTTCCCAGCGCGTAGCGCGTCCTTTAGCCAGCTTGCTGGCGTCGGTCAGGGCGCAGCCCGCCCTGTCACCTGCTTTTTAATTACCTTCAAGAGAGGCGATAAACTTGTTCGACTCATTGATAGACTTGTTCATCTCCTTGATCAGACCCGAAATGTCGGTCTGCAGACTGGTGAACTCTCCCTTGATGGCACCTATGGCTTGGGCATTTAAGTTATGCTTGAGGTAGAGCATGTTGTCTTTCATGGCCGTCAATACAGGTGGCATCTTACTCTCGGCGCGGCGCATGCTTCTTACCAGCTGATTGTATGAGCGTTGTGTATCTCTGAGCTTAGTTTCACTGTTACGACGTAGGCTCGCCTTACTTATCTCACCGATCTCTGCCTGCCACTCGTCAAATAGTGCCTCGGCGACATCTTCGACCTTGTCGATTCGCTTAGTGACGTCATCGGCGGCATCTTGAGCTGATTCATACTCATCTTTAGCCTTATTGTAAGCGCTTTCTAAGTCACCACCATCGTGGTTTAACAGTGCCTGCATCTCTTCCAGTGCAGAGCTGAACTGCTTCTGTGCGTCTTCCTGAGACTCTTTAGCGTCTTCGACTCTGTCGACCATGATGTCACGCTTGTGATAGCCCACTTTTTCCATGGCGCCGTAATAGGCGCTCTGACAACCTGTCAGCAGTAGGCTGGTCGCGATAATCGCAATAGAGATATACTTTTTCATCTGTAGGGGTCCTTGTCCACGGGGCTCAAAAATGGTGATAATTAATCGGCTTTAAACTTTGCAGCGTCGATAATGCTCCACAGGTGGACGATGCCGCCTATGATTGCGGGGACAATCAGCCACCACATAGCATACCCAACTATAGTTATGATACAGAAAAGCAGTGCGGCCATTATTCTGCCCTGCACCAATTGGCCTAAGCCCGGGAAGAAAAAGCTTGCGATAGCGGCGATAACATTGCCTGCCGAACCTTGTTGTGACATCTATTTATTCCTTACACTTGTAAATCTTAGGTTATAAGCTTTATTGTACGAAGATACGCATTGAACACCAACTAAATCAAGAGATAGTAGTGATAAAGAAGATTGATGGAACACAGCTTCATACATTCGTGCTGAGCACTTGGCACTTCATGATACATCTAAAGCAGCGCCTGGCGGAAGATCAGATAAATATTCGTGCCGGACACTTAGCCTATGTCACCCTGCTTTCTCTGGTGCCTATGGTCGCCGTGACTATGTCAATGCTGTCTGCATTTCCGGTATTTAGTGGAATTCGGGGGCAGATCGAAGGGTTTATCTATAACAACTTTCTCCCTGCCGCCGGGGACACGGTGCAAGTGTATATTAACGAATTCGTTGGCAATGCATCTAAGGGGACGGCAGTCGGTATTGCGGCTCTGATGGTAGTGGCGATCATGTTGATCTCAGCTATCGATAAGGCGTTGAATAATATCTGGCGAACGACTGAGAAACGTTCCATGGTGGTGTCATTTTCGATGTACTGGATGGTGCTGACCTTAGGGCCGGTGTTGATGGGGGCGAGCCTGGTTGCCACCTCTTATGTCGTGTCGTTAAAGGTATTTAACGGTTCTGACTTGTCTGGTGTTGTTCCTGTGTTGGTCGAACGATTACCTATGTTCTTCTCGGTGGCCACCTTCCTGTTGATCTACATGGTGGTGCCAAATATTAAGGTTAAGTTCTTTCATGCCCTGCTTGGCGCGATTGTCGCTGCCTTGCTGTTTGAGTTTGGTAAGAAAGGCTTCGCAATTTATCTGACTAAGTTCCCCACCTACGAGGCTATCTATGGCGCCCTGGCTACGATCCCCATTCTGTTTATGTGGGTCTACCTCTCCTGGATCATCGTCTTATTAGGTGCCGAGATCACCGCTGCAATGCCTGAATATCTCGATAAGAGACAGTCGAGTAAAGATGAAGCGTCAGAAAAAAACGTGGAGGCCAATGATCCGCAGATTAGCTTTTCAATCTCAACTGCCGTTGACGAATCTAAAAAAGAACCCCGTCAGTAATGAGTAGCCACTTGCCGGCATTTATTCGCCGTGATTGGCTGGATGTTGGTGACGGGCATGTGCTTCATCTGGCGCAGTATGGCAACCCGGATGGGATCCCATTGCTCTTTCTGCATGGGGGCCCGGGTGGAGGCTGCGCCTTAGAAGATCTCAGGCTTTTCGATAGAGACACCTTTCATATTTTTTTGCTGGATCAAAGAGGGGCCGGACGTTCGAAACCACATGGCGAACTGAAGCATAACGACCTGCTGCACCTTTTGGGCGATATAGAACGCGTGCGCCTGTGGCTCAAGATTCCGGCCTGGTGTGTCGTCGGGGGCTCATTTGGTGCGACATTGGGCTTTATTTACAGTTGTCTATATCCTCAAAGAGTGCTGTCACAGGTACTTTGGGGGCTATTTATCCCCAATGAAGAGGGGGCTAACTGGCTTTATGGCAACCTGGGGGCCGCAACCCTATTCCCACAGGACTATTTAGAGTTTACCGCTTTGGCCCCTTTTAGCTCAAAGATCGATATGCTTTTTAAGCGCTATCGTTCGGGCTTTCTCGACCCGGATGTCGACACTCGCCTCGAATATGTGCGTGGCTGGTTAAAATGGGAGTTAGCGCTCGCACTTCCAGGTGCCGAGCTGCCGGAGTCGGGTACCCCTTTGGCGAAGAGTTTGGCTGAGATAGAGCTGCATTACGCCAGCCAGCAATACTTCGGTGCCTATGCTCTGATGCGTGAGATGGCGTGTGGAATAAAGGCGGATACGGTGATATTGCAAGGTGAGATGGATTGGGTTTGCCCCTCTGTCATCGTCGAGAAGTTTTTAGAGGAGTTTGGCCCCGCTGAGATGAAATATACCCTGATCAAAGGCGGGTATCATGCGCTGGCCAATGATAAGATGTTTCTGGAAGTCGTCTATGCCGTACAGGAAATGGCTAATAATATGAGGGAAATAGATAAATGAAAAAACTAATTATCGCAGGGCTTGTGACTATGCTTAGCGCCTGCGCGGCCACCGACAAGAGCGATACGACTGCTGGTGCAACCCTTGCACCGGAGCGGGTGACATTAGGCGGCATGACGAACGAGGATGCGGCTAAGACATTGTTCGATGCGCTGATTAAAAAGAACTACCTCGCTACCATGGCCTCACCAAGCCGTATTGCATTGCAGTTTGATGATAACCAGTTTGTGCTTCAACCAAGTATTAATCCCAATGGTATCGATCGCATCATGATGAACCGCTTCTACGCCGTTCATCCGAAATTGGTGGGTAGTCAAGATCTGCTGATTTTGATTGGCACCTTAAATCATAAGCTCAACTTTGCAAAGTTTACCCTGCGTGAAAACGGCGCCATCATTCAGGTGCAGGGGGCGGCGACCTTTGTGAATACCATTGAACTCGAAGAGATACGTCGCTTCATGTTATGGACCGATGAAGGCCTGCGTCAGGTCGGTCATTCATTGCCAAAAGGCTCTGAGCAATTGATTAAGCCGATACCGGTAATGCAGCAGTCTCAGTCTTTGTAAGCTAAAAGTTAATCTAAAAAGTTCATGGGGCCTAGGCTCTAGGTTCTAGTTCCTTCTAAATTGGAGATAATTGAACGTGATAGCCCTGATCCAACGTGTTACTCAAGCCAAAGTAGATGTCGATGGCAAAACCATAGGAGCCATAGATAAAGGCTTATTGGTATTGCTTGGGGTCGAGCGTGAAGATGACTCGTTGAAGATGGAGAAGCTGGCGAACAAAGTCATGCGTTATCGTGTGTTTAGCGATGACAATAGCAAGATGAACTTGAATGTGAAGCAGGCTGGTGGAGCCCTACTCGTTGTTTCGCAATTTACCTTGGCCGCTGATACCGGGCGTGGTTTAAGACCCAGTTTCTCCGGGGCGGGCACGCCGGATCAGGCTAAAGTGCTCTATGAAGAGTTTGTGGCATTTTGCAGAGCCAGAGGCATGCCGACTCAAACGGGCGAGTTTGCAGCCGACATGCAGGTCAGCTTGATCAATGATGGCCCGGTGACCTTTAATCTTCAGGTGTAGCCGTGATCGTTGCCGGTGAGGGAGATCAGAAAATTGCGTCACTCCTGAAGGAGCTGATTGAGACCTGGCATCAAACGATTCCCGTTAGTGAGTTTATGCAGATATCCCCGCTTGGATATCGTGAGAATCAGCTGATGGTCACAGCGCCGCTACCTCCTAATATCAATTTACATCAAACCATGTTCGCCGGAAGTATCTATACCCTGGCAACCTTGACGGGTTGGGGAATGCTGTGGCTGCAGCAAAGGCTGGCAGGGGTTAACGGCGATATTGTGTTAGCGGATGGGCATATACGTTATCTTGCCCCCATAGCTAAGACACCAATAGCCAGAACGCTCTGGCCGGAAACTGATCTCAGTCGCTTATCCAAAGGACGAAGGGTGAAGGTGAAACTTGAGGTCGAGCTATGGTGTGAAGATACACTGTGCGCAATATTTGAAGGCCTGTATGTGAGTCAGCCACCACTCGCTGTAAATGGTCGTTTATAGTTCGATTTTATAGAACGAATTGATGGATTTTATCCGCTTTTTATCTTGTTTATCGTAAATTAAACTGGCGTCATCGAATTGAGAGATGGTTCTCAATCACAAAATGATGTGGAGTCAGTTATGTCAAAAGTACTAATTTTAAAGTCGAGCATTTTAGGCGATTACTCTCAATCCGGTCAGTTGGTTGAGCATCTTAAGCAGCATTGGGAACAGCAGGGAGCCGAGATTAGCGTACGCGATTTGGCGGCTGAACCTCTGCCAATGCTCGACGGTGAAATTGCATCGGGTTTACGAGGTGGTGATCAGCTATCGGCCCGTCAGGAGCAGGTAGTGTCACTGTCTGACTCACTGATTCAAGAGCTTAAAGAGCATGACACCCTGGTGATTGCGGCGCCTATGTATAACTTCAGTATTCCAACACAGCTTAAAAACTGGATCGATCTTGTTGCCCGTGCGGGTGTGACTTTCACCTACACAGAAACCGGGCCTAAGGGGTTGATAACGGGGAAACGAGCCGTTTTGATCACGACGCGAGGCGGCGTACATAAGGGAGGATCCTCAGATCATGTGGTTCCTTACCTTAAGACAGTACTTGGATTTATCGGTATCGAAGAGGTTGAGACTGTGTATAGCGAAGCCTTGAGTATGGGACCCGAAGCATCTAAGCAAGGGATTGAGTCGGCTCAGCAAGCGTTAGAAAAGATCGTGGCTTGATTCAGATAGCACTTTGATTGTTTATGCCGTTTGGTCTTATATCGATTGGCATTAGCAGTTAAAGAGGTTTGAACGCAAAGGGCAGAGACAAAAGCGGAACTATCAACCCCTAACTTTATTTTGACCCTATTGTTCGCCCATCCCCCTGCGACTTGTCGCTGGGGGATTTTTTATACCTGGACTTGGGTTAATAAATTATCTTGCTTGATAACTGAGAAGATCTTTAAGTGAGCCGGCATTGATAACATTGTGAAAGCCGCTACATGTAAACTGATCACAGGCCTTTTGAGCCCTTATCCCCGCCGCACAGTAAAGTACGAAACTCTGTTTAGGATCTTGATCGAGCAGCCAGGTTGATATTTGGCTTAAGGGTACATTGATGGCTTGTGGCAGATGTCCTGAGCCGAACTCTTCGGGAGATCTCACATCGATAACCGTAGCGCCTTGTTCGATGAGTTCCCAGCAGCGTTTATCGGGGCTGGCGCCGGCGAGTTTAGATAGCAGAGACTGTAACATTGATGCACTCCCTCTCAGATATTTTGGGTGAGATAGATTTAATTAGATTAATCTTGATAAGATTAATCTAATTGAGGTGTCTGTGCAACCGAAAAATATATGTCTGAATGCAGTGGTGAAAGCTCACTTACGCGTGGAAATCTGCCCTCCCTTCAATAATTAATAGTAAGTTTTCAGGTACTTCTTTGCATATTTTTGTAATTTTTTCTCTGAGCTGTGTGCTGCGATATGCTCGAGTGTCGGCTTATATTCAGGGTCTCCTGAGCTTGCCAGCGCCTTTGCCATGTAGGCATAAGTGTTAATCGCTAACTTTTCATGCTTGAGTAAGCGTGGCTCTTTAAGTTCACTGTCTAATACCGATAACAGATAGGGAGCGTGCAATGAGTGATTGATCATTCGCTTAGCGGCGTAACGCTTTAACTCTAACTCATCACTTCTTAGCGCATTTGCAATCACATTGCTCTCTTGGGTCTGCGAGGCATCATATTGGCTCTTGCCGCTTAGGATAGGTGCCCAGCTCTTATACTGCTTCAGAGTCGAAATGGATTTCTTAGCATATTTCTTCAGTTTACCGGGGTAATCGTCTGCTATGATCTCGTTGAAGGTTTGCAGATATTTCTCATCTCCTGAATAGGCAAGCCCCTTTAGCAGCCAGGCGCTGTAGTCGATGCTGGAACTATTAACAGCCAGTGGCAGTGACGCCTGAAATTTAGCGTGCAATGTGTCGAATACCTTAGGATCCGATAGGCCTGCCAACACCAGAGAATCGATAGCTTGTTTTTGCTGGTTGACATCATTACCGCTAAAAATAGCCACATATTCGGCTTCGGTCAGTGTTTCAGCAAGCGCCTGCCCGGCAATAGCGCTCAGGGTTAGCACTAAGGCTAAGGTGATATGTTTTATCATCAATAATATCCTTTTATTGGGGTGAGTTGGTGTCTGACCAGCGTTTAAAAATCAGGGAGGTGTTGATGCCACCGAAGGCGAAGTTATTACTCATTACATAGTTAGTATCAATATGGCGAATTTCATCTTTAATGTAATCTAACTCACCGCAGTCGGAGTCAATATCTGTCAGGTTCAGTGTCGGTGCAAACCAGCCTGCATTCATCATCTCTACACTGAGCCAAGCTTCCAATGCGCCACAAGCCCCTAAGGTATGGCCGGTATAACTCTTGAGTGATGAGATAGGCATTGATGCGCCGAAGACGGCTTGAGTCGCCTGAGTTTCGGCGATATCGCCTCTGTCGGTCGCGGTGCCGTGAGCATTAACATAACCGATGGCATCGGGTAGAAGCTGGCTATCTTTCAATGCCAGCCTGATGGCAATCTCCATGGTATCGGCATTAGGTTGAGTCACATGAAGGCCATCGGAGTTAGTCCCAAAGCCAACTATTTCGGCATAGATCTTTGCACCGCGAGCCAGAGCATGTTCAAGCTCTTCGAGCACTAAGGTACACGCGCCTTCGCCTATGACTAAACCATCACGGCCTTTATCGAATGGGCTAGGGCTGAGCTCGGGGGTATCATTCTTGGTGCTGGTGGCAAAAAGAGTGTCGAAGACCACTGCTTCGGTGGCGCATAACTCTTCTCCACCGCCCGCAAGCATTAATTCTTGCTGGCCGTATTTAATCGCCTCATAGGCGTAGCCTATTCCTTGACTACCTGAGGTACAGGCGCTGCTGGTGGTATGCACACGTCCCTTGAGGCCAAAGAATACGCCAACGTTTACCGCGGTAGTGTGAGCCATCATACGAATATAACTGGTTGCGGTGACACCCGACATATCACCATTTTTTAGCATATCACCAAAGGCAATGATGGGATCTGTACTTCCGGTAGACGATCCATAGGCGATGCCCATAGCGCCAGAGGTTACAACCGGATCATCTAATAGGCCTGCGTCGATAAGCGCGAGCTCGCTGGCACGGGTCGCCATCAGTGAGACTCGGCCCATAGAACGGACTTTCTTTCGGGAGTAATGAGCTGGTTTCTCGAAGTCTGTTACGGGGGCGGCTAAACGTGTGTTTAGGCCGTCATAACGATCCCACTCGTCGAAACGGACGACACTGTTCTTCTGAGCCTTTAGGTTATCGGCGATGGTTGGCCAGTCGTGGCCCAGGCTGGAAATACCGCCGCAGCCTGTGATGACGACTCGTCTGCTCATGTATTTATGTCTCCGTTTAATACCAATTTCTGCGCCATCAGATCATACCTCCGTTTACCGAGATCACCTGTCTGGTAATGTAAGCGGCATCTTCTGACATCAGAAATTTAGCCAGACCGGCAATTTCAGAAGGTTTGCCCATGCGGCGCATAGGGACAAGCTCTTTAACCATATCTTTAGGGATATCCGTGACCATGTCGGTCTCGATTAACCCAGGTGCGATACAGTTTACGGTGATCTTACGTTTCGCTAACTCCAGCGATAATGCCTTGGTTGCCCCAATGATCCCCGCCTTAGAGGCGCTATAATTAACCTGTCCCCGGTTACCGGCAATGCCCGATACTGAGGCCATGGTGATAATTCTACCACCGAGGCGGGTCTGTATCATCGGCATAATCGTTGGGTGGATAACGTTATAGAATCCATCTAAGTTGGTGTGAACGACGCTGTCCCACTCATTTTCGGTCATGGCCGGGAATGCAGTATCGCAATGAATCCCCGCATTAAGCACCACGCCATAATAGGCTCCGTGCTGTTCGATATCGCGCTCGATGCTAGTTTTTACCCCTTCGCGATCGGCAATATCAAATTGCAGAGAGGAAACGTTAACCCCATGTTCGAGGAGTGCTTGTTTCGTTAGCTCAGCGGCTTCGCGGTTGCTGTGAAAGTGTAGGGCAATATCATATCCGGCCTCTGCCAGTTGCAACGCTATCGCCTTGCCAATTCCTCTGCTGGAGCCTGTTACTAATATCCTTTTGTTCATTACGCTTTATCCTTGACTCTCTGAAATATAGGCGAGGGCATCTTGAGGTTGAAATACATTTACATTTGCTTCGGCGACTAAGGTATCGCCATGGAATATCTGGCAATCGAAAACGGCCAACCCGGACTCTTCCTGATACAGGCGAGTGACTCTGGTCTGATAGCTCTCACCCAATTTGTAATGTGGCAGGTGCATCTTTAACTTTCTACTCCCCAGAAGAAATCCCACACGGATCTCCTCGCCACGGGTCTTGGCCTCAACCCCGGCTAAGGCGGCAATACTCTGCGCCATATACTCGATTCCGACGTAATTGGGTACGGCATCAATCGCAGCATCGAAGTAGGGACTCTGCTTGGTAATATTGGTCTGAGTTAACAGAGTATCTGGTCCATGCTCCAGCAGAGTATCTATTAAAATCATCGGGTCTCTATGGGGCACAACCTCGGCAACGGGCAGTTGAGACAGTGGTTCGGGTAAAAGGTATTCTTGGGTCATGATAGTGCTTCTTTGCGGCAGAAAATCAGGCTGGCATTGCTGCCGCCAAAGGCAAATGAGTTACTCATTATATAGCGAAGATCTGCTGTTTGTCCTTTGCTGACCAAAGGTAAGCCGGGATCGTCAGGGTCTTGTTTACCATTCCAAACTTGCGGCGGGAGAGCCTGAGTAGCATTGAGTGAAGTGAGTAACAGGTAACAAAATGCCGCCTCTATGGCGCCGGCTGCACCTAAAGTGTGTCCGGTCAGAGGTTTGGTTGAGCTACATGGAGGGATCTTGTCTCCAAACACCTGCTGCAGGGCACGGCTCTCCATGGCATCATTTTTTTGGGTCGCAGTGCCGTGAAGGTTGATATAACCGATCTTATCCGCAGATATTCCGGCATCATCGATTGCCGCACGTATCGCGGATATGGCGCCACGACCCTCAGGATGAGGCGCCGAAATATGATGGGCGTCGCTGGACTCGCCGACGCCAGCTAACATGATCTCCGCCTCGCCTTTCTCAAGCGTAAACAGTGCCGCGCCTTCACCGATATTGATCCCATCTCTACCGGCACTAAATGGCTGACACCGGCCCTTTGAAACGGACTCTAATGAGTTAAAACCATTGAGCGTTAATCGGCAAAGGCTGTCACTCCCCCCTATGATGACCAGATCACACAGATCTGCCTGCAATAACCGTCTTGCGCTGGCGAATACCTTAGCACTCGAAGAGCAGGCCGTAGAAACGGTATAACAAGGCCCGCCAGTATTGAAGTATTGGCGTAAAAAGTCACTGCCATTGCCCAGCTCTTGCTGAGAGTACTGGTAACCCGAGGGAAGCTGGTCCTGTTCGGTTCGATGTTTTAATGCTTCTTCGCCCTGGGCAATACCAGAAGTGCTGGTGCCTAAAATGATGCCGATACGCTCGGGACCGTACTCCTCACGAGCCTGTTTAACTCTTTCGGCTATCTGCTGTGCGGCGCAAAGTAACAGCTGATTATTGCGGGTACAGAACTGCATAAGAGAGTCAGGCAGTTCAGGCAGTGGCAGGCTCACCTCTCCCACTAAGGTATTGCTCTGTGGGATGAGATCGTCACGAAGTTTCATCGCGGCGATATCGCCTGTAACGAGTCGGGCTAATACCTGTTCCGGGCTCTGGCCTAACGGAGTGCATAGTCCCAGGTGTGAGATGGCTATTTTAGTCATTGTATTTTCATCTAACGAATGTTTGATAGCTTGGGTTATATAGCTTAGGTATTAATGCCTTTGTTGGGCAATAAAACAAACTTAAACCGGCGTTATTTTAAGTTCAAATTTGGCCTTAGGGATCGCTAATTCGACCTCTGCCTGCCATGGATCTCTCTTATCAAAACGAATCTTTAAGATGCTCTCTTGCTGATCTGCTTTAGCATTATTCCCTGTAGCATATATTTTTCGGCATCGTGGCGCATCACACTCGGGAGATGTGAGTGTTGCGCCTTGTAAATGGGCATTTACATCTTCGAGCGGCCAGTATATCAGTTGGATGAGTGCAAGCAGGTATTCGGCTTTAAATTCATCACCTAACAACATACTTTGTTGACTATTCAGATTTGTGCCATCGAAGATCAGAGTAAACAGGGCTTGCCCTAACGGAGCCAAACCAACCAGCGTCAGCTGCTCTCTATCCAGCTCTAACTGACTCAAGAGTTCATGGCGGGCATCATCGACGTTAATGGCTACCTGTTGGGTCACCGAACGTACCTGACTGTCCGGTGGGATAGGTGCAAGGCAGTAACTGACGTTTTTGGCCAGGGCCACGCAGGTCTGTCGTTGCAAGGTCTGGCTGCAGGCGCTAACAAGCAGCGTCAGACAGATAAGAATGCAGATCCCTTTGCCACGCTTGAGACTGTCAGTCATGGTGTTGTGAATTTGGGCCATAGTGTACTCTCTACTTCAATCACAGCGTTTAGCTGCATAGCTCAACAATAAGGTTGAGCCTTTTTTCTGATTCGGCGACTAAGGGGTTGGCCTCATCCCATGCATAGCCGGCTAAGATTGAACAGACCATCTGTTTTATCTTGTTATCCGGGGCATCATAGAAGATGACGTCCTGGAAACGGCCATCATACCAAGCTTCAACATAGGTACGGAAAGTATTGACTCCCCGCATTAAAGGCGTTGCGTATTCACTCTGCCAATCAATATTTTCACCATTGAGTTGCCTCACTACACATTTAGTTGCCATAGAGGCCGATTGCATCGCTATAGTGACGCCAGATGAGAAAACAGGATCCAGGAACTCACCAGAATTACCTAAGAGCGCAAACTTGTCGGTGGCCAAGGTGCTGACGTTGGCGGAGTAACCTTTAAGTTCTGCACACTCTCTTAGAACTTCGGCGTCCGATAATAGCTTTTTCAGCCCCGGCTCCTGATTGACCATATTCATCAATAGCTCCTCCAGTTTAAGGTCTGAATCGCCCAGAAGGTGGGGTTCACCCACGACTCCTAACGAGCATCGGTCAGGGCTTAATGGGATCAGCCAATACCAGATATCCTTGTTTTCGGGGTGAACGCTGATCAATATTTTATTACGATCGAAGGGTCTGCCATCGACCTCTTTATTGCCGATATTATCTTGGATATGGGTAAATATGGCACTGCGATTGGCTAGCGTCGATGGTTTTTCCAGTTCGAGTAACTTAGGCAGAACACGACCAAACCCACTGGCATCTAAAAGGTATTTAGCCTCAATAAGGTACTTCTCTCCGCTTGCATCAGCCACCGTCAGTCTTGGTTTGTCGGTCAGGTCGACAGCCATAACCGTTTCACCGTAGCGAATTTCAACGCCCTGCTTAGTTGCCGTATCTGCCAGAAGTTTATCGAAACCAGCGCGCTCTACCTGAAAGGTTGTCCCAGGGCCCGGTGTGAATTTATCGCTGAAATCAAAATCTGTGTATTGCTCTTTATAACGAAAAGCGGCGCCGTTTTTGAACTGAAAACCGGCCTGATTCACCGCGTCGAGCATGTTCGCCTCTTCAAGAAATTGCATACAGCAAGGCAGTAAACTTTCACCTATGGAAAAGCGCGGGAAGTGCTGCTTCTCGATAACGATAACGCGCTTACCTTGTTGATGAAGAAGACTGGCGGCTATGCTACCCGATGGCCCTGCACCTATGATAACAACATCAATATCAATATCAGTCAGAGTCTCTGGCGTCGGCGAAGAGGCATGCATCACTTAAAAGTCCTTGTAAAAGTTTGAATGAAGGGGGATAGGGCAAAGGTGAAGCCAATTCCCAACAGGAGTGTCAGTCCAAAGCTGTGTATGGCTGGCGTACTACTAAATGCCAGTAGCCCAAAGGCTAAAATGGTTGAACTGGCAGACATAAATACCGCCATCATCACGCCGCGACTCTGCTTGGATTCGGCAAAAAATAGGCTGTAATCGACGCCGATCCCAAAGACCAGAATGAGGGCCAGAGCATGAAAAAGTGTGAGAGGGGCTCCGATTAACCCAAGCAGCGACAGTGTCAATAGCGCCGAAATTGCCGGAACGGCCACCACTAAAGCGGCCAGTTTAATTCCGAAACGAGTACTGAAAATGAGAGCTGCCATTACCATGGCGATGGCGAGTAGCCACAAGGTTAATTGACGGTACTGGCCCATGACCCCGGAGATCTCGCCGACTTTATCCACTAACTGAACATAGGGCAGTTCGGTGAAAGAGCTCGCTAGTTTATCTATCTCGGTTATTCCGCCAAGCAATACGATAGCACCGTATCTATCTTGCGAAGGTGTGGGGGTTATCCATAGTGGCTGAAACAGTTTCCCAGCATCGGAACTGATAAAGGATTTTGCATCAATATAGCTCCCTTTCGCTTTCTGATAAGCCAATGCTAAGTCAGAGCTTAGAGAATCATCGAGCCCAAGGCTTTCAATGATTCGGGCTAAATCTTGTTGGTATATAAGGCCCTGTAAACGATAGTTGCTATCTTGCTTACTTCTGCTCGGAAGATAACTGCTTAGGCTAAAAGCATTACCAATCAAACCACCTTTTACTGCATTGTTTAACTTAGGGGCGAGTATTTCCAGACGCTGCAGTAACTGCTCTTCAGTATCGCCTCTAACGAGCAGGAATTGATTATCTGTGCCGCCGCTGAGGATACTTCTGAGTTGCTGCTCTTCATTTAGTACAGACTCAGGGCTCTGTTGAAGGTTGCGAATATCATCATCACTCGTGAGTTGATAAAGGCCAAGTGCAGAGATGATGACAGATAGGGCAACTAACACGCCCCCGGTTTTGAAATTCAAAAAGCGCGATACGGAATTTAATTTTGTCAGATATGTTGCAGCTATCGTCAGGGGCTTTTCACCCGAAGGAAGCGGCCCCGAGGCGAGCAGCGGATAGGCCAGGCTTAAGGTGATATAGGCACCGAACAGACCCGCGGCGCAGAAAACGGCAACTTGTTGCATTCCCGGGAATGGGGCGAGGCCGATGCCGGAATAGGCCAATACACTGGTAAGCAGTGCCAGCGTGATTGCCGGAAATATCTTTCTAATTATCTCGTTAGCATTTCTGTCTGCTTGAACCAGTCGCTCGCAGTAAAAGTGAAAATTATAGTCGATGGCTATGCCTATCAGACTGGTGCCAAATACTAAGGTCAGCAGGTGAAGTTCTGAGAAGATAAGCAGAGTCATCACTATCGCTGCTAGCAAGCTGGTGGTTATCGTTAGTAACGCGATGCCCAGCGGCATGACGGAGCGAAAGGCCAGCCAGACGAGTAGGCTCACGCCGATAAGTGAGGCAAGCCCCAGAGTAGATACTTCACTCTTGGCGCTCTTAGTTGCGGCGCTGGCATGAAACAGGGCACCGGCTTTGAGAAACACTATCTGCTTGTTTTGAGACTTGGCCGCTTCGAACGCCGTCTGTAACACGGCCATCTGCAAGGATTGCGAATTTGGATTAAAGGCGCTGCCTGAGCCTTTGGCCATCACTATCGCGGCCACCTTAGCTCCCGGGTTTGAACCTTCGCTCGCTTCGGCGGGAGACCATTGGCCCAGCAGTATTCCCTGCCGTACCTGTAATCTCTGTTTTGGCGCGAGCGCCTGCAGGTTGTCCGGGTAAAGCAGTAGAGGGTCGTTAGCGATTAAGGCACTATTTGCGTAGCCGAACGCATTATATAGCTGACTCTGAGCCTGCCCGATCAGCTCGTTTAACTTGCCGGTTGAGAGGGCGTTTGCCTGAGCTTGAGTTAGCAGATTAAATCTATGGTTAAAATAGAAGTGGTTCAGTGACTGAGCCTGGTTGAGATCGGCACTTCTTATATCGACGAATGCGCCTTGGTCGTTGGATGAAAGACTTTCCATCAAGGTCTTCGCTGCCGTAATCGCCTGTCCTTCATCGTCGGCGAGCAGGGCGATATAGATGGTATTTGATAGCTGTTCTTCGACTCGCGCGAGGGCGGTTTCCGTTAATGGGTCTTCTTTAAGCTTTGGCAGCATAGCCAAAATATCACTTTGGATTGTAGCTCCGCCTTGCCAAAGCTGCAGGCCTGTTAACGTGGTAATACAAAGCAGCAGTACCCAGAGGGCAAACTTAAATTTCGCCGAAAATTGACTCAGTCTGAGTGCCAATTTATCTATCATGGATAAAGTTCTGGTTCTGCTGCGGGCTGAACTTTAGGGGAAGTCTCCCCCTGCTTATCTGACAGTAGCAGTCGCTGCTCTTCATTAAGCGGAGCCTTGTTTATCTGCTTAAACTCGATTCTGCTACTGTCTCCATTGTTGTTCAGTAGGGTCAGGGAAGAGGCCTGTTTCTCGCCCTCTAATACCATCTGAGGGATAGCCTTGATGAGCAGAGGATCTTTGGGGATTAACCCCAACAGCCAATGAGCGGTTTCATCTGTTCGCGGTTCGTTTAGCGTGTCATCGGCTCTGAGGTACAGGTTAAAGTGTTCGCTCAACTCGCTCAGGTTGCCACTAAGTAGCGCCGACAGTAACTTCGGCATGGTTTGCGCTATAGCTGCGGCTCCCTGATTGGAACCTGCCTGAGATACCTGCCTTCTCCCCGCGCTATCTATCTGTATCAACTCCCCCCCCTTTAATATCAGGGTCGTTTCAAAGGGATGAGTCTGTTGCCACACCAGGCCGAGTCGATAATCAAAAATAAAGCGTCCATGGCTGATTAAGGGCTTCTTCAACACCTTGAGTGTTCGGTATTGAGTAAAACTTCCGCTGGCGGTCTCTCCTATCAGGAGCCGATCGGCTAATGCCTGAAGTTGCTCATTGTCTGCTAATGATTCAAAAAGAGTATCGTAGCTGGCAGATTGTGTCGCATGACAGTTAAATGTGTTCAGGCTTAACAGCAGGAGTAACCCGAAAGCAGTTCGCCCTCGGAATAAGTCCGATGCAAGCTTTTTGCTAAAAGATGTCACCAGTGCCATCATTGACTTTTCCCCTCTGGGGGAGTCTGGATTTGGGCTGTGTTACTCGATATCAGGTGAGCTATCTTCTCTCTGAAGATATCGGGCGTCACGAAGCAAAGTTCGTTGGTTTCTGATTCAACGGCGGCCTGTATGGTGTAGCCCTTGGTGAGTCGCTGATTAGTGGCGACATCCCTGACTTCATAGTTGATCTTGATACGGTTCTCCCACTCGATGAGCGAGGCGATAACCTTAACCTTTTGTTCAAACGTGCTGGATTGAACGTACTTTATCTGTAGATCGACGATAGGCCAGGAGTAGCCAGAGGCTTGCATCTCCCGGTAACCATATTGGATCTCATCTAAGAGCTGGCAACGGGCTATCTCAAAATAACGTAAATAGTTGCCATGCCAGGTGATCCCCATAGAGTCGACATCATGAAATGGGATCAATATTTCCAGCTCTGTGGTTAAGATGGCTTTGCGTGATAGCTTGGTCATGAACACACTTCCCATAAACCATGCTGGATCTTGTCTACTGTCTGCCTGAGGACTGACTCCAGTGGTCTATCTTCTGTCAGCAGTTCAAAGTCAGCCTTAACTTGGTCCAGTGTCTTAGCGACCGATGGTGTCAGTGAGGAGTGACAAAGTTCTCCTTGCGACACCCGTAAATTGATCCCTTGAGTCATGGCCAGCAGCGCCGCTGCAGCAACCTGCTCCGTCAACTGGAGTACACGCATGCAATCGCGAGCCGCTATGGTACCCATGCTGACTTTATCTTGGTTGTGGCACTCAGTAGAGCGGGAAAAAACGCTGGCGGGCATAGTGTTTTTCAATGCTTCGGCAGTCCAGGCGGAGACGCCTATCTGTACGGCTTTGAAACCATGGTTAATTGCGCGCCTTGCCCCTGTCGATGCCGACAGATTAGCGGGAAGGCCGTTATTGAACTTAGGGTCCATCACCAGAGCCATTTGACGGTCGATAAGATCGGCAATATTGGCTACGGTGTTTTTCATGGAATCCATGACAAAGGCAATGTGGCCGCCATAGAAATGGCCGCCATGAAGAATATGTTCGCCTTCGGCGTCCACGATAGGGTTATCGTTGGCGCTGTTTAACTCAGTCTCGATAAACTGGCGCATGAAAGGCAGTGCGTCTTGCAATACCCCGATAATGTGAGGCGCGCAGCGGATAGAGTATCTATCCTGTAGCCTGTCTGAATTTCTTGGATGCTCATGATGGTTGAGATCTTCGCGGATCCAACCGGCTATCTGGTTTTGTCCCGGATGAGGCTTAGCGGCGAACAAGATATCATCGAAGTGGTTAGAGTTCCCCTTCAGAGTGAGTGATGCCATTGCGGTAATGCGGCTCGCTAAGCGGCTAAGATACTGGGCTCTGTCATAGGCTAAACATGCCAGCGCCGTCATGACGGCGGTGCCATTCATTAGGGCTAACCCCTCTTTTGGGCGCAGTCTCAGCGGGGAGATATTGAGCTTGGCATACACGTCGGCGGTGGGCTGACGCACACCTTCATAGATGACATCACGCTCGCCCACAAGTACAGCGGCCAGATAGGAGAGTGGAGTCAGATCGCCACTGGCCCCTACAGAACCTTCCTCAGGGATCACCGGAATGATATTGAGGTTGAGTAAAGTTTCAATTCTCTGCAATAGCTCGTAGCTCACACCGGATTTACCGACGGCGAGCGAGCTTAGGCGGCAAGCCATCACGGCGCGTGCCTGCATAGGAGAGAGAATTTCACCTAAGCCACAGCCATGAAATCGAGTGAGGTGCAGAGGGAGTTCATGGACCAGGTCCAGGCCAACGGTAACCGTGCAAGAGTCGCCATAACCCGTTGTGACACCATAGACCACCCCTTCCTCGTTAAGCAGGCTATCGATGAAGTTAGCCCCTTTTTGAATATAGGCCTGATAATCATGGCTTTCTTTTAACTTTGCTTTTGCGCCTTTGGCGACGGCAACGACATCTTCCAGGGATAAGGCCCTGTGACCAAAATGAACAATCATCTCGTTTGGGTTTGATTGATTAGTCTGAGTCATCTATTTGTCTGTCCTGTCTTTACCCTGAAAATTGGTTCGCTGGATCTCGTTGTCCTTACGCCAAAAATCAAAAAAATTAAACCATTGCAGCGGTTCACGCCGCGCATAATATTCGAGCCGTGAGCTGTAGTTATTAACGGCGTCTTCGAGCCTCTGCATTCGCCCGGCCCTGGGGCCTTTCAGAGTATTGGAGAATGTTTCTAAGTGGACCCTGTAGCGCCCCTGCTCCCGAAGGCAAAACATTAAATAGACGGGGCAATCGAGTAGTCCGGCAAGGATAAAGGGCCCCTGAGGGAAGGGAGCATTTTTTCCCATGAAGGGGGCGTAGATCACCCGGCCTTGGGTGTTGGATGAGGTTCTATCCCCTGCGATAACAACCAACTCACCCTCTTCAATCTTCTGCTGTAGTAACATAGAGGTTGTCGGGCCTAAGTCGGTGACTTGGATAAGGTTAAGAGAACTATCCGGGCTGAGTTGTTTTAATACGCGATTAAAGTTTTCGGCATTTTCCGTTAATACCATGACGTTCACTTTGACTCGCTTCTGGTGAACGGAGATGGCTCGGCATAGCTCAAGGTTCCCCAAGTGAGAGACCAATAACACTGCCCCCTGACCTGCAGCAAGCTGATCGGCAAGGAGGGCGCGATCGGGAAAGTCTACCTGATTGAGCTGAATGCGATCGCACCAGGCATCAATGCGATCTAAGGCTGCATTACCGAAGGCAAGGAAGTGCTTGAGGCTGTGACGCCAGCCTACATTCCCTTGTAGTTGTGGCTGCTGCGGATCATAGCTTTTTACCTGCTTCAGAAATGTGAGCGAGGCTTCTCTGGTACTGCGACCCGTTAAGAAGAAATAGAAGATCACGGGATACATGATGGCCCGGCATAGCCAGTGTCCGCCGAGTTTATAGCTGGCAGCCAGTAACTTTATGCCCCAATAACTGCCGCGTTCGGCGACACCTGACCAATGGGTATCGCGGTTATTCTTGATGAATCTCTGGGGCAGACGTTTCAGCATGCCGAAAAACAGCCGGGTGTGCATGCCTGATATCCGTAGATTATCCCATAACCCCTGAAAATGGCTGATGCCACCTTCTGGGTAGATCACTTGTGTCGGTAGGTGAATAACTTCTACGCCAGCCCAGTGCAGGCGAACTAAAACTTCAATATCGAAGTCCATTCGCTCGCCTAAGGCCCGGCTCAGGAATAACTTTTCGGTGGCGGAAAGGGGATAGACACGAAAGCCACACATGGAGTCTTGTATATCGAAACTTAAGGTCTCTACCCATACCCAGAAGTGGGTGAGGTAGCGTGCATAGAATCGACTCTTAGGAACGGACTCGTCATATTGAGGCAGGCCGGAAATTAAGGCTTTTGGGTTCGCCTCAGCCTTAGCTATCATGGCCGGGATATCGTCTAAGTTATGCTGCCCATCGGCATCGACCTGAAGCGCATGGCTGTAACCATCTTTATAGGCGGCTCGCAGGCCTGTAGTCACCGCGGCGCCTTTGCCACGGTTAAATGGATGGTGTAACAGGGTTATCCATGAATACTTATTGGCAAGAGAGATTAACAGGTGCCGCGTTTCATCATCGCTACCGTCGTTGACCAGATAGCAATGAAGTTCGAGTTCAGCCAGTGATTCAAGGGTCTTCTCGATAGCAGCTTGATGATTGTAGTTCGGAATGACCAATGCTAATTGCATCAGCTGGCCTCAATATCGGCGACGACTGGGGAGCCAAGCAAAATTCGGCCCGATGCGAAGCGCTTTTCATCATCAAAATAGCTAAAGAGCAATTTTGTTCTACTGCTGTTTTGAGATATTTTCAGGCTGACCTCTGAGTTTGGCAGCATTAATTGTTGAAACTTAAGCACCTCTAGGGTGGCAACCTCAGCAGGGTAATTGAAATGCTTACAACCCATATGAATCGCCCAGTCTAACTGAGTGACACCCGGCAGTACGGCTTGTTCGGGAAAGTGGCCATCAAAAAAGGGTAAGTCAGCGTCGATAAAAATGCGCCACTCTACGGCTTCATCTTGAATGTCTGTCGAAAGAACGCTGGGGAGTTTTGATTTAATCATGTTCGAATAGCTCAGATAATTGATTGGCCGATCTTTTCCCCTGAGAATTTACGGGAACAGTTTCAGGATAGCGCCAACGCTTGGGTAGGGTGACTCGTTCAAACTGAGTCAACAGATGCGCTTTAAGCAGGTTATTCAGGCTGAGTTTCCCTTCGGCATCTAACACCTCTTTACCGTGCTGAGATAGCTCAATGACGGCGCCAAGTTGGGTGCGAGGCTGCTCTAAGACAAGTAGTGCCGCCTGACCGACCAATGGGTGGCTCTCTAACAGGGCCTCCATCTGCACCAGTGACAAACGTTTCTCTTCGATTTTTACCACCCGGTCGAGTCGTCCCTGTAACTGGAACTCACCGGGCTTGAGAAGAGCGATCTGATCTTCGCATCTCAGCCATTCATCATTTTCAAGATAGGGGGATTTAAGCAGCAATGCGCCATCTTTATCATCCTGGCGGATCTCAATGCTGTCGAAAACGCGCCAGGGTTGATCTTGTTGAGTCTGTTTACGGTAAGCGATTCCGCCAGTTTCTGTGCTACCGAATACCTCGATAGGTTGTCGACCATAACAGTGGGCGATACCTTGGGCCGCCTCGAAATTAAGCGGTCCGCCGGAGCTGAATACCAAGCTCGGCGATCTTAACTGCCGTTCGTTATCCAATGATTCAGGAAGACGGGATAGCTGAGCCGGGCTGCTGATCAAGCAAAGATTCGGGAATAAACTCGTGTAATAAGTCAGCGTTTCCGGGTATTCGACGATATTGCTTAAAAATGGACGGCTGGCCGCGAGTGGCCACAAGATCTTAAAAAGTAGTCCATAGATGTGTTGATGAGAAACGGTCGATATCACGCTGCAGTGCGGAAGATGTTTGGCGAAAGTGTTCTCAAGGATGCTTACTTCAGCATCTAATTGCTCGAGTGTCTTGCATACGGCTTTTGGATGACCGCTACTGCCGGAGGTAAAGAGGATTAGTTTTCCGTAATGGTCACATGTTGGCCAAACGTTATTGGTTTCATGGAGGTCTTTCTTCAACATGATGAAGGTTTTACCTTCACAAAGAGGCTGTTCAGAGATGACTCCATCGAATTCGTGGGTTATCTCGCTCAAGGTGCCTGTTTGGGTGTTTGATGGCAGGACCACCTCTTTGCCCGCAAGCAGTGCGGCACATAACCCTACTGCAAACAGGTCGCTGCTTTCGCATGCCAGTAACCAGCGCTGTGACTGTGACTGGAGTAGTTGCTGGTGGACATTGGCAACTTGGCTCGTAAAGGCTGCACCGTTGACAATATCATGGTGATTGAAGCTGATAAGTTGTTGGCTCGATGGCCCCTTGGATAACCAAGATTTCAATAACTCTGTCATGACTTTTTTAACCAAATAGTTCTATACAACCACTCGCCACCAAGTAGCGAACCTATGAGCAGATAGGCGATAAGTCCGTTATACAGCGTCCATATTTCCAAACTGGAATAGCGAGCGGTATAGAGGGCTACGACGCCATTGAAAACAAATAAGCCACACCAGATGAGCGTGATTTTTTGTAAGTAAGGTATCGCTTCATCGGGAAGTTCTGGTTCTTTCAGCCTGGCGAGTCTTTCAATCATACTCGGTCCCGACTTTAACGAATAGCCGAACAAAAATAGCATGCTAAGGTTAATTACTACCGGGTAGTAAAGTAACCAATCATGCCTCTTTGCGATAAAACTTCCGGCAGTTAATCCTATGCCGACCAATACAGGTAAAACCAACGACTTTACCTGCTGTTTTTGTATCAATAACCGCAGAATTAAAAACAGGCAAAGCACCATGGCTATGGTGCCTGCCGGCAAATAGTTGAGTCCAAAATAAACGGCCAAAGGATAGCCGATTAATAGGAGACTGGTGACTATTTGTAAAAATAAGCGCATCAGCCTTTAGTCAGCCCTTCGATAGCGGTAATCACATCATCGACAGTCCGTACGGCTTTAAACTCTTCAGGTTTAATTTTTTTCCCAGTCATCTGCTGCAACTTGATGACTAAGTCAACGGCATCGATGCTGTCGAGATCTAGCTCTTGATAGAGAGACGCTTCAGGGGTGATATCTTCGGCTTCGATTTCGAACTCATCGACTAAGATCTGAGTCAAGGCTGCAAGAATTTGTTCACGACTTTGCATAATGTCTCCTAAGCTCGCTGCGATTCAATAAAGCTAGCCAAGCTGGCCACGCTATAGAAATGTGCTTTAGTTGCTTCAGAGTTAGCTTCGATTTTTACATCAAATCTCTTTTTAATCGCTAAACCGAGTTCAAGCGCATCGATTGAGTCCAGCCCTAAGCCTTCTCCAAATAGTGCAGCATCAGTTTCAATATCATCGATTCCGACATCTTCAAGGTCCAGGCAATCTATGATTAATTGTTTTATTTCGTTGTGTAAGCTCATAATTTATTCAAGTTCTTTTTTAAAGTGATCTTCGAGATCCCGTGTAAGTAGACGCGCCATTTTTGCATCGCCACCGGCATTTGTATCATACCTGATGTGATCGATAGTTTCGCCTACTTCGACACGCATCCCTATGGTGCGACGAGGGATTTCATACCAGGCTTCCTGCTTAGTTAAGCCAGATGCATTGGTACGCAGAATGACAGGTAAAATATCTGTCTGGGTCCTTAGTGCGATATTGGCTGCACCTCGGGCAAAATCATTGATGACAGAGCCAAGGACTGTGCGTGTGCCTTCCGGGAAAATGATTAAGTTTGTCCCGCTATCTAACACTTGCTTACAATCAATTAGCAATAACTCTGCCCCACGGTTAGGTATATAACCAGCGCAGGCTACAACACCACGTATAAAAGGGTTTCGCCAGATCCCTTGTTTAACTATGCATCCGGCATTCGGCATTAAGCTTATCAGTACCACCACATCGACCAAGGTTGGGTGATTCATCACAACTACCTTGCCTCTCGCCTCGCTCAGTCGCGTGATGTTGACCGGGGTAACGTTAATGACTCCGGCCCAGGTGAGCATATGGACGAAACCCCGAAACATGATATGTACGGCTTTCTGTACCCGACTCACTCTTTGGTCTCTAGTGCCCGGCCAAAACCTGAGAAGAGGTAAGATGGTTAACGAGGTTAACAGGCCGCCGAGCCCGAAAACGATATAGCAGCTAACGCCTCCTAACCATCTGGGAATGTAGGCGATGCCGGAGAGTCTCTTTGCCGGATCGTTATCCAAAATTTAACTGCCAATGATGCTTTGATAGCGATCCACTCAGGGGCTTTTTTGTTACCAGACTATGGAGGAACTCTCCATAGCTCAAATCATCTGCCGAGGTTAAATCACCTATGCTGAGCTGTGGTTGACCGGGCTCTGGCGCTGCAAGTGTCAAAACGAAGGCCATAGAAATCGGCAGTTCCGGCTCGTCGATGAACTGGCTATAAACCTGTGGAACCGGTTCATCACCAAAGACAAACAGGAGTGGAGTGGGGTCTTGCTTAAGCTGAGCATAAGCCTCTACCAGAGCTTGATAAAGCGTCTCGCTACCTGCGGCAATTGAGGTCGATGAGGAGCGGTTTCCCTTAAGTATGCTGTAGATCCCACTGGCGGTATTATGGACCGACTGGCTAAATGCGGTGGGGGAGAGTGGCTCCTGAACTACGATATTATTCAATAGCCCTAAGGTGCGATTCAGCTCTCCATGTCTGGAGCTGAAAATGGTACGGCATTGCTGCGGTGCATCGCACTGAAAGGCGGCTTCGAGTTGCATCTTGGTCAGCGCGCTATAGCGCCTGCGCTGCATGGCTGGTACCTGAGCTAATTTGGGGGCACCGGGTAGATCTGAATTATGGTCTAATCCGTTTTTTTGCCAATTCAGCCACTCGCTGGCTTGTTGGTACTGAGGAGACCAGGCTCCCCAAGAACAAATAGTAAATAATAACTGCACCGTTTTGCCTCTGATATGACGATTAAGCCTGGGTTATCCATAATGAGAAAATTTAAGAAAAAACGCTAATATTCAGACAGGCAAGACTACTGCCATATCCGATTTATTCTACACCAGATTAATGCAGATGATGAAACGTTTTGGGTTACATGTGTTGTAAGAATCTATCTAAGGGGGCAGAGGGTTTCTGAGACGATTTTAACCTGCAGCGCGGAGGCTGCAGGTTACATTTGATGGGCTAGGTTAACGCGATCAGTCAGCTAAATGTTTTTTCAGTCTACGAAGTGCAGCCTTCACCTTCTTGCTATTATCAGGGCCCATTCTCACTAATAATTTTTGCGCATTCGGTAGGCTTTCAAGTTCAGGGTCGACAAATTGATAGTTAACGCTGACACCATCGAGCTCAATGGGTTGCTCAATAATCGGTGCCGCCAGCATGATGTCGATGGCTTCTAGCATGCGATCATTAAAGCTCATATCACCATAACCTAACTCCTCAAAGGCCTCAGATAACAGCGGGGTCAGCTCTTTATAGGTGGCAGCAAGTTGCTCTTCATTTAAGTTGGCAATAAAATCGGCGTAAAGATCGTATCTGTGGTAACTGTCCGGGTTAAGGTAAGTCTTATTGGTGATATCTGAAACGGTAAAGACTCGCTCAGGCCCCTTGAGCGGGCTGACTTTACGGGCGAGTTCTCCCTGCGCCAGGTTATCGACAAACACCACAAAATGTCGCACGAGATCTTTCTCGACCAGCATGGGCTCAATCGCCATACCATCCGCCATCACGACAGTCTTATCATGTGCAAAGCCGTCACTCTCTTCCAGTGTCGGTAGGGGTTCAACTTTTACCTGTGGGGTCTCAACCACCTCGATTTCCGGCTCGACCACTGGTTCTATCTCTGGTTCCGGGATATCGGCAATGGTGACGAGAGGCTCTTCGGGGAGCGCGTCGGGTATTTCAACGGCGGCTCTCTCCTGTGGTTGTGGCTCCTCGGTATCACTGAAATAGTAATAAGCTCCACCGGAGATGAGTACCACAACGGCAAGAGCCACGATTGCTATGGTATTGGCACCGGCAGACTTCTCTTGCGGTGCTATTCTATCTTCTTGACTAACTTGCATTTAACATCCTTTGAGAGCTCGACTCGGTTACGGAGGGCCAAGTGTAAGGCCTGATACCAAAGCAATATGTGCGGTATCACTCCATTCTGCAAAATTCAGCGGTCTTGTCTAGGGAAGTCAGCTGAAATAAAAAATAATTAATCTGAAACTGTGTATTAAGCAGCGATTATTTAACATGACGGTAGCGCTATGCCTGCACAAACTGCTCTCGGTCGCCCAACCAGCGCTGCACAATGCCATCGACATTATCCGGCGCTTGTTGCATAAGATGAACGGCCAGCTTTTGAATGTGAGGAATAAGCGCCTGATCTCTGATGAGATCGGCAATCTTCATATCAGCAACTCCTGTTTGCTTAGTGCCAAGCACCTCACCGGGACCTCTGATCTCAAGATCTTTTTGGGCGATGATAAAGCCATCGTTACTGTCTCTCAGTACACCTAATCGTTTGGTGGCACTGGGCGAGAGTGGCGCTTTATACATAAGCACGCAGTGGCTGGCCACCGCGCCTCGACCAACCCGGCCCCTAAGTTGGTGCAGTTGGGCTAAACCTAATCGCTCAGGGTTTTCGATGATCATTAAGCTGGCATTAGGTACATCGACTCCCACTTCGATGACCGTAGTGGCGACCAACAGATTCAGGTTTCCGGCCTTGAACTCGGCCATAATGGCCTGCTTCTCGGCGGACTTCATGCGGCCATGAACCAGACCAACCTTGAGCTCTGTGAGCATAAGCTTAAGTTCTTCGGCGGTATCTTCAGCCGCCTGACATTCGAGCACCTCAGATTCTTCGATTAAGGTACAGACCCAATAAGCCTGTCTGCCATCGTTAATGGCGGCTTGCCTGACCCTTTCGATCACTTCGTTGCGTCTCGAGTCGGATACGGCCACGGTAGCAACCGGCGTTCGCCCAGGGGGCAGCTCATCGATCACCGAAGTATCCAGATCTGCATATGCCGTCATCGCCAATGTTCTTGGAATAGGGGTGGCGGTCATGATCAACTGATGAGGATGGAATCCTTGGGCAATCCCTTTCTCCCTTAGCCCCAAACGTTGATGCACGCCAAATCTGTGTTGTTCATCTATGATGATCAGTGCCAGTTTATTAAAGATGACCTTATCTTGAAAGATGGCGTGAGTACCAATCACCATATTGGCTTCACCACTCTCAATATCCGTCAGAGACTGAGTTCTCGCTTTGCCTTTTAACTTACCCGCCAACCAGCCAACTTTTAGTCCCAGGGGCTCAAACCATTGAGTAAAGTTCTCGGCATGTTGCTCCGCCAGGAGTTCGGTCGGTGCCATCATGGCGACCTGGTAACCATTTTCGATCGCCTGCAGTGCGGCTAAGGCGGCGACTAAGGTTTTTCCCGAGCCAACATCGCCCTGTACGAGACGCATCATAGGAGATGGCTTCTCCAGATCCGCCGTGATATCCGCTCCGACTCTTTGTTGAGCTCCGGTGGGCTTAAAGGGAAGCGCTTTCAAAAATGGATTGAGCAGCTGACCCGATGCAGGCATTGAGACGGCTTTGTCTCGATTGCTGCGTTGACGCAGTTTTAGCATACTCAGGTTATGGGCCAGCAACTCCTCTTGAATTAACCTTTGTTGTGCCGGGTGAGTACCTTGTTCGAGTTCAAATAGGGCCACACCGGTATGGGGTCGGTGTAGCAGCTGCAGGGCTTCCTTTAAACTCAAATTATTGGGTTGAAGCTGTGGCGGTATCAACTCCTGCAGGCCCCCCTCTTCAAGCAGAGTTAAGGCTTGGTCCGTCAGTTTTATCCAGCTGGCTTGCTTGAGGCCTTCGGTTGTCGGATAGACTGGCGTGAGGGTATCGCTCAAAGCTAGGTCGCTGCAGGTTTGTACCAGCTTATACTCTGGATGAATGATCTCTGCCTGATGCTTACCGCGGCGAATTTCGCCATAGGCGCGAATGGTTAATCCATTCTCCAAGCCATTTTTTTGTGCGACAGAGAAGTTGAAGAACCTGAGGGTGAGGCTGCCGGTGTCATCTCGCACGTTGCAGGTCAGCATGCGCTTGCGACCCTGAATAATCTGACTGGATTGAATGACAGCTTCGATTGTACCGTAGCTACCGGGATAAAGTGAGGCGATGGGATAGACTTGGGTGCGATCTTCGTAACGAAGGGGCAGGTGAAACAGCAGATCCTGTACCGTATGAATGCCAAGCTTAGCCAAGCGTTCGGCCATCTTCTTGGCAACGCCTTTAAGCTCAGTTACGGGAACAAGGTCGAGTCTATTCACTCACAATACCAATCTGATTAGTTGAATGTAATCGTTTAGATAACACCCAATCACTGTGTTTATATACATATACTATCAGATAAACGGGCTATAGCAATCTTATGGCCGCTATTGCTGTCCTGGCCACGTTGCAAATTCTCGAGTCTGGGGAACTGTGAGCGGTTCTTATAGCCAGCCTTTTTGCTTCGCGATCCGTGCCGCATCGATTCGGTTCGAGGCATGAAGTTTACTGATGGCTTCAGAAAGGTAGTTTCGTACCGTGCCTTCGGCAATAAATAGTCGTGCAGCTATCTCTGCCGTAGAGCGCCCCTCACTGGCGAGCCGTAGTGCTTTTCGCTCTTTATCGTTGAGAGGGTCACTTTCTCCGATGGCCATGATGGCAAGCTCTGGGTCTATGACACGTTTGCCTGTCATCACCTGGTTTATTCCCTGTATCAGGCTGTCAGATGGGGCATCTTTTAGTAGAAAGCCACCGACACCGGACTCGATAGCTCGCTTGATGTATCCGGCCCTGCCAAATGTCGTGAGTATGATGACTTTTACTGGCAGCGCTTGCTTTTGACACCATTGGGCCAGCTCAAGCCCGGTGAGCCCCGGCATCTCTATATCGGTAAGCAGCAGGTCGAACGTCTCTGCTTTTAATCGTGATAGGGCCTCATCACCATCACAGGCCTGGGTTACCTCGAACTCACCATCAAGGCTCAGTAACGCTGCCAGTGCACCTCTGACCATGGCCTGATCTTCGGCGAGTAAAATTTTCATCAGTTTTGCACTCCAAAGATGAGTTTTTGTTTTTCAGTTATAGGCAGCGTGATGGTAAAGCGGCACTGCCGTTCGAGACAGTAATCCAGCTTGCCCTGAAACTGGCTCAGACGCTCTCTTATTCCATTCAATCCATTTCCCTCGGTGACGGTTTGTGGCGTCCCGTTATCGGTGACTGAGATACTTATCTTATCCTCAAACTGCTCAAATGTTATAACGCAGTGGCTGGCCTGGCTGTGACGGATAACGTTATTGCACAGCTCGGTCAGGCTCAGGATCAGTTGGGTTTCCAGCGGTGAGGGGAGAGTGGGGAGTTTGCCCTCCAGGCTGACGCTGAGCCCCTTGTCCCTGAGGGTCTGACATAGCTGCATCACACTGGCCGATAACCCTTTATGTTTATAGTTTGAGACCGTTTGACGTATCTGAGTCAGGCTGTCACGTGCGATCTCATTTAGCTCTCTCAACTGTACTCTCGCCTGTTCGAGATCTCCCTTAGCCAAGAGCTTTTCCCCTAGCTCAGCCTTGAGTGAGATACTTGAAAGGTTGTGCCCCATGATGTCATGAAGGTCCCTTCCGATACGCTCTCGCTCTAACATGGTTGCCAGTTGGCTTATCTCTGCCTCGCTCTGCTGCTGACGGCATTTTGCTTCGACGCGTTTCTGTTCGGCTACACCAAACAGACCCACCCCTATGATGAGCAGCCCTCCGTAGAGAACGAAGAAATAGTGATTGATTCCGAGGAGTAGTGAGAGTGTTGTGAGCAGCGTTAGCAATGCCAGCAGGCTGAAGAAGGCAGTTCTGAGGGAATAATAGAAACCGATAAAGAAGCCGGCGAAGGTAAAAAGAGACAGTGAGCCGGCATTGATAGGAGTAATGATTGCGCCCAAGGCTATCATAACGAAAATAGGGTAAACGGCTTTCTCTTTCGAGCTACGATGGGCCCAAAAATAACAGTAAATAAAAGGGATTAATATCAGTAAACTAACCCCCATTTCCCATAGTGGCATATCATTGATAAAAAACGGGATAAAGTAGAAAACCAGGTTAACCAGATAGATCCAGGCAAGCTTATCTTCGGTTGTTTTAGGTCTGGTTTCCGGCATAATATTTATGCTCTTCATTGCGCTCATTTCCTATGTGACCCGCTTGGCTCTATCAGTCGGCTAAGCGGGGCATTTTAACTAGTGGGTTAGATTGTTTTGTTTCAACAAAAAGTTGGCCCAGGAATAATCGGGCTGGATCTCAATCGCTGATTGCCAGTCGGCGAGTGCACCTTGGGTGTCACCACTGTTCTGTTTAGCCAGCCCACGCCAGGTGTAGGCTTCTGCGTGCCCCCAACAGACCTCATCGCAGGGCTCGCTGTAGAGCGCAATAGCTTTGCTGCTCAGGTCTATCGCTTTTTTCATACTACCACCAAAGGTCACAGGAGTATTGAAGGCTGAGATCGCTTTCACTAACGCGACTCTGGGATTATCGGGAGAGAGGGCCTCTGCCTGAGTGAGAGCCTGAGATAGCTTTGGTCCTAAACTGGCTCCGCGGCTATTGTCTATGCCTATCTGCATGCCATAAACAGAGGCGAGTAGGGCAAGTGTTTCAGCCTCCTCACTCAGATCTTCCAGAGTCAATTGTGCTTCCGATAGAGCAGATTTGGCCAATGGCTGCTGGCCTAAGATATTGGCCGTGATAGCCAGACGGTAGTTTGTATAGGCGTTCTCGTAACCTTGTGTCTGCTGACTCAGGCCTTGTAGTGCCGTTAGATTCATCGCATTAGAGGCGCTATCGATAGCCGGAATGTCGTTAGCGTGAGCCGTTTGAGAGAACAGTGCTATTGTGGTGATAAGTATCGCTGCTTTCATATCAATCTCCTTTAAATTCCCTTTATTGGGTACATGAGCAGTATGGGAAATTGACTGAAATAATGGCAGGCACAAACGTCATCAGATCGAGATGACAAATGTCACTTTCGATTGCTATCAACTAAAGGCTGGCCATCGAAAGCGTCGGTGGCTTATTGGTAGAATGTCTATGGTTAAGCTGCGGCTTGAGCCACCAGATAGCCGATATATGACACATAGCCGGTTAATAGAATACCCCCTTCCCGGCGACCGATCCTAAAGCCCGACCAGGCGAAGGGTAAGACAAGCAATGCTAATATCAGCATCACCATCAAGTCGAAATTTTGCACCCCTCCGGCGGCAATGGGATGTATGAGTGCCGTGATCCCCAATATGCCAAGAATATTAAATAGGTTAGAACCGACAATATTACCTATGGCGATATCACTCTCTCCCTTTCTCGCGGCCACAACCGAGGTGACAAGTTCCGGCATGCTGGTACCTATGGCGACTATGGTCAGCCCTATGATCACTTCGCCGATACCTAAGGCTTTAGCTAATGCTACAGCGCCATCGACAAATAGGATCCCGCCTCCAACCAGCATGGCTATTCCAATGATTATCAGGGCCACAGATAACAGCGGGCTTTGTGGGCGCAGCTCGATCTCCTCACTATTGCCACTGTTTTTTGAGCTGATGTAGCTGAAGCCCAAATAACCGAACAATAGCGTCGTGAGCAGTGCACCATCCCAGAAACTCAGGCCTCCATCGAGCAGTAACCCCCAGAAAAGGAGTGAGGCGACAATCATGATAGGAATATCGCGTCTTACCATCTGAGATTGCACCTGGATTGGGCGAATTAAGGCAGTTATTGCCAGGATAAGACCGATATTGGCGATGTTTGAACCGATGACATTGCCCAGTGCGATCCCACTCTTACCAGCAAGTGCTGACTTTAAGCTTACGGCTAGCTCAGGTGCACTGGTACCGAATGCAACTATGGTTAAGCCAATGACCAAAGGGGCGATCCCCAGTCTCAGTGCAATAGCACTCGCACCTCGAACTAAGGCCTCTGCACCGAATGTTAGTATTAGGAAACCGCCGATAATTGACAGTAAGATGAGCATGCTTTTTCACCAGGATAATTTCAGGATGGCTAGCATAAGTATTTTGACCCGCCAGGCAATCAAAATTAGCGATGAAGGGATTAAATTTAGTTAACTTTAAAGGCTAAAATAACAAAAAGCATGCCCGATGGCATGCTTTGAATTAGGGAGCAAAGCGTGGCTTCTAAAGGTTAAAGTTCCTCTTCCCAGCGAACCTTGCCTCCACGGATCCCGTCGACTTTTTCACTGAAACGTTTCTCTAACACATGGCGCTTTATCTTCAGTGTCGGAGTTAATACGTCATTATCGACGTCCCATGGTTCAGAGACGACAACTATTGCATCTAAGGTCTCATGGGATTCCAGATTAGGATTGATGCTGTCCAGTGTAGCCTTGAGAGAAGTTCGTACCTCCTCTCTTGGTTGCAATGAGGCTCCTTCGGAGAGTTGCACCAGCGCGATAGGATGCGGCAGACCCGAGCCTATGACACAGAGGAGCTCGATATGGGGGTCCTGAGCCAGCTTGCGCTCAATCGGTACCGGAGCGACATATTTTCCTTTAGATGTTTTAAAGTTATCTTTTACCCGACCGGTAATGGTGACACAGCCATCCTTGTCTATTTCGCAAAGATCGCCAGTATGGAAGTAGCCATCGGGATCGAAGCTGGCCGCCGTCACTTCAGGTTGTTTATAGTAACCCGTCATCAATCCAGGACTCTTAACCAGCAGCTCTCCGGATTCAGCTTGCTTGATGGAGCAGCCCTCAATAGCGCGGCCGACAGTGCCGATTTTTGCAGGATCGAATGGGAAGTTGATGATCGAGTAGGCACTGTTCTCTGTCATGCCCCATGCTTCACTGATATTAAGCCCTATCTTGTGATACCAGGCGATCAGAGAGGGAGGAATCGGCGCAGAGCCCGAACCTAACAGGTGGCAGTGTTCTAAGCCCAGACCCTCATGGATCTTCTTCTTAACGATATTGTTGAGGATCGGAACCTTAAGCAGGAAATTGAGCTTCTTATAGCCGATCTTTTCGATGATGTTCTGCTGGAACAGACTCCATAGGCGTGGGACTGAGAAGAAGACCGTTGGTCTTGCACGCTGAACATCGGCGACAAAACTGTCGAGACTCTCGACAAATGCGACGCTGCTGCCGGAATAAAATGACGAGCCTTCCATCGCAACACGCTCGGTAATATGCGCCAGGGGCAGATAGGAGATCAGTCTATCATCGACATCTGTTTTCAGATCCCGTACCACAGCCTTACAGGTCCAGCCATAACTGGCGAAGTTCTGAATCGCACCCTTGGGTTTGCCGGTTGAGCCTGAAGTGTAGATTAGGGTCATCGTCTGATCCGGCGTCGCAAACGGGGCATCGATTAGAGGCTGTCCCATCTCGAGTAAGCTGCTCCACTGATATTGAGCAGGCATAGTCTCGTAGGGCATGGCAAGTCTTAGAATATCACCACCTACGCCAGCCTCCTGATCGGCCCAGTAATCAAGCTTGCCGATAAAAATGGCTTTCGCCTCACTATGTTCGATGACATAGCGTATGGTGTCTGCGTTGGCTGTGGGGTAGATAGGAACGCTAATGTATCCCCCGTGCATCAGGGCGAGATCGGTAATAAACCATTCGGCACAGTTTTTCGATAATACCGCGACCTTATCACCCGGCTTTAACCCTAAATGTCTCAGTGCGCCAGCTATCTGTTGCATCTTCTGTTGCACTTCTACCCAACTAAAATCTTTATATTGGCCATTGATGGGTTGTCTCAGGTAGGTTTTATTACCGAGCTTGTCGACCCAATGGGCTAGCATCTCTACAGGGGTTTTAATTGTCGATTCCATCAGCGATTCCATCATTATTATTGTTATACCTATTGGTATTATTTGCGATCGTTAACTTTGCGCCAAACAGCTATGATTTTTTATTTATGTTTGATATCTGTTCGACTTAACTCTGAGTATGGCGAAAAATGTGATCTATGACAAATTCTTTGAAGAATAAATAGTTGGAAGACTAAAACAGAAAGTAAAAGTTGAGGGAAAAGGGTTTTTGAAGATATGCAGGAGACTGTTCGAGACGATCAGAAGTGTTTGACCGACCCGTTAACAGAGATTCAAATAAACTTACTTTATCGCATCTAGCTGTGGTGACCGCATTCTGTCCCACCAGTTTGCGTCTGCGATGATCTGTCCCTGTTCATCCACCTTAGGATAGGGAATGCTTTTGCGTCGGCAGGCTTTAGCATAAATCGGATGGCCCTGTTCAAACAGTTTTATCTGGCAGTAGGCTTCATCGAGTCTGCGTTGGCCGTACATGCCAGCAGCTTCTCTCTGACGCTGCGCCTCATACATGATGAGAGCCGATGCTACCGATACATTCAGAGATTGGACCATGCCTATCATAGGGATGATGATATGTTGATCGGCCGCAGCGATGCCCTCCGGACTCACACCATCTCGCTCATTACCTAAGATAATGGCTGTGGGGCGGGTATAGTCAATCTCACGAAAATCTACCGCATTTTCAGAAAAATTAGTCGCCAGAATTTGCATTCCCTGAGCACGAAATTGCGTCTTTGCCTCGTCCATATGATCATGTCTGATGGTCTTGACCCACTGCTGGCTACCCGAAGCCGTATTGCCAGAGACTCGCATATCAAGATCCGGCCAGATGGCATGAACTTGATGGATCCCCACCGCGTCGGCGGTACGTATGACCGCGGCGATATTATTGGTCTTATGAACTTTATCTAGGCAGAGGGTAAGATCTGGCTGGCGGTTGTCTAGCATCTCATTGATGCGTGCAAAGCGTTCTGGACTCATGGCTAACTTCTAATTTACGAATTAAATAACAAAAGGGCGCCGCAGCGCCCTGATAGAGGATAGACAGAGATTAAATCTCCATGACTCCATCCATCTCAACTAAAGAATCTTTTGGTAACTGCTTAACTCCGATCGCGGCGCGAGCAGGGTAAGGCTGAGAGAAATAACGCTCCATGATCTCATTCACGGTAGCGAAGTTACTCAAGTCAGTCATAAAGATGTTGAGTTTAACGATATCGCTGAGAGAACCACCCGCTGCTTCACAAACTGCGGTAAGGTTTTCAAATACCTGAACCACTTGCGCTTCAAACTCATCGCTGACCATCTGCATATTTTCCGGGTTCAGCGGGATCTGACCCGAAAGATAGACGGTGCTGCCGACTCTTACGGCTTGAGAATAGGTACCGATCGCTTGTGGAGCTTTATCTGTGGCGATGATGATTTTTTCTGCCATAACACTCTCTCTGTTTCGTTAACTAACTATCGATTAGTGACTTAATGCTTACAAAACTCGCTAAGTACGAAACTTAAACATTTCGGCACTTAGCAGTTCTGAAATCTAGCGATTACGGGATGTGCGCAATACTTCAGGTAGTACCCTGATACGTCGCATCACGTTGGCCAAGTGAATCCGGTCTCTGACCGAAACACGTAGATTGATAAGGAAGACCCTACCATCACGCTCCTCGGTGCTGAGGTTGTGAATATTGGCGCCTTCGGCAGCAACAATCGAGGTGATTTTAGCCAAGGCTCCTTGATGGTTCACTATCTCTACCCGCAAGTTCGCCTGATACTCGACGCCTTCAGCGCTGTCCCATTGGACTGGAATATATTTATCCGGTTCACCCTGATAACCACGAATATTGGCACAACTTTCCATATGTACGACCAGGCCTTTACCCGGACTAACATGGGCAATGACAGCATCGCCGGGGATCGGGCGACAGCAGTTGGCAAAGGTCACCAGCATGCCTTCGGCGCCGCGGATAGGCATCATGTTGGAGTCTTTATCTTCGTGCTGATCAATCTGATCGCCACGAAGTCGCTGTGCGATAACAATGCTCATGGCATTGCCTAACCCGATATCGGCCAGTAACTCATCTAAGGTGTTATGTTTAGTATCGTTAACGACGCTATCTATCTGTTCGGACGAAATAGTGTCTAACTTGATTTCGCCCAATGCATGATTGAGCAGACGTTTGCCCAGTGCTACCGCATCGACCTCTTTGAGGCTCTTCAATATCTGACGGATCTTAGCGCGAGCCTTACCCGTAACGACGAAGTTCAACCAGGCGGCATTGGGCCTGGCACCCTTGGCCGTGATAATTTCAACGGTTTGCCCTGAGATCAATGGTTGGCTAAGTGGATAGGCCTGACGATTGACGCGGGCACCGACACAGGTATTACCCACGTCGGTATGAACTTCATAGGCAAAATCGACGGGGGTAGCGCCGACGGGAAGCTCGAGAATGCGCCCTTCGGGAGTAAAGACGTAGATCTCTTCTGGGAAGAGTTCGGTCTTAAAGTTTTCGACGAATTCGAACGAGGTACTGGCGCTTTGCTGCAGTTCCAGCAGACTCTGCATCCATTTACGGGCACGGACTTGTGTCGTGGTTCCCTGTTCTGCGGAGCTACCTTTCTTATAAATCCAGTGTGCCGCGACCCCTTTATCAGCCATCTGGTCCATATCTTCGGTACGGATCTGTATCTCAACAGGGACAGCGTGGGGACCAAACAGTGAGGTATGCAAGGATTGATAACCGTTAGCTTTAGGGATAGCTATATAATCTTTGAAACGTCCCGGACGGGGCTTGTATAGCCCGTGCATAGCGCCCATGACGCGGTAACAGGTATCGATGGAGTCGACAATGACGCGGAAGGCATAGATATCCATCACTTCCTGGAACTGCAATTCCTTGTTACGCATCTTGTTATAGATGGAGTAGAGGTTCTTCTCGCGGCCCTTGACGGTGCCTTGCAGTCCTGTGTCTTCGAGGCGAGTGTGCACTGCGGCCTCGATGCTTTGGATCAGCTCTTTACGATTGCCTCTGGCGGCTTTAACCACCTCTTTAAGCACACGGTAACGCATTGGGTAATACGCTTGAAAGCCTAAGTCTTCCAGCTCTATCTTGATATTGTGAATACCGAGACGATTAGCTATGGGTGCATAAATTTCGAGAGTTTCTCTGGCAATACGGCGACGTTTATCGGGCCTGAGAGCTCCGAGTGTGCGCATATTGTGAGTGCGATCGGCTAATTTAATCAGGATAACTCGAATATCTTGAGTCATTGCCATCATCATCTTGCGGAAGTTTTCGGCCTGAGCCTCTTTCTTATCGCGGAATTTTAGCTTATCGAGTTTGGAGACGCCTTCAACCAGTTCGGCGATGGATTCACTGAAAATCTCAGCGAGTTCCTCTTTGGTAACCGGGGTGTCTTCAATGGTGTCGTGCAGGAGGGCAGCCATAAGCGTCTCATGATCGAGACGCATATCGGCCAGGATGCGGGCTACCGCAACCGGGTGTGTGATATAAGGTTCACCACTTGTGCGCATTTGGCCTTCATGGGCATCACGCGCCACCTGATAGGCCTGCTTGAGTAATTCTACCTGTTCGGGTTCTAAATACCCCGATGCAGACTCCTTGAGACCTTCAAACAGATACAAGTGGCAGTACTCCTTATATTACGTTGTTGCGACCTTCGGCAATCGCAGCAACAGCAGCAATTTCAGCTGCTTCACGTTCGCGGACAGTTTGGCGCTCATCGGCATCCAAAGTATCGGCAGTGACTAAACCTAATTCGATTTCGCGAAGAGCGATAACCGTCGGCTTGTCGTTCTCTTCTTCAACCATAGGGTCTTTACCCTGCACGGCGATTTGGCGAGCACGACGCGCTGCAACCAGGATCATATCAAAACGGTTGCCGATTTGTTCTACGGCGTCTTCTACAGTTACGCGAGCCATGTGTGGAAACTCCAGTGTTAGGATGAAAAAATGACGCAAAATTGTACATGATGACAGCTAGTCTGCCAACAGATCTTTAATCATATCATTTCGAGCATGATTTTGACCAGCACCAGTTAAGCGTTGGCTACGAATAATGGCGATTAAATCGGCGAGAGCAGTATCGAAATCATCGTTAATAATGATGAAGTCGTATTCAGCGTAATGTGAAATCTCTGATGCGGCTTGCGCCATACGGCCTGCAATGATCTCATCGCTATCCTGACCTCGACCCGTCAGGCGGCTTTCCAGCTCGGCTCTCGAAGGCGGTAAAATAAACACGCCAATGGCTTCCGACATCAACTTTTTGACCTGCTGAGCCCCCTGCCAGTCGATGTCGAGAAACACATCGATACCTTCATTAAGGGTTTGCTCGATCACTTTGCGCGATGTGCCATAGTAGTTACCGAATACTTCGGCCCACTCGAAAAACGCGTTGTCTTCAATTAATGCTTTGAACTCTTCGACCGAAACAAAATGGTAGTGTTGACCATTTACTTCACCGGGACGCGGCTGGCGCGTGGTATGAGACACAGAAACTTGCTTGTCAGTCGGCTTATCTTTTAACAGTGCCGATATCAGTGAAGACTTACCCGCACCACTCGGTGCCGATACGATAAATAGGTTTCCGCGTGCGGTCATTTGCTAAGTATCCAAAAGGTGAAAACGAAAGGTTGCCCCGCATTTGCGGGTGATCCGGACATTATACAGCCTAGCAAGGGCGTGGCGCTAGTGTCAGTTTACTTCAAATGAGATCTGTCTATGCACTATTTCTGAGACACTAGAGGTATCTGATGTTGCTGCAAATGGAAAAAGAGATCTGGCAGGTGAATTTTTCAAGCTGGCACTGACTTTGAGAGAGAAATTGGTTAATCTGTTAGCAGTTAAAGCTGATTATTTAGCTGCGGCCAAAGTGATATCTTGATATCAAAGCATTTTTTGGACGTTTATTGCGCCGCTTAGGCTACTTATTTCCCATTCGAAGGTTATTGTTAGGTATCGAAATTCATGCAGTATAGATCGCTCTTTTGTGTCCGGGGACGAGATAATGGCCCTAGATTTGCGCTTATCAGTGCGCTAGCTTACTTTATTTTATCATTGGGATTCATCTTGTTCGGAGCCAGTTCGGCACTGATTATCCTTGGCCTGCTCTTGATGCCTCTACTTGGGCTCAGTGGTTTGCGCCGTATGCGCGACGCTGCAAGACCGAGTTGGTTGCTAGGCTTGAGCTTTATTCCTTTACTCGTTTTTATTCTCTCTCTTGTCTATGGCGACAGCCTTAGCTTTTCTATTACCTGTGTTGTCTTTGCTACGCTAATTACAGGCTTCCTGGCGATGCAGAGACCAGCGGGTAAAAACAGCCATTATCACCAGGGGTATTCGGGACCGGCAGCCATGGCTGTCGATGCTAAGGGGCGCAGAAGGGTTGAACCGACCTTAGACGGGTCAGCGGCGCCTGTTGGGGGGCACATTTTAGATACCGAAATGCCTGAGGTTGAAGAACTTGAGTCATATGAGGAAATTGGCAGGGGGTTCGAGGGTGTCTCATTGGATAAATGGGTCTCCTGGGCTAAACAAAACAGCAGGCTGCTTCTGGCCTCGGCTGGCGGGCTATCATGCTTGATACTCATCGCAGGCCTTTGGTCACTCTTTTCCGGGACGACAGATGATGAAAATGTCACGCCAGAGCCGGACGTTTCAGCGCCTCAGATCATAGTGAAAAGGGATGAGGTTAAGCTGCCCGATGGATTCAGCCTGATCCTGGAACAAGACCTATTGGTAATGCGCTGGCTGGGTGAAACTGAGGCTCCCGGGACTATCTGGTCTCTGGCCACGGCTCAGGGAGATAAAACCTGTGCTCATCTGATTTTCAATAATGGTACCCGTTATCGCCCGGTAACTGTGGAACAGATGCCGGATACCGGCATTGAAGCCCGATTCTCACCGCTGGACACCGAATCTATTATTAGCGATATCGCACGCCGCGGTAGCGTGAAACTCTGTGGCTATGATTTTAGCCTGAAAGGCAGTCAATCTGCGCTAGCTAAGAGTGGCTCTTTTATCCCCTATCTATAGTTGGATTATATAGCTGGATATAAATAGGCTTACTCTTTAGACTTTCCGGCTGAGTATGGGTCGCCAATTAGCGGCGACCCAATAATTGTGTAGAAATTTAGTGTATGACCCTTACAGCAATCATGAATGAAAATAGTCCGTTGACGCTAGTGATTATGGCCGCGGGGCTGGGTAGTCGATTCGGTGGTGATAAGCAGCTGGCTGGCTTAGGGCCAAATGGCGAAACCATGCTTGAGCTATCAACGCTGTCGGCATATAAGGCGGGCTTTACTCAGGTTGTTATGGTGATAAGGCCCGAGCTCGAAGCTGAAATTGAGTCACTGTTTTGTGAGCGAGTCAAACCTCAGGTTTCTCCCGAATTTCAATACCGTTTTTGCTACCAGCAGATAGATGACCTGCCGGCAGAAGGCTTGGATAAGTTTGATACCTTCCAGCATAGGCTGAAGCCTTGGGGGACGGCACATGCGTTGTGGAGCACCCGTCATCAGGTCAAAGGACTTATGGCGGTAATTAATGCCGATGATTTCTATGGTGACACCGCCTTCGAGTTGCTGGCTCAAGGTTTACTAGCCCGCCCGCAAGAGTGGATGTTGGTGGCTTACCCGCTGCACTTGACCCTGTCTGAGCATGGTGGAGTAAACAGGGGCGTGTGTCAGGTCGAGCAAGGTGTGCTGCAAAGCGTTGCCGAGTGGACCGATATTCGACAGGAGCCTCATGGCTTGATTGGCCGGTGTGATGGTGAGTCAGCTGAACTTAAAGGCTCGACGCCTGTGTCTATGACCTGCTGGGGCTTCTCTGCCGCTATATTTACTGTCTTAGAGGACGCACTGAATCAGTTTATCGTTGCGCATGGCCATGAGGAGAAAACTGAATGTTATCTGCCTACGGTCATTCAGAGCTATATGGATTCGGCGAGATTTAATAAGCAACCTAATCATAAGCTTAGTATAAAACAGCAAGCCAAACTGATACGGGTCGAAACGGCTCAAGAGCCCTGGTTTGGCGTGACCTACCCTCAGGATGTAGCGTGGGTAAAAGATAAGCTCAATAAGCTTGGAAATAATAAGAATGGAGTGGTTGCGTGATCGATTTTATTAGGCAGTCTGTGCTGCCATTTTATGGTGTTCCGTCTGCGGATACCTCAGTCTCCCCTTTGGGAAATGGTCACATCAACGATACGTTTCTGGTGCGTTGGAACCAGGGTGAACTTGTCCTGCAGAAACTCAATACTCAGGTATTTAAGGCACCAGATGCATTAGTCGAAAATGCCGATATAATTGCGCAGTATCTGTTAGATAAGAAAACACGCGGGGACTACTCTCTTAGTGTGGTCGAGCCGATTCGAACTCAAGATGGACAGTTGGCCGTAGACTTGGGTGAGCAGGGATTCTGGAGGGCGATTAATTATCTTCCGCATAGCCACAGCATCGATGTGGTGAGCAGTGAAGATGAGGCCTTTGCCGCCGCAAAAGCCTTTGGCCACTTCTCATCGGCTTTAAGCTCTCTCGATGCCACCGAGCTTACCGATGTTATACCGCAATTTCATCATCTACCGGGTCGTATCGAACAGTTACAGGCGGCCGTTGCTAAAGACACTCAAGCGAGAGTTAGCAGCTGTCGTAAATGGGTCGACTTCGCCCTTTCTCAGCAGTTATTGCTAAATGAGCTAAGCGATATGTCACCTAAGCTGCCACTTAGGACCTGCCATAACGACACCAAGATCAATAACATGCTATTCGATAAGCGTGATATGAGCAGCTTGGCAATCATAGACTTAGATACCTGCATGAAAGGGCATCTGATGTATGACTTTGGCGACATGGTGCGTACATTCTGTTCGCCGGAAGAGGAGGACTCGACGGCACTCGAAAATGTTCATGTGCGCGAGTCGATCTTTGCTGCAATCTGTAGTGGCTATCTGAGTGAGCTAGGCGAAGTGCTGAGTCGTGAAGAGAGAGCAAGCCTGTGGCTGGGAGCTCGGGTTATCTGTCTGATGATTGGGGTACGCTTCTTAACCGATCACCTTAATGGTGATGTTTACTTTCATATTCATCATGATAATCACAACTTGGAGCGCGCCGCCAACCAGTTCACCCTGTATAAAAGTCTACTGGCGCAGCAAGCGAGCCTGACATCATATCTCAATGTTCCTCAATAACAGCAACAAGCGCTAACTTGTAAGTCGGAGAGTGTAAAAACTCTCCACCCATCATCTCACGGGACTGACTCTCCATTACCGGTATTCTTGATGGAGAGCTTTGTCTGGCATTTATCATTTCCCCCGCTAAACATTACATCTCACAGTATTGACCAGCTTGAGTGTGCCGTTAGCTTACCTGTTTGGCCCAAGCGGTATGTGACGTTTTGATAACTCGATTTAGAGTCGGTATGTTATTGATTAATAGCGGGTGGCTTTGGTTTTATATGGTTTTTTCAGTATTTAAAAGAGGTTGGTGAATAATGAAAAACATTCAACAGATTGAAGTTAAGGTAAGAAGGCTCGCCATTATTATTTAAGCGCCAGAGTTACTTATAAAGATCTATGATTATCCGAAAGGTGATGGAACGCCGCACATTGAAATTCATAAGGATGGATATCACTATGTTTCTTCAGAGCGAGGATGTGAAATATTTAGGGAAATAGCCATATGGACGTCCCAATAATAAACAAAGGCATAGCAGTCCCCTATCAAGTTTTAGCCCTTGTTCAAAGTAGCAGCGTACTTACCGCTGGTTGATGACACTGTACGTATTATTTGAAATGACAAGCGTGGTGCAATTAGCCAAGAGTCGGCGAGCATATTGAATAGACTCAATATGCCTCAAGAGAACTGGATAAAACTTACCACAGAGTTTACTCGATTATTTAAAGGGCCAGTGGGAACGCTTCAGTAGCTAGGAACTTATTGTGAGCACTTAGACCGAAAACGAAGGTAAGGGGCAGCTAATTGCCAAAAATGGCTGAGTAGCGCTTAGTCACTTAACCATCAAAACAGATATCTTAGAAAGTATTAAGTTAACCGAACTGAAGTTTGGTATTTCGGCCGTGTGAAATTTGTAGATACGGTGATATGAAGTGTGTTTTGGCTAATTTTTTCGCAGAGACTTACCGTATTTCGCTGAATTTGGAGCGAGTGCAGATTAAATGTTGAAGAGAGCCTTATCAAGTTCAACAGCTTGGTTGTAAGAGTCTGTTTTATTGAGTAATTAGTGTAAATAATCATGGGTGTCGATGTTCTCGATGAACTCTACCGTTAGTAAAGCTTACTTTACAATCGGAATAAAGTTGAAAGCTGAGTGTTGTCTGGTTATGTTGTTGATTAACAATGGGTGGCTTTATTTCTCTCTTTTATTTCTTCTGTGCCTTGCTCGAACTCTTGAAGCGATTCAATCGTGTGCTGAGCCGCATATTGAGTGGTGTGGTAGCTGGAGGTTGTATGCCTCCAGCTACCCGTATTAGCTGCCGCGAATTGGCAGCTCTAGAGTTGGAAATACATCAGCCACCTGATGAGTCTGAAGGTAGAGCTTGCTTAAACGGATGCCCATTAGGAGCTGCTGGCTCCGTATCTGGTAAGGTGCCAGGTATCAATTCAAAATCCAGAGTAAAAGTAGTCAGCATACTTTTTAGTTCATCGTAAGACTTACGATTTCCTTTCAACTTTGCTTTACCTGCTTTAATTTTATCATCAAGGCTTGCAGTGCCCATCATTACGTCATTAAGCTCAGAGCGATTCACGGTAATGGTCAGATCTGCTTTTGGTGACTGAATACCTTCAATATTGGTCAGCGTAGAATTGCTGAGCTCAACCAAGTATTTCTCATCATTATCTGGGGTAACAAAGTTAATAGTGAAATGCTTACCTTCCGTTTTACTAACGTCTAAACGTACAGCCAAAAAGTCTAACCATAACGCTGTAGACATAGCACGAATAACATCTGCTCCAGCTTTTGGTGATGCACCCTTTGGGATGCCATGGCGTAACTCGAACGCCGCAGCAAGGAAGCTATTACGAACACTTGGGCTTTCTTTTTGATAACCGATTTGTTCATATACGTCGGCTAGTAGATCTTTTGCAGGTTGATTTTCAGGCTCCGCATAAACTAGTTTATTTAGAATTTCGGTAGCGTGAAAATACTTACCCTGATCATGAAGCTCTGTGCCTTTCTTCATGATTTTCTCAGAACCACCCATCATTTCAACATACAGCGGTGCTGAATCTTCAGGTGACAAAGGCATCAACGTAGCAGGGTTAGCATCCCAATAGCCAAGATAACGGTTAATAACAGCACGGCTATTGTGCTCTTCAGATCCATGGTAGCTGTGTGCAGCCCACTGGTTACGTAAACTATCCGGTAATTTGTAAACATTGTGGATTTCATTAACGGTTACACCTTCGTTAGCCAAATGTAGTACTTGGTTATTTAGGTGAGCATAGGTATCACGCTGGGTGCGCATAACTTCTTGAATACGCTCATTGCCCCAGCGTGGCCAACTGTGTGACGCAAACATAACATCAGCATCTTGGCCAAATTTATACAGCGCCACATTGATTTGCTTAGACCATTCCAGTGCATCACGCACCAGCGCACCACGTAGAGTATAAATATTGTGGATGGTGCCAGTGATATTCTCGGCTGCCCAGAACGCTTTCATATCTGGAAACCACGTATTCATTTCGGCTGGTGCTTCGGTGCCTGGAGTATTCTGAAATACCATTTTGATACCATCAACGGTCATCGTCTCAAAGTCTTTTTCAATGATAACATTCGGGGCAATTAAGCCAGCATTGCCGCTTGCAATGTTTTTACCAATGGATTGATCAACATGACCAAATGGACTACGTGGTAGCAAGACACCGTATTGAAAGAACAGGCGACGTGACATGGCATTACCGGCCATTACGTTCTCGGCAACGGCGTGATGCATAAACCCTGTCGATGCAATCACTTTTACCTTACCGCTTTTAACATCGGCTTCATCGACAACACCACGAACGCCACCAAAGTGGTCTCCGTGTGAATGCGAATACACAACAGCTACGACAGGGCGTTCGCCAAGTTGTTCATTGATAAATTTTAGCGCCGCTGCGGCAGTTTCTTTAGCGGTTAGTGGATCAAAGATAATCCAGCCAGTATCGCCTTTAATAAAGCTGATGTTAGCTAAATCATAACCGCGTACTTGGTATATTTTTCCTGGTAGAACTTCATACAAGCCATAAGCCATATTAAGCGTAGCTTGGCGTTGTAACGAGGGGTGCATACTGTCGAAGTTCTGGCCTTCTTCAAGTAGAAATTCGTAGCTACCCATATCCCATGCTACGTGACCAGCTTCTGCCATAATTTGCTTATAGTCTGGTGCAGCAATAAAACCTCTTTTTGCTTCTTCGAAATCACGTTTGTCCTCAAACGGCAGGTTTTTTCGATGTTCGGCCTGCATTTCAATCGTGAATTTTGACGGCACTTTACCTTTTACATCGAAGTGCTTACTCGGATCGCTGGTTATGACATCGCCACCACCACCTGCTGCAAAAGCTGTGGAAAGCACGCCACAAAAAAATGTGGATGCGATTGTTATATGAATTAATTTTCGGATCATGTCCCTTTCTCCTATTTTACTATTTAGTATGGCAAGTCCAACACACGCAGTGTGCGAAATGCTTTGTCTTCACCTAGTGTTTACTTGTCATTTTAGTCGTTTGTCTTTGCTGATTATGCGTTCCTTGTCATCTGTTTCAAGACGTTGTCTTTCTTTATAAAATGATGATGTAATGCTGCGCCAGCATGACCGAAAACAGCCATGACAAGTACTATCCATACAGTGCCATGAAGGGTAAGGAAGGTTTTTGCAAGCTCTGGGTTTTTATCCAGAAAAACGGGGAGCTCGAAAAGGCCAAAGAAACTCACAGGAAAACCCGCCGCTTGAGTCATCATCATCCCAGACAGTGGTTGTGCAAACATCAATATATAAAGTCCCCAATGCATTGCTTTAGCGAGAAAAATTTCCGTTGCTGTTGTTTCATCAGGAAGGCTGGGGGTGTCGTTGAACAAGCGCCATAGAAGACGAAGCGTTATTAGCATGAGTAGAGCAGCACCAAATGATTTGTGCATACCTGCGGCCTGCATTTTTTCAACGCTTTTAGGCATGGAAGCAAGCAAATTACCTGCGAGTATTGCGAAGGTAAGCATCAGGAATAGTAGCCAGTGGATAGCTTTTGCGATGACTCCATATGTATTAACAGTGTTTTTTATCATAATGTTTTCTTTAAGTTTAAAAATAATAACTTAGAGTGTTTGGTTTGCTGTTTTTTGATTGCTATTTAGTCTATATGATTATAATTTGTGGATAAATATGGTAAAAAGAAACTCATTGTTTCTTAATGTTATCCAATGTGAATATTATTCCTTATCTCGAAACATTCTATTGTGTTGTTGAGCATGACAGTTTTACGGCTGCCGCCGATGAATTGGGTGTATCAAAATCTGTCGTGAGTAAGAAAATATCTCGACTCGAAGCGCATTTAGGTGTTCAGCTTCTTCATCGCACTACGAGGCGTTTAAAGCTCACTCCAGCAGGAGAAATATTCTCGAGTTATGCGCAACGGATAATGTCAGATGTGAAAGAGGCTGAACTCTCTGTGCTCCCCCTACAAAATGAGCCGCAAGGGCGGTTACGGATTTCGGTTCCTGAAAGCCTAGCTATTTCATTGTTGCCAGGAGTATTACTGAGTTTCCAGCAAAAATTCCCAAAGATTGAGCTGGATGTGAGCGTCTCTGGACGCTGGGTGGATCTAATAGAAGAGGGAATTGATGTTGCTTTGCGAGTAGGGGATTTAGAGAATTCGAGTTTGATGACTCGATTACTGATGCCATGTAACTTCCACGTTTGTGCATCGCCTGAATACTTAAAAAAGAATGGTAAGCCCCAACATCCTAATGAACTGAAAGCACATAATTGCTTTATTTATTCACTGGTCCCAAATTCTGAACATTGGCAGTTTAAAGATGAGCTGGGGCAAGTTATCAGTATTAAAGTAAGTGGTAATCTGCGTTCAGATGCGGGGAATATATTGATGAATTCTGCGCTGAACGGTAATGGAATATTTATAGGGCCAACATTTTTGGTCGCTAATGCCCTAGCTGAAGGGAGGTTAGAAACGGTATTAGAGCAATATGCATCAATGTCAACAGGCTTGTATGCTCTCTACCCACGTAGTAGCTTCGTTTCTCTAAAAGTACGCGCTTTTGTGGATTTCATTACAGAGTCATGGTGTCATTCGCCTTAGAAAAGGCCTGCTAGTTATTATCAATTTTTGATCACTGTGTCTCAAGGTGTATACATCGCACCTATCTGACGGAAGTCGGTAAATATACTAGTCAGTCTTATAGGAAAACAAAGACCCCAGTAGTTAATAGCGAACTGTGCTTCCCTCCTCAGCTTTAGCTTTTGGTTAAATCGCCGCTATAAAAAACGTCCCGGGACTTTAGAGCCTCGGGACGACGGAAATATACCTTCACTTATACAGATTGGGAGCGGGTAAAGCCGGTTATTCCTAAAATTAAATGAGACTGTGATGTAATACCAATCGGTATAAACTTAGTTAACGCTTCATGTCTGGGTATTCAAATTCATGACATTGATTGCAGTAGACCGTACTCTCCTTGTGCTCCTGATGACAGTAAGTGCAGGGCAGGTCGGTACCGTAATGCAGGCTGTTATGAGGATTAGGCTCTACATCGTGTCCCGCATCTTCCGGGCGCGCCGTCTGCATGGCCATATCTTCGCTGCTGCCGTGGCAGGTCTCACACTGACTCGCCGCAGGAATGGTTTTACGTTTTGCATCACCATGACACGCGGCACATTCAACCTTGCCGTTATCATTTGTCATGATCTCTTTATGATAATCCTTCATCTGCACAGCAGAAGCTGCCGGGGCCACTAACAAGCAGGCTAACAATAAAGTATTAAGGGTTTTAAACATCTTGAAGTCCTATTGCGGGGCAGTAACCTGCCCCGCCTAACCGTTTAGTATTGAGCGATAAAGTCGTAAGACGCCTTGATATCCGGCGTAAATGGACGGTCTAACTCAACGAATGGCACCTGCTTGCGGTAGTTCTTGTACATCGCCTTGGTCGCTTTACCCATATCCAGGTTTGGATTGGTCAGCTTACGTAGGTCGATTGCCTGAGTTGAATGCAGCAATTCGAGGCCATAGATGTAGTTGGTGTTGTCGACGATCTGGATAAGGTTATCCGAAGCCAGTTTCAGGTTAGTGAAGGTATCTTCGATATTACCCGCTACCGGAATGCCGTCGAATGAAACCGGGCTGGCAAGGTGTTTGTTACGTACCTGCATATCTACGAAGTTCTTCTGGATAGCGCCGAAAGCATGACCATGGTTACCAGGTGCCCCCAAGAAGCGAGATAGCTTAGTGAAGTGGTTATCTGACAGGTGAACGGTGCGCATCACACTGTTGTGAGAGACATGGGTCAATGCCACGCTGAGTCCCTGAACGGCTAGTGCAACCGGTAGTGGCTCGAAGTTAGTGGTCGGGAATACGCCGCCTTTACCTTCGATAAGATATTTAGCCACCTGAGGATGCTGGGTGTAATCCTTAGAGGCGTTCAGAACTACGCCCGGGTTATCATCTGAGTGGTTAATCTGTACATCGATAACTTCGCCCAGATCGGCAAGGGCCTTCTTGGCACCGGCAAAGGTATAAGCGGTTGTACGATAGCTCAGTGGGTCTTGTAGTGAACGCTTATCGCTTAGCTGCCACAGGTAGCTGCCATCTAACTGGTCAAGAATTTCGCTGGTCGCTTCCTTGATGTAAGGGAAGGGACGAATGTCGTTAGTCTGAGGCAGGAATGGCGAAACGTTACCGTTCAGACCCTCAAGGCTAAGGCTGAATACCGTGGGTGAAACCGACATCAGGTGTGATGCATCCCGGTAACCCTTCATGGCATAGGCAACTGCAACAGAGTTATTAGACAGGATAGACAGTGCATCTTTACCGATAGGCTTCAGTGGCTTAACGCCGGCATCTTTCATCGCCTTAACACTGCTGACACGCTTGCCTTTATAGAAGACGTCCCATTCACCGATCATGGCCAGACCCACATGAGATGCCATCAGGATATCGGCTTCACCTACAGTGCCTTTAGATGGGATAACCGGAGTGATGCCCTTGTTCAGGTACTGCTGGTATAGCTCGGCTACATAAGGTTGAACACCGGTTTGACCGGATAAGATGGTGTTAAGACGTACTGCCAGTGCAACACGGGTCAGACGAACCGGTACGGCTTCTCCCATCGCGGCGCTGTGAGCGCGCAGCGTGCTGTAGTTGAAGCTCTTAGAGGCATCTAAAACAGCCTTGCTTAGCTTGCCATCGGCGGTAAATAGTTTCTGATCTTTGTTCAGTCCGACACCAACCGTTAAGCCATATACCGGCTTACCCAGACGCGCCGCATCCATCAACAGCTCATGGGCCTTAACCAGGTTTTTAGCTGCTTTTTTGTCAATCTTGACCTTAGCGCCGTCGGCAATGGCCCAGGCTTGTGCTTGTGTCATGTGCTGGCCATCTAAAATCACACTATCCATTGCCAGCGCGCTTCCTGACATCAGGCTTAACGCCAGAGAGGCCATAACAACTTGCTTACTATTCATCATCTTAACCCTTTTTATATTTGACTTAATTATACGTGTTTCAAAACAATACTTTTTGATGCGGCACACATTTGACCGGCGTTGCGGCCTGTGACTACCCCCTCTGCAACGGCGCAGGCACCGAGACGACTCGCGCCGTGAATACCTCCGGTTGCTTCACCCGCCGCGTACAGACCTGCAATCGGCTTGTAGTTCACCAGATGTAACACTTCAGAGCGGGTATTTACCTTGACGCCGCCCATGCAGTAATGAACCTTTGGCCACATACGGACGGCATACCAAGGGCCTTGCTCCAGCTTCATCGCTTTTTGCATGGGACGACCAAACTCGCTGTCCTCGCCGGTATCGACGGCCTTGTTCCAGCTGACGACTTGCGCCTTGAGGGCATCGGCTGGGATACCATAAATCTTGGCCAGCTCTTCGAGCGTGTCGGCCTTCTTGATGACGTTATATTTCAGTCCCCAATCCAGAGTCTGGGCCTTGCTGGCGCCCTCGGCATTGGTGAAGCCGATGGGGTAGACAGGTTGTCCCTGCGCGTCGCGACGGGTCATGATGGCGTCGGCGCGGGCCTTACGGTCTGCCAGTTCATTGAAGAAACGCTTACCGGTACGCGCATCGACCACTATGCCTCTGGGGTAGGTCGCGATGGTGTTAAATTGTGAGGCGGTACCAAAACCTTTCTCATCAGGAGAGGCCCACGGACCCAGCTGAATTTGATCCAGATGTATGGGGTTGGCGCCAATCAGCATCATCTGCTTCAGCGCATCGGCATTGGCACCCGGATGGTTGGTGGAGTCCAGCTCTTTGGTGAGCTTAGGTTGCTGCATCTTGCGATATTCGATGTCACGACCGAAGCCGCCAGTGGCCATGATGACCCCTTTACGGGCGCCGTAACGGCGAGTCACGCCGGAGCGCTCTTTAGGGAAAAAGTAGTTTGCCTTAACTTCGATGCCCGTTACGCGTCCCTTGTCGTCTTCAATAAAAGATTCGAGTTTGGTCTGGGTGCGCATGTCTATGCCACGCTTCTTGGCAGCCTTGATCAGAGGGCGAATGATACCGGCACCCGAGCTTTCGACTGTTTGAAGTACTCGAGGCAGAGAGTGTCCGCCAAAGTGCTGCACAAAGGGTTTCCACTCAACGCCATAATCGGTTAGCCATTGGCATGACTCGGCGGTGCCATTACACACCAGCTTGAGCATCTCTACATCATTCATGCCTCGGCCCGCTTCAAGCATGTCGGCCACCATAGTGTCTACCGAGTCTTCGATGCCATTTTGTTTTTGTAACGGCGAGCCGGCAACGGCCATGGCGCCGCCATTAATGGTGGAGTTACCACCGAAGACGGGCATCTTGTCGACCACCATGACACTGGCTCCGGCTTCACGGGCCTGTAATGCTGCCGACATGCCGGCAAAACCACTACCTACCACTATGATGTCGACGACTTCATCGAACTTGATCTCTTCGGCCGGCATACATGCAGCACCGGCAGGTTTAGCTATCGATGCACCCAGACCGGTAATGGCAAGTGCTGCTCCTCCGGTAATTAGCTGGCGCCTGCGATGGCTTATCTGTTGTTTGTCACTCATTCTCATGTGTTCCTTAATCTTTCCGGGCAAATCGATCTGCTTATCTTCTTTATTACACGGTTAACTGCAGTGACTATGCCAACTGGTCTAAATTGGCGAGAATGATGATGCTTTATGATCTGTAACACCAAATCACGAAATATGATGAATTGGGATCACGAAGTTTCGTGTTGAACTTGAAATATCGGTCAATAAAAACGGTTAGATAGTGCTATATAACTAATATGTTATTTTTAACTTTTACTTTGTTGCGATGAAAAATAATAAGCTGGTTTCTTTAGCTGACAGATAAGGTATGAAAAGGTTTGAATAGCATTAATCTGTGATTGATAAAAGTGTACTTTATTTCGATAATGAAAAAGGCGCTATATATCATAGCGCCTTTTTATCTGGCCATTATTGTAATGGCGGCAGGGATTTACGAAATTAATTAATTAGCGTTACTTGTAAATGTTTAACCACTATTAATCTGGTTAGATTTAGAAGTAATACCCGAAGTTAATGTTAATACGTTTGTCCAGATCATCACCCATTTCAGGTAGGCCAACATGGTCATTGTTCTTCGTTGAGAATGTCATGTTTTTACCCATGATAAAATCGATCATGGTGTAAGTAGGGCCAGCTGAGATCGCACAGCCTGTCACGTTTTGAATGCTGTCATCATAACTTGAATCAGCGACATTGGGTGTCATTAAACCGAAGTCGTTATAACACTTAACGCTGCCCCATGATGTTGGCATTGTCTTGGCGAGGTTAAGGCTGTAAACCTGACCCTTTGAGGCAATTTCATACTGCCAGTTAACGACAGATACCCCGATTTTATTGTCGTCTGCGGCATCGGCGGCATCATACTCATACTGCATTGCCTGTAGCTGCAACTTCCAACCGTTATACAGCGTCTCCATGTGCGCAGCAACGGCATATCTATCGCCATTGTTGCCGGTTTTGTTGTTGTAGATCTGGCCCGCTTCGATTGAAGCACCAAAGGTGGTTGAACCGCCTTCATGCTCCATTGTGTAGGTTTGACGAAGGTTTAACTGATTAGTCTCTTCGTTGTTGTACTCGGTGCCATTATCGATACCGTCATAAGTGGTATCTATGGTACCGGTGAAGAGATCGGTAGCGTAGCGCTTGATCTCTGATGGGCCATATTCGGCGCCTTTATAGAAGGCTAGATCTGTGTGCCAGCCATTTTTTTCATATACAGCCTTGATACCGATATCATGATCATCTTCGAAGCCCAGGTAATAAGGCAGGCCAAACCACCAGCTGTTAGAGATAAAACCCGGGTTACCGAAGGGGACCTTGTTAATACCAAACTGGAGCTGCCAATCCGGGTCTATATCATAATAGCCGTAGCCATATTTAATAAAGTTGGTGCTCTTGGTAAAACGATATTCAGCTGCCAGACCGAAATCGCCTTTCTTGCCCTTCATGACTAAGGTCGCAGTATCGAAAACCAGATCACCGCCTTTGTCTTTTGAGCTGTCATCATATAATTTCAGACCATAGTTGACTCGCACCGAGCCACCAATATTAATCCCATCTTCCTGAGCCTGGGCACAACCGATTGAACCGGCCATCGCCACGGCTGTCGCTACAGCGGAGAGCATAAGTTGAGTGGATTTTTTCATCATCATTTTCCTGTTACTACTGTTTATTATTGAATTGTTCTTTACATTTGTTATCGGCTAAATAAATTATCGATATAAATAGATAAAGTCATATTTTTAATAAAGCAGTAAGCATGCCAAGCTATAAATGAAGTGTGAAATGGGCGGTTAATTAGATATGAGTCAACAAAACACGAAATATCAACAAACGATAACACTAAATGCCGTGAAAATTCTTTATTTTCGTTAATTGTTTACGTATGAGTTCACATCTGTATTTAGTGCTGAGTGCGATCTGGTTAACGCTTTTTAAATAATGGCGATGTGGCGCCTATCTGTTTAATAAAGGTATGTTTCCTCGTGTTATTGCTATAAATAAAGTGTGCGTCACAGATTTTTAATGAGTTTGTCGAGATCATGATTAGGAAATATATTTGTATCACATTAATAGAATTTGGTTGTGTGGTGTGGTTATTCTCAAGTTAAATTTTTGATCGGTAACACGGAATCACGAAATATAACGAACTACAATGATATTTAACGGCGGCTATTCAGAAGAATCAATGGAAAAGTTCTATTATAAAGCGACTCAATGTTTATGCAGTAGTCTTCAGCTAGAAGAGTCACTACAGAGCTACTTTGATTACATTCAGTCCCATCTTCCCATCGATGGGATCTACCTGAATATCTATCGTCCCGATTTCAGCGATATTCAGTTTATCGCACAGGTGAATGAGCAGCAGTCTTCTACGTTGGATAAACGGATACCGATCAGCAATGAGATGTGCGAGGCGCTTCAGGATCTCGACAGACCAATTATTCGTATCGTTAATGATATTGAGCTCGATACAGTGACTCAATTTGTTGCCCCTCAGGTTATTCCTGAAATTAAGTCTGTCATTTTGCTAAGAATGGTTTCAGGCAATACGCACCTTGGGGTTGTGGGGTTTTACTCGAAACAAGCCGGCGTCTTCAGGCCGCGACACGTGGATATGCTTGAGCCACACATGCAGACCTTCTCCCTGATCACCGCATTCAACCTTAAAGGGCGTAATCTGCTCAGAGCCAATGAGGCCTTGACAGAGCAGAACCAGTCGCTGAAGCGGACCTTGAACATCTGTAATGGCGTTGTCGGCGCTCAATCCGGGCTGAAGCATGTGATGCAGCAGGTTGAGTCTATTGCCAAGCTCAATACCACGGTGCTGATGCTGGGAGAAACCGGTTGCGGTAAGGAAGTGATTGCAAACGCCATTCATGAACTCTCACTGCGCGGCAACAAACCATTTATAAAGGTCAACTGCGGCGCGATTCCCGAGAGCCTGATCGATTCTGAACTCTTCGGTTATGAGAAGGGGGCGTTTACCGGCGCCGAGTCCCGTAAGGCCGGGTATTTTGAGCAAGCTAATGGCGGCACTATTTTTCTGGATGAAATCGGCGAGCTGCCGTTATCGGTTCAGGTCAGGCTACTCAGGGTATTGCAAAATAGTACCATTACCCGTGTCGGTGGCCACGATTCGGTGCAGCTGGACATCAGGGTCATCGCCGCAACGCACCGTAATCTTAAGGCGATGGTGTCAACCGGCGATTTTCGTGAAGATCTCTGGTACCGCCTGGCTATTTTCCCGATTGAAATTCCCTCTCTGAGACAGAGGCGTGCCGATATTCCTCTGCTGGTGCAGCATTTCATCGAAATGCTATCGGCCAAATTCAACCAAGATCAACTTCCCCGAGTTGCGCCGGAACAGCTGGCCATTCTGAGTCAGTATCATTGGCCCGGTAATGTCAGGGAGCTGATCAATGTGCTTGAGAGAGCCATAATTCAGCACCCTAAGGGGCCGCTTAATTTCGATTTCCTGATGCCCGAGGTGAAAGCCGAACATGAGGAGAGGAGGGGAGAGACCATAATTGTCGATCCCAGTCATGCGACCGATAAACTAGTGCCTCTGGAAACCATGACTCGAAAATATATTGAGCATGCGCTGCGGGTGACTGGTGGGAAGCTGTATGGTCCGGGTGGTGCCGCTCAGTTGCTGGACATCAACCCCAATACAATGCGTAGTAAGATGAAGAAATTAGGGATCTGTTAGTCGGTTAAATTTGAAGTCGCTAACGTCCCATATTTCGTTTTTGGCGTCGCCTCTGCCCGTTGAGCTCATCGAGCTGTTCAGTCAGGTTGAGGATCTGTTGTTGCAACTCTCGATATTGAGTCAGGCAGACCTCATTGTCTGGCTTCTCCTCTATCTCTTTCGTTGCCCATATCTTGGCAAGTTGAATGATCAGGTGTTCGGCCTGACTCAGGTTGTCATGTTCAATCTGTTTTATCATCAGCAGACGGAAACAGTCGAACAGTATGGTGAGCATAAACTCATGGGTGAGTGGCAGCGCTTGCCCTTGAGTCTCTGGCTCACGAAAGCCGATGGCTGCAATCAGGTTGGAGACGGTGGTGATTGTAGTTGCGCCAATAAAGAGAGAGTGGATCTCACTCTCCTGCAACAGAGCCTGCTCGAGCTGTTGCGCCAACTTGCCTTTATTCCACTGTGCCCCCAGTGCCTTGATAAACGTCATATCAATCCACCCATTCTTGAACCTTGTCTGTTAACGATACAGGCGTGCTGTCATAGGTACCAGGTTTAATCTTTGGATAAGCCCCTCTAAATAAGCTTGCGTCAGCAATGCGATACCGCGATAAAAGTCGGTTCTGGCATGCTCAGTCATAAGTTCGAGGCATCGACCCGACCAGGGAAGCAGGTGTTGCTGGAGTAAGATCATGCAGCTACGCTCTATCGCTTCGCTATCTTCAGTCTGCGCCCATTGGGTAAGCATCTGATCCAATACGGCAAAAAATAGGCCGATATGATCGACTGGCTGGTTAGTGTCGAGCTCGAAGCCGATCCCTTGCTCCTGATAGAAGGCTTTCAGTGCCAGCGTCGTCTTGTCATTGAGGAGTTGTCTTTCACTCAGGTAGACCGATCCCCAAGGTACGGCGTTAGGCTCGCCCGGACCATAGAAGAGTTGTGCATAGTCCAGCTTCAGGGCTTGTTGCTTATCTGCCGTCCATTGGCCGAGATAATTGGACAGCAACTCGCGACCACTCGACTCCCGGGCTGAACCGGTAAACTCTGGCCAACTTTGAGCAACATCGTGTTCGATAAAACTCTGAAGCAACTCGGGTGTCGGATCGTTAAAGAGTACATTGTGAAGAATACGCGCAATAGCTTGATATTCCAGGAGTTCATTTTCGGTAAGGGATGACATGCTAACCTCGTTTGTTGAACTAAAGTTTGTCGTAACTAACAGTAAAAACAGGAAAAAAGGTGCCATTCAAAACGAATGGCACCAAGCAGGGGTTAAACTTCAGAGTAGTTCAACACTTCTCCGTCGGTGGCGCCGCTTGGGCGAGAGTGACGGTTAGGCGTGATGAGTAAGTTTGGCGTCGTTACACTGCTTTCCGGCAGCGGAGCCACATCCGGTGAGATGGCTCCCGGGTACTTAGCCTTCAACTCGTCCATAGGACCGAAGTCGATAGCACGCATAGGGCAAGACTCGACACATGAGGGCTGTTTACCTTCGGCCAGGCGCTCATAACAACCATCACACTTAGTCATCACCTTACGATCTTTATCTATTTGAGGTGCATCGTATGGACAGGCTCTTGCACAGCTTTCACAGCCGATACACAGATCCGCAGCCACATGGACTAAGCCATCTTCACGGCGCTTGTGCATCGCGCCAGTTGGACAAGCCTTAACACATACCGGCTCAGAGCAGTGGTTACAACCGATAGACATGTAATAGGCGAATACGTCTTGGCTTACTGTGCCATCACCATTTTCTGTCCACTGTCCGCCACCATATTCATAGACCCGGCGCCAGTTGATGCCTACAGGAAGGTCTTTACGATCCTTACACGATACCTGACAGGTTTTACAGCCGGTACATTTACTTGCGTCGACATGAAAGCCGTATTGGATATTATTGCTCATTGTTAACTCCTATCAGACCTTACGGATTTCAACCAGGTTAGTGTGCTGAGGATTACCTTTAGTTACAGGTGTCGTGCGTTGTGTGGTCAGGACGTTCAAACAACCGCCTTTATCCACATCGCCGCCGGGTTGGAACCACGCGCCCTGACCCAGTGCTGTTACGCCGACCATGATGCGAGGTGTCACCTTAACTTCAACTTCGATGGTGCCTCGGTCGTTAAAGATATGGACCTTGTCGCCAGTCTTGAGTCCGCGCTTGTTCGCATCGAGCGGGTTCATCCATACAGCATCCTGTACGACTTCACGTAGCCAGGGAACGTTGTGATAGCTCGAGTGTGCACGGCCTTTAGTGTGGTAACCGGTAAGTTGTAATGGATACTTCTTCTTGGTCTCAGTATCTTCATAACCTTCCCAGGTAGGCACGTATTTAGGCAGCGCAGATATCACATCACCCTCTTTGAGCTTCCAGGTGCGGGCTTTCTCAGCCAGACGTGAAGAGTAGATCTCAATCTTACCCGATGGCGTGCCCAGAGGATTTGCATCAGGATCGGTACGGAAGTCTTCCAGTACGATATAACCGCCGTTTGGCAGATACTTGCGATAGATACCTTGCTTGAGCATCACCTCTTTTTCCGGTAATTCCGGTGTCGCGGCTTTTGACTCGGCATAGAACTGATCCAGCCAGTCTTTGCGGCTCTTACCTTCGGTAAATTCGGCTTCGACGCCCATACGTTTAGCAAGGTCGACACAGACCTCATAGATAGGACGGCTCTCGAACATAGGATCGACGCCAGAGCTCATCTGTACCAAGGTGGCGGTATCACCGGCAGCATAGCTTTGGTAGATAAGATCTTCCGATTCCAACCAGGTCACATCTGGCAGTAAAACATCGGCAAACTTGGCACTCGGCGTCATCCAGTTATCGACGACAAGAATGAATTCACACTTAGATTCATCTTGAAGCAGCTTCTCTGTCTTACGGACCTCAGAGTGTTGGTTAATCAGGGCATTACCACCATAGTTGATGATCGCCTTGATATCTGTGCCTAGCTTTCCGTCGCCATCTTCGTCAGTATCGACGCCCTGTACACCATCGGACAGGACGGTCATGTTCTTACCGTCTTCGATGGCCTGAGTGAAGGTGAAGAAAGAGATAGCTTTCTTAACAGGGTTTGAGCCTGTCGGCATAAATGGTGCGTGTATAGAAGAGCCCTTACACAGTCCACCACAGTTAGTACCCGGCAGACCCAGCTGACCTAACAAGATAGGTAGCATGTAACCCGCACGGGTGTTGTTTTCACCGGCGGCCTGGCGGTTCAGCGAGGCAGCAATCTGGATGAAAGGAGCGCGAGCCGCAGCCAGTTCACGGGCTAACTCGACAATGATATGGGCTTCGATACCTGTGATAGCCGCTGCCCACTCTGGTGTCTTAGCATTAACGCCTGGAGTTGAGTCGCCAACGGTTGGGTTATCGAGAATATACGCCTTGTAGCTCTCTTCATATCCAACGCCTGCAGGCATGGTCTTTTCGTCATAGCCGACACAATACTTATCCAGGAAGGCCTGATCCACTGTGTTGGTGGTGATCCATTCGTAGGCTAAGGCTTCGAACAGTGCCGCATCGGTACCCGGACGGATAGCGATCCACTGATCTTCTTTACCTACGGCAGAGTCGGTATAACGTGGGTCGATCAAGATTGTCTTAAACTTATTCTTCTGCTTCTGCATCAGGAAGTCATAGGCTTCACCTGAACCACTCATGCGGATCTCGGATGGGTTGTAACCTACCATCAGCACTAAGTCTGAGTTTTGCATCTCTGAGACGCTGCTTCCCTGCCAGCCCGGGCCCGCTGAGCCGTATGTTTGTCCTGCGGCCTCATAAATTTGAGACCAGCTATAGTCACCATAGGCGTTGAGGTAACCACCCTTAAGGTTCATCAGGCGGTAGAGACACTGCTTACCTGAGAAGTGGTAACGCGCACCTGAGTTATAGGTGAAGTGAATCGATTCGTTACCATATTGGTCTATGGTGCCTTGCAGCTTTTCGGCTACGAGATCCAGGGCTTCATCCCAGGTGATACGTTCAAATTGTCCACTGCCGCGAGGGCCGACACGTTTCATCGGGTATTTCAGGCGATCGGGCGCATAGACACGCTTTCTCAGTGAACGACCACGAAGGCATGCGCGCACATCATGATCGCCGTATTTATCTGTGGTGGTGAACTCTGACTCTACGCGGGTGATCACCCCATCGGTAGAGAAAACCTGTACCGGGCAGTTAGAGCCACAATTAACCAAACAAGCCGACCAGTTCAGGTTTTCACCTGCAACCGGTGGCGTAGGTGGTACCACTTCAACATCTTTAGAGCTTGAGTTACAGCCTGAAACCGTCGCTGCGCAACTTAGTGCTGCACTCATTTTTAAGAAACTTCTGCGTTCCATTATCTTTTCCTCATTGCAGTTATGATTAGCACTGTTTGCATTAGCGCAGCTGGTAGCTAAACGACAACATCACTTGGTGCGCGTTATAGTTATGGTTCAGGTCGCCTAAGGTGGTGAGTCCCGGAACAGTATCGACATCAATTTGCGCGTAATCGGTGTCGTAATAGCGCTCATACTGGTAAGCCAGTTTTAACGCCATCTCTTCACTCAATGCGTAGTTCGCATGTAGCTTGAGACTATGATTGAAAGAGTAGTAATCCCCCTGTGGCGTGGTGACGTCATAGGTGACCAGCGTATCGCTGGTGGAGTTAGCGAAAAGGTAATCGCCGCCCAGAGTGAGCTTGTCTTCCAGTAGCCCGGTGTAGGTGAAACCAGCGCCAAGGTTGATAAACTCATCTTCGATATCGGCGGACCAATCCGGGGTTGAGAAGCTCTGACTGCCAGCTTGATTGGATTCGATCCACTGCTGACCGGCAAAGGCATAGCCCGACAGATGCTCATTGAGTTGCAGGGCAAGATTGATGTCATAGCCATAATCTTCAGATCCGGTCAGACCCAATTGAGTCTTGTCGTAATCATCTTTGGCGTAGCGGGCGGTCATATCCAGACTGAGCCACGAAGTCGGAGTGTGATTAAATTTGGCTTCGAAGGCGGTACGCTTTCTGTCAGCCAGGTAATATTTCCGTAGCAAGGGGTTAGATTCAGATGACGTCAGTTCGCTGGTTTGATATTCGCTGCCGCCACGATTGTCCAGGCTGGCTTTAAACTTAAGCTTGATATCATCCAGTGCGCGGACATTGAGCTTGGCCCAGAGTACGTCATCATTGGTTTGCTCACGGTCACCATGGCTACGTTCCATCTCTTTTCGGTCGTAACCGGCCTGCAGGCGATAGTCGCCGCTGAAACGATAACTGGCATGAACCTTGAAGCCGCGACGTTCGGTATCTAAGGGAACATTTTGCTTAAATGCACCCGTGATCCCGTTAACTTCAAATTGAGCGAACTCCCATACCGAGCCCTTGTTGTCGCGCTTGCTGTAATCGATACTGCCGCCGAGTCTGAACTTATTGCTCACAAGTGAGGTGACAGCTAGCTTGCCGTCTAAGGTCTCGACCTCTCCGTCCCAGTTTTGTATTGGATTGCCGGACATCTGGATCAAATCATCGTCCTGGATCATCTTACCCGATGCCAGACGACCACTCATGACGGTGCGGCTCAGCTGATATTGTCCCGACAGGCTAATTTGATGAGCTTCATTGTCAGGAGCCGGTGCAAATACGTCATACAGGTAGGGTAGGCTTAAGGCGCCGATATCGTTCTTGTACTGACTCACGAAGTAATTGAGGTCGGTAGCCCAGTTATCGCCTGACAGAGACAGCCCCGCGGTGAGGTTATCTGAGTTGGCATCGACAGGCAGGCCGAAATTAACCGGGCGCGGCGTGACAATACTGCTGCTCTGGTAACCGGTTTTATTCTCGTGGTCATAACGCACATAAGCCTGATAGAAATCACGACCATAACTCAGACCCAGGCCAGCTTTGTTTCTCTGCAGGGAGAGCTCCTGGATCTGAGTATGTTCGCTCGGGGTTAGCATGCCGTCTTTGTACCATAACTGACTGCGTGCATCGCCTGACTGATAACTGGTCAGCTGTTGATAATCTGCCACCAGTTCATAGCGGCCGGACTTGCCCGCTTCAAGGTGAGCGAAGCCGTTATCCAGACCTAGCTGGTGTGCCTGGAACTTGGCTTTATAGCCTGCTCCGTTTTGATAATTGAGGTCGGCATCCAAGCTGGCATTAGCGCCGTCTTTATCGGTACCGAAAGCATTGCCGGAGTGAATGTCATCGCTCTCAATATAGGCGGCATTGATACCGATTGTGCCGGTATAGCCATCGACTTGAGGGCAGTGCTTACACTGAAATGTGTCCTGTTTAACTGTACTGGTATTGGCCTTGTTCACGCCAAAGTCAGCCGCCATTGCAGAGCCCGTTACCGCACCCGATATGGCGAGAAGTGATAACGTGATGAGGTTAAATTTGAATCTCATTTGAATTACTCCTGATTAGCGCTGCAGCTTGCTGCCGGCTGGGTGATTGGAGCCATGGATCTGGCTATGGCAGTTGAGACAGCTCTTACCGCCGCCAAAGGCGTCACTTCCACCTTGCTGTACGACACGACTTGCATGGCCATCATCCATATGACATTGCTGGCACAGCTGCGGCGCTCTGTGAGTAAGCATGGCTTCATTCACGCTGCCATGGGGGTTATGGCAGTTGGCACAATTTTCTGTGACTGGCGCATGCTCCCATAAAACGGGGCCACGTTTTTCGGTGTGACAGCTATAGCAAGTGTCATTTACTGTGGTGTGGTTCAGTGCACTTTCACTCATAGACCCATGTGGGTTATGGCAATCGATACAGGTCATTCGATCCCATTTCATCGGGTGAGATGAGCGCTTATTCATGTCAGATTTTTGCTGAGTGTGACAAGAGGTGCAGGTGTCATTGACCGTGAGCTGATCCATTACCGGATCTTTGTCGGTGTGGATATTATGACAATCGCTACAGGCCACTTCGTCTAAGTTGTGGCTGCTGCTATGCCATGCCATCTGCTTAGGATCGTTATGGCAACCCAGGCAGACACTGTTCTGACTCTGAGCGGGCAGCTTGCTCTCTTTACCGAAGGCGATCATCGGCTCCTTGCCGCCCTTATTGTGTTTGCCTAACGGACCATGACAGGCTTCGCACTGCAGACCCGCCATGGGAGAATCTGGCTGACTCGGATTGCCGTGTACTCCATCGAAGATTGCCATGACCTTGTCATTTTTCTTATGACACATCAGACAGGAATCGGCACCTTTCTTTGAATATTTACCCTGAGCAAATTTCTCCGCCAGTTGCTGTTCCAGTTGTTCACCAGTGAGTTGGTTCCAGGGGGCCGCCTGAACTGAGAGGGATAAGCACGCGAAAGCGAATATCCCACAAAGTAACTTAGTGATAATACATTTGTTCATCATCTTGGCCTTACGGTTAATTATTTTATGGTTTGGTAATATTTGTGTTAATTGTTTTGCATTTAAATTGTAGTTTGAAATTTTAAAAATGCGAAGCTATTACTAAAGGGGTAATGTGAAATGTGTGATTTTTAATTTAAAAATAATTTATGCGTGATCGAGATCTTTATTTAGATTTGTCTTTTGTATGTTGTTTTTGATGTTTTTATAACGCTGTCGCAGATTGTAAGCTTTTGGTTTTTAAGTTGTTTTTGTTTGCTGTGTAATTTGCGGCTATTGTTTTAATTTTTGTGTTTTTATAAATGAGAACGTTTTTAATATAATTTCTTTTATGAACGGTTAAAGTTGTTATTCATATATATTATTATTAAATAAGCACTCATTAATAGTTATTCATAATCCTGTTAATAATTTTAAGCAAGTTTTCATACTTATTCATAACTCAATTGATAATCATTATTGATTGAGCGTTTTATCTGCATTTTATTATTTGTATTTTGCTATTTATATTTTACTAACTGCTCTGAGTTTTTATCTGTTGTTTTCTTTGAGTTTTATTAGGGAGTTCTAATTTGCGAGGTGGCGTGAAGCCGTTTTCTGCGTCGCCACTAACTGCTCGGTGGGAGGTGGTGAGGTGGCTGGCATCACGCTCAATTAGTGCTGGCACAGAGATTATCGGCATTTGGCTCTGAGGAGTCGCAGATCTGCTTATCGAGTGTTGAAGTTACGCTGATGTTTGTAGGCTTCGGCTTTAAAGAGGTTGCAGTGTCAGTTGTTGCTAGCACTAGCGTTGGTGATTAGCCTGGAGGTAAGAGAACAGGCTTAAACCCTTCGTATGTTATAGAGTGAACCTCATAAAATTGAGAGTAATCGCCTGTGTAACACACTGACATCAGGCGTATAGGTGGGTAAAGTTTAGTGTCTACTCTTATTTGTATAAGTGGCGGCTGAGTTCTATCACTTCAACGGCGGTTTTACCTAAGGTATACCTTCCGGCAATCGCATATTGATGGTTGTAGCGCTTAAGCCATTTTTGCAGGTTGTCGTTTAAGACTTCTATGTTTGACACCTTGTTATTCTTTAAAAATGGGGCGTAGAACTCACTGTGAGCCAGGCTATGAAATCTGGCGGCAATACCATTAACTATGGGTCCGTTATAGGCTCTTTTCTGAATATGATTAATCGCGCTTTCCTGAAGCAGGATCTGAAAAGGCTCGCTGTGTTTTCCGCTGAATTCGGCGCCCCTATCGGTCAAAATGCTATTGATGGGGATGCCCTGTTCTCCGTACCAGGGAAGTACCCGGGTGCGTAGAAAGTCAGAGGCCAGCTGGGAGCCCTTATCCAGAGATATTTGAGCATGTGTATATTGGCTGTAGGCATCCATGCAGGTGTGTTGATATATAGTGCCCAGCCCCGGAATATTGCCAATTTTGAAGGTATCCTGAACGCAGATATCACCGGGACCCTGGCAGTCAAGGCTTCCCTCCTCCTGTTGAAGTTTGCATGATTTTTCTATCTGATGCTGAGCATTGAAGTTGAGCTCATTTTGTTGTCGCAGACGGCTGTTCAAGGCGATGAATCTATTCTGTTTAGTCTCCAGATTATGCCGTAACCAGATGGTGCGTACCCCGCTGGGGGATATGGTACACCCCCTGGCAGTTAAGAGTTCAGCCACCTTTGCCTGACCATAATTAGGGTAGTCGAGAGCGATCTCTATGACCTGCTCTTCAACTTCCTGAGAGACTCGGTTTTTAAGCGTACTCTTTTTTCTCGATAAATTGTGTAACCCTTGCTCGCCCGCATTCTCATACTGCTTCTTAAAGCGGTAATAACTATCCCGACTGTAACCCATCATGTCGCAGGCTTTACTGATACTTCCAAGCTCTTTGGCTAGCTGTAGTAGCGCAAGTTTACTTCGGATTTCATTATGATTTGAATACATATCAAATAACTCTGCAGTTTGAAAATAAGTACCTTATCTACCAGAACACGCCATTAGGTGTGTAACCTAACCAGTGAAACCAGGTTTCGCCTAAGACGATGCTGCCGATCCAGCCGATGGTTAACATAGTGATACCGAACTTGAAGGTGTCACTCAGGCTGTATTGATCCGTAGAGTAGAGCAGTAGCGCGGGCTTACTGTTAAAAGGCAGCACGTAGACATGCTCGATAAGCAGTGCAACAGGCAGTGCCAGGCTCATGATCGGATAGTTAAATCTTTGTGCAATGCCTATCGCAATCGGCACGAATAACATGGTTCGCATTGTCTTTGATTGAAAGACGAGTGAGCTGAACAGCATGGCTCCGGTAAGACCTATATAGAAGACCGAGAAGGGGGTGTTGTCATTCAGGCCAAAATATTCTAAACCGAAATTTACTGCAAGATTAGGCAGGTCCGTCTGTTTAAAGCCGGCGCCAAGGGTGTAAGCACCCGCAGAGAAGAGCAGTAGGTGCCATGGAACATCGACCTGATTCCAGTTGACCACGCCGATACGTGGAGATAGGGCGACAATGGCACCGATAAAGGCGACAGCTGTTGCGCTGATGCCATGGTGTTTATCCGTGGCCCAAAATACCAGGATAGTGACAAAGATGACGATTGCTTTTATCTCTCTTGTTGAGATGGTGCCCATCTTATCCAGCTCTTTTTTCAGACGATCCATACCACCTTCAATTTGAGGCAGATGTTCTTCGGGAGAGAGTGGGAAAAAGACTTTTGTCGCTAACAGCCAGCCTACGATGATCATGCATATGACGATGGGTAGGGCGACAACCATCCAGTCGGCAAAGAAGAAACTGCCACCGATAGCGCCGGCAATCAGGCTGGCTGCGAGCAAGTTAGCGCCAGAGCCAGTAACAAATGCGCCGGCACATAAATTTATCTGCAGCAGGTTTTGAAGAACCAGGTTTCTACCGAAGTTATTCTTATTATCTCCGCCGGTGGCGCCATATACCGCGGCGATAACCATAAAGATTGGCATCAAAATCGCGGCCTTAGCCGTTGTCGCCGAAATAAAGGCCGATAACACTAAGTTGATGACCATAAAGCTATAAAAAATCGGTGTCGCGCTGGTCGCGAATCTGCAGATAAACCACAGGGCGAAGCGCTTGGCGGCGCCGGAGGCAACCAACATAGATGCCAAAATAAAAGAGAGAATATTCAGCCACATAATAGGGTGGCCTAGTTGAGCGTATGCGACTTTTTCCGGCAGTACTCCGGTCAGTACCATAGTGATAATAACGATTAGCGAGGTTAAATAATTCGGAATGGCTTCCGTTATCCAGAGAATGATTGCGGCGCAAAAAATGGCGAGCATGGCCTGACCATGCCAACTAAATTCAATATTTCCCACATCCAGAAAGTGTTTAGAGGCGGTGGCACTTAGGGTCGATGGATCGAAGTTGGTAAGGAAAGCAGAAGGGTCACCGACGAGTAGATAGATAAAGGTGGCAATAGCAATCCAGATCCCCGATTTTTCCAACCATTGCTCAAACTTGCTCTTACTACGTATCGGTAGTTTTTCCATTCGATACTGGTTCATGTCTAACGGATCGACATGTGCTTTTTTTTTGTTCATACCAGCCTAGCCTCTATGACTTATTTTAATGTATTTAAACTGTAACGATAATCACATCTCAAAAACACGATCGAGATCAATATTTTAACTTGCTAGTTTTTATTTGATCTTTTTGGTTTTTATTTGTCCACTTATTGAATGGTTGTAAGTGGTTGGATTTTATCGTTAAAAAATACGCTTCAGTTGTCGTTATTTATTTTGTGTCAGATCAAGTTAAAACTTTTATGGTAGTAAGTTTGATCTAGATCGTGTTTTTTGAAGTGCTTAAAGAATAACATGTAACTCGTTCATCAACACTATTCATCAACATTCATAAAACAATTTTGGAAGGAAATAACATGTCTGAGTTAAAAATTGGAGAGATATCCAAGCCTCGCTTCGAATTTCGTACTTTTGGTCAGGATTTCAGTGTGGCAGCGGAGCGTATGGCTCGTTTATCAGTTCCTGTACCTGAAAAAGTCTGGCGTCGTGAAAGTGATGAGATCTATATCATGTCGCGTACCAATGACCTTAATAATACGAAAATCCGTGATGGCAAGATGGATGTTAAAGCTTATGTGCAAACCATTGATGGTCTTGAGCAGTGGGATCCAAAACTGAAAGCGGAATTTCCTATCTCGAAATCACAGCTGGTTGAGGAAATTTTCCCAGCCTTTATGGTTGAAATTCCAGCACTCGCTAAGCAAGAGTACTCTTTCGAAGAATTTATCTCGATTATCGATGCTCATCCGGATCTGCAAGCGGTTAAGATCCACAAAGAGCGTTATGGCTACATGGTAAACAACACTATCTGTGAAGTTGCTAACGTACTGGTCAATGGTGCCAGCATCGTGAGTGTAAACAGTGAGTCTGTAGAGCTGGATGATATTAAGAAGACTGTTGCAGATCTTCGTTTAGAGGGCGTGGAAAATATCAATTATTTACAAGCCATCAAACGTGTGATCGGCATGAAAAATCTTCCATTGGCAAACTAATAAGGGGTTAACAAATGGCGCAGGAAATAGAACGTAAATATCTGGTAAAAAATGATAGCTTTAAAGGTCAGGCCGTCAAGGCTGTGCGCATTATTCAAGGCTATTTGAGCAGTGTTCCTGAGCGTACTGTTAGGGTTCGTATCAAGGGAGATAAGGGCTTCTTGACTATTAAGGGAATAGGCAATGAGTCCGGTGCTTCTCGTTATGAATGGGAAGAGCAGATCCCTACGGCGGAAGCCGAAGAGTTGCTGAAGATCTGTGAGCCTGGCGTTATCGATAAGACACGTTACTTAATTGAGCATGCAGAGCATATTTTCGAAGTCGATGAATTTTATGGCAGTAACGAAGGCTTAACGGTTGCCGAGGTTGAGCTCACCGATGAAGCGCAGACTGTCGATAAGCCTGAGTGGGTAGGTGAAGAGGTGACCGGAGATGTTAAGTACTACAACTCTATGCTTATGAAGCAACCTTATACTCAGTGGTAATCAGGGCTATATAAATATGTTGTCGCTATCAATTGCCGATCAGTACCATTTGAAGATATCTGTCGAAATACCTCCGGAGCTCAAGAGTCTGCAATGGAAAGTATTCTTCTTCTTCCCTGCAAAACTGGCACAGCATAGCGACAGCATGAGTAGCGCACTGTTTTATCGTAATCTACTGCAGCAGCAGAAGTTAGTTAAGCTCGAAGCTGTCACCCATCAGGGTGTTAAGCATGATTTACTGATTCTCAGGAAAACGGCTTATGCGGTGGCCAAGATTAACAAAACCCTCTATCGAAGTGCATTAGCCGATTTTGTTGCGGCCAGTTTGGAAATGCTGACTGAAAAGAGTGATGAGGAACTGCTGGATTTCGCTAGATACCTGGATAAATTTCATCAAATACATGACGATGAAGAACACTTGTCTCAGTGGAAACTGTTTAAGCTTGCCGATCATCTTCTCCTTTATCACTATCATCAAGCACTGTTAAAAGCGAAGCATAGCGCGACCAAAGAGGAGAAGGCGCAGTACTCCTTGAGGATAAAAAATCTTGCGGCCTATGCAGAAAGTGAAAATCATAAATTAACCCATGATAGTGAGTTTGGTCGGGAGAGGTTATTAGACCGTTTACAGCTAGCCCAACGAATAATCAATCGGCCCTATCAATTGAGGCGCAAGATGCTGAACAGCGGCATGTTAGCCGAACAGATAATATTTGGATTCGCCGCGGCGTTTGCCATGGCTTTTGCTACCGCCGCAGCATTTATTACTCAGAGGGCATTCGGTAACTTTTCAACGCCCTTCTTTTTCTCTCTGGTTCTTTCATACATTTTTAAGGATCGCATTAAGGAGCTCGGAAGAAACTATTTAATGGAGAAGTATTTTGCCCACTATTTCCAGCATCATTATCGTTTTTATAAAGGCAGTGATTCGGAAGTCGTATTTGATGCAAAAGAGACACTGTATCGGCTGAATAGCGAAAATATGCAAGGCTTGTTGAAGAAGGTACGTAAGGCTTTCTCTTCGTCTGACAGTAATGCCTTTAAAGAAGCGCTGGTGTATCAGAGAAGTTATATGGCCCATGTAAAAAAGCAGCAATCAGTACCGGCTAAGTTTGTTGACAATCTTACACTCAATCTTAGTGGTCGATTGCGTTCGTTACCTAGGGTGGTCAGACGACACTGGAAAGAGACTGATAGGAATATACAAGCCGTAAACGTTGAGCAGGTACATCCTGTCTATCTGGCATTTGAGGTGAAAACCGAGGCTGGAATATCCCATAAGATCTATAAGTTAACCGCCAGCAGGAAGGGGATTCATGCATTGGTTGAGGCCGTTGAGTAAAGTGGTCTGTATTTATTTAAAGGGTGAGTGCATACACTCCATTTATGGGGTTGACTGTCATGGTTGCTAGCCAAAGTTACCGCAGCTTCACTCATTAGTTACATCAGGTTTCTATTTGGAGATTAAAATAAAGCAAGTTTGTACGATTAGATCGAGATTAGTTGAGCTGGATCACTTTATATTCTCGTCAGTAGTCGTAACCTATCAGCAATGAAAATAAAACAAAAATTTATCATGTACACATAAAAATAAACTAATCGAGGATGTTCTCATGGCTAAAGCTAATGTTTCACGAATCTCAATTGTTGCGCTTGCTGTTTCTGCTTCACTTCTCTGTTTCTCTGCCAATGCTGTCGCGTCTGAAAAAGAGCGAATCAACGAACTTGAAGAGCGACTTGATATGCTCGAAGTCGAGCTTATCGAGGCTAAAGATGCCGCTTCACAGGTCGACAGAGTTAAATTTTCTAAGAGTTCACCAAGTCCTGAACTTATCTCTAAAGATGGCCGCTCGACTCTACAGTTTAAGGGGAGAGTCCAGGCTGATTATGTTAGTGCCGATGAGTTGTATACCGGCAGCAAGCGTGAATACGAGGATTCATTTAATGAAGCCAGTTTAAGACGCATTCGCTTTGGTTTAGAAGGCTATTTTTCAAATGTATGGGAATACGAATTTGAATTTGATTTTGATGGTGTATCAGAAGTTGAAGTTAAGGATGCGAACGTTGCTTATAAGGGCTGGGATAACTCTCAACTTACTTTAGGTTTCCAAAAGTATGCCTTTGGATTGGAGTCCACAGGAAGCTCAAAACACTTGGCATTCTTAGAGCGTGCAGCTACAGATACCTTCGCTCCTGATCGTGCGCTCGGCGCTCAATGGCGTTATGTAGGCAACAATTATAACGTCACTTTAGGTTATGGAGTTAACGCAGGGTTCGATGATGACGATTTGAACTTTAAACAAGATATCGTTAATGCCCGCTTTACTACTGCACTTGTCGATAGTGGTGATCATCTGCTTCATCTCGGTGCCAGTGCACTGTTTGTATATAATAACGAAGCGGTTGAAGAGACACGTTATCGTGCGAGACCAAATACTAAAGCCAGTGGTAGAACGATTGATACAGGTAAGTTTGATGCCGAGTCACTTCAACATTATGGCGCCGAGATCGCATACCAGTACAGTAATGTTCTGCTTCAAGCGGAATATGTAACAGGGTTAGCCGATCAAGCCGATGATTCTGAGCCGGAAGTGACGGTAGATGCATACTATCTCCAAGCCATCTATACCCTAACCGGCGAAGCTTGGAAATATAAAGGGAAAAGTGGCAAGTTCAAGACGGTTAAACCAGACAATGCTATCTCTGCCGGCGGTTATGGTGCATGGGAACTGGCAGTAAGAGTGGACCAAGCCAATTTCGACGACGTTGAAGCCGATATATATGGTGGTAAGAAAACAGATTACGTTCTTGGCGTTAACTGGTACCTGGAGAACAATTTAAAAGCTCAATTTAATTATGTGCATACGACTGCCGATTACAAGAAGGCCTATGAGGACATCAACGGCAATATGATGTATGACCAAGATGCTAATATTTTCCAAGCTCGTTTGCAGTTTGCATTCTAAGGAGAACTTATGAGAAACAATTTATTGTTAATTGGTTTAGTTAACCTTTGCCTCAGCTCAAGTGCTTATGCCTTGTCGCCGGGGGAGTTCACATCACTCGAATATCATGTCAATACGGGGGTGGGGAAGACTTTACCTTATGCAGCTAAAGCACAGACATCATCATTCAAGCAGGCGTTTAGTTTTATTGAATTCGATGATGAGTTATCTCAAAAACTCGTGACCTATATTGATACGCCTGATAGAGCTTTTAAGGCTGAAAGTATTCAAATCCGTGTTCGTGAGCATATTACTAAACCTAGAAAGAGCAAGATAACCGTTAAGTTGAGAGCAAAAGCGCCTGAAGGGTTTGGTGAGCTATCAAACTATAAGAAGGCCGAGATAGACTATACCAAAGGTAAGGCGGCATATAGTGTAAGCTACGATATACCCTATTCTCCTGGTGATATCGATGTCAAAAAATTGGATATGGAACTCGTGTTTAACTTGTTGAAAAAGAACGAAGTTGTCTGGGATATGCTCGGTCCAATTTATGAAGGTAATAAGAAACAGTTTATCCAGACGGTAGTGATGCGTACTAATGAATGGGAAGGAACCCTGAAAGATGACCGCTTCAGTAACCTGGAAATTGATTTTCAACTCTGGACCCCCTATTACCGTAAACCACGGGTAACATTTACCGAGTTTTCCTTTAAGGGGCATGTGAGTGACAAGGCGAAGCTTGAGGAGGCGTACCAGTTCCTCTATCAGAAGGTACAAGAGGTTGGCTTTTCTAGTGGTCATCAAGGCTCCAAAACCAAAGCAACATTCAAAATGACGGAGGGGTTTAAGTAAGTCCTTCCCCGAAGGTCAGGTAAGCTCCCAATTCCTGCCTGACCTTCATCCTATCCCATTCTAATTATAAAAAGGAGATGTCATGTTTGGCTTTTCTCGAGTCACCTCTTTACTTTCTCAAAGCAAATCTACAGAAGCAAGCATATATACATTTCTGGAACAAGTTACATTATCTCATCATAAGTTTGTTCAGTTATGGAAAGCTTATTTAAGACATGGCGCCGACAGTGAAGAGTTTAAAAGTACATTAGATGAACTACAAAGAATTGAGCAACATGCAGATAATTTAAAGAGAGAGATTGAAAATACGTTATATAGAAAGACATTAATTCCAGATCTTAGGTCTGATGTGGCATCACTAATAGAGTTAACTGACAGATTGATAAATAAACAAGAAACAATTGGTCTCCATTTAGATATCGAGAAACCATTAATTCCGGCCGAAGTTGAAGAAGACCTATTATTGTTGTTAAACGTAGTCGGCGATACGATTGACCACGCTCTTTTATGTGCTAAAAGTTTTTTCACCGATCTTCAACGTGTTCAGGAATATCATAAGAAGACAATTATGTTTGAAAGTGATGCCGATAAAGTCTGTACCCGAGCTAAAACAATTTTATTTGCTACAGACCAGCCGTTAATCAATAAAGTTCAGTTGCGTTACTTCTTTGACCGAATCGATCAGGTGGCTAATTTAGCCGAAGATATCAGTGACCGTGTCTCGATATTCACACTAAAACGCGTTCAATAGAGGGAGGAATCGATGGATATTGCTATTTGGATTTTCCTCTCCAGTGGGCTGTTTCTGGGGTGGTCGTTAGGCGCGAATGATGCCGCGAATGTGTTCGGCACCGCCGTTGGAACAAGAATGGTTAAGTTTTCGACGGCCGCACTTATCTGTTCTGTTATGGTGATCTTAGGCGCTGTAATTAGCGGAGCGGGGGCATCACATACCTTAGGTGCTTTAGGTAAAGTCTCTGCTTTAGGTGGTGCCTTTACTGTCGCACTGTCGGCTGCAACAACAGTTTATTTTATGACTAAATCAGGGCTGCCGGTCTCTACGGGTCAGGCAATTGTTGGTGCCATTATTGGTTGGAACCTATTCAGTGGTATGGCAACCGATCCTAAGGTGTTGAGTAAAATTCTCAGTACCTGGATCATGTGTCCTATCTTAGCTGCATTCACCGCTGTGCTGCTATATAAACTGGTTGCAGCATCGATAAACTGGTTTCGTCCCGGCTTGTTTCAATTGGATAAATGGACTCGAATCGGCTTGATCATTGCGGGTGCATTTGGCTCCTACAGTCTGGGGGCAAACAATATTGCCAATGTCATGGGGGTATTCGTACTGAGTGCACCTATCGACTCTGCAGTATGGATGGGAATTGAGTTCAGTCCCGCTATGCAGCTGTTTTTTATCGGTTCTGTTGCCATTAGTATCGGTGTTTTTACCTATTCCAAAAAAGTGATGCTCACCGTAGGGGATAATCTAATCCCTATGACGCCGATAACAGCTTGGGTTGTCGTGATGGCACACTCTATCGTGTTATTTATCTTCTCTTCACAATCTCTGTCCAATAGTTTTGTTGAGCTGGGATTACCCGCGATACCTTTAGTGCCGGTCTCCAGCTCTCAGGCTGTAATTGGTGCAGTTATTGGTATTGCATTGTTGAAGCGTTTACCTATTCGATGGGCGGTGTTATCTCAAATCTTGATGGGCTGGGTTATTACACCTATATTATCGGCTTTGGCATGTTTTATTGGTCTGTTTATAGTTCAAAACCTATTTAATCAGGTCGTAGTTTGATTAGTCCTTATGTGTTTGAGCATTATAATTAGTTGAGGTTTATGTTTCTCTATTTTTATATCGGATTATATTGTTTTCTTGGGGCTCTAAGTGGATTGGTTATCAGTGGTATAATACTGTTTGTATCATTTTATTGTTGGTTTAATTAGCTGTTAAATTATCTGCTGATTTTGTTGAAATGAAATAAATGTCTAATTTTTATTAGTCGTTGGAATTAGTCGTTGGCTTCTATTGTTATTGCTCATTAATGTATTAATTAATATTTTTTAATTAATAAGGTTTACTTGTATAGGTATTAAGATATGTAGCTATTCAGTTGAGTGATAGGCTTTATTATTGAAGTTAACGGTTGAATTTGAATTGAATATTCTATTTTTAATCTCTGTCACTTATTTTTATGTTGCAGCTTTAAAATTTACGGGGGTTAGACTGAATAGCTTATAGCTTATAGCTTATAGCTTATAGCTTATAGCTTATAGCTTATAGCTTATAGCTTATAGCTTATAGCTTATAGCTTATAGCTTATAGCTTATAGCTTATAGCTTATAGCTTATAGCTTA